>Ga0180007_10001317_pt1 | contig 34630 bp, 23 predicted proteins | sample MM_PC_MetaG_FD_121122 | JGI IMG/M metagenome (GOLD analysis project Ga0180007, IMG submission 121122) | Groundwater microbial communities from the Aspo Hard Rock Laboratory (HRL) deep subsurface site, Sweden - MM_PC_MetaG | ecosystem: Environmental > Aquatic > Deep subsurface > Groundwater... | reverse complement strand
TCGAGACCAGATTTTCATGGATTTGAGGCGAATAGCAGGCCTATTTAACGAAAATCTATGGAAATATGGGCCGATTTGTCAAATTTGCAGCAGATTTATGTCTAAGTCCGACAGGCTCCTAGGGAACGCATTTCACCCTCATCCAAGTGAAGAGAATGACAAGTAAAGATAAGAGACCCGATAACAGCGGTGTTTGGCTGGATTTTTCCAGACGTGACTACGCGGAGATGTGTCGCCTGCAGGAAGTTCTTCGCCACAAAAGACAGCAGGGGGCTATCCCCGATGTGGTGATCCTGCTGGAACACTCTCCCTGCATCACTATTGGCAGTAGTGGAGGCTATCATAATCTGCTCGCAGACAAAGCCACTCTGGAAAAAAACGGTATCACTGTGCATGATACATCCAGGGGCGGAAATATTACCTATCATGGCCCAGGGCAACTTGTTTGTTACCCTATTTTATCGCTGGAAGGGGAGCAAAGGGACCTCCATGCGTATGCACGTAAAATGGAAGAAGTCATGATTCGGACGTTACAGGCATTTGGCATAGTGGCGGGGCGGAAGTCTAAATTTCCAGGTGTGTGGGTTGAGGATTCAAAAATCGGAGCCATGGGAATCGCTGTTCGCAAATGGATCACAATGCACGGCATTTCTCTTAACGTTTGTCCCGATCTCCAACATTTTTCCTTTATAGTTCCTTGCGGCATTACTTCCCACGGTGTGACCTCCATGGCAGAAGTCCTTGGACAGCCCACTGATATAAGAACCGTTCGGGAGGAAATGCGCAGGCAATTTTCAGACATTTTCCAGATTTCCATGCGTTCCGGCAAACTGGAACAACTCATTGAGGAGGAGTATCTTGAAACGACCTAGTTGGCTGGTGATTCCAGCCCCCAACGCAAATGATATGGACCGCATCCAGGAGCTGCTGGACAAAGGCCAGCTCCATTCAGTATGTGAAAGCGCCCAGTGTCCGAATATAGGTGAATGCTTTGCAAAGAAAACATGCACCTTCATGATTTTAGGGGATATTTGTACACGAAATTGCGCTTTTTGTGCTGTAACTCATGGACGTCCTTCTTGTCCTGATCCCAACGAACCGAACATGGTCGGCCTGACTGCCAGTCAACTGGGACTATCGTATGTGGTAGTTACGTCCGTGACCCGTGACGACCTCCCGGATGGTGGCGCCAGCCAGTTTGCTGCGACCATACATGCCATCAAACGCGAAAACCCAAATGCCACTGTGGAAGTTCTCATCCCGGATTTCGGGGGGAAGGATGCTCCTCTCAAACAGGTCATCTCGGCTGCACCGGATGTCATCAGTCATAATTTGGAAACTGTTCCCCGTCTTTATTCGTCAGTACGACCAGGAGCTGCCTACGAACAGTCTTTGCGATTGCTCAAGAATGTGTCCTTGGCGTGTCCTGATCAACATATCATGAGCAAATCAGGCTTGATGCTCGGGCTGGGTGAGACCCGAGAAGAAGTGGTCGAGGTCATGAAGGATTTGCTTCAGGCTGGATGCCGGATTTTGACTTTGGGGCAGTATCTGCGTCCATCTCAGCAACACCACCCTGTGATTGAATACGTCCACCCGGACACGTTCGACCAATTGGCTGATATCGGGAATGAACTCGGATTCAAACAAGTCATTGCAGGACCGTTGGTACGCAGTTCGTATCATGCAGCCGAGAGTTTTACGGCAATGACAATGTAATTTTGATGGATTGTTGAGGCTACTCGGAAAAATTGCCTTTTCGTCCAAGCGCATTGTTATGAGAAAAATTTTATCTATTGAATATCAAATAGATGTCAGCGGTAAAATTTTTCTCATAGCTCTATTGTTAATGGAAATTCTAATTTTTCAAGGTACCCTTTGGTGAATATCAAGTCCGAAGCATGGGCAGCAAGACGCTTTTATGGCAAGGGATCACCTTTTCTGGGAGGGCATGAAAGTAAGAACGATAGTATCAAGATAACCCTTGTCGCTAACGCTGGAGTCCTGGTCGAATACAACGGCGTCGGACTTCTCGTAGATGGAATTCACCATGAAGAAGGACATCCATTCAGCAGGGTTTCCGAAAACGATATGAAGCTCATGCGGCAAGGATATGATATTTTTGCAAATATCGACTATCTGCTGTTCACCCATGAGCATCCCGACCATTTTACTCCGCAATATGTATCTGAACATATACAGGTACGATCAGTAAAAGGGGTATTTCTGCCGAATAAAAGTGACGGATCCCCGGACCTTGCTCTCCTGCTCAACCACGTCCAAAAACTCGCTATTCCCTTCTGGACATTGGGATTAGAGCCAGGAGACACGAAACGGTTTGCCCTGGCTGACGACCTCATCGTTACCGCCATTGGGACACGCCATATGGGGCCGCAATATCAAACCATTCGCAATGATTGCTTCCTGCTGACACTGGCCGGGAAGAATCTGCTGTTTACCGGGGATGCCGATTACGTTAGCAGGTATTTTAAAAATGCTTTGGCGGAGGTGGCTCTGGATGCCGTCTTTGTGAATCCTGTTTTTTATCACAACCCCAACGGGCAGGAAATTATCAATGAAATATTTCGGCCCCGCAATCTTGTTATTTACCACATGCCGTTTGAACAGGATGATACTCTGCAGTTTTCTTACATGGTAACGAGTGACATTCAGCGGCATGGACGCCCGGGGATTCAAACGCATGTCCTTAGAAGGGAGAAACAGTCTTTATGTTTTTCTACACCTCCCTTAAAATGATAATTACGGGATATGGGATATAACTGGCCGCGTTCTTCAGGGAACTCTTGAGTTGGCCATTTGGCCGATTTACCCTGTGCAGGGGGCTCGGGCAAGCAATTCGTGTTAGATTGTGCCGTTTTCTTTGCTGTCAACCGAGGGCATGCTTCAGGTAAAATCTATTCGGTATGCAGGCTCTGTCAGCAGTTCTTCTCCAACTTTTACAGTACCTTCCACCAAGCCATTGCTGTCCCCTCAGTGAGAAATGTTGTCTCGGATTCATTTTGCCACTCAGGCTATCTTTGCGCCTCAGCGACCTTCTCGGATACCTAAGTTACATGTAACGAAATGAGGCAACATCTTCGTTCACTTTACCTCGCGGCATGGTGTCCTGTCATGCTTCGTCTGTCAAATACTGCTCGGATTCTCCGCTCCCTTTCGCTTACCTGTACTTTTCTCTTTTTCGTTTCATTGCTTACTTCAGCCATTCGTAACTATTCAGTCGAACTTTTTAGGTTTTCTCGAATAGCTCCTGATAGGCTTCGAAGTCCTCGCTAAACGATTATCAAACACTGCTCAACAGATACAGAGTGGTTGCTCACCAGTTGTGAGGCCTTAGCTGAATAGTTTACAGCCAGTCATGTGAACAAGCTGACCTGTTCAAAAAACGAACAGATTGTACCGGGCAGCTGTTAATTATTCGAGCAGTTACTGTGAACCGCAACTATGCGGTAAAGATTTTCGTGAATAGTTGCGCCGGAACGAATAACCAGAACACAATGTCGCTGAGATTTGACCAGGTAGCATTTCGTTGATCGTCCAAATCTCCAGGAGGAGTTGGCCTGCTTAGAGGATCTGCCATTGAGTTGCAATCAGAGATGATCCGGAGTTGAGCTGTCGGATGTTTTGATGCGTTGTTCACAGATCCTTCGATAATTTGGGACAATGGCACCATAGGACGATGCTCTTTATAAACACTCTCGATCTTTTTCTTGCCAACACCGCCACTCCGTCACGCCAATCCTGGTATTTGGCATGTAAATTGCTCAAACAAGGCTAACAATGACCGTAGAATTGGTCAGCCACAGCAGTGAGTCGACAAAACAACCCGTTATTCGATAAACATCAAATGAGGAGCACGTATGAACTCGTCCGAAAAAGCAGGCCAGGCCCTTTCATTTCTGAATAAATACTCCCCTAAGGAGTATGGCAAGTACCTTGAATTTACGAAGCAGCTTGCCGCCCTTGACGCAATCCCCCACAAGCAGCTGGAACTGATCATGGTTGCTTGTGGCGTAATGTCTCAATGCGAAATGTGTATTGCACTGCATGTAGAGGGTGCCGCATCTATGGGGGCCACCAAAGAGGAAATCACTCAAGCTGCATTTATGGCGGTGGCTATGGGTGGTTCACCAAAATTAATGTATATGACGTATGTCTATGATGCATTGGAAGACTTGTTTGGCTGAGATGTCTGCCATAAACAAGAAAACACCAAGATAAACCCTCAGCCTAAGGCGAGGGGTTGTCTTGGTGGAAAAAAGTATGAGGGGCTGTCCCAAAACCTGGGACAGCCCCTTTCTTATTTTCTGCTCTTTATCTGGCAACGCGATCATGCATCCCTTATAAAGGTATACATGCGAGTCCGTTGCCGGGCTACAAATACAAAGGGCCGCCCTTTTGGGACGGCCCTTTTTTACAATAAGCCTGATTATCAGGTTGGACTGACGATAATTTTAATATTTGTCGCCTTGTTATTGACTAATTCATCAAAACCTTTCTCTACAATATCTTGCAGTTTAATCCTTCCTGTGATCAACGGTTTAGCCTTCAATTGGCCACTGGCAAGTAAATTGGCTACCCCCTTAAAATCGTCAATCGTATAGGCCAAGGTACCTATAACCATTTTATCCGTTCCGCTCAGGCTAAAGAAATTGAAGGAGCTCGGTTCCTCGAAAATACCAACAATAACTGCCTTGCCATTATTACGGATTACATCTATAGCCAAGGGTGCAGTACTTTTGTGCCCGATGCATTCAAAAGAGACTTCTGCCCCGGAACCATTGGTCAACTTCTTGATCTCGGCAATAACGTCACATTCATTGGGATCAAGCACGATATCAGCGCCGCATTCCTTGGCCAGTTTTTTACGTGCTGCCGCCATCTCGATACACACCACTGTTGATGCCCCAGCCGCCTTTGCGCACATGATCGTACCCAAACCAATAGTACCGCCTCCTAACACTACAGCAGTTTGGCCCAGTAACGAACCAGCCAGACGAACAGCTTTAAAACCAGTGGCGAGGGGTTCGATAAGGGCTGCTGCTTCTAAATCAAATCCTTTCGGCAGTACGTAGCAGAGTTGCGCGGGAACATTGACGTATTCTGCAAAAGCTCCATCAGCCATAAGTCCTGTAAAAGCGAGTTTTTCGCATACATTATAGCGTCCTTCGCGGCAGGTTACACAAACACCACAATGCTGACAGGCATCCGGTGCAACGAAATCGCCGATGCGGACAGTTTGCACACCTTCTCCAATCGCAACCACCTCTCCGGAAAATTCATGGCCAAGAACGATTGGAGCTTTTGCTCCGGTTAACGGATGCGGTTCCATAGGGATAAAGATCGGGCCTGCAAGATATTCATGTAAATCAGACCCACAAATCCCGCACCAGGCCACTTTTATTTGCACCTCACCTGGCTTTGGTGCAGGTGGTTTCGATATTTCTTCAACGCGTATATCATTTTTTCCGTACCATTTTGCTGCCTTCATACTATGCACCTCTATAAATTAAGAGTGATATCATCCCGATTCCCAATTTGAATAAACCAGCCAATACAATCAGCCAGGTATCGAGTCGAACAGTTTCATTTTTACAAGTTATTGGTGTCGGTATAGACTGATCAAGCAAAGATCGTGTCGCCACTAACGTTGCCAAGCCCTGGGTGCACGTCGAAACGTACCGCTCCCACGGCTACACCATCGCCTACTGTCTCGGCAATAAGGGCTGTACCACGACTACCGAAACCACCACACAGTTCAATTGCCTTCACACCTTCATTCTGGACCAGATCCATACACGTTGCCGCGGCTTGGGCATAATCTTTTACCCCAACAGTCACCAAGTGTACTGCAGGGGTCTTTATCCACTCCCTGTGTATGTCAGGGTCGGCTTCCGGTGCAACAAAGACAAATGCAGCTTTTAATATATCGGCCATTTATGGCCCTCCTTATTTTTAAAATCAGGGTGAGGGTTAATCAGATAGTCATTTCCGTTTAATCACACTTAGGGTGAACAGTTCCATTGCCAGTCTGGTGGCCTAAAAAGTTCTACCAAGGCACGCAGTTCAAACAGGTTCAGCTGTATAACTCATAATATTTGCTGCATTGAAGCTCCTAATTTTGCATTGAAATTAAGGTACGCAATGAGCAGATATACACATAAGGCTACCTTGAAAAATTGCCTTTTCGGTCAAACTCTTCGCGGCGAGAAAAATTTTATCCTTGGAATATCAAACATATACCTGCGATAAAATTTTTCTCATTCCTCGATTTTGACCGAAAATTCTAATTTTCCAAGGTATCCTTAAGCTGAAGTAAACCCACCATCCACATTGATGGCCTGGGCGGTGACGTGTTTGGAAGTGGCAAAATAGACGGCCAGATCACCCATATCCTCAGGTGTTTGGGCTTCCCCCTGAGGAATCAGGATATCCTGATGGCGTTTCCACGATTCGTCCATGGTTTCGCCAGGGTTTTTCCATTTATCTGCAAGCCCATTCGGCCCGCACCACATCCCCGTTCCGATGATCCCAGGGCATATCGCGTTAACGGTAATCCCGGTCCGCTGAAGTTCCTTGGCTAACGAGAAAGTGAAGCCCACCACTGCAAACTTGGAGGAAGTGTAAAGGGAGAGATCAGGAAACCCCACTTTCCCGGCAATGGACGACACATTGATGATTCGCCCAAAACCCTGCTTTTTCATGGGTTCTTGCTCAGCCTTACAGCAGAGAAAAACGCCTTTGGCGTTGACATTATGGACAAAATCCCAGTCTTCCGCCGTCGATTCAGCGACGGATTTGATTTTAATCACACCGGCGTTGTTCACCGCGATGTCGAGTTTGCCGAGCTTTTCCACGGTTTGATCAACCATGCTCTGAACCTGGTCCCACTGGGTCACATCTGCCTGGATCGCAACTGCCCGGCGCCCCATCACCTTCACATCCTCTGCTACCTTTTCCGCTTTCTCAAGATTGATGTCGATTACCGCAACGTCGCAACCCGCTTCGGCAAGCCGCTTTACAATGCCTTCGCCGAGGCCTTGGCCAGCCCCCGTTACAATAGCTACTTTGCCTTCTAGTTGTAATGACATGTCTTACTACTCCGTTATTTGAGGTTGTAATTGTCCATAGCCAATCTTCCACAACTATGGAGCTAATCATTTTCGAGTGTCCTGCCCAAACCGTTGTCTGGTCAAGACACCTTAACCTGCAGTTACAGCATCACTTTTTTGTCGGCATCAATGATGCTGTATTTCCCTTCTTAGAATCTTAATTCTAAGAAGGGAAACTTTAATGTATCAGCCAGTTAGGCTCCTCTTACTTCTTGAAATCAGACCAAAAAATAATCAGATAGTCATTTCCGCTTAATCACAATTGGGATGAACAGTTCCCCTGCCGCTCTGTTCTTATTGCACTAAGAGTTTGGCCTGTTGAGCAAGTGTCATCACTTTGGGAACGTCCACCACCAATGGGCCATCGCTAGAGAAGCGGATGGAAACATGTTTCCCCCGTCTCACCTCGACCTCACGTTCACCATCAAGGGCGATGATACAGGGAGATTCATTGATAAAAATGGTATCCCCCGGCTGCAGCCGCGCCTCTCCGGCTACAGCAACAGTCTGCATCAACCCGGGAGCGATAGGCGCAGTCACTCTCTTTTCCCCTTCGCCCAATAGAAGATGCAAGCCCTGTTGATCTTCCGGGTTGATGGTATGGAGCTGTCCCCCTATAGCTGAGAGACCAATACTATCGGGTCGACAACGGGTGAGAAAAATTTGAGATACCTGATCCAAGCTCCAGATGGCTTTAGAACCGATGAAGGTATCGGTATGGACCGCTGCATCCACCAGAGCGATATCAAATACCGAGTCTTCCTCGTCGAGTATCTCAATACTGGGGGATCGAAAGCAGCCGTCTTCCAAACTGATTTGTCCGGAAGCAATAATACCTCCGGCCAGACCAGCTATGGTAGCCTCTATCATGAAAGGAAAGACATTGTTGGTGCCTGTCGAAATAGGTAAAATCGGTATCTTCGCCTTCCCTTTAGCTACAGCCCTGCTTGTGCCGTCACCTCCCAAAACAAAGATGCAGCTGACCCCGGCCTCGGCCATCAACCGTGCTGCTTTCGTTGAATCGTCCTGGGTGTTTTCAGCGCACATTGGGGCTGATTCAATATCGATAGGTGTGTCGATGCCCTTGTGGGCTCGCTGAACAATTGCATAGTAATCGGGCATGAAGATTACCCGTTTCACTCCTGCCCAGGCGAGGCCCACCAAAAGGCGTCTCACAATACGCACCTTCTCCTGATTGTCAAAAACACTGCCGTGAGCTACAAGGCGGCGAATGTCTTTGCCTGAAATCGGGTTGGCGATGATACCGACTGTTATCATAATGTTTCTTCTTCTTCGTTATTGAAATCAGGAACGAATTTTCAGAACCGCAGCAACAATTTCCTCAGCCCCGGGAGTAAATGCCTCTTCCAGCGGAGGAGAGAAGGGTACTGGGGTAAAGGGTGCTCCTACACGCATGATGGGCGCATCCAGGTAGTCAATTGCTGATTCCGCAACCTGGGCTGCGATCTCAGCCCCTACACCAGCGACTTTGACCGCTTCGTGAGCGACTACCAGACTGTGCGTTTTTTTAACCGAATTGAGAATTGTATCTATATCCAGCGGTGTCACAGTGCGCAGATCAATGACTTCGACACTGATTCCCTTGCCGGCCAACGTCTCAGCAGCCTCAAGAGCACTGTAGACCATCTTGGAAAATGCTACGATAGTGACATCAGTGCCTTCCCTGCAGATATTCGCCTGACCAAAAGGAATAGGTCCGGCATCTTCAGGTACCTCTCCTTCTACGCCGTAGAGCAACTTGTGCTCAAGAAAAACAACCGGATTGTCATCCCGAATGGCTGTCAGCAGTAATCCGTAGGCATCAGCAGGGGTGGCAGGTAAAACCACCTTCAGCCCCGGTATGTGCATGAACCAGGCCTCAAGAGATTGTGAATGTTGGGCAGCTGCTCCGATTCCGGCTCCTTGGGGAGCCCTGACTACCATAGGAATGGAGATCTTGCCGCCAAACATGTAGTGCATCTTGGCTGCCTGATTAAAGAGCTGATCCATGGAAACACCGATAAAATCCACAAACATCAGTTCGCAGACCGGCCGCAACCCGGCAGCAGCAGCCCCCGTAGCTGCGCCGATAATAGCGCTTTCTGTAATTGGAGTGTCGCGCACCCGCTTTTCACCAAACTGCTCAAAAAGCCCCTTGGTTACCCCAAAACACCCGCCAAATTGACCAACATCTTCACCGAAGATCAGGACATTGGAGTCCCTTTCCATTTCTTCTCGTAAGGCGTCATTTATCGCCTGCATATATGTTTTTTGTGCCATGTATTCCTCCAGAAAAATAAAGTATCACGTAAACGTCAGATTGGTATGTTCCCCCGGTTATCCGATTAGGCATAGACATCTTCAAATATATCGGCAGGTTCCGGCAGCGGGCTTTCCTCTGCAAAGGCAATCGCCTCCTGCAGTTCTGTATCTATTTTGGCATGTAGTTTTTCGAGTTCTTTTTTGCTGAGGATACCGTCATCCAACAATTTTTTTGAAAAACGCGGGAGTGGATCTTTCTTGACCCACTCGTCGAGTTCGCTTTTCTCCCGGTAGGTGCAGGCATCGCCCTCAAAGTGGCCGCGCCAACGGTAGGTTTTGCATTCAATCAGGGAAGGTCCCCCTCCCTTACGCGCTCGTTCAACGGCTGCACTGACTGCCTCATTTACGGCGATGACATCATTTCCGTCCACAATGACGCCGGGCATATCATAGCCTGCGGCCCGGTCGGCTATATCAGTGATGGCCATCGATTTACTGGTAGGGCAGGAGATGCCATATCCATTGTTTTCATTGACAAATACAACAGGAAGCTCCCAGGCACTTGCCAGGTTAAGGGCCTCTTGGGTGGTACCCTGATTGGAAGCACCATCACCGAAGAAACAAACCACTACCCCGTCTTCACCCCGGTATTGAATGGCCATTCCAGCCCCGGCAGCAATAGGACCACCGCCACCAACGATGCCGTTGGCACCCAGGATACCTAAACTCGCATCGGCTATGTGCATGGAGCCACCTTTACCTTTGCAGTATCCAGTACTCTTGCCAAAAATCTCGGCCATCATCATTTTAAGATCTCCACCCTTGGCAATCACGTGGCCATGTCCACGGTGGGTGCTGGTGATGTAATCATCCTTGCGCAAAGCAGCGCAGGTTCCGGAGGCAACTGCCTCCTCACCCAGGTAAAGGTGAACAAAACCGGGAATTTTCCCATCAGCAAAGAATTCCTGCAGTTTGCTTTCAAACTGACGAATCCGGTACATGGTCATATACATCTGGATCATCTTTTCCTTACTTTTAGTCATTACTTTCTCCTTGGTTGCCCATGACTTTGAGCATAGGTCGATATTGAAGTTGTATCGGTGACATAGCGTAATGCATAATTCTGGTAATGGATTATATGTAGAGTATCCTGAACCCCGTGGTCAGTGAGATCAACACCCAATGTCTACTCCACCTCCACAAAAACAGTAATTGCCGCGTTGGCAACGAGAATAGAAGAACAGCCCTCGCCAAAAGTCTCGACACAGAGCCCCTCGGCCAACATGCCCCCTTGCACCGTTTGGAGGCTTCGTTTGCCAACGGGCAGTTCGGCCAGAACCTTGGCGGTGTCAACCTGTTCTGGAAAAGGACAGGCCACCATTACCTCAACGACCACTCCTTCAAAGCTGCTACGACCTAAAATTTCCACCAAGCCACACAAACAACTGTGACTGATAGCATCGCGCACTGCCCGACAGGCGGCCTTGGTGACATCCATACCGTGAAGATCCGAGCCAGTCCCTAACTCAACGATAAACCGTTTCTTTTCCATTCCTTACATCCTTTTTTAGACAAGCATCATGGCAGGGTCTTCCAAACAATCTGCCAAGGCACGCAAGAAGGTAATGGCAGGAGCACCGTCAGTTATACGATGATCAAAGGTAAGACTGAGGGTCATCATCGTACGGCTGACGATTTGCCCATCAGCGCCCACTGCCGGACGCTCAACTGCCCGACCTACGCCGAGAATGCCCGCTTCAGGAGGGTTGATAATGGGAGTAAAACCATCCACACCCAGCATACTCACATTACTAATGGTGAAGGTTCCCCCCTGGATTTCATCCATGGTAAGTCCGCCATTCCTCGCTTTCCCCGCAACAACACGGAGATCCACAGCTAACTCAGTCAATGTTTTTTTCTCGGCTTCCTTGATATGTGGAACAACCAGGCCATCATCCAAAGCAACAGCAATGCCGAGATTAACCTGCTTATGTCTGACAATCCCTTCTTCGGTAAGCCAGGAGTTCATATACGGGAATTTCATAAGGTTTCGACTGACTGCCAAGGCAATGATGTCATTGTAAGAAATGCGTGGTATGTCTTCTCGTTTCGCATACTTGGCGCGCACCCGGTCACGAAAGGCGGTCATTTCTGTGATATCACATTCAACAAAGACTGTAAGCTGTGCCGAATTCTGCAAACTGGCCATCATGTTGTCAGCGATAATTTTGCGTATGCCGCTAAAGGGAATGATTTCAGGTTCGGCTGTGCTCATGGCCGCCTTGGCTCCTCCCTGGTCAACGGCAGGCTGCATGGCTCGCAGGATATCTACTTTCAGGATTTTGCCTCCTTCACCGCTACCGGTAATATCGGACAGATTAATACCTGATTCTCTCGCCAGAGCTATTGCCTGAGGTGCAGCATTAAATGAGGCGTATTCGTCAGCCTGTGGAGTGTAGGCGAGAACATCCTTTTCAGTTACCCTGCCGTCAGGACCGGTACCGTTCACTTCGGCCAAATCAATACCTTGTTCTCTGGCAAGCCGGCGGGCAAGTGGTGAGGCCACAACAAATCCTTTCGTTGTGACCTTTTTGCTTGTCGCTTCTTTTGCTCCAGATTGTCTTTTTTCTGGTGATGCTCCGCTTTTCTCTTTTTTCTCTGGCGATTCACCCGCTGCTGCCAATACTGCTACCACCGTCTTCACTGCCACAGTTTCACCTGTCGCCACGAGAATCTGGAAAAGGACGCCATCTTTGGTCGCATCCACCGTATTGGTGATTTTATCGGTTTCCACTTCAAAGATAGCCTCGCCTTCGCTGACGCTGTCACCTTCGTTTTTTAACCACTTGGAAATTTTTCCTTCCTTCATGGTTAGGCCCCATTTGGGCATTAGAATGTCTGTTGCCACAATATCTGCCTCCTTTTTCTGAGTCGGTCGAGTTCCAACCCCAATGGGGTCGGTTTCTCCTTCTTTACGTCTGGCTTATGCATGCAAAATCTTGTCTATGTCACCTGTGCAAAAAATAAGCCAGATAGAAATTTAAAAAGGAGCGTCTTCTTTTTACCTGCTCATCACGTGTATCGCAGTTACATCTTGCTGCAATGGTGCCTCTGCAACAGGCTTATGAGATGAGCCTCCTCTCCGCGGCATCTCAAAAAGGTGACCGTCGGTCAGAGAGGAAAAAACAGCAATGAAGGAAAAAAACAGTTTATAAAACAACAAAGATTGTTCGAAAATGGAACATCTGAATCGAGTGCATGTACACAACAAACGACTTACTTTTTTCCTGTAATATCAACGGTACCGCAAAAAGGTGACCATCAGACAGAGAGAAAAAGACAGTTGTAAACGAAAAAAAATAGCTCCACGAAGCAATAAGGCCTGTTCGAAAACAGAACATCAAAATGGAATGCATGTACGACAAACAACTTGCCGTCTTCTTGTATTGTCAATATAAAGAAATAAGGAAAAGGAAAAAGGAGCTATTCCTGTTAGCTCTTTATCCTCTGCTGGTGAGTTTTATTCAGGTTCTGAGGAAATAGTATGCACGAACTTGTTAGACGTAAAAACAAATACACAATTGCCAAGCCTCGTAACAACAAAGATGCTGTAATTCCACAGTTTTCGTCTGGTATATTACCTCTGGATTTAGAATGCGAACTTGATAAGGCGGTGTGGCAGCAATTTGTCAACAACAAAAAAGGTAATCAAGAGTATATTAAAGCGAGCGTTATCGAGTCTTGGAAACGCTGTCTCCAAATGGGTGTAGATCCAGGCCTGAAGAAATGCAGGGATTTTCATGAAGAAAAAACCTTAGATGTCGAACATCGATTCTTGCGCGATGTGGTGAAGAATACGACCAGTGATCTCTCAGCATATCTTGAAGACAAAGGATTGTTATTCACGATTTGTGATCGGTATGGGTACCTGACTGGTACGATTGGCTCATATGAAGCCCTTCACCAGGCGGATTCTATTGACTTTGGCCCTGGGGCAAACTGGACTGAAAAGAGCGTGGGCACAAACGCCATCGGCACAGCCCTTGCCAGCGGCCTGCCACAGCGAGTGATCGGTCGAGAACATTTTTGTCAAAGTAGCCACAATTGGGTTTGCTCAGCTGCTCCAATTTTCGGCGTCAATGGTGTTCTGCATGGTTGCGTCGATATCTCCGGCCCCGTCCAGTCCGACCACAGCCGAAGCCTGGCTTTGGCTGTGTATTACGCCAGGGCCATTGAAGCGTTATTTATCCAGAAGCAGTGTATGGGCATGATTGGCAAAGTGCTCAACAACAACACCATTGGCCTGCTGACATTGGATATGTATGGAAATGTTTGTTATTGCAACAACGTAGCTGCCGAGTTATTTGGTACTTCGCCACACAGCCTTTCTGGCAAGGATGCCTCCAAGTGGTTTGATCTCTCACCATTCTTTCGCCAACAACTGGACCAAAAATGGTTTGATCCGGAAACAATGGTTGAACTGCGCTGTCTGTACAATCCAACCTGGAACATCTTTGCTGCTCCTCTGGTAAATAATTCCAATTGCTTGCACAGTCTGACGCTCTGTATATACCCGCCGACCCCCCCGCCCCCCCCAAAACATAATTTTGGAAATAATGAGAATGATGCTTTTGCGGACTTGATCGGGAAAAGTGCCTCCTTTCAACGAATAGTGAAAAAAGCACGCCGGGTCGCTGCTACCGACACAACGGTTCTTATCACCGGCCCCAGTGGTACCGGTAAGGAGGTAATAGCGAGCGCCCTGCATCAATCGAGTCCCCGGGCAAAAAAAACATTTGTGGCGGTGAACTGTGGCGCTATCTCAGCAGAGCTGATTCAAAGCGAACTGTTTGGTTATGTGGAGGGTGCATTCACCGGTGCCCGGCGAGGTGGCCAACCCGGAAAATTTGAGCAGGCTGCAGGAGGAACACTCTTTCTGGACGAAATAGGGGAAATGCCTCTTGCCATTCAGGTGAATCTGCTACGGGTTCTGGATGAGAGGCAGATTGTCAGAGTTGGGGGTAGACAGCCCATTCCTGTTGATGTGCGGGTTATAGCCGCTACGAATCGGGACATGGAAGCGATGGTTGAAGAGGGGACCTTTCGGCAGGATTTGTATTATCGCCTGCATGTGGTTCCTCTCACCTTACCACCTCTCTGTGAACGGGAAGATGATCTCCAACTCCTGGCAGACCATTTCATCAGGGAGTTCGCCCAAACACTTGGTAGGCAGATTGACGGGGTTGATCCTGAATTTCGTCAGGCACTCGCTGCCTATTCCTGGCCTGGCAATATCCGTGAACTGCGACATGTTATTGAATCAACCATTATCCTGATGGATGAGGATACGCTGCGCTTCGAATCATTACCAGAGAACATACAGCAAGCGACACGGCAACCCCAACTTTCAGACAAAGAACAGCCTGTCCATTTCCTGTCTCTCAATTTTGATGATGTTCAAAAACAAGCACTCAAGCAAGCTCTTGAGCAATACGACGGCAATATCAGCCAAATGGCCAAAGCGTTGGGTATCGGCCGGAATACAACCTACGCCAAGCTGAAAAAGTTCAAATTACTGTAGTCCTCCAGGCTGATAGGGTAGGCTTGACAAATAGGTATTCACCTCAAACAACTAAATGCCACTTGTTAAGCCTGACCCTGCCCCGCTCTATATATCACCCATTCACAGCAAAAGCCAAAGGTGGACTTGACCCCTTTTTGACCTTATGCTGCCAGCGGCAGCGCTTGTTTGCCTTACTGAAACAGACATGCGTGGTGTCAATGCAATTCAGTATCGTAACGGAAGCACCTTCGCTAAGCAAAGGGGATGTCTGTGTCCAGTGCCCCGCAGTGTCTCAATCGGACAGAACTTGGAGAAACCGTGTGATGGGTGCTGCTCCAGAGAAAAGATTATTCAATATTGTTTTTTAACTTGTTGTATTGTAGTTTTATTTCGATAGATTTGGTTGGTGGTTGGTGGTTGGTGGTTGGTGGGCTGGTCGATGATTACGATGTCAGGTGGCACCGTTTTTTCCAGGAGGAATAGCAAAGACGGCTGGCCGGGCTTGATTGTGATTAGGGGCAGAATATAAGCTTTTGTTCTCCTGCAGCTTCGTCAGATAAAGCGATTACTTATCACCTGAGCAAGTTGAGATTGAAATCCATAACGATTCTACATGAGGAGGAAATGAATGAATAACATTATTATTGCTTTGAGTTTGTTACTCGCTAGTTTTATAGCAGGATCTGCCATAGCAGCTGATAAAGTAGTTGTCGTACCATTAAGCACTGGCAGAGTTGCACCGGCGTCGCTTCCTCATGCTTATGGTTACGTAATAGGTTCAACTGCTCCTAGATTCGTAACAAATTATGGTGCAACATCTGTAATAACTAATGGAACTGGAGATTACACTATAACCTTAGAAAATGATTTTTCAGGATATCCAGTTGTTCTGGTAAGCAGTTATAATAATACCCCAATAGACGAAATCGTTACTTATTCAGCTAACGATACTGAAAAAAACATCATTAATGTCCGGATTGCAGATGGAAGTGGTGCTGCTATTCACTCCAACTTTAGCTTTCTTGTTTACAGTATGTAGAAAATAAATCAACGATCCTTAGCCCAAAAAGCAGGGTGAGGTCTTGAATTATAAGAATATGACAATTCAAGATCTCACCCCTTACGCCTTCTCCGTTCTGACCGCCTTCCTTGCTGCACCAGCATTTCTCTGGCTAATTATACGAGAAGGACAACGACGATACTGGCCGTCAAACAGCTCACATTCGGTTACAACGGTCACCGGATTCTCAACGCTATCAGCCTCAATGCGGAACCTGACGAATTCCTGGCAATTCTCGGACCAAACTGAGTTGGTAAGACAACTCTGCTCAAGTGCATCAATACCATAGACCGTTCTGCCGCATAGCAGTAAATGCTCCTTCCGGATATGTTTCCACAGAAGAACCCCACGGACCAAAACTCTTTCCGGTTATCTATATACACCAAGCTGTCTAACGTAATATCGTGGCCTATGTCGATATTACCACTTGAGCCCATGAACGTATGCCACTGCAACGCACCACTGTTGTTACGTTTAGCGGCAAAGACATCTGTTTCACCTGCGAAAGCGTTCACTGGCGAACCCAGGTATCAGAACTTAGTCCGGTAACGTAGATGTTGTTGTTTCCGTCAAGGACAATTCGATAACCAGCCTCCCCATTCAGAAATGTATTCCACTGCATAGTCAGAGTAGATTGCTCTGTAACCGCAAGATTGCTGATAGCCATAGACATAGAGAAAGAAATTGTGGTTAGGAGGACTACGACAATTGAACAGGGTTTGTGTGTAGGCATTGTGGTTTTGGCGTGAGGTTTTAGTTTGTATTTCCTTTAACTCATGCCATATGTAGCTTTATTTGTTTATAGTTTTGTAGCTTCGCTATCCATCATCGCTCGTAAACGTAACCAGTTCGCGAAGGGTAGGGACATGATCTCTGATATGGCTTGTCTTGGCCTTCTCTGCTGACAACGACAAAAGCCAGGTTCTTTATGAAATCCCTCAAAAAGAGGGCACACACGTCCTGCAAGTATTTCTTTAGAACTGCAGGTGGATGATAACGTCGTCCGCATATCTGCCCAAATGGATCTGGTCCTGGCGTTTGAATTTGCTGATAGGGACTTTAATGCCATCGAGCAGCATATTGGCCAAAGTGGGGGAGAGAGAGTACCCTTATGGGGGACCTTTCTTGGTTGGATGATTGGTTTGGTCCGGCCTCGTCTTCAAGGGTGTCACGTATCGCTGAAAAGTTACCTGAATTGCATACCGCTTCCCGAGCATTCTGGACATGTTTGATATCCATTTCCGCAGCTGCATGAGTTTCGTCCATAGAGCCCACTCGTATAGCCATTTCCGCCACAGAATGAACACATCACCATTCCAGATCCAGAACATCTGTCGCATTGAATGTTTCGGGAGATGTCTCTTCTGCGTCCATGGTACTGAACAGAACTGATAAAAGTAATGAGGAATTCTTCGGCACGTGTCCTTGCCATCGGATATGCCCCTAGTTGGCCGGTGAATCCATAATAGTCCGGGGTGAATGTCAGCTTGTATCCCAGGAACCCATTGTCAGCCTTGAAATATGCAATGTTGAAAAAGTCTTTTCTCACCGATACACTTCCTTTGAAGTGCAGATTCCCTCCGAATTCAAAATCTTTTTTTATCCAGTTCGCGAGATCAGGATGAGGTGAGCTGAAACAGCGTATTCCCAGATCCACATCCTTCTCGTTTGATAATTTTATGACGTCGACAGAATGACGCATTGCCTGAAAATCCGGGGGGATTATGAAAGACCAAAAAAACTCTGATACTAAAATTCTTTTTGAGTCATGAGAATATGGGATGTTGATTTTCATCTTTGTTCCTCCTTCATCCGATTCCTTACAATCTTTTAACAAAATAATGGAACCTGCATTCTGCACCCTTTCTCAAGGGCATTTGAACAGTTATGGGTTATCCGTAAAGATCTTTCATGAGTTTCTTTCCTTACTAGCTGACTGAGTGAGAAAAGAGTGTCTTCCTTGTTCAGTCATTCCCTCGGAGGGAAGGGACATTGTGGGAACAATGAATAAAAGGCCCTGTTAACCCCAAAATGCGTTTCTAAACAAAACCGGGGAGATACCCTCAGTAATGAGTAGTGTCTCCCCGGTTTTGCCTGCTGATTGATGTGCAAGCTTCCCATACATGAGTATGGGGAGCTGTATTGCTGCACCCTGCTGTCATTATTGAAGAGGTGAAATGTCGATTTTCTTATTCACTAATGTCGACAGAAGACCCTTCTGTCGTTCTTTCCATGCATTCAACGGAATCTCACGATGCACATAAGCATCACGGAGATCTTTCAACAGCAAACCAATGAGTTTGGTAGATTGCGATTGCGATTTCGATTCTTTCAGCAGCGCCAGGCGTTCGTTAAACGTTCGCGACCACAGCGGAATCTTGTGCTCGGGGTCAATGATCTGGACGGAGCAGGACTGTTTTGACAAACCACGATATTTTGCACTGTTAAGATAGACGGTATACGTACCCGGCGCAGTGCCTTTGGGGATAGAGGCAGTGATCGTTTTGCTTCTCAAATCCGCCTTAACCAACTTCAGTGGCAATCTCGTCTTGCCCGATACGAGTACTATCTCACTCACTTCGTCGAGAGTACCTTTGTCGACAGCAATGGTTATCTGTTGATCCCGGCCGGCAGCGACGATTTCAGGGGTGACTGAATCAGCTGTTGGTATTGTCAATGAAACCGGGATCTGGGCCAGAAGCATATCTTCGAATGTGACAACAATTTTCCCCATCTTTGCCCTTGAGGGAAGAAAAGTCTGTGAATAACTTCCATCCAGATTGTCGGTAACAGTGGATGTGGGTTTGAGATATCCGGCGGAGGAAATAGTCACTGAACCACTGTGCCCCGGTCCGACGAGTGATCCGCCCACGGTAACAGGAATAACAGTGACGGTCACCCCACCTCTATCAGGCTTCGATTCATCTGCAGTAATATAAATCTCCGGATTCTTTTCATCAATCTTCATGCCGACGCCGAATCCATGCACTGTTTCCCGTCTGAATGGATCACATTCGGCAATCCCCCTGGCGACAGAGGTGAACTGATAGTACCCTTCAATCTCGGTTTTCGGAAATCTGTCGTAAAAGGTGCCTGGTTTTTCCGAGAACTTCAATGGCATCGGTTTCAGGTCCTCTCTGAAAGGTGGCAGGTCGCCAAACTCCCTCTGAAAAGCCATCATCATCCGCTGCTCAATACTCAGCGGATCTCCTTTAATCTCTTTGGGTATCTTATCAAGCTGCTTCTGTGTGATCCCTGCTGACGACAGGAAGTTGCCGATGTTGATTAGTGGCACATTGGCCGTAACCACAACGTTCGCCGTTGTAATTGGTGAATTTTTCTCCTCTGTCAAATCAATCTGGAGTGGAATAGCCGCTCCCGGCGCCCAGTATGAGCCACCCGAGGGAACAGGGAGATTCATCGACATATGAATGCTCGATTCACTCATCACCGATGAGGAATACTGTACCGGATGGGATGATGGATTGGATATGGTCATCTTCCACGTACCGCCGTGCTCCACCGAAGCACCGGTTGTAAGGGGATAGCCGATCTTCAACAGGTTGTAAGAGCTTTTGTTGATGGCAGTAACTTTACCGCCAAAGAGATGCGCATTCGATCTGTTGATCGTCACCCCCTCTGGACTCGTAACCGAGAGATGCAGCTTCTCCGATGGTGTGTCCCATGTGGCGATAAACGTCGTGCCATAGTCCTTGCGATTAACAGGAATTTCAATAACATGCTGTTCCCCCGGTGCAAGGGTCTGCACAGGATCAATAATCATGTCGCTGTTTGTTGCTCCTGCAACGGCATTGACAAAGAACTTGTCCAATCCCAACGAACTCTGGGTAACGTGGAAAAAGCCGTTTGCGGTACTATTTGCAAGAAGCTGCAGCAGATTGATATCAATGCCGGTGTAGGCATCTCCTCCCACCGTACCGAAGCCAACGGAGTAGACGTTGATATCATTTGCCCCGAATTGCTGCAAGAATGCCGCCTCAGATGGATTTCCGCCAGAGGTCTTCTTCCCGTCAGAGAAGAAAATGATGGCCTTGCGACGTCCGGCGGTTGTCCCTGAGGTCATGACATCAAGGGCCCTCTGCAATGCCCCCCGAATATCGGTGGAACCGTCGGCTACAAGATTCTGGACGGCGGTTCTCATATCGCCAATGTTGCCTGCACCAAAATCGGTAAGCTGATCGGTAGGGCCAAAATCGACAGTAATGCTCTGCGCCCCGATATCTCCGGAAAAACTCACCTGCGCCAGGCGATCCTGGGCATCAAGACGCATCAGATCCAGGAAGAGATTGGCCGAGTTCTTGAGAACGTCGATCTTCGTCTGTTCACCCGATGAAACCGGGACTTTGCCGGTCATGCTGCCGCTTCGGTCGAATACGAGGATAACATCGGCAACTCGGGCAATCTGAGCCACCGCAAGGTTTGTTTCCTTGTGCTCAAGGACATCGTTATTCTGATCCACCTGAATCAGAATGAAGACATCGTTCTCAAGCAAATCGTTTACCGTGGTCCCCGCTCCCAGCAGGGCATCCGCATTCGCCTGGCTTATCTGTACCGTTGAGGTGTGTGATACAGATCCATTAATTGGCAGAGGGTTGAACATCTGCTGGGCCGTGTCAGTCAGTACCACGTCGCCGCCCAGGTATGCATCATCGGAGAGAAGGATGCGGTAGCCAAAGCTGCCGCCGGTCGATTTCGCCCCGTTATTCTCCACGCTCCAGGTGAAGGTCATGTTTGTGTTCAGTGCCTGGATGGTAACGCGATCATCACAAAGGACTTCCAGTTCTGCCAGGTCCGGGTAGGGAAATCCCACAAGGGAGTAGTCCTGATAGGCCTGGGGCACATCAAAGCCGGTCACCCGGGCTTTCCAATGACCAACCTGGCCGACAGGGACGTTCTGGACAAAAACCTGTTCAACGTTGTTGAGGTGATCCTTCCCCTGTGTGGCAACCCACGTTCCGTTGCCGGTGAGATCGCCTGCCTGCACGTACTCATCGACATTGGTCGGATTGCCAGCCGGAATGGTCGGGGTCACGATGATGGCAGTGCCCGCAATCTGCTGGGCGTCGCTCAGAGCGTTTCCGTTGATATCGGTAATGCTTTGTCCGAGCTGCCATGGATAAAAAATTGTGTTGTCGGGAGCAACGAGTTCAAGGTCCAGATCATTGACCAGGGTGGGGGAGGTTCCGGGACTCTGCACTGCTCCCTCTTTGTCGTCCCAGGCCAGAGTCAGCCGCAGAGGTCCGGCAGCATCCATAACAAAGTCATACTCCTTCTGAACACTCTGAGTCACTGCATCCTGAATGATGCGATTCGGTATTGGCAGCCCGTCCACTAGGCGATTCTCATGAATCAGCTCGACGGCGGCAAGGGCATCGACATTGCCCCATCCCGTGGCAAAATCCGGTCCGGCTGTTGCCGAAGGGATGCCGAGGCCATCGTTACCGTTGGCTTGATTGTTGTCCGAATCGATGTCGGCGCTGGTGGCCGCGCGCACATTGGCAGCGACTTCGTCACGAGCCGTCTGGATAGTGATGGCCCGGAGCGTGGAAGGATAGGGCGGATTGTCGCTGATATTGGTTCCCAGCGGAGTGGAGTAGGTATCCTGCCACGCCTCAAGCATAAGAGCATAGACACCTGCCGTAGCCGGAGCGGCCATCGATGTACCGCCCATAAAAGTGTAGCCGTGCCGGTTGTCGTGCCCGGTTCTCTCGACATTGACCTGCACAGTGGCACCATTATTCAAGCCGGTTGCTGCAGCGGTCATGTCGGCAACATTTGTGCCCGCGAAGGAATTGTCGAAGCGGACCGAAATCCTGTCACCGGGAAGAGGTCCGCCCCAGGTGGCAATATCTCCGGCCGGTATGTTCCCAAGTGCCTCAAGTCTGCTTTTTATGGTTGCAGCGTCGGCATCGAAGTTGATATTTGCCGTCGTTGAACCGTTGAAAGTAAGCTGGAAGGTTCCTGTCGTCGGCGTACCGTTCTCAATGCTTATTCGCTGTATTTCATTCTCATCGGTCCATGTTGATCGAATCGATGTACCAGGAGCAACGACATCAGGCTTGATACGTCCGTCATGGGTCGGTCCCATGCTGCTGCCATCGGCAAGACGATTATTGCTGCGAAACCAGTTTCCCAGTATCAGAGCATTTTTTGCCTGATTGAGAATGGAATAATAGCCACGCAGATCACCATACTGAGGATTGTCTCTCCCGTTATTCGCCGATGTGCCAATGGAAGGTTTCCGCGGAATAATAGAACCGTTAAACGTGGCACCTCCATGAATTGCCTGATCGACAGTGCGTTCACCCGCACTGTAATCACCCACTGTTCCCAAAATATGGGAATGGGTTGACAAGTCCATTGAATTATAGCCAATATACCTGCTCATTCCATCCAGGACACAGGAGTCGGGGGCATCGATGAGTCCTGCTTCCGGCGCCATCCCTCGAAACTGAAACGGCGTTCCATTGTTTGGATTACCATTGATGTCATTCTGACTGCTTCTGATCCCGTTCCCTGCGGCAATGCCCGCCACGTGAGTACCGTGCGCAGCCGAAGTGCTCGGATCGTCGAGCACGATATTTGCCGCGAGGTCATCATGGGTGCCATCAAGACCGTATTCGCAAATGGCGATGTTGACCCCATTGCCCGTCAGCCCGGTATAGTTCGGCATCCCGCCGACAAGAACGAGGTCACCGGCAACATTTGTCTGCGCATTCTGGACAGCATCGACGTTCATAAATGGCCTGGTATTTTCGTTCGTTATCAAATGCGGTGCCGGACCCGGGCCGATCCATTCAACTTCATCGTTTTCGGCTAAGGCGACGAGCTCGTCTGCAGTGCAGGTCCCGACGTAGTAATGATCTCCCTTGAGCTCCAGTGTGCAGGGACTTGCGCTCGCAATCTGCTTCACCCGCACATAGTCGACGTCGTCTGAGAAGAGTACTGATACCCGAATCTTGCCTGAGGAATCCAACACGTAGTTCTTGGGCATCTCGATGTCGATCTGTTTTATTGAGTAGCGCGCGTAGTTGCGGAGCAGAATGTGGGGGTCGATCTTGTCTTCAGGCTCCAGTGGCGTAAAATGTTGGAACACACCGCTGAGTTCGGAAGAACTGAGTTCGCTTTCTTTATTTACGGAACCGTAGGAGCGGAACCTTGGCAGAGGGGATGTCATACGAATCTTCTGCTGCTCGATATGCCATCGGTTTTTACAGGTCAGTGGACGTGCGAGCGAAATGATTCCATGCTTGCGATCGAGAGAAGACGCTTGCAGAGCATCGACAAATTGCGAATGCAGGTAGGCGCTGGGCCAGTGGTCACCACTGCGGAGACGAACCTTCTCCTTCTGAAAATCGGAGTCCAACCCGGCATCATACGGGTAGGTGATGTGCATGATGCCCTGGGCGCTCCCATTTCCCGACATATCGTAGAGCGCCAGGCGCCAACCGACTCCGCGAGCAAGGTCGGCATCGGTAACAACATAAGACAGGTTGAGCGGAGAGGTACCGGTGCTTTCATCATACGGTGATGCGGGATCTGCAAGTGACGGTCGACGCCGACCTGTGAGGACCGCCTGAAGCGTGTTGCTTTCTCCAGTCCATTCAACGGAGATTGTCAGGTTGCCGGGGGCAAGCACATTGAATAACTCAAATGGAACCGAGTTCGAGCCATTGATGGTGAAGGGGATATCTTTGGTAACAGATTCTACCAGAGGCGAAGGATCCTCCGTGTCTGCCTTACAGCTGCCGATGGCACTCCACTTGAGTGGTCGGGGCAATCTTTTATAGTGATAGAGAGTGCGGATTTTAGCTGCATCGATCAAAAGGAAATAAGCTGATGCGTTCTTCTTGATCATTGCCTTGGGAAGAGACGCTCCCTTGGGCACCACCCACGTCTGAATTATATTGTTCTTCGCCTCGCGCAGAGGAAAAAAATCACCTTTTTCCTTTGTTGATTCCACAAGGAAATACTCGATCTCGGCGCGAGACTCTTTGAAGAACATCGTGAATGGATGACGTGGTGCAGACGCCTTCGATAATCGGATACGATGGATCGGCCTAAGGGGGACTTCTGCTGTCTCCTGGCGGGAAATACCCACGGAGGTGCATACCTTGTAAGAAATATGCATAGCTGAGCAGGTGAATTTGGTAAGCTCAATATCACTGTACGTACCAGGGGTACTGCAGCGAGCCGGGGTGATAGTTTCCGTTGCGGCGCATGAGATGGTGGCTGCAATGGCCACAAACGCCATGCAGAAAAAAGTCGTTAGGTCTGCACGAAATGTCCTCATGGGGACTCCTTGATCGTTAAGAATAAAAGACATTTTATTTCTACCAGGGCCAGCTCGGCAAACGAGTTCTTTTTACAGGAGATCAAAAGCATCACCAACAGCAACAATCCTCACAGCACCAGCAGGTTGCGCCCAAAATGCCTTCTCTGTCAAAAGATGAGAACCTGCATGTTATTAGCGATAAAACAAAGCTCATTCGCCGGGTTTGCAAAAGCCGGTGAATGGAATGTTAACGCACTGATAAGGTCAAAAAAAACCGATTGTGTCCTTGCCTTTGAATAGGATGTTTTCTGCAAAACCAAGGTGCGTTAAGAGCGAAAACAGGCTTCGCTCTTGCTCTCGTTTATTCTTTTTCTACTTCAACCCTGAGGTATAGTTTACAACTAAAAAAGTAACAAACAGGTAACAGTTTTTCAAAATGAATGAATCTGGATGAATTTTGAGTCTGGCTATACTAACAAATTGAATTTTATTAATATCCCAGGAATAATCGTTTTTCATCCCTATGTTGGCATGTAGGGGGTCTAAGGGGAAAGAATTTCTGTTTTTTAAGGTATTGTTTTTTTGTATCAATTTCTTAGCTTAGTCCGACCCCGAACCCCGTGTTCACCTGGCCACCGCCTTGAAATTTCCGTGGAACAACTGCCCTTCATTTTTACGTACTCGATTGAAGCGCTGAGTATAGATGCCGTTGATGGGCCTCAGACAGCGGAAGATGTTACCGTCCGGGGTATAGAGTTGCAGATTCTAATGGGCTGACATTTCAACAGCTTATTTCAGGACGGTGGTGGAAAGGGCATAGTCATTGGATGAGAAGAGTATCTTCTCTCTCGGCGTGCCCTGGCTCATAAGGTGATACCAGGCGCCTGGATATTCTATGTGTAGTGGTCTGAAACATTTGTCTTTGCCACACGTCCACGGAAAAGGTCAAAGGTAGACTTGACCTCTTTTTGGCAGAGGTCATTGCAACTGCCTTTAACACCGATACCATTCAGGCCATCTATGACACCTATTCGGCCTTGGTAGAGCCTTATGCTACGACAGAAATAAGTGGATATTCTTTCCTGAGTAATCCCGACGAATTCTACCAAGCGATCAATCAGCTAAAGGAACATACAAGTGCTCGGGCAACTGCTGTCGATGCTTATTTACCTGAATAGCTGCAAAGTGACAGGAAGGTAATAGATAGGCGGCTGGAGCTGTTTGATCTACCCCTATTTCTCAATAGGGGTAGATAGTGCTCATCCAGAAACGGCATTTATGTTCGATCTGGTGGAGTCTTGCACTTACCTGATCTCAACCAGATAGCGTAGATTTCAGGCAAGCGAAGACACCTGGAATCCTCGCTCATGCCCTGGGTTGACGGCTCGTTCTGCAGCTTGTCCACCCAATGCATGAGCAATCACTACAGCACCTGACTTGGAATGGTTCGCTGTGAAAAATAGGCAGTGGAAGAAATGCCTGCGTTTACCGGGCAAAGCGATGGAGTCGAAGCTTAAATTATTAAGGCGTTTTTCAAAGGCCCTGTCATGCGGATCTTGAAATTTTCAACGGGTTATTTACTGAACAATTGTTCGTAACGTAGGAACAGGTAGTGGCCAGGTTTACCTTTTACCACATCACCATCATCACTGACGATCAGAATTCCGGTTTGACCGTCTTGCAGGCGTACCGGTGTAATTCCCTCGGCGTGACGCAGATTTTTCACGTCCGGTACTTGCAGACGTTGCGGCGACTCATCGGTATCTCCACTCCACAACCAGAGTTTGAACTTCTTGCCTTGTTTCCTGCTGAGAATCAGGTAGCCGCCCAAATGTTGGTCGTAGCTCAAAGCGCGGATTCCTCCTCCCCCCAGGTCTAATTCGATAAGTGTGTCTGAAATTCGGGGTGTCTCATTATGATCGAAGACTACCAGTGGATTCTCTAGTACTATGATAATGGCATTGTCGCCAGCTAGAGGGCTGCGCAACCCAATCAGCAGCTTTTGTTTAGTGACATCGAAACTCAGTCCTTCGATATTAAATCCTCCATCATCTTCTACGTTGCTTGTCCGTGAAGTGTGCTCCAGATACTTATATTTCTGGAAGATGTTCTTGTGCAGGTCACGTAAAACTTGAATGTCAACAGCCTTCTCACCGTCCAGGGTAAAGCGCATAAGCTGCTCACGTTTGTCTGGGCGCTTACCGTTTTTCTTGCGTGAGTGAGAGGTGATGACGTAGATACGGCTTTGACCATCAACCGCCACCGCCTCCAGATCTTCAAGTGTACCGAGAGCCCGATTGGGTGATATCAGGCTGAAAAGGGAATTCCTGTACAATGCCTGCTCAGAGACTCGATCATCAGGCTGGAGCGATATGACATCCAGCGGTTGGTCTGACTCGTCCTCAACGACAATAAGGCGTCCGTCAGGCAGTTGCTGTACGCCGGATGGTTCGTAGATGAGTCCAAATTTGCTGAACTTGCTAACTAGTGGAATTTCTGTCGCTGCAAAACTCAAGGCCGAAAACCCGACAATCAATAAGCCCGCAAGGTGAACCCAACGCTTTAGTGGGCATAACGATCTGTATAACGAAAACAAAATCAATGCTCTATGCATAAACTCCTACCGTGATGGATCGAGTGGATTGAATCTGGATTGTAACGAATTCATTAAATCAGTGAGGCCAATAGTGTGGTAGATCACAATCACTATGAGTAACATTAAAGTGCTCACGGTTAAACCAACCAAAAAGGAAGTATAGGAGATTTTCAATAAGCGAAACTTACGATTTGCCGCTATTCCGAGCAAATAAAGTTGCCAGGTCATGTTCTGGTAAATGCGTTCATTCTTGCGCATTAAACCGAACATGAGTTTTGAATGCTCGTCTTTGTCCAGTGAAGAAAAATGTTCAAAGACCAGAATATTGGCGTTGTTGTCCCTGAAATCGTCAACAGTACTCTTCCGCTTGAAGGAGTAAGGTTGTGCCGAAAGCACCGCAAAGATGATCGAACAGAGGCATGTGGCAAGAAACACAGCGATAGGGGCTGAGAACATGGGTTCAGTAACGAGCACAAATGGCCCGGAGAGTGTCAGAACCGACAGTATAATCCCGTTCAATGAGATCATGATATTGGCCTTCGTTGCAGCAAGCGCAGTCAGGTCAAGCTGTGACCGATAAGCAGTTCGGAACATTGTTTCGATGCCACGTGCACTGCCTGGGGTATCCTTTTTTTTGACTTTTTTCTGAGCTGCTTTATTCTTGACCCTGCCCTTTGCAGGATTAGGCGGAATAGGTGACGGTTGCAGGTGCTCTTCTTTAACAGGTGCAAAGGGAATGGTTTCAAATGTTTTGTTAGTGTGGTCGAAAAAAATAGGATCATTCACTAAGTGCTCTTGCTTGCTCATATTATAAACTCCTGTTTGACTTTCACCTGATTATGGGTAGTCCGAAACCTGGTATAACGTTGGAACGTTTCGGCGAAGAATGACTAGAGTCAACTGTAGTGCTATCCATAAAAGGAATGAAAATGTTGTCTCCCTTTAAAAATGCCATAAGCCTGATCCCATCATATGATCTTGCTAGGTAGTGTATGAGGTTGCCTGTTGGTAAGGTAATTCTTATTCGATATACAGGTATCACTTCCTTGTTTTTATCTTCTGCAGATTACCCTTAAAAACCGTACGTATTAAAAGTGCAGGAAATAAGGAAATGGAACGGAAATTTTGTGTAGTGCGTTACGAAAGTGTGAGTTGGTGTTGAGAAAAAGTGGACACGAAATTAAGAGCAAATAGAATGCTCTGAGGAGGCTGAGAAGGTGTTCATATGAGAAAGACTGCACGGAACAGTTATACAGATGAATTCAAAATGAGGCCATTAAACTTGGTGCAGATCACGGTTACAAGATAACCGAGGTTGCAAGGAATTTTTCTAAGAGCAGGCCTCCTGTCTGAAAAAAAATCCAACAGGTGCAGATGAACACGTATGTCCCCAAAACGGGTTTTCGGCTGAAGCTGAACGCTTTTATATAAAGTTTCAGGCTGACAGTCCTGATTTTTACCTCAATTACCTTCAGTTGTACAAATTTCAATTTTCAGGTGTCAATTTTGACGCTCCGGGAATACCTGCATTCACAGCAAAGCTCAAAGGTGGACTTGACCCCTTATTTATACACGCTATCTCGCTGAGTTTTGTTACCGTTTTAACCGACGGTATGACCTAAGCGAGATGATATCACGACTCTGTTATGTCGCGCTACGAACGCCGCCTATGTCACAGCAACTTTTGAGAGTGGCTGAGTTTCATACGTAATCAGAAAAAAAATTGCTTTTTCTATCAGAACTCATTAATAAAACTTTATTCCGATTGGGGTGTTCTGCACTATGAGCGGGGCTGAGATTATACCCATCGAACCTGATACAGTTCATACTGTCGCAGGAAACTCGGAGATTGCTTTTTCCCGCCGGATTTTTTTCTCCTGCACCATCAAAGCCATCCCCGTCTCCTTCGTCAGTCCCCATTGTCGTGAACCACTGCACGTAATAAAAAAGGAGATTGTTCATGAAAACCGGAGCACCCATTCCCGATACTCCCAGAGCTGAGGAAGGGGAGAATCATGTGACAAAAAAACTCTGGGAGCATATCAAGGGGATGGGGCCAGCGTGGATCATCAGCGCCGTTGCCTGTGGACCGGCGACCCTGGCCAGTGTTGCCATTGCCGGTGCGACGTATGGTTATAAAATGCTATGGGTGGTGATCCTTAGCGCGGTATTTGGCAGTACCGCACAGTATCTGGCCGCCAGGGTCGGAATCCTGGAAGGATTAGGCATTATCGCCGCCACTGAAAAACACTTGGGTAAGCGTTGGGCATGGGTCCTCACAGTTGATGCCCTCCTGGCAACCTGGCTAGCGGCGATGATACTGATGAACGCGCTTTCAGGGATAACCTCTCTGGTCACCGGTGTTGACACCCCTTATTGGGGCCTGATGTACGGGATTCTGATCGCCGTATTCCTGGTGCGTAAGGGATACCGGAAATTTGAAACCATCTGCAAACTCCTGGTGGTTTTCGTGGTGGCTTGTTTTGTGGTGACGCTGTTTATGGCTGACCTCTCTATGTCAGGTATACTTGAGGGGCTTCTTCCCAATCTTCCGGGAGGGATCGACGCGGCTCTGATGATGGCGGCTATAATGGGTGGTGCGGTTCATATCACTATCATTGGGATGCACACCTACAATACCAATGCCAGAGGATGGAATTTGAAAGACCTGCCCCTGGCACGTTTCGACACTTTTTCTTCCATGGGGCTGGCCTTCGGACTCTACAGTGTGGCCATCTTTCTGGTGGCAGCAGCAGTGCTCCACCCCAACGGGATCGCCGTGAAAAAGGCAACGGACGCTGCCCTGGCTCTCAAGCCCCTCTTGGGCGACAGCGCCATGAAAATCTTTATGGTCGGTCTTTGGAGCGCCACCTTATCCACCCTTGCCCCCACCTTTATGGCTGGGGCCTATTTTTTCTCAGACAAGATGGGCTGGGAATTGGATGTGAAAGATAAGCGTTTTGCAGCAGCAGTGTTTGCAGGATGCCTGGTGAGCATGCTTGGTCCTTTCGTAAAGGGCAGCTTTTTCTTACTGCTCCCGCTGATGCTGGCTTTGGGCCTTACCGGTACTCCCCTCATTATCGGAATCATTCTTTACCTTCTGAACAGGTCGGATGGCACGCTGCGAAATTCATTTCTCCTTAATTGCATGGGAGGCCTCACGTTTCTGGTTACCTCATTTCTGGCCATACGGTTTGTCCTTACAAAGTTCGGGATCATGTGATGACGAATTGCGACATCGAACACTATCTCAACCGCCAGACGATGATTGCCGGAGATATCAACTCCGGCAAGACCACCCTGACCAACTTGATTCTGGAACATTTTTTAACTGCCGGATACGGTCAGCAGATCGCAGTTCTGGATCTGTCCCCAGACCCGGTCCAAGGGATCGGTGGGAAACTGTCCCTTGGATCGGGCACGTCGGCTCTGTATTTAACGACGAACATTGTTGCTCCCCGCCTCATGGGCAAGGATGCAGCACACACACTTCGTCTGGCCAACGAGAATGCACGTAAAATAGAAGTGCTGTTTGAAGAGTTTAAAAGACGGCGGCGGGACATTCTTTTTGTCAACGACGCAACGCTCTATCTGCAGTCCGGCAGTCTCGCTTTGTTTCTCGAGACGCTTTCGATGAGTTCGACCCAAATCATCAATGCCTACTATGGGAACACCTTTGCAGATTCAGAGCTGACTCAGAGAGAAAGACGGCTGACGGACATCTTGATAGCGGTCAGCGACAAGGTTGTTCGCTGCCAGGGTAAGCGGTGCGAAACCAATTCCTGCAATATCATGCAGTAAGAGCAAGCGGACGCCACTTTTATAAGTTTATTCAATTAGACAAAGACACAAATCGGCCATGGGTGGCTACGTGCTATACGTAGACGGAGCCTGAAAGGTAGAAGTCTTACCTGAAACGCATGCAACGGCAGATGATGAGATGGATTTCCACAGCACGGGTGCTACACCCTTACCAGAATCTACGTCTCTGCATTTGACTTGAGACAGGAGCCCAGTGTGGTAGCTTCGCATGCTTGGGATCTGTATGAGGGAGGGGCGGGTAACCGGCATTCCTAACGTGACTGACAAATAGGTGTTCACCTCAAACAACTAAATGCCCACTTGTCAAGTTTGACCCTGACCTGTCCTCTATACCAAACATTCTAGTAAACATTCACAACAAAGGTCAAAAGAAGATTTGGACTCTGTTGCTTGCTATCAAATCAGGCGGTTAGCTTTTTGCGACCCCGTTCAGGTGTAATATTTTGAAATTTTATGCAGGCTATGCTCACCATTATGACAGACTTCTGCGGCTGCCTGCCATAAAGAATCTGGGATACTTTAGCGTTGCTTTCTGTTGGGGAGGCCCCGAGTTGTCCTTGAGGCCTCCCGCCTGCTGCGCAATCTTTTTAGTCTGAAATCCGACAGGCGCAGACTCGAGAAATGCTATTTCTCTTTTTTGTTCAATCCATAAGAACCAAAATACACAACATAAAATAACAGGATTAGGTTCAGAAGGTCGACCCAGGTCAAGGGGTCGCCGCCGAATCCGGGAACGATTGCCGCTTCATTGAGAACTCCAATGGCAAACCATTTCATGTAGATCACAAACGCACCGATCCCTAAGGTCCAGGTGATAATGAATCTCGCAACACGGTTCATGGCCGGGCTCAGGGAAGTAGGGGCATTGCCGCAGCACAACGCCCAGAAAAGCAGGATGTTAACAATCCAGACACCGAGATGTGCAGGCCAAAGGTTGATGGCAGGCCCGATTTTCTCCAGGGCTTCCGCCGGTATCAGCACATTCTTCAACAGGGACAGAAGGATAAAGTAGACAACAGTACCCAACACGAAGTTGCCGAAGAAGGCAGCCATGGCCCTTCCTGCCCGGGTCTTGAATGTACTGTAAGGCCAGAGATCGAGAACCAGGACTGTGGTCAACCAGGCGGTGATGACCGAATAAAACCAGCCGATTGCCGTGGGAAGCGCCATGACGACCCTGTCCGGGCCGGTCCAGCTGGCCAGGTTGGGATAGATCAAGACCAGATAACCAACTAACGTCAGGAAGAATCCGGTAAAGATTTGCGCGAAGCCGACCATGGGCTGCTGCATCCCGGCATCGGTCCAGGGCCAGCCGTCCATGCTGTTGGACACCACGCCGAACCCGTAAAAACCGATCAACACAATGAGGCCTGCGGCGCCGTGCCCGGCGTATTGGGCTGGACTGAACGCCGGGTCCAGACGACCGTAACCGTAGATCAGCAGCATGGGGATGGTCATGCCGAGGGCCAGGGTGACCACGGTGGCGGCAATCCCCGCCTTGGGTTGGCTCAGCTTGCTAAAACCATGCATTTCGAGATTAAAACCGATAAAAACGACTACCATAATCGCCCAAAACAGATACCCGCCAAAAGGCTGGGGATAAAATTTCCAGATACCGACTTGCGGATCCACAAACAGTCTCCAGACAACTAAACTTATTCCATGAATAACAATAAAACTCGCAATGGCAAAACCGATTGCACCCAACTGCAGGCCAAACGGTTTTGCGCTGATAGTAGTGCTTATGCTTGTTGCTTCGGATGAACTAGACATAATTACCCCTTATAGTATACAAAAGCAGGTCAGCCCAAATAGTACAGAAAGCCAGGCCTGGCCAAAATCCAAGAAACGATCCCAATGCTATTACGCCTTTTTCCTCCTTGCCTAGGAGCCTGTCGGACTTAGACATAAATCTGCTGCAAATTTGATAAATCGGCCCATATTTCCATGGCTTTTCGTTAAATAGGCGTGCTATTCGCCTCAAATCCATGAAAATCTGGTCTCGATTTCTCAAATTTTCGCTACGATTCTCTAAATCCGACAGATTCCTAGTTTTATTGATTATAACGTGGTTTACCTTTCTCAAAATTAAACGGTTTTGCTTTTTGCGCCAAGTAAACCCGCCGTCCACGTTAATTGCCTGGGCCTCCCCTTGGGGATGCAGTATTTCCTGGTGGCGTTTCCACGACTCCTCCATGGTTTCCCCTGGATTCTTCCACTTCTCTGCGATTCCATCCGGCCGTGGAGATGCAACCAGAATATTCACTTTGAGATTTTGCCAACTTTCATTGTTCATGCATAATTCTCTATATAGACAGGTCAAAGCAAACGGCATACCACTCTTACCGTAGGTTCGTTATGCGAGTCATAATCAGCATTCACCATCCGTTATAACTAGTTAATAATATGGGTTATTGATGAATTTAAAATATACAGATCGGAACTTGTTGAAATCGCCTATAAAACAAGGGTAGGGAATAAAAAAAGTGGGGGGAGTCGGTTAGTGCCCCATCCCCGGTTTCAGGGCGATGTAGCCCAGAAATAGCGTTAATCGTTATAAGCGGTAAGTGAGATAAGTGTCTAATTATAGGTGGTTACAGGGCGCTGTATTTGATAATAGATTTGATCATGCCTTGCATCTGACCCTAGGGGCTCTAAACGACTACCCCACTAAAAAAAATACTAAGTGTTCGTGTTTCGAACGGTAACGGCATGGATTTAAAAATAGGTTGGGCTTTTACTAACGATTCTTAGTGTTGCCATAATTTAGAACAGTGTTAGAGTTTCGAACAGTCATTTAGGTGGGAAATAATTAGATAGTGGTAGACACGGCAACATTCCAATGCTGCGGCCATGAAAAACAATTTTTCACGCTGTCGTAAAAAACTTCCAGAGAAGCGTCTGCACTTAGTATCGCGCCAGCCGACCGATAGCGTCTTGAGAACACAAAAAACGACCTTAACTGTGAGCAAGAATCATGGACACTGACATGGGCTGGACGGGGCGATGATAAACCCGCTGGACAGGTGCATGATGGCCAGCATCATCGCCGTCGAAGCCCTGATCGGCAAGGACAACCTCTGCATGAAAAGGGAAAATGGGTCAAGCCAAAAGCGCCGGTAAAAGCCGGCAAAGAGTAAGGGGTGAAATTCCCCCGCATAGGAAAGGATAGCGACCATCTATGGCCACCGAGTCATGTGTCGGTTACCCGTAAGGGAGTGGCGAAGCGTTGACAGAGGTACGTGCAGGCCTAGGAGTTTGTCGAATTTAGAAAATCGTGGCGAAAATTAGAGAAATCTGGTCTTTATTTGTCAAATTTGCAGCAGATCTCTGTCTCAGTCCGACAGACTCCTAACTATTGAGCTCCGAAATCACCTTATTCGGATTGCCGACCTCGAAGTCTGCGCTTATCTGAGAAAAGGAGGTACGAGAGTAGCAATTGTTCCAGGTTATTGACCCTTTTTTCTCAAGGTAATGAACTTAAGCTTGTTGTTTTTACTTTGTCAACCAGTTCCTCACTTCCTTTCCAAGCAACTTGTAAAAGGCCTCACTGCCGCCAAGGCCTACCCGACCGAAGGTATAATTGATTTCAAGAAAAATGGGTTCGTCGTTCGGTTCCACAAAGATCAGGTCAAATGCGGCCAGATTAATACCGGTTTTCACACAGAGCTTACGCACTGCCTCCTGACCTTTTTTCTGTAAATGACGATCCGAATCAAAATCGATCTCTCCTCCCTTGGCAATGTTGTGATAAAAACCGTCACGGATGCGCCAATAACTGATAATCTCCTCCCCGATTATCACCACTCGCAGATCCCTTTGCAGGCCTGGCAGGTACTCTTGAATAACAAAACCAAAAAGGCCCTCCAGCTCACACTTTTTGAGCATGGAAAGAATCTTA
>Ga0180007_10001316_pt1 | contig 34638 bp, 32 predicted proteins | sample MM_PC_MetaG_FD_121122 | JGI IMG/M metagenome (GOLD analysis project Ga0180007, IMG submission 121122) | Groundwater microbial communities from the Aspo Hard Rock Laboratory (HRL) deep subsurface site, Sweden - MM_PC_MetaG | ecosystem: Environmental > Aquatic > Deep subsurface > Groundwater... | reverse complement strand
TATCGTATCAGTCTCAGCATCAGAATCTCCGAGCCAATTCAAGCTTGGAGTATCTCCATTCTTGCAAGCACCGGCTGTTCCGGTACATCCTGAAACCGTTACATTGGCCGCGGTTACTGTTGGAGCTTGGTTATCAAATGCTTCAGCTAAAACACTGGTTGCGCTTGCGGCAGCTACATCATCAGCATCCGAATAAGTAATATTAACGGTTTGAGTATTAACTCCAACATCAGTTGATCCCGCAACAATTACGCAAGTTACTGCTCCCCAACCTTCTGCAGTATTTCCCTCCAAGCCATCAGTAACATCCATAGCCACTGCCGCACCGCAACCAAATGCACTGAAATCTACAGTTACGGTCGTTTCATTCGGGTCAACTCCATCGCCATCGGTATTGGTTATATTGGCGGAAACAGATACAGTATCACCAATATTGGCTATTCCATTTGCATCAGCATCATTTGATAAAGTTAATGTGCCGCTATTAAAAGTGATACTTGCAACACCGGCGCTGACATCTTCAATTTTTGGCAGTGTGTTAAGCACTCCTAAACAAACCGCAACGATCATCAATGCTGCCAACGACAATGGCAGGAATTTGAAGAAGCTTTTTTTAATTTTTTTTGCCATAATTTTTTTATTTATTAATTTATATATTTAAAACCGCCTTCATTCTTATAATGATGAAGCTGGTGTTTTTTTTAATAAAATATTTCGAATTCGTCGAGGAATTCCATTTTTTGTCTCTAATATAAATCCATCTATATTATAACCCATTACATTGATTATTCAAATTAGTTTTCCACATACTGCGACGATGTAAATTCCATCTTGACTGGCAGAATCATCCATGGTAATGTTTACCCGATTGAAATTCATGGAAGGGAGGAACCAATGAATGCGGAGCAATTCGAAAATGCGGCAGAATCACCGCGAAAAATTGTTCTTTCAAATGTGATAAAAGGCTGTTTCAGATTTTTCAGAATAATTGTGCTTTCAGCGTTCTTTTGGTTGGGAGGATTTCTGATATTTACAACTGAAACAATCTTACCTGAATTGGATTTTGGTTTTGCGCGATGCGTGATGGGATATGCGGCAATGGCAACCTGCAGTTGTTGGTTGGTTTATCTGCAAGAGAAAGACTGCGCATCCAGTGGAACGACTCGGGTATTTCTTCTTTACTTTTTGACATTGCTAATGATTGGAGTTCTGGTATTCATTATTTTTTTCACTGTCAGACCAACAACATTCACCTGAAAAGGAGCGCATCATGCCAAACGAACTCATTGTGAGGAAATGGGAATGCAATTTTTGCGGCGCGCAATTTGAAAGAGAGGAAGAGGCTGAACGAGATGAAGTGTCTTGTGAAAAATTGGTTGAACGCTGGATTCGATTGAAAAGGTCGGTCGTGATTCTTGAACCAAAATCATTGTGTTCGTCTTTTCCTTTTCGAGAGTTTTTCACTTTTGCCATCGTTGTCATTAACAATGTTGTCATGAAAAAATCTCGATTCAGTCCGCGGGGATCCAGAAGGGATTATGAAATAGTTCTTTCTTATTTCCCGTTGATTCAGCTGGAAGCGGATGAACCTGTTCGCGAGAAGGAATTGAATTTTTTTGGAACAGCGGAATTTCTTTTGGCGAGATTGGATGAATTTGAACGAGGAATGCCGATCCGAGGCTATTGTTCCGAAAGAAGTGTTCGCCTTATGACGGAAGAAGAGAGAGATTCAATGGGAACCATTATTCAAAAGTTGCGGGATTCTTTGTTTCTTGCAGAGACGAGTCTTGATCTTTCAGTTATGCCCGAAGTAGAGGAATCGCCCGGGGAACCTCACTTGGTGGCGGGCGTGGAAGATCAGCCGTCGGATGAAGAGGCTGTCGAAGAAATAGCGGACGATTCCGCTGAAGAAAAAAAAGAAGAATGCGGATAGCGCAATATCGGGGCTGAGATGAAAAAATCTCGCCCTTTTTCTTTTAAAATTGTAATTCTGCGTTCGATTTGTTATCATCGTTTCAGTCGGATGAATCATTGTCTTGAATTGAAAGCATCCGCCGCCAATCATTTGGCGCTCACTCAAAAAGGAGGAACAGGACATGGAACACTTGAAGCAAAGTATCCGAGAAGTTCCGGATTTCCCAAGGCCGGGAATTCAGTTCTATGACATATCCACTCTCTTCAGAGAGCCCGCGGCGTTTGCCGAGGTGGTGGATCGTCTCGCTCGGCGGTATCTTGGTATGAACATTGACGCAGTGCTGGGCATCGAGGCTCGCGGATTTGTTCTTGGAAGCGCGCTGGCGTATCGTCTGAATACGGGGATCATTCTGGCTCGAAAGAAAGGCAAACTGCCGGGACCGACCATTTCTGAAAGTTATTCGCTCGAATACGGCAATGATGCTATTGAAATCAATGCTGACGCTGTTGCCCCCGGTGATGTGATTATCGTTGTTGACGATTTGCTGGCAACGGGCGGAACCGCGAGCGCCGCTGTGAAACTCGTCAAAAAATGCGGAGGATTGGTGCCCGAGTGCGCATTTCTGGTTGAACTGCCCGATCTTCATGGGCGAGAGAAAATCAGCGATTCCTTGGTGTATTCCATCCTGCAGTACGCGGGAGATTGAGAAGAATCTCGATTGATTGGAACGGCTGACTCAGGGTTCTAAAAAAAAGAATACAATGGAGCGGGATGAAACAATCTCGCTCTTTTTCTTTTAAAATTGTCATTCCGTATTTTGTTTGTTATAATATTTCAAAATATGCCAATATCAAAGAAACACATCGAGCACCTTGCGGAACTCGCCAGATTAGATATTACCGAAGAGGAAAAAGAGAAATACGCGGAACAGATCTCTTCGATTTTGGAATACTTTGAACAATTGAATGAAATGGATACGATGAATGTTGAACCGTTGGCTCAGGTCAATGAGAGTTTCAATTCACTTCGTTCGGATGAAGTTTTACTTCCTTTTTCCGCTGAAAAAACATTGGCCGCAGCTCCGCAATCGGAGAAGAATCAAATAAAAGTAAATGCGGTTTTCGAATAATTATGAAAATAAATGAATTTACAATAACACAAGCGCATCGCGGACTTGTGGACAAAGAATTTTCCTGCGAGGAATTGACGCGCGCCTGTTTTGAGAGGATAATTGAATCAGATGAAACGATAAACGCTTTTGTTGATTTGAATGAGGATGCGGCGTATGAATCAGCTCGAGAAATTGACGAAAAAATAAAACAAGGCGAGAAAATCGGATTTTTGGAAGGAATTCCTTTTGCGTTAAAGGACAATATTTTGGTTGAAGGATTGCGAGCGACCGCCGGATCGAAAATGCTGTCGGATTATGTCGCGCCTTTTTCCGCAACAGTTGCCGCCAGATTGAAAGATTTGGGATCCGTTCTTGTCGGGAAAACAAATATGGATGAATTTGCCATGGGCTCTTCCGGCGAAACTTCATATTTCGGAGCAACGAAAAATCCGATTGATTTAACGAAAGTGACCGGCGGATCTTCCAGCGGCAGCGCGGCTGCCATCGCGAACAATGATGTGATTTACGCGCTGGGTTCAGATACGGGCGGTTCTGTCCGACAGCCTGCGTCATTCTGCGGAGTTGTGGGATTCAAGCCTTCTTACGGCCGAATTTCTCGCCACGGACTCATGGCAATGGCCTCGAGCTTTGATCAGATCGGCACAATTACAAAGTCTGTCAGAGACGCTGCGCTGGTTTTCGAATCGATTGCCGGCAAAGATGATTTTGACGCGACCTGCCTGGATAAAAAAGCGGAAGTGATGCCGACTCTGGATCAGGAAATCAAAGGATTGAAAATCGGCGTGCCAAAAGAATTTTTCATAGAAGGAATGGACAAAGAAGTGGCGGCCGCAATTTCCGCTGAAATAAAAAAGTTGAGCGAGCTGGGCGCGGAAATAATTGAAATCAGTTTGCCAAAAACAAAATACGCGTTAGCGGTTTATTATATATTAATGACAGCCGAAGTTTCCTCGAATATGGCGCGCTACGACGGCGTGCGCTACGGATTCCGAGCAAAATCGGACAATTTGTCTGAAATGTATTTGAAGAGCAGGGGGATGGGATTCGGCGATGAAGTGAGACGCAGAATAATGCTCGGCACTTATGTTCTTTCTTCCGGATATTATGATGCATATTACAAAAAAGCACAGCAAGCGCGCCGGCTGATAAAACAAGATTTTGACAATGCTTTTGAAAAAGTCGATTGCCTTGTGACTCCGACCACTCCGACAAAAGCGTTTTCCTTGGGAGAAAAATTCGATGATCCCATGAAAATGTATTTGGCTGATATTTTCACTGTTTCCGCCAGCGTCGCCGGTCTGCCCGCGATTTGCCTTCCCTGTGGAAATGACAAGAAATCGCCTGTCGGATTGCAACTGTTAAGCAAGAATTTCAATGAAGCTGTTGTCCTGCAAGTCGCCAATAATTTGGAAGAAAAAAATCGCGCGCAAGAATTGCGATAATTAAAAGTTTGGCTGATTTTGCGTATGTTTATTTCCTGGGAATTTACAATTACGGATATTTTTTGGATGATCGGCATTTTCTTGGCAATAATTCTTTTCGTTATTGTTCGCCGAGGATTGAAAAATTTGTCAGCCAGTGACGGACTTGATAGAAAATTCATCAGAGAAGAATGGAAAAAAATAGAAGAATTGCCTGAATACGGCAAAGAAATGAATTACAAGCTGGCGGTAATCGAAGCGGACAAACTGCTGGACTTTGCTCTCAAAGAAATGTATTTCCCGGGAGAAACAATGGCCGACAGATTGAAAATCGCTTCTTGCAAATTTCCAAAATTAAGAGAAGTCTGGTGGGCGCACAAAGTGAGAAATCATGTTGTTCATGACAGCCGCTATCATCTGAAGCACGGTGAAACGAGAAAAGTGCTGACTCTGTTCAAGCGCGCGTTAAAAGAGTTGACTGCGTTGTAAAAAAAAATTAAAAATAAAAACAGTCGGGGAAAAAAGTAAAAAAATAAAAATGAAAATCAAAAAAATACTATTTGCGATTATATTGTTTTTAATATCTTGTAATTTTGTTTTTGCCGAGGAGGACAATGTCAATATTATCGTGCCTTTGCAAGACGCGTTTATCCGCTATCATCAGATCGGCTCGCAAGCTTATGAATTTTATGTCGTCACAAATCTGCCGCCCGAGCGTATTCTCCGTTATGATTGGTTTGTTGACAACAAGGAAAATTATCGAGCGGAAAAATTGAATTATTTTTTCACAAAAGGCGAACATAATGTGCGGGTAAAGGTGGAGGATGAATACGGCAATGTCCGATACGACAAAGTGAAATTGACAATTGATTTTTGGTCTTTGCAGAATAATTGGCTTCTTTGGATTTTGTATTTGCTGTTATGCTGCGTGCTCATTTATTATTGGATGGCAAAATTGATATATCTTTTCAATCGCAGTCGGGTGAACAGGGAAGTCCGATATTTTCTCAGCGCAATGGAGGAGCATGGCTGGCTGGAAAGAGCGCTCGAAGAAATGAACAGAAAAAATAACGAATCATTTAAAAAAAATCCAAATAAAAATTATCATATTTAACAAAGATTAAGGCAGGGAACAATCAGCAAGGAGCAAGGAACACTATTGAAATCTTAAATCACCGCAGTGTGCGGGACAATCTCGAAATTCCAAATAACAAATACTAAAATTATAATTCGTCCCGCTGTGAGACGGGACCCCGCACGCTGCGTTGGCAGCAACAATTCCAAACTCACATTCTATGAAAGTTTTATTGCATGATTGCTGTGCGCCGTGCGGAGCGCATGTGGCGGAAGAATTGAAAAAAGACGGCTATGATGTCACCGTTTATTTTTATAATCCGAATATTTTTCCGGCGGAAGAATATCAGTTGCGTTTGAATGAAATGAAACGATATTGCGAAAAAAATAAAATCCCGCTGATTGTCGGCAATTACAATCACGATGAATGGCTTTCCGCTGTCGCCGGTTTTGAGAATGAAAAAGAAGGCGGCGCGCGCTGTGAAAAATGTTTTATGCACCGGCTGGGAGAAACCGCGCAAAAAGCAATGGAAGAGGGATTTGAATATTTTGCAACGACATTGTCGGTCAGTCCGCACAAGCCGGTTGAAGTTATCAACAGAATAGGAAATGAACTCGGCGAATTTTACAATGTAAAATTCATTGATACTGTCTGGCGAAAAAACGAAGGCTACAAAAAAGCGTGCGAACTCAGCCGAAAAAATGATTTTCATCGCCAGAATTATTGCGGCTGCGAATTCAGCGTAAACTGAAATTCATTTAAAAAAAATTAACCTCGGGCAAAGAGTTGCCCGAGGATTTTTGTTTCAAGCGTTTTTTTCCATTCTTCCGGATCGCAGAATCTTGCAATCCGTGATGACCGGAAGCATTTCGCCATTAACCCTCTGCGATTCGCAGTTTCTGACGAAAATCGGAAAAACCGGATTTTCTCCTTGCTTCGCGAAAAGCAATTTCCGCGAAAACATGGTTGCCGGCACAGCATGTTTTTTCCCGTAGTTGTCCACAAACAGAATATTCAGGCGGATTCTGAAGAAATCTCCGAATTTTTTCTGATTCAGCACCAGCCCGAGAAAGTTCATTATTTTCAATCGAGCGGCCGAATCATTTGTTGTTTTCGTATAGAGATTTTTCCACCAATTCCGATTTGACATCAGCGCCTCCTCCTGTTGATTTTTCAACACAATTCACAGCATAGCGGAAATTCGCTTTTTCGTCAAGCTGGCAATCTTGAATTCGACTTCAAATTGCAAAATATTCATCGGATTTGGGCGCTAAATATAAATGTGTTAAAATAGCAAATGATTTATGATGATAGATTACAAAAATCAATTGAACGGAGATCAGTATGAAGTCGCGGTCCACGGCGACGGACCGTGTTTGGTTTTGGCCGGCGCAGGCAGCGGCAAGACGCGGACGCTGGTTTTTCGCGTTGCTTATTTGATTGAAAACGGAATTGCTCCGGAAAATATTTTGCTTGTCACTTTTACGAACAAAGCTTCTCGGGAAATGTTGGAACGCGTGGAAAAATTATTGGGATTCAAACCCGAATATTTGTGGGGAGGAACATTTCATCATATCGGCAATCTTATTCTGAGAAAATACGCCAATAAAATCGGTTATGAAAGAAATTTCAATATTTTGGACGAAGATGACAGCGTTTCACTGGTGAAATCAGCCATGGAATCTCTCGGACTGAATGTGAAAGGACAAAATTTTCCAAAAGCGCGAATCGTCAAATCGATTATCGGTTTTTCCCGCAATACCAATCAGCCTGTACGCGATGTTGCTGAAGAAATTTACGGTTATCCTGATTTTATCGCCGAGAAAATGGACGAAATCAGCGGAGCTTATGAAGAAAAAAAGAAAAAGTCCAATGCAATGGATTTTGATGATCTGCTCGTCAATTGGCTGAAACTCTTGCTGGATTTTCCGGAAATAAAAGAAAAATATTCCAATCAATTCAAATACATTTTGGTGGATGAATATCAGGATACGAATTTCATTCAGGCGGAAATTATCCGAAATCTTTCATCTGTTCACAACAATGTCTTGGTCGTGGGCGATGATTCGCAGAGTATTTATTCGTTTCGCGCCGCTGATGTGAAAAATATTTTGAATTTTCCAAAATTATTCAACAATACGAAAATTTTCAAAATTGAAAAAAATTATCGCAGTACGCCGCAGATTTTGGATCTGGCGAACAGCAGTATCAGAAACAATGTCAATCAATTTGAAAAAAGCCTGATGGCTGATCGGGATGACGGATATTTGCCGGCCTTGATTCCGGCGCGCGATGAGCATGAACAAGCGTCTCTCGTCACCAGAAAAATCATGGGATTTTATCGGGCGGGAAAAAATTACGAAGACATGGCGGTTCTCTATCGCTCGTCATATCATTCCGCGGAAATCCAGCTCCAGCTCAGCAAGATGAATATTCCTTATGTTGTGCGCGGGGGAATGCGATATTTCGAGCAGTCTCATATCAAAGATGTCATTTCATATTTGAAAGTTTTATCGAATTTTTCCGATGAAATTGCTTGGAAAAGAATTATGCTGATGTTCGAAGGAATCGGCGAGAAAAAGGCGGAAAAAATTTGGCAAGAAATTCAGCTGGCGAGCGATTTGCCGCAATTGATTGAGCGGAAAATAAAACTGACGGGCAAAGCGTCCGACAGTTGGGAAAAAATAATGAGAATTTTCAGCCGGCTGAACAAAATCGACAAAAACCAGCGGGGATTTATCGCCGAATCAATTGACGCTGTTCTGGAATCGGGCTATGAAGCTTATCTTAAAAATGTTTATGAAAATTATCGAGATCGAATGGATGATTTGCAGCAGTTGATCAATTTTGTCGCGATTTACAATGATCTGGACAAATTGCTGACTGATGTAATGCTCAGTGAAAATTTTGCCGGAGAAAATGAAAACAATCGGCGCGCGCTCGTGCTTTCCACCATTCATCAGGCAAAAGGATTGGAATGGCCGATCGTTTTCGTTGTCGGATTGAGAGACGGACAATTTCCGCATCACAAATCAATGGAAAAAGCGCATGAGCTGGAGGAAGAGCGCCGTTTGTTTTATGTCGCGGTCACGCGCGCGAAAGATGAATTGAATCTGCTTTATCCCATTCGTTCGTTCAGCTACAAATACGGAGAACAATATTCAAAGCCGTCCACTTTCATCCGAGAAATTGACGCGGGAGAATATATGGTGGAAAAAGGCAGGAATTTTCGCGAGGAAGATGATGAAAATTTCGTGATTGAATATGATTAGCAAAACCGGCTTCCAATGGATGGCCGGTTTTTCGATTGCTCTGGCGGAAGAACAACAAATTTGTTAATATTAATGATGTAATTACTTCAACCGTTGCAATGTATTATGAAAAATTTTATCGCCATAGCGGGAAACATCGGAGTCGGCAAATCGACTTTAACGAAAAAAATGGCTCAGCATTTCGGCTGGAAATCTTTTATGGAACCCTTCGCCGACAATCCTTATCTGGAAGATTTTTACAAGGACATGAACCAGTGGGCGTTTCATTCGCAAATGTATTTTCTCGGCAAACGGCTGAAGCATCATTACAAATTGGTGAATGAAAAAGATTCGGTTATTCAGGATCGAAGTTTGTATGAGAATGCGGAAGTTTTCGCCAAGAATTTGTATCAAAGCGGTTTTATTTCAAAACGCGACTGGGATGTTTACATGGAAATATACAAAACCTGCGTAAAGATAATGCCGGCGCCTGATTTGATTATTTATCTGAAAGCGTCAGTTGAAAAAATCCTTCAGCGCATTCAGATGCGGGGCAGGGATTTTGAAAAGGAAATGGAGCCGAAATATATTTCCGATTTGAATGATTTGTACGATGACTGGGCGGGCAATTTTCGCGAGACGCAGGTGATCACAATCAGTTATGATGATTTGGATTTGAAAAATAACAACATTGATTTTGAATCTTTTCTGGATGAAGTGAAACATTATTTGAATTAGTTTCGAGGTTATGAATTATGATTAATGAATTTTTATTATTACCGATGAATCACCGCCCGCATAATGCGAGGGCGGTGATTTAATTTTCGAATTTGTCCCGCACACGGCAGTGATTTAGTATTTCTTTTTAATAAAATGCAGGCGCAATATTTTGCGCCTCTACGAAATTTTCGGACGCTATCCCTTGTTTCTTTCGCAATTAGGATTTGTTATTTGGAATTTCGAATTTAGAAATTAGGATTTCAACAGTGTTCCTTGCTCCTTGCTGATTGTTACATGCTACATGCTACATGTTCCATGTTATGCGCTCCCTGCTATCTAAAAAAGTTATCCACAGCCAGCGCTTGACGGTTTTAAATAGGATGTATATAATACGTTTACCTTCGCAGGAAGATCATTACAAGTTGAGCGGAAAAAAAACGAGCAGTCCTAAAATAACTGCCATCGAATTTTTCGCACTCAGTTGCTGTTCACTTTAACTCGCATCTCGGAGCAATCCTTGATAACGGTTAGGTGATTTCCTTCGCGAGAAAACGGTATTTGTCGGGCTTGACCCGACTCTGACCGGATTCTTTCGAGGAATTCCCGTTCGGCCTGATCATGAGATTTTCTGGCAGATTAGCCGCAAGGCTTCTTTGCTAGCAACCTAGCGGAATATAACCATTTGCCTCGGCATTGGTTCATCCGCGAAGTTCGCAATCTCGAGGGATTAAATTCCCAGATCAATTGATGAGACATCGCAAAAGCAGAGATTGTCTTGGTAGGTTTAACCCCTTGTGGGCGACAATCTATCTTTAGAACGGCTTGCCGTTCAAGACTGCCTTTCCCTAGAGGAATGTTTAAAAGCGCCCAGGAGAAATCCAAAGCACTTCGAACAATTCTCAACCGGATCGGTTATATCTCACGCTAACGCGTCTCTCATCATCCAGCCAACTGGACAACAATTGAAATCAACAAGGCATGGTCTCGCGGTTGCTAACACAACTGCAGTCTGCCGGGTAGGGGGTATTCGCTTTGCGAGTGCCCCTTTTTTCTTTTCTTTATTTTGTTTGGCGGCGCGTTGAATTTGTGTTATAATAAATTTGATTTTTATTTTTGAAAAATTATGTACAGAGAAAATATTGCCGCGAAATCAGTGCGATTTATTTTCGTGGAAATAATAGGAGATTTTTTTTATTTTCCTTTTTGGTGGTACACCGGAGGCGTGAAAAAATCATTGGCGCGAATGAGTGATACGGTGTCTCAGGGCAATCAAGAATTCGGTGTTACTATTTGGATCAAAAGTTTATTCAAACCGATGTACGGCCAGTATGATTGGCAAGGCAGAATTATCAGTTTTTTCATGCGTTTGTTTCAGATTGTCGTTCGTTCAATGCTTTTGCTTTTTTGGACGGTTTTTTCGGTTTTAGTGTTTTTTATTTGGATTTTTCTCCCGCTGTTTATTATTTTGCAAATATTATTCAACTTCGGACTTTTTGAAATCAATATTTTATAAGCATATATGGCTGACGCAACAAAATTAAATTTCATTGTTTGTTCCGAATGCAAAGGAATGGGTTCGATCGACGGAAAAGCCTGCGCGAATTGTCAGGGAATCGGCACTGCTTTGTATTTCAATGATCATATTCTGTATTGGGGGCAATATTATGACGCGGCCAGCATCAATTATGAAAAAGCGACAAGAAAAATTAAAATCATTTTCAATATCGCATTGGCATTGCTGGGTTTGTCGGGAATCATTCTCATGGCCTACCTTGGATATCTGGATAATTTCAAAAGTTTTTTCTCTATAAAATATTGGCTGACCCCCAGCCCGGAAAAATTGTATTTTTGGTTTACTTTGATTGTTGATTTGTATTTGTATTATCGGCTGGAACAGGAATCATCTTCTCAATATTCCGTAATGAAAAAGATTTTTCAAAAGACGCAAGCCAGCATTGATCTTGGTTTGGACTGGCCGTCAATCTGGAAATTGAAAAAAGAAAATTTCATTGATGTTTCATTCGCATTTTCCGAACAAGCGAAAAAAGCGACTCAATCAGCCTGGGAATTGGCGCGCCATTTCGAGCATCCGGATGTTTTGCGCATTCATTTGTTCGGCATTGCCTCGCAATTCGACAAATCAGCGATAATCCTGGGACGGCTGGGGATAAATTTCGAACAGTTCAAACAAAAAATAAGCCGTTATCTTTCAAAAAACATTATTACCCGAAGCCAAAATCCGCTGCTGTCCGTGGAAATCCAGAAAACTTTTCTTTTGGCTTATGTCAAATCGTATGAGGCGAACGGAAAAAAAGTGGATCTGCCGGAAATTATGCTTGCCATCGCGTCTCCGGAAGTTATTGGCGTGAAAAAGAAAGATGATATTGAAGAGATATTGATTGATTTTGATTTGAATTATCAGAAAATAATAAATGTTGTCGCCTGGATTCGGATTCAGGCGCAATTGAGAGAAAAATTGGAACGGTTTCGATTGCTCGCCCGCTACAAACCGAAATCAGGACTTGATCGCGCGATGACAGCGGTTTCGACTCCTTTGCTCGATCAATTCAGCGATGATTTGACTTTGAAAGCGAAATACGGACATTTGTTTCCCTGCATTGACCGGGAACAAGAATTCGAACAGCTTTTTCGAATTATGGAAGGCAGCCGGCAAGGTGTTTTGCTGGTCGGACAGCAGGGCGTCGGACGCACGGCCATTATAGAAGGTTTGGCTGAGCGAATGGTGACAGAGGAAGTGCCGGAATTGCTGCAAGACAAAAGATTGGTCAGCCTTGATTTGTCGCGAATGCTCGCCGGCGCGGACGCGGCAATGGCTGAAGAAAGATTTTTGCAAATTACCGATGAAATAATTCGTTCGCAAAATATCGTTTTGGTTGTGGAAAATTTGCACGCAGTGAGCGGAATTACCAGCGGCTCAGAAGGCAGTCTTGATTTGTCCGAAGTTTTCGCTCAGATTTTATCGCGTCATTTGTTTCATTGCATTGCCACGACAAATCCTGCGGAATATTCGAAATTCATTGAAGGAAAAAGTTTGGGTGCTGAATTTCAATTGATCAAAGTGGAAGAGCTTGATTTGAATAATGCCATTTGCGTTCTGGAGGCGAAGAGCGGGCCGATCGAATATCAGAACAAAGTTTATTTTTCTTATGATGCGATTGAAAAGGCGGCTGTGCTTTCTTCCCGATATATTCACGACAGATATTTGCCGGAAAAAGCGATTGAAATTTTGGAGCAGACAGCCATAAAAGTCAGCAATGAAAAAGGAAAAAATACTGTGGTGAACGCGGATGATATTGCCTCGGTTATCGCGTCAATGACAAAAATTCCCGTTGCCAAAGTGACGGAAAAGGAAAGCCGCAAATTGCTTGACTTGGAAGAAAAAATTCATGAACGAATGATCGGTCAGGATGAAGCGGTGAATATTGTGGCAGCCAGTTTGCGCCGCGCTCGCGCCGAATTGCGCGAAGGCAAGCGTCCGATTTCCAGTTTGCTTTTTCTCGGACCGACCGGCGTGGGAAAAACCGAACTTGCGAAAACAGTGGCTGAAGTTTATTTTTCCGGAGAAAACAGCATGTTCAGATTTGACATGTCCGAATATCAGGATGTTGCGTCCATTGATCGCCTGATCGGTAGAGGTTCTCAGCCGGGATTATTGACCGAGCAAGTCAGGAAAAATCCGTTTTCCCTGATTCTCTTCGATGAAGTGGAAAAAGCCGAGCCGAACATTTTGAATTTATTTTTGCAAATGATGGATGACGGCAGATTGACCGATTCTCAGGGCAGGACGATTGATTTTACGAATACCATCATTATAATGACATCAAATGCCGGCGCGCAATTCATCCAAGATGAAATAAACAAAGGAACTGTTGTCGACAAAATAAAAAATTCATTGCTCAATGAAGAATTGAAAAAATATTTCCGGCCGGAATTTTTGAATCGGTTTGACGGAATCGTGGTTTTCAAACCGCTGACAATGACCGAAGTGATTGAAATCGCTCGTTTGATGGTCGGGAAAATCAGCCGGCGATTGCAAGAAAAGGGAATTGAATTTCATGTGGCGGACGAAGCGATCGCCGAATTGGCTGAATTGGGATTTGATCCGAAGTTCGGCGCGCGCCCGCTTCGCCGCGTAATTCAGGAAAGAGTGGATGATGTTCTGGCAAATCATTTATTGCGGGGCGAGCTGGATCGGCGAGATAAAGTGACATTGGAACTTGGCGGAGAATTGAAAATAGAAAAAGCGGAACAAATTTAATGAAAAGAAAAAGGCTTCGCTCATGGGCGAAGTCTTTCTTATTGCGTGGAAATCAATTTGTGCTGAACAATGTTCGACAGTTCAAGCAATCCCTGCCAGATTGATAGCAAGTCATCCGATTTCGGCGAATCTTTCAAAAATTCATCAATCAAAGAATTCAATTTTTTTTCAAATTCCGTGCATGTGATTTTTGTTCCGAAAGAGAAACCGTTCGTTTGCCAAGTTCCGAGAAGCGATCCTGTCGGTGTAACCGTTCTTTTCATTTCGTCTTTCGGCCAATATTTGTTTGCTCTGATTCGGCTCACGCCGCTGATGAGGCATCTCAAAGCAAAGTTCATCTCCGGCGCAGTTCGTTTTTTGTTGAGAAATGAACTGAGCAGACTTTCCAGCTCTTTTTTCATTTTCAATGCTGTCATGATTTTCCCCCTCCTTAGACTGAAGCAATTATATTGCAAACTCGCTTTTTCGTCAATCCGACGCTTGTTTTTCCGCGAAAATTAAGCTAATATATAGAAAACTTCAAAAATTTCAATTTAATTTATGAATGCTTACGATTTTATTTTCGCACTCGCGATTTCTTTTTTTTCCGGCTTGATTTTCACTGCCGCGATCATGTGGATTGCCAGAAAGTTCAATGTTTTGGACATTCCGAATTCGGAAAGAAAAATTCACAAAAAACCGGTTCCTCTCTGGGGCGGAATAGCCGTATTTTTGGCTTTTAATTTTGTTGTTTTGCTTTATACTTTTTTTTCCAATGATCTGACCGGCGACACGGTGATATTGAAAAATATTCTGGGAATTTGTCTCGGAACATTATTTCTGTCAATCGGCGGAGCGCTGGATGATAAATATAATTTGAAACCGCGCCGGCAGATCATCTGGCCGATTTTGGCGGTCGGGAGCATTATTGTTTGCGGAATAGGAATTGATTGGATTACAAATCCTTTTGGCGACGGTGTGCTTCATCTGAACAAATTCGTGACAATTTTATTTTGGTTTCATGGTTTTCCTTACAAATTAACTTTGCTGGCCGACATTTTCACTCTGTTGTGGCTCATGTCAATGATGTACACGACAAAATTGCTGGACGGATTGGACGGATTGGTTTCCGGAATTACGATCATCGGCGCGATATTCATTTTTCTCACCGCGTTGAACAAGGGCGACATTATTCAATATGACATTGCTCTTTTGGCAATGATAATCGGCGGAATATTTTTCGGATTTTTGGTTTTCAATTTCAATCCCGCCAATATTTTTCTGGGAGAAGGCGGCAGTACGATGGCCGGATTTCTCCTCGGAAGTTTGTCTATTCTGAGCGGCAGCAAAGTCGGCATCACTCTCATGTTATTAAGTATTCCGGCTCTCGACATGATATGGACAATTATTCGTAGAATATCCGAAGGTCATTCTCCCTTTTCCTCGGCTGATCGAAAGCATTTGCATCATCGTCTGCTGGACGCGGGATTTTCCGTAAAACAAGCGGTTTTATTTTTATATTCCATTACCGTTGTCTTTGGAATTATCGCTTATTCTCTGCAGGACATGGGAATGAGCGCGCTGTCCGCCGGATTTATCGCTGTAATTACATTTATGTTAATTTTAGCTTATATATATAAGATGCGAAGAGAGAAGGAAAAAGCCTTGACTTTGCGGAAAAATTAATGTATTATATCCACAGCTAAATTCAAAGCGAAAATCGTTCGCTGAATTTGAAATTATTGATAAATATCAGAGGAAACTCATAAAATTTTGATTTTAACCACCATCGTATGACAATCGCAGTAATAAAAACCGGAGGAAAACAATACAAAGTCAATGAAGGAAAAGAATTGAAAATAGAAAAAATCGACGGAGCAAAAGGCGACAAAGTGAATTTCGAAACCTTGCTCATTAGCGACGAAGAGGGGAATGATCTTCAGCTCGGCGCTCCCATTCTGGAAAATAAAACCGTTGAAGCGGAAGTTGTGGAGCAGGCGAGAGCGAGAAAAATCGATGTGATAAAATTCAAAGCAAAAGTCAGATACCGCAGAAAAGCCGGACACAGACAGGAATATACAAAAGTAAAAATCACTTCCATCGGCGGATCCGCGCCAACCGTTAAAAAAGAATCAGTGAAAAAAACTGAAGCGAAAGTTGTAGAAAAAAATTAATCTTCATCAAAAAAGAACTTGCGAAATGCAAGTTCTTTTGTTTCGAAATATTCAGTCTTTTCTTCGCTACAACTCCGTCCGCCCTTTCAACGCCCGGCTCAGCGTCGCCTCATCAGCGTATTCAATATCGCTTCCCATTGGCAATCCGCGCGCGAGGAGCGTCACTTTCAGGTTGAACGGCTGTAATGTTTTTCGTAAATACAAAATCGTTCCTTCTCCCTGAATATCCGGATTTATGGCGAGAATTATTTCTTCAATATTATTTTTTTCGATTCTTTCTTCCAGCTGCCGTATTTTCAATTTCTCCGGAACAATTCCTTCGATCGGATCCAGTTTTCCGCCGAGAATGTGGTAGAGGCCGTTGAATTCGCGCGTGCTTTCCAGCATATTCAAATCATGAATTTTTTCAACCACGCAAATTTGATTTTTGTTTCTTTTCGGATCGCGGCAAATGGAGCAAAGTCCGTTTCCCTCGGAAAAATTGAAACAATCAGGACAGAGCGAAGTGTTTGCTTGCAAGTTGAAAATGTTTTGAGAAAAATTCTGCAATTCCTGCTTCGGCTGTTTCAGTAAATAAAAAACAAAACGCTCAGCGGTTTTTCGGCCGATTCCGGGGAGCCGCGTGAAAGATTCTATCAGCTTTTCGATCGGACTCGGATAGTATGGCATCTGAATTGTTTTGTTATTTTATTTGAAGTAAAACCTCGGATTACATTCCCAGCAATCCGCCGAGATCGCCGCGCATTTTTGTGGCGATTTCCCTCTGCGCCTTGTTGATAATATTGTTGAAAGCGTCGCGCAGACATTTTTCCAGATTTTCCTTGTCCGCCAGCATCTCATCGGGAATTTCTATTTTTTGCACTTCCTGTTTTCCATTGATCGTGATGCTGATTCCTCGGAATTCATCTTCCACGACAATGTCTTTCAATTTATTTTGCAGATCTCTCGCTTGTTTTAACATTTTTAATTGGTCGAACATAATATTTTTTTATTCATTAAATTTTGTTTCCAAATTTCGAAAGCAAGCTTTGGTTTCATCAAAATACAATTTGACCACGCCGGTCGCGCCGTTTCTGTGCTTTGCGATGTGGATTTCAGCCAGATGTCTTTCCTGCGCTGTTAATTCTTCTTCGCGGTAATTGCGGTCAGCTTTTTTTCTGTAAATGAACATCACAATGTCCGCGTCCTGCTCGATTGATCCTGATTCTCTCAAATGAGAAAGTTTAGGAATTGCCGGTTTGCTCATTTCCACGGCGCGCGACAGCTGGGACAGAGCCAATACCGGAATATCCAGTTCGCGGGCGATTCCTTTCAGAGCTCTGGTCATTTCGGAAACAGCTTGCGTTCGATTTTCAGCATTGGCTCGCGCTTCCATCAGCTGGAGATAATCAATAACAATTAATCCGAGTCCGTGCTCCGTTTTCAGCCGGCGCGCTTTTGTTCTGAGTTCCATGATATTCAAAGAAGCTGAATCATCAATGAAAATCGGCGCTTCGGACAACAATCCCATCGCATGGCCGATGCGTGAAAAATCATCATCATCTTCATTTTCCGATAGATGTCCGCTGCGCAATTTCCAGAGATCAACATTTGATTCAGCGCAGAGCAGGCGATCCACCAATTGTTCTTTTGACATTTCCAGACTGAAAATTCCGACCGGAACTTTCGCTTTGATCGCCGTCTGCCGAATGATGTCCAGCGCGAAAGAAGTTTTTCCCACTGATGGACGGGCGGCGATAATCACCAAGTCTGACTTGTGCAGCCCTCCCAGCAAATTGTCCATGTCAGTAAATCCGGTGGGAACGCCTCTGAATTTATCCGAGGATTTGCTCAATTCATCAATGCGGTCGAATGTTTCGCCCAAAATGCTGTGAATGGGAACAAAAGTTTTCTTCAGAAATTCCTGCGAAACGGCGAATAATTTTTGTTCCGCTTCATCCAGCAATTTATCTATTTCATCTTCTTCTTGGTATGAGAGCGCGCTTATTTCCGAAGCCGCGTTTTGCAATCTGCGCAAAGTGGCTTTCTTCTTGATAATGTTCGCGTATTGGAAAACATGACTGGCAGTCGGCACTGAATTTGACAGAACAGCCAGATAACTTCGGCCGCCGACTTTTTCGATGAATCCTCGTTCTTCGAGCAGATTGGACAGAGTCAGCAGATCCACCGGCTCCTGTCGGGAATAAAGGCTTTGCATGCTTTCATAAATATGCCGATGCGCTTCCTTGTAAAAATCTTCCGGTTTGGTAATATCGGCTATTTTGTCAAAAGCGTTTTTGTCGATCAAAAGAGCTCCGAGCAATGATTGCTCAGCCTCGATATTTTGCGGGGGAATGCGATTGAATTCTTCAGCCATATTGATACTTTACATTGAAGTTTACTCATCCATTTTATTACATTTCAGCTCTTGCCACAAGTTGATAACAAGTTAATAAAGTGTGTGTTTTTCCATGGAAATAAAGTGTGCTTGACAGTTTTTTTATTTAATGTTAGATTACCATAGTCAGGGGAGGGTGGGATTTCAAAATTCCTGCCATTTGCTGAAAGAGTTCTTCGAAAGTTGAACAATAAAGGCTAGCACCGGAATTAACCCTCGAAGAAACGATTGACGCAAATCACCTGACACCCCCCGCCGCTCACGGCAGGGGGATTTTTTTTATTTTAAAAATGAGAAAGCAGTCATTGTTCTCTCATTTTAATTATTGATCCGCGCTAATCAAGAATTCAAGTTTATTCGGACAAGTTTGAAAATCGATTTTGCCAAACTTTCAGCTCATCAAATATTTTGTCATCAAAAGAATCCGGCTTATATTCTAAAATCGCATTGGCGTTTCTCATGCAATATTTCAGTTGATCTGTGTTGTTTTCGCTGGAATAAAATTTGAAGCTGTCAATGATATCGGCGATTTTGACAATAAGCGCATTTTGTCCGTTGCTCGTGCAACGCATTATCAGCTCGTTCGTGCTTTCGTTTTTATCTGTGATCGAAGCATCTTTCGTGCTTGCCAGCACCAGCTGGAGAACGGTTTCTCCGAATTCTTTGCTCAAAGTTTCCTCGCTGATTTCGCTGAATTCAAGCGCGTCATGCAGAAGTCCGGCCAGAACAATGTCCGGCGAATAGTTTTTTTCATATAGAAATACGCCGACTCTGATATCATGAAACAAAACCGGTTTTCTCGTTGTTTCATCGGAAACCGGCAGATGCTCGGCCAGCAAACGAACGGCTTTTTCAAATTCGATATTTAAATTCTTTGTCATAAATTTGTTATGGAAAATTATTTTTCTAATGCGAAAGCTTCAATAAATTTTTCAAAAGCATGGCAACTGTCATCGGTCCGACTCCGCCCGGCACCGGCGTGATGAATTTCACTTTCGGCAATACATCTTCAAAATCAACATCTCCGCAAACATCATCTCCGATTTTGTTTATCCCCACATCGATTATGATTGCGTCTTGCTTTATCATTTCACTGGTGATGAATTGCATTCTTCCGATGGAAACAATCAGAATGTCAGCTTCCGATACTTTTTCCGGATAATTTTCTTCCTTCAATGTGACAATATTGATTTCATTCGTTTCATCGAAAAAACAATGAAACGGAGTTCCGAAAATTTTGTGATTGCAGAGAATTGTAATTTTTTTATTTTTTATTTCTTCTTCCGTTGATTTTATCAATTCGACAATTCCCAGGATGAGCGGAGAAACCACGGACAAATCGCATTTTTGAATATTCTCCAATGTTTTCGGATGAAATCCGTCAACATCTTTTGCCGGATCAATGGCGCTGATTATTTTTTCCGTGTCAAATTCCTTCGGCAGGGGAAGCTGAACCAAAATTCCGTTTGTTTCCGGATCAGCATTCAAAAATTCAATCACTGAAACAACTTCTTCGGTCGAATTCGTTCGGTTGAAAAAATATTGATGAAAATCAATGCCGCAATCTTCGCAAGCTTGCTTTTTTATCTTGACATAAAGATGAGAACTCGGATCATCGCCGATCAGAATGACAGCCAGACCGATTTTATTGTTTTCCTTTTTGACTTCATCTCTGATGCTTCGAATGATTTTCTGGCTCAGTAATTTTCCGTTTATGATTTTATTTTCCATAAATTTATTTTGCGCTCAATTCCGGATACAGAGGAAATTTCCGCGTTAATTCCAAAACTTCATTTTTAATTTCCGCGAGAGCTGTTTCATCAGCCTTGTTTTCCAGCGTTCGCGAGATTAAATCTCCGACAATTTCAAAATCAGATTCCTTGAATCCGCGCGTTGTCATTGCCGGAGTTCCCAGCCGAATGCCGGACGGATCCATGGGTTTGCGCGGATCATCGGGAATCATGTTTTTGTTGCAGGTGATATTCACTTTGTCGAGCAGTTCTTGCGCTTCTTTTCCGGAAATGTTTTTGTTTGAGAGATCAATCAGCAGCAGATGATTTTCCGTCTGGCCAAACATGATTTTGAAATCAAGTTCTTTTAATGTTTTTTCCAGCGCTTTCGCGTTCAGCAAGATTTGTTTCGCGTATTCTCTGAATTCCGGCTGGATCGCTTCTTTGAAAGCGACCGCTTTTGCCGCGATATTATGTTCGTGCGGTCCGCCTTGAAATCCGGGAAAAACGGCTTTGTCGATTTGCTTGGCGAATTTTTCCTTGCACATTATCATTCCGCCGCGCGGTCCGCGCAGAGTTTTGTGCGTCGTTGTCGTGACGACATCAAATAGGGGCACCGGATTTTTCATCGCTCCGCCGGCAATCAATCCGGCAATGTGCGCGATGTCAGCCATTGTCATTGCTTTGACTTCATCAGCGATTTGTTTTATTTTTTCATAATCAATTTCGCGCGAATAAGCGGAATAACCGACGAGAATCAGTTTCGGTTTGTTTTCAATCGCCATTTGCCGCAGATTTTCATAATCAATCAGTCCGGTTTCTTTGTTTGTTTTGTAGCGAATGAAATTGAAAATTTTTGACATGTATGTGACGGGCGAGCCGTGAGTCAAATGTCCGCCGTGCGACAAATCCATTCCGAGAATCGTGTCGCCCGGTTCGAGCAGAGCGAAATAAGCGGCAATATTCGCCGGCGCGCCGGAAAGCGGCTGAACATTGACATGTTCCGCGCCAAAAAGTTCTTTCGCTCGTTCTCTCGCCAAATTTTCAATCACATCCACATTTTCCGTCCCGCCATAATAGCGGGAGCCCGGATAACCTTCCGCATATTTGTTTGTCAGAACACTGCCGAGCGATTCCAGCACAGCCGGGGAAACAAAATTTTCCGACGGAATCAATTCAATGACATTTCGCTGTCTTTCCAATTCCAGAATAATGGCATCAGCGATTTTAGGATCTTGGTTTTTGAGAATGTTTAGCATAGGTTACGAATTTACGAATGGTTACGAATTTACCACCGCAGCGTGCGGGGTTCCGCTCGCAGCGGGACGAATATTACGAATGTTACGAATTCACCACCGCAGCGTGCGGGGTCCCGTCTCACAGCGGGACGAATCATCGCGAATTCTCCACCGCAGCGTGCGGGGTCCCGTCTCACAGCGGGACGAATTATAATTACGCAATTAGGAATTTATAATTTGTTACATGCTACATGTTATGTGCCACATGATTAGTGCTCCTTGCGGTGGGTTGCTACGAATTTACCACCGCAGCGTGCGGGGCAGGCGAATTATAATTACGCAATTAAGGATTTCGCATTTTTCACCGGATTAGGCGGGTGCAACCCGCCTCTACAAAAATTGTTACACACTACCTGTGCTATATGAATGGTGTTCCTTGCTCCCTGCCAAGTGCTCCTTGCTCCTTGCCACCTCACTCAACCGTCACCGCCACTTCATTACTGTAAACTCCGCAAGCTGAACCCTCGTTTTGGCAAATTCTGAAATAATATGTTTTTCCGCTTTGCAAATTTCCCCAGGTGTCAGCCGAATCATTGGCTGATGTTAATAAATGATGGGAATTGCCGGGAAAGATGACATTGCTGTTTTCGCTGTAGATTGATTTGAAACCTTTTGTTGCGTTCAGATTATTTGTTTTCCATCGGAGATTGACTTGCCCCGGTGAAGTGGAATCGCCGCTGAGTTCGATCGTTCCGCTTGTTTGTTCTTCGCCGGCTGATTGCGCATCGATTGTTATTTCAAAGTTTCCGCTGTACGCCAGACATTGTTCATCTTCTGAAAAAGCGCAAATGCGGAAATAATATTTTCCATCTTTTAAATTATCCCAAGTATCTTGAAAATTATCTTTGTTGACAGTGTGAAAATACGCGCCCGGAAAAATCGGATTTGCATCGGCTGACATCAATGTTTTGAAGTTCTGAATGTTTGACGAGTCTTCCATTTTCCAAGTTAATTTCACTCCATTGTTTACCCGTTCTCCTGAAAGCGCAATTCGGGCTTCCGCGGTTTTTGAAGTGATGACAAATGTTTTTTGGTTTTTGTTTTTTCCTTTTGTGACAGTTATTTTAATTTTGTTTTCTCCCTCAGCCAGATTTATTTCCGTTTCAAATGCTCCGTTTTTATTGTCAATTTCCTTGCCGTCGCGAAAAATTTCCGCTTCCGGATCGGTTGTTCCTTTGATTGTTATTTTGCTTTTGTCGGTTTCAAATTCCGATTCCGCCGGTTCGGTAATGCTGATGGGAACCGCTTTTTCGAAAATTCCCACCAGAAAATTATTTTCTTTGTCTTTTTCCAGATTCCATGAATACCAATCGTTCGCCAGCAAATCGTCAGTGGAAATGTCATCGGTTTTTATCATTTCTTCCAGCTGAGATGTCGGCGAAATTTTCGCGCCCGTGCCCGCTTCAATTGTTCGAATATTTAAAATGTTTTCATTTTCAATTATTTTTACTTTCACGCGATTTTCCGTGACCGCCAGATCAATATTGTTTCCCGCTGAAGTTGTGTTGAACGCGGTTCCGATCGCGGAAATCTCAATTTTCCCTTTTGTGACTTTGTAAGTCGCCGTTGATTTGTCGCTCACTCGGTGAAAAGCTGTTCCGCTTTTTTGTTCCATTGCGATATTGGCCATGCCGAGTTCGTCGAATTTCATTTCCGTATTTTCCGACAAGCGAACAATGCTTTTGTCCGGCAATTCAATGGTCGCTTTCGTTTTTTCCCCGGTTTTGACCGAAGCCGCCGCATCGATCTGATCGTCCAGAGTTGCGTCTCGCCATTCCTGTCCGTCCTGCATCAGCTGAATTTCTCCGTCAATGTAAGTGATTTTCGCGGTTTTGACCGGAACGGTTTCCTGATCAGTGAATTTTTGCGTTGTCAATGTCGGCTCTTCCGCCCGCTGGATGGACCAATATATGAATCCGAATCCGGCGAGGAATAATACAATCAGCAGATAAAACCCTTTTGTTTTGTGAAACGGTTTTTTGTAATAGTTTTTTGAACTCTTTGAATATGAATGATATCTTCCAACCATATTATATAATGTAAATCAAAATAGCTGTGAATTATCTTTCAGCTATTTCTAATTTTATAGTATATGAAGAATTTTGCCAATGTTTACAACTTTTTTGTCATGTAGGTTCCTTCTTGTCCATATCCGAGTTTTTTGTAATATCCGCGGACGCCGACTCCTGAGATAACCGCCATTTTTTCAAATCCGGCGGCGCGCGCCAGCTCTTCCGCTTTTTCCGTCAGTTTCGTGCCAAATCCCGAATGTTGAATTCCGGTTTGTTTTCCCGCAAGCGGAACCAATTTTCCGTAAGTGTGAATTTCTCGAATCATGGCGCAGCCGTTTATTTCCGGAATGAAATTTTGTTCATTTTTTTCCGGCAATCGCAATCGCAAAAAAGCGTAAAGCTTTCGTTTGTCCGGCGAAGCGTATTGCAGGAAATATTCGGTTGCCGAGTTCGCTTTGAATTTTTCAATGAATAATTTCGCTTGTTTCAAATCTTTGATATCTTCTCTGGCTTCTCGACAGCGGATGCATTGGCACGGCGTTTTCATTTCAATCAATTTTTTTTGCAATGATTCTCGCAGGTTTGTGATTTTGTTTCCGGCTGAAATGCTTTCCTGCGGAATGTCGCGAATCAATCGGATTATTCTAACGCGATCCGGTGTTGCGAGTTTCATTTTTAGCAATAAATTGAAAAGTTGTTTTTCCGAATACGGTTTGTATTTTCCCGATTTCCAAGATTTGTAAATCGCTGTTCCTTTTGTCACCACGGTCGGATATATTTTTATGAAATCCGGCTGGAAATTTTCATCGCTGAACATTTGCTTGAACAATTTCAAATCCTTGGCCGGCGTTGAACCGGGAAGTCCGGGCATGATGTGATAACAAATTTTAAATCCCGCCTGCCGGAAAAGTTTTGTCGCGGAAATTATTTCTTTTACGCCGTGTCCGCGTTTATTCAATTCCAAAATTTTGTCATCAATCGCTTGCACGCCGAGCTCGACTTTTGTCGCTCCTAGTTTTCGCCAATATTGAATTTCTTTTTCATCGCAAAAATCCGGCCGGGTTTCCAGCGTCAGCGCGACGATTCTGTGTTTCGCTTTTTCATTCAGTTCATGCGCGCAGGAAATGTTTTTGGAAGTTTTCCCATTGCAAGCGTCAAAACATCGTTTGATAAACCATGATTGATATTGTCGAGGAAAATAAGACCAAGTTCCGCCCATGACAATCAATTCTATTTTGTCGGTCGCGTGTCCGTTCGCTTCGAGCGCTTTGATTCTCGCGGAAACTTGCTTGAACGGATCAAACTTCAACATGATGGCGCGCATGACAGCCGGTTCATTGGAAAGATAGCTTTTCGGCATTTGTTTTTCAGTCGGACAAAAAGCGCATTTTCCAGGGCAGGGGAATGGCTTGGTGAGAACCGCGACCGGCGCGACTCCGGACATTGTGCGGATTTTTCTTTTTTGCAGCATTTTTTCCATTTCAATATTCGGCGCGATTTGTTTAAGTTTAATCATTTTTCGATACAAACCCAAAAGTTCGGCATTGGTCGGCATGCCGGATTTTTGCGCATTGCAAAAAGCGCGCTTTTTCTTGTTCAGCTGATCAGCGGTTTTTATTTTCAAATCAATCAACTGTGCGATAAGTTGTTCGCAATTTTCCGTATTCATAAGTAAATTTAGCTGTCTTTGAATTATAACCGAATGCGCGGCGAAAAACAAGGCGGTAAAAGAACGCTTGACAATCCGATTATTTTCCGTTAAAAATAAGTTTCACCCGCGAGCAGAGCAACAGGCGTTGCGAGGAGGGTTGAAATGTCAGATGGACTTAAAATTTTTTCATCGTTGACTATTTGTAGAATAACCATTGCGGCAAATCCGTCATTTGTCGCCTATGGCCAATATCTCACAACAATACCGTATATCGGTCATGAATTTACTGAGTTTTTTTGCGGGAGGCAGTTTGTTGGTAAATCAATCTGTCCGATGGAATGTTTTCTTCAGGTAATTGATGAGTACTCCCAAAAAGTAGTAACTCCATATGAGGGGCATTATGAGCTATCCGTGATTCGCGACATCGTTCTCAATGATAGTAAAACTTCAGTCCGGATTTTGTTGAATAGATTGCCGACTGACAATCAGAAAGTTTTTTGCATTTTGGACGATCTTGTAGCGCAGGCGACTGAGATGGCTGATGATCCGACAATCGCTCTTGCGAATGTGCGAGAAATTCATAGTTGGATCTCGAGAAATCGAGATCAAAAGAAGTAAACCCACTATCAAATAAGCTCCGACGCAATGCGTCCGGAGCTTTTTCGTCCGACTCAGTGATATCGCGCAAAGTCGCATTTAATTTAGAATACCACGAAACCTTGATATTTTCATTATAATTTGGTAATTTAACGCAAGTGTTCGCACATTACAATCCAGCCTCCTCGAGAGGCACTGTAAATGCTGAAGCGCTGCTCCGGCGCCAAGCACTGTGACCGGCGGATGAATGTTCGCCAAAGAAAACCGTGAGAAGGAGATCGCAGACATGGAAAACCTCTATTATAAAAGCAGCGGCGGCAGAGCGCAAACTTGCAAAGTCGTAGTTTCCGGCAATGGACATGTTGTTGCCAAGAATTACGATCCGAAGACTTTGCGCGAAGGCGATATCGGAATCACGATGCGCCTCGATGGCAGCGAAAATTTGGAGCAGATGAGCGCGGCTCAAAAAGAAATCTCTCTCACCGCCTCGCATGCAATGGCTCGAGATGTTTTCGCATCTTTGGGCGAAGCTCCTGATGACACGATTTTCAAGCCCGGCACTTGCTGGGAGTTTTGCAGTGACAATAGTTCTGCTGAATACGGTTCGGTTATTCGCGCGACAAAAGAAGGAATTCAATTCCTGATTTGGGATTTCGAACGAGGAAGGTTCATCGAAGCATTTCGATCCTGGAAATACGACTATAACGAAATTCCCGACTGTGTCGGACAGATTGAATTTGTTAAATTTCTTTTGCCATTTGCAGAACGAGATGAAGGGTTTGAAAAACTAATCGATTTTTTGCCGCCATCTGAGGATGAATATCTTATTGATTGGGCCAGTAAATTGGAATCTTCGAATTATAGTTGCTATTCAACGAGCTGGAGGCTGGTTCTTTCTCATGTGAAGGACAGCGCTCTCATCGAAAGGCTTGCATTTGATTCGGAACGTTTTGATTGGATTGCGCGAACCAGATTGATCACTCGGGTGGCTGATGAAGATAAAATCTATGCGTATCTTCGCAGTCTAGTGGATGCAAAACCGGAAAATGTTTTTACTTTGCTAAAGATAAGCTCTGAAAATCTCACGAATGAAGATTACATCGAAGAATTTGTAGCCAAGGATTTGCCGTTGTTGCAGGATGATTCGCTAGAAATGAAAGCAAATTTCCACTTTGGTGATTGGTCAGATTTATGCAGTTATTTGGTATCAAAGATTCATTCGCAGGAAAAGTTGAAAAAACTTTTTTCGATCAATGAACTTAACATTCATCTGAAAGAAGCTATTTTGAAAAAGATCAATGATTTGGAGCTTTCCTGGAGCATGGTTTTTCTGGGGGATTCAGAAATGGCCGTGATTGCATTGCGGCACGTGCGTGAGCTGGATAATAATAATCCCGATATATTCTCACGCCGGATCGTGAGGGCGGTGCTGGACAAAAAAATGTTGATGAAAAACAGAAAATTTCTTGTCAGCTGGCTATTGATGACAGAAGCATCTGCGCTTCTGAAATTGCCCAAGAAATTCAAACTGCCGGCAACTATTTATAAGAAGCTGTCTGCATCGGGCATCATAGAAGACTGATTTTAGGAAGTTGAAATTTCGCGCGTTGCCAAGCAACGCGCTTTTTTTATTATTAAATTTAGATAATTAGACATGACAAAAATCAAATGAAATAAAAGAGACGCGTTTATACGCGGCTCTTTTGTTTTTCCAAATTTTTAATCAGCAATTATTTGCATATCATCCAAGACTTGATCCAGAATTTTCACTGACGCGTCAATGTCCGATTCATTGGGAATAATCATTTTTAGGTGAATGAATTTTCTCGTATTCACCATTATATCCACAATATATTCCGCTCCTTTGTCAAAATTGATGTCATCAACTTTTGTATTGATTTGATAATTAAAAATTTGTTTTTGCGCCGGCTTCACGCCGACTATCAAACTTTGATTTTTCAGTTTTTCCGTATCTTTCTTGCTGGCAATATTCAGATCTCCCAGAGTGGAATCTTTTGACGGCTGAAGAACGAAAATTTCCAGAATCGCGGAAGCGTCCGGAGCGGTCAGTGTCGAGTCATCAATTATTGAAAAACCGCGATATGTTTTATTTTTATATTCTCCGGTTTTTTTCGTCCAGTTGTTCGGATATTTCACAGAATAATGTTCAGCCGCTGTCATTGATTCTTTGATATAATTCGTGGAAATTTTTGCGAGATTGGCATTTGTAATGCCCACTCCCAGTTTTCTCATGACACTGAATGCGTCAGACGCTCGGCCGAGAAAATATCGTTTGCTGTCGCCCGGATTCACATACCAGGCTTCGCCGTGCTTTTGCACTTGGAGCAGAATTTTCCCGGACAATCTGGCTGTCAGCGCGTTATTCCTCGGCAAATCTCCGGCGCCCAGCGGATTGCTCCATTTTTCTATTTCCGCTTTGTCGGAAAAATCATCATTATCAGAATCGGCATTGTCGATTTTCGTTCCCAGTGAAATTTCTTCAATGTCCGACAAACCGTCCTGATCGGAATCATAAGAATCGCTTGCCAGAACTCCGACCGGAATCAGCGCCAGATCAGCATTGGTAATTCCCAGCCCGAGCGTCCTCATAATATTGTAAGCGTCATCCGGCTTTCCCAGATAATACCGTTCATCATTGTCCGGATTGATATACCATGCTTCTCCATGGCTTTCCACTTGCAGATAAATTCTGCCCGAATGAATGCTCCGCGCGCTTGCCAAACTCGGCAAAAATGCGATAATAAGAGCGATTGATGCGATTGACAGTTTTTTGTTCATAGGTTTTTTAAAAGCAAGTTAAGTTTATCCCGCTTAATTATATAACAAATGCCGCAATCTTCCAAAAATCCAATAACAATGAACAAACAAAGCTACGACAAAATCGCGGCGGAATTTTCCGGCACGCGCGGTTTGGTTTGGCAAGACATTGAATATTTGTTTCGGTTTGTAAATGAAAATGACAAAATTTTGGACGCGGGCTGCGGCAACGGACGTTTGCTTGGGAATAAAAAATTGAAAATAAAAAAAGAAAATTATTTCGGCATTGATTTCAGTGAAAATTTAATTGCAGAGGCGCAAAGAAAATTCCCCGGCTACAAATTCGCAATGGTTGATATATTGAATCTTTCCGATAAAGTGAATGAACGATTTGATGTTGTTTTTATGATTTCATCGCTCAATCATTTTCCGAAAGAAAAACACTCGGCTGTAATTAAAAGCGTAAAAAAAGTTTTAGCTCCGGGTGGAAAAATATTTCTGGTCAATTGGAATTTGTGGAATATTTTGCGAAAAAAATCAGTCTGGCGAAAATCCGGAAAAATCAAATTGCCGGATTTTAAAAAATTCAAAGATGTGATGACAATGTGGCAGAGCGGGCAAAAGCAAGTTCCATTATATTATTACGCTTTTACAAAGGGAGAAATCAGCCGGCTCCTGCGCGCGAACGGTTTTCGGATCGTGGAAAATTTTTACAGCAAAAAAGGAGAGAAAACCAATCTTTTTTTCGCTGACAATATTGTGACAAGAGCAGTTCTTGTTGACAAAAAATAAAAAAGTGTTAGTATTTACTTTTGGGAGAGATTGACTCAACTTTGCAATACAAGGAGTGAAAAGTGAGCGCAAAAATCACGATTGCGGGCGGTGAAACGTTTTTTCTGCTGATCGATGGCGTTTTCGCCGAGCTCTTGCGCTTGGCAGCGAATAATCCGCGGATTTTGCTGACGCTGGTTGATTGCGCCACCGTCGGATTGCCTGTCCCAAAGAGCGAAGTTTCATTTCTGCTGGATGAAAAAAACAATTACCATTTGCTTGACAGCAACGGCCGAATTGCGACCGCGATCCAGCCGATTATTGTTTCGTCAGTCCGAATTGAATCTGGAAAAATTTGGCTGACTCATCCGGTGACAAAAGTAAAAACAGAAGGCCGTTGCCTGACCGGGCTGTGAAAAGTTCCCTCCGATTCAACAATCGGGGGTTTTAATTTGAAAAATAACATGAATTTAGGTAAAATGGAAATATGAATTTGGATAATATCAAAAAAGTCTATTTCTCGGGAATCGGCGGTATTGGCGTTTCCGCTCTGGCGCGATTTTTTCGCAGTAAAAAAATCGAAGTTTTTGGTTCTGATTTGGCTCATTCGGAGATTACATCAGCGCTGGAAAATACGGGCATGAAAATTTTTTATTCGCAGGTCCCGGAAAATATTGATGATTCGATCGATCTTGTTGTTTTTTCGTCCGCTGTTCCGGCTGACAATCCGGAATTGGTTCGAGCCAGAGAATTGAACATTCCTCAAAAAAGTTATTTTGAAATTCTCGGCGATATCAGCCGCGATTTTGAAACAATTACGATTTCCGGAACAAACGGAAAATCAACCACCACCGCCATGATCGCGTCCATCCTGATTGACGCGGAAAAAGATCCGACCGTGATTGTCGGTTCGACTTTTTCCCGATTGGACAACAATTTTCGCGCGGGCGATTCCAATCTTTTTGTCGTGGAAGGATGTGAATATCGCGGACACATGCTCCTGCTTCATCCGAAGACGATTATTCTGACAAATATCGAGGAAGATCATTTGGATTTTTACAAAGACATCAATCATATTGTTCAGACATTTCAGCAATATATAAATTCTTTGAAAGACGCTGACAATTTGTTGGTTTACAACAATGATGATGTGAATATCAGAAAATTAACTTTGCCTGATTGCAAAAAAATCAGTTTCGGACTGATCAACGGCGCTGATGTGTGGGCGAATAATATTCGAAAAATTCATTGCAAGCAGATTTTCAATGTTTATTATGAAGAGCAGGATCTCGGAGAATTCGAACTTTCGGTTCCGGGAAATTTCAATATTTACAACGCGCTTTCCGCCATCGCCTGCTCGCTCGGCATGAATATTCCGATCGGACGGATCAAAGACAGCTTGCGCGAGTACACAGGAATCTGGCGCAGATTTGAAATAGTGAAAAATGATGAAATCGCGATTATTTCCGATTACGCGCATCATCCGACAGCTGTTCAGGCGACGATCGAAGCGGCCAAGGAATTTTTTCCGGGCAGAAGGTTGGTGGTGATTTTCCAGCCGCATCAGCACGATCGCACGAAAAAACTTTTTGATGATTTTATTGAAAATTTTTCATTGCCGGATGTTGTGATCATGCCGGAAATTTTCGAAGTGCGCGGCCGTGAAGAATTGAACACTGATATTTCATCAAAAGATTTGGTCGAAGCGATAAAAAAAGCCAATCCGGAAAAGCAGATTTTCTACGCGAAAGATTTGTCCGCGGCGGTGGAAAAAGCGAACAGTCTGATAATTGAAAAAGATGTTGTCTTGGTAATGGGCGCGGGCGATGTTTACAAAATTTGTCCTGATATAAATTTGAAAAAATAATATGACCGAGGAGGAATTGAAATTCATCAGAAAAAAATCCCGATTGCAAAGTCAAAAAAAACGGCGCTGGAGCAAAACCAGCGGTTCTCTCGCCGGCCAAGCGAGAAAGACTGACATTGCAAAGGGATTTGCCCGGAGAAAAACGAAAAAAATCAGCGTGAAAACCGCGGGCGCCGATTAAATTGATAAAAGTTATTTCAAAAAATTATGCTCGAAGAATCTCTTTCAAAAAACGGAATTCAGGTTTTGAAAAATGAACCGATGAAAAATCACACGACTTTTAAAATTGGCGGACCGGCCAAATTTTTTGTTGCAGTGAATAATAAACAGGATTTGTTCAAATGTCTGACCGCGGTTCGGGAAGAGAACATTCCGTATTTCATTCTCGGCTGGGGCAGTAATGTTTTGGTTTCAGACAAAGGATTGGATGGTTTGGTGATAAAATTGATTGACGGCGATCTGGAATTTTCCGGAAATTCGGTCAGCGCTTTTGCCGGGCACATCCTCGGAAATCTGGTGCGCTCAGCATTGAAAAAAAATCTCGGCGGATTGGAATTCGCCGCCAATATTCCAGGCACGATCGGAGGCGCTGTCCGCGGAAATGCCGGCGCCTACGGCCGGAGCGTTGGTGATTTTGTTCATGAAGTGGAAGTGTTGGAAGTTTCACCTTCAGCGATAAATCTGAAAAAACTTTCACGAGAAGATTGCGATTTTTCCTATCGCGAGAGCATTTTCAAAAAAAACAACAACTGGGTGGTGAGCGAAGTTATTTTAAAATTGGAGCCAGCCGGCGGAGAATCGCAAGCGCTCGCGGAAATTCAAAAAGAAGCGGAATCGCGCAACGCTCGCCAGCCGCTGAAATTTCCCAGCGCAGGTTCAACTTTTAAAAATGTCATTTACACCGCTGACTTGGAAAAATACAAAGATTGGGCGGTAAAAGGAAAAATTCCGGCAGCGAAATTTATCGAAGAAGCGGGATTGAAGGGAATGAAAATCGGCGGCGCAATGGTTTCCGATGTTCACGCGAATTTCATTGTCAATAGCGACAATGCCTCGGCTGATGACATCGTTCAGCTGATCAGCTTGGTAAAAACAAAAGTGCGCGACGAATTCAATGTTCAACTGCAAGAAGAAATACAATATTTGGGATTCTAAAAAAAAATAAAACACCTGCGGCGCTCTCAATCTAAATTTCAAATCTAAATTGAGTTTGTTCCGTCGGTTTCAACCGTATGAAAGTCAACATCAAGGCAACGAATATGGAATTGGACGCGCGCATTCGCGGACATGTGGAAAACAAGCTCGGCGGTCTGGATAAATATTTCAATAACATTCAGCAAGTGGATGTGGAGGTCGGACTGATTACAAAGGGTCAGCAAAAAGGCAGAATATTTTTTTGCGAAGTCAATGTGAGCGTTCCGAAAAAGTTGTTGCGTTTTCGCCGGGAATTCAATGATTTGATTACAGCGATCAATGAATCGAAAAAAGGAATTCAGCAAGTGCTGAAAGATTACAAGGAAATGTTAAAAGAAAATAATTAAATACAAATAAAAATTTATGTACTACCGCGGAATTTTGCGCGCGATCGGGAATTTTAAAATTAACATTGTAATTAAAATTCTGATTGTTTCCGATTTCCTGGTCTGGTCTTCTTACAATTTGTTGGCTCCGGTTTTTGCCATTTTCATTACTGACAAGATTCAGGATGCGGGCATTGAAACCGTGGGAATTGCCGCGGCTTTGTATTTCTTTTCAAAGTCAGTCGCTGAAATTCCGGTTGGTATTTATATTGACAAGAAAAAAGGAGAAAAAGACGATTTGTACACCGCGATCATAGGCACTATTTTTTGCGCCGTCGGTTATTTTTTGTATATTTTTGTTTCGCAAATCTGGCAATTGTACGCTCTGCAAATTTTCATCGGCATCACGAACGCGCTCGCTTTTCCCGGCTGGTATTCCATTTTCACCCGACATGTTGACGAGAACAAATCAGGTTTTGAATGGAGTCTTTACGATGTTCTCATGGGTCTGGGAATAGCCGGCTCAGCCGCGCTCGGCGGCTTTCTCGCGGAAAAATTCGGCTTCAATCTGCTGTTTGAATTGGTGGCGATCTTCACTTTTATCGGAGCGATTTTGCTGTTTTTGATTCGGAAGAAAGTTTATCGGAGTTAGAGTGATTTTTTTTTCGCGGAGTTTGGCTGTTGAAGGACAGGGCAAAGAAAGAGAAATTAAGTTTTTGGAAATAATGGGGAGTATGACAAAAAAACAATCAACAGATAAAGTGATTGCAATTTTCGAAGGAAATCAAATCCGCCGTCTTTGGGATGAGAAAAAGGAATCTTGGTATTTCGCAGTGGTTGATGTTATCGCCGCTCTTACAAACAGCGATAATCCGCCGGTTTACTGGCGAGTGCTGAAAAAACGTCTTATTGATGAAGGTTCCAATGAAACCGTTACAAAATGTAACGCTTTGAAAATGTTAGCCATGGACGGAAAAATGCGTTTTACGGATGCGGCTGACACGGAAACTATGCTCCGCCTTATTCAATCCATTCCGTCGCCAAACGCCGAACCTTTCAAGTTATGGCTGGCTCGCGTGGGTTATGAACGGTTGGAAGAAACCGCCGATCCTGAGCTGTCGATAGATCGCGCTCTCAAAACCTATTTGCGAAAAGGATATAGTCAAGGATGGATAAATCAGCGGTTGAAAACCAATGAGATTCGGAAGAAGGTTTATAGGAGTTAGGGAAATTTCTTTTTACGGTTAACGTCAGAAGATTTTCCATAATGAATAAATTTTATTTGGTTGGAAAATTGAATTACAATATCATTATGAAAAAATAGTATAATATAAGTATGAAATTTATAGATTTATTTGCAGGTATAGGCGGCTTTCATCTGGGACTTCACTGTGCGGGCGGAGAGTGTGTTTTTGTTTCTGAATGGGATGGCAAAGCAAGAATAACATACGAAGAAAATTTTAAAACATTTTCACCGGATATTTTTAAATCAGGAATGTTTTCAAATGAAGTTAACTTGTTCGAAGGAGATATAACAAAAGTCAATGAAAAGGATATTCCCGGTTTTGATATTCTTTGCGCTGGATTTCCATGCCAGCCTTTTTCAATCGCCGGATACCGAAAGGGATTTTCCGATGACGGGAGAGGCAATTTATTTTTTGAAATTGTAAGAATATTGAAATACAAAAAACCGGCGGTTTTTTTGCTGGAAAATGTAAAAAATCTTAAGACGCATGATAATGGGCGGACAATAGAAATAATATACAGTGAATTGCAATCACTCGGATATCATGTTGCCGATAGAGTATTGAATACAATGGAATACGGCAATATTCCGCAAAATAGGGAGCGGATTTATATTGTCGGATTTTTGGATCAGGGCTTATTTAACAATTTTTCTTTTCCCGATAAAATTCCGCTTACAAAAAGAATTTGCGACTGCTTGGAAAAAAATGTCGATGAAAAATATTACTACAACGGAAAATCTCTTTTTTCGAAATTAAAAAAGGAGGTGATTAAACAAAATACCATATATCAATGGCGCAGGCAATATGTCAGGGAAAACAAAAATAAAGTTTGTCCCACCTTGAC
>Ga0180007_10001315_pt1 | contig 34647 bp, 39 predicted proteins | sample MM_PC_MetaG_FD_121122 | JGI IMG/M metagenome (GOLD analysis project Ga0180007, IMG submission 121122) | Groundwater microbial communities from the Aspo Hard Rock Laboratory (HRL) deep subsurface site, Sweden - MM_PC_MetaG | ecosystem: Environmental > Aquatic > Deep subsurface > Groundwater... | reverse complement strand
CGCAATAACAGGATTACAGAGGCCCACATCACGCACGGCTACACCTTGAAAGAGATTGCGGATCATCTGGGAATTCATTATACGACAATCAGCAGGGTAGTAGCAGGGAAAAGAAAAAAGTGATTTTTCAAGACCCCAAAAATGTGCGTCGTCTCACTGGAACCTGACCTTTTTTGACACGCTCTATGAAATTTTTGTTTTGCGATCTAATTAACTTGACAAGTCAGCCTCGAAGTTGATATTCAGAAACTATATTTAAACCTCCTTTGCTCTCGGCTCTGGATAATGTGCCGAAGCCATGCTATACAAGCCTCGGGAAGTTGTACGTGCGTTTACCAGCAGCCCGAGGAGGAGAGCATTGCGGAGCAATCTGTACAAAAGAAACTGCCGACCATTTGGGAGGCCCCTGACGTGTTGTGGTTGCGTATTCTGCAAATCTTGAACCAGGCATTTCCTCCCCTTCGACGTGGACGACCGCGGACCTGTTTCACAAACAGTGGGAAAACCACCTGGGCTTACTCCAATTCGACTGCGCTCTCCTCTGGCTTCAAACGCTTCACGCGCGTGTCGCAGCCTGGGAATTTTGAGGTAGTTTCTTAGGTGTTGTGCAATTCTGGCTAAGGTGTTCTCCTAAACAATTTTTTAACCACGGTATGGAAAGGAGAGGTTATGCGTAGATTACTGATAGTGGGCTTGATATTCATGTTGTCCATATCCCTGGCCGGGGCGGCTATTGGGGAGGTGACAACTTACGTGGACAAAACCGCTTGGGAGAATGCCTTGGTAGGGCAATTCCTAACAGAGGATTTTACTGACGCACAATTAAATTCCGAAATAAGTTATGTTTCTTCTGAGTCAGGGAATATAAATACCAAATTCGGATATTACCACGATGTCTTGATGTCTGAGAGCCAGAATGCTCCAATGACTGTCTGGAGTTTCGCCCCCCCAATTACCGCATTTGGAGGGACCTGGACTTTAGGGGGACCTGGTGGCTCGGGTAACTACCTTATGGTTTACATAAACGGTCTCGACAATTTCGTAGGGGTCATCTCCAGTAATTATAATGGAGATTTTTGGGGTTTTATCTCGGATACGCCGGTCACGTCAGTATTGTTATTGGGAGGAACTGGCAGCAATCAACAAACCTACAAGTTGGACGACATGGTGTATTCATTTGTTGAATGATACTTTGCTCGAAAACTACACCATCACCTCAGTAGAAAACAGTAGTAGTAGAAAAGGGTAGAAAAGGGTGAAGTGTACCCCTTTGTCTAGACAAAAAATGCCGGTATTTAAGGTGTAATATTTCGGGCATGCGCCCTATACCATAAGCAGTGTTACCCATTCTATCGGAAACCCCTGGCGGAGCCAAAAAACGAAATCATGGACGGATTTATTCGATTTTGAAACCAGGTAAAATAAGACTCGCCTTTGGGATGCCTCGGCGTCCTATTCTCCAGTGTAACCCCAAAAGCGCCTCCAAGTGACGTGGTTTCAAAATCGTAATCAACCTCCTGATTTGCACATAACCGCTGGGCGTTCTCCAATACCTTAACTCCCCGCGTAGACCTCGGCAGGCCTGTGATAACCGAGAGACTGGTGGGGGCGCTCGTTGTTGTAAAACTTAAAGTATCGGCTGAGCCTGTCCTTGGCCTCACGCACCGGGGGATATGGGGTCAAATCTTTATCCTTGATATTTTCCGGGATCGGCTCTCGATCGCGAGCGTGAATCATGAGGGTCAGACCTGCGTCATTATTGCATTACTGAGGAATAACCTCGGCCGGGAACAATAGAATAACGCCAGCCTGCCCCTTAATCCCCCTGACCTCCTCTGTCTCCGTCAGCTGATCGGCAACGGATTAATGAAAGCCTCTCCCTCACTAAGAAAACCTCCCCCCCACTGCTGCATCACTTTACAAAATTCACCCTGGCCGGCCCGCGCTGCACCGTCCGGTGGAACTCCACAGCGGGCGCGCCAAAGACCATCGCATAACCAAGGGTGTGATTTTCCGGGATGCCGAGCCGCGGCACCAGGTCAGGGCAGAGGGAAATCGCCATCATGAACAAGCCATCCCAGACCGTGCCGACACCCCGGGCATGAGCCATCAGCTGGAAGGTGGTCAGGGCGATGTGCGTGTCCTGAACCGGACAGGGAGCGTCTTGCGGGGCGCTTGTCACCAGCAGATGCGGCGCCCCTCGGAAAATGACATCCTTGCCCTCCTCCTGCCAGGCCTTCACGGCCCGGCCGAGATACTGACCGATGAACCCCTCCGGCAATTGCCCGTCATCCTTCAGTTGCGCCAGACGCGCCATCACCTCTGCCCTGAGGGAATTCATTACCGCCCGTTGACTGACCACGGTGAACAGAACGCTGCGGGCATTGACCCCGGTCGGGGCATGGCAGGCAATCTCCAGCAGCTCGTCAATCAGTTCAGGCGGCAGGTCTTCTTGCATATAACGGCGGACGGCTCTTCGCCCCTTAATCAGCGTCACCAGCCTGGCGGGGTCCGGCATATTGCCTGCAAGCGGTTCACTCTCATCAGGATTCTTGCCGAGAATCGATACTGCAGCGGTCGGGCAGACAGCAAGACAATGCTGACACTGGATGCAGCTTTGCTCGTTAGTGATCTTCGGAAACTCTTCCATAGTGATGACCCCGGCCGGACATTCAACCTCGCATTCACCACACTGGATGCAGAGCGCTCCTCATCTACGCGAAACTGGATCATTGTATCCTCCTTTTTTTGCCCGCGGCAGCCACCCTGAAATCGATTTTCCTGGATATCCGCAAGGAAATTCAGGGCGATTGCAGCGGTAGTTTCTAACCATGATCAATATTATGAAAGCAACAGGAGCATGAGGGGAAGAAATTTTTTTCTCCTCGGGAAAATTCGACATGTTTTTTGGGATGTCCCAGTTTTTCGGGTCAGGGGTCGGGCTGGGTTATTGTGGTATCTACCGCTCATAATTTTTGCCATAATTCAATAACGCAGCAAGGCTCTCAAAGACAAACAGACTGACGAATGGAGGCTGGACCCAGGTGTATGCGCCACAGAGAGGATATGCGGTTTACGTACCCGAATGAGAATTATTCATTTAAAGAAGATATGATACGGAGCAAATTTTATTTTTGATTTTTAGCAGCGTTTTTTTAATTCTCGCGTTATCTGATTTTACAAGGATAAAGGCCCTGCGCTTCCTCCACTATTATTGGTGATAATGGGAGAGCTTTCGCCTATTGCACAGATGTGTCTACTACTAAGCTTGAGGTGACTCATGTATTACATAGTTGAAAGCGACAAATCATTCGACCAGGCTTCGGCAGATCTTGAATCAGCGGTGAAAAGCAATGGCTTCGGGGTACTGCATGTCCACGACCTGGGAAACACTCTTCGCAGCAAAGGCATTGCCTTTGACAAGCAGTGCCGAATTTTTGAAGTCTGCAATCCAGGGTAGGCTGCAAAAGTTCTGTCAGCCGATATGCGGCTGAACATGGCGCTGCCGTGTCGTATCTCGGTGTTTACCGAGGAGGGCAAAACGAAGATCGGCTTTATCAGGCCGGTGCCCATGCTTTCCGCACTGTCTCAGGATCCAGCGCTTGCCCAAATCGCCACAGAGGTTGAGGGGAAAATCACACAGATGGTTGAAGAGGCGAAGTGAAAGCGAGGGCCTGGGAGAAGGCGTGGAAATTTTGATTTTTTTGCGGATTGCCGAATTCCTGGCAACGTCTGGTCAACCGGGCCGAGACCACCCTGCCCCTTATTTTTTTGTGCCGCGGCGGAATAATGACGCCTCTCTTTCATCAAGGAATAAAACATCCTTAGCGCCATCCGCGAACTTCTTGGGGGAAAAGGGCGGCAAAAAGGATCCTGAACAGAACCCCCAGCAAAAATACCCCTCCCAGTATGGACAGGATTACTTTTTCGTTACTCACTTGCATTAACCCGTAACTCTTTCAAAAGACGTCCGACAGCAAACCGTTCTCAAGGCCGGGTTCACCAGCAAAGCATACAGCTGCAAGAAAAATAACAACCGCTGTTTACTTGCGGACAGAGCCCGCCCCGTGTTTGCTGGAAAATTCCGCAATCCACCCGGCAAGCAGCTTTTCCGCTTCTGCACGGTGGGTGTAGCTGTGCACCCGCAGGGCCGGGTTGCCGGCGATCATGGCCGAGAGGCGTTTGTTTTCCCTGGAGCGGTACAGGCAGAATATTTCCTTGCCCATGGCCTGGGCCAGGCCGATTTCATAGCCGACCCCTAAGGAGGGGGTGGAAACTTCGGCAAAAACCAGATCGGCGGCTTCAAGCCACTGCATATCCCGCTGGAAGATCTCCTGCTCGGACAGAAATTTCTCCTCCTGCAAGAGCCCGTCATCACCGACATGCTCGGTCAGCACCGTGCCGAAGGTTTTCAGATATGAGATCAGGTGGGCATAGAGTTCGGCATCTTCACGCCCTCCCCGTATGGCCCCGGCAAAATATATGTTGAGCATCCGCGCCCTCCGCTCATCTGTCGGTATAAGTCCAGAACTCCTGACATCGTAACGTAATTTCAATGTGTTGTGCCACCCGTTCAGATTATGGCCTGTTACCAGTTTGAGTGCCTAAAGTGCCTTAAGTGAAAGGTTTTCTCTGATCGGAAAATACCATAACTTTAGGCACTTATACCCCCATTGTGGGGTGCATTAGGGCACTTGATACAATGCACTTTTCTTGAACTCCTATTTTGGTATCAACGTTAAATCTGCCGAGATCAAGTTTTATGTTAAGTTTTGGATATCGCCGCCATCGGCTTTTGCCGATATCAATCCGCCATGAGCTGGTTCAGGGTCTGCCGCAGCAGAATGCGCTTTGCCGCCCAGGGCATATCGTTGAAAGGCATGGATTTTCCGGCGGTCATTTTTTCGAACCGGTAGCACCAGAAGCCGTTGTCAACCTCGAAAACCGGGCTGATCTCATGGGGCGTCAACCGGGCGAGCTGTTGATCAAGTTCGTCAAGCGGATCAAGAAAACGGGGGCCAAGGCGGCCGCCCAGCTCTTTTGTCCCGCCTTGGGACATCTCCACGGCAACCGTGGCAAAATCCTCACCTGCCAGCAGACGCTCCCTGGCCTCAGAACAGCGGTTTTCCTGCTCCTGCCAGCGCTCCGTGCTGTCCAACCGATGGGCAAAGCAAAAGATGCCGCTCAATTCAACGCTTGCCGGCAGCATGACCTGTTCGTTCTGCAGGCGGGCCAAGGCCTGAGGAATGGTTTGTTTGATGGCCAAGTCAAATTCCTGTTGGCGCTCTTTTAAGGCCTTATCAAGGTCTGCCGCCGGCAGGGGGGGAAGCTTGCCGCCCATGGCCTTGGCCAGAATTTCTTTGAGTGGGTCAACTTCACTGTCAGTTTCTTCCCGGAGCCCGCCCGGAGAGCAGTTGATTCAGAGCGGGATGAACTGGTCGCTTGAAAAGTAGATGAGGCCCCTTGAAACCTCGGTGTAGGCCGATATTGCCTCAGAGCCGTGCAGCAGATGGCCGAGACTGAAGAGCGCTATGCCGTTATAGCCGTTATTTCTGGCGATCTGTGCCTCATCGGCAATCTGCCGGGAGTCCTTGATATAGGCGCCGAGCCCGGCCCAGATCCTGACCGGCGAGCCCGGCGCCTGGCCAACAGCCACCTCGCGCAGCTGCGCCCCCACCCGTTGGCTCTTGCCGAAATATGCCATCGGATAAAGGGCATCCAGCTCCTCATCGGTAGCCCAGGTCCGCCAGTCCTGGCCGTTTTCCAGGTAGGCCTGCCCCGGGTCCGGAAAGACCGCCGCCGAGAGTTTTATGTCATCCCCGCCATACTTCTTTATTGTCCGGCGCACATCACCCAGGAGTTCGGACACCTGGGCGGCAAGCATCTCCTTCCAGTAAAGCGCCGCCATGGTGAGAACACGGTCCGCCGGGGACTGGCGGCCATGCAGCCAGTCAAAGACATCATCACGGGTAAGATGGTCGGGCAGCAAGCGGGGGTCGATGCCCATTTCTCGCGCGTACTCGCGGCCAAGCGCGCCGCTGCCGCCAAAGGATGGTCCGGGGTAGCGGATAAAATCAAGGTGAATGCCGCTGACCGGGTAATGGCTTACCAGCTCACGCACCACCTCGGCAAAAAGCTTTCTGTATTCGGGGGAAGCAGGGTCGGCGTACACCCCTTCAAGCCAGTTGCGTTTTTTGTCAAATTCACTGTAGGAGGTGAGCGACCTGCCCTCTTCGTCGCGTAAAATCCAGGGCTGTTCCGGAGAACCGGGGTGCGCCGGGTTTTTCGGCGGGGTTGTATCTCCCCAGAGGTAATAGACATTGAGCCAGGCATGCACAGGCAGGGGAGCGCACCGGGCAAGGATCTCGGCCAGGGGATCAAAGCCTTCCGGAACATCGGCCAGGCTTTCCGGCCATGGAGCAATTTCGCTCTGGTAAAAGGCATCGGCCCGGCCCCGCACCTGGACCAGCAGTTCGTCAAACCCTGCCTGCTTTGCCGCGGTGCAGATGTCGTCAATTTTTTGCACTGAATCCACATCATGACGGATGACCCAGGCGGCAGTTCTGGTCCGGGGAAAACAGGAAGTGCAGCACAGAAGGACGAGCAGGAGCAGCAGGAAACAGCGACCGTGATCGCCACGGCATGCAGCATGTTTGGCCGGTTTTTTCGGATCCTGCCGGGAGGTCATAGACGTTGACTCTCAAGGATAATGATTGTTACGCAGCCTCTTGGCAACAAATGGCGGCAGGAACAGTGCTCAGACACACCCGTCGGCCGGGCCGGGGAGCACCACCTGAAAGCGTGCCCCTTTGCCAGGGACTGAAGCCACATCAATTGTCCCATGGTGATTTTCCACTACTTTCTTGACGCTGTACAAACCGATACCGGTTCCTTTCCGGCTGCCGGGCACCTGAAAATATTGTTCAAAGATTTTATCATGATATTCCTCGGCCATACCGGGGCCATCGTCGGCAACGGCAAAAACGATATCACTGTTATTTTTCCGCAACTCCATATCAATGGACTGTTTTGCATATTTTTTCGCATTGCCGATCAGATTTTCCAGCAACGTTTTCAACTGGGAATGATCCCCCGTAAGTTTAATTTCTTCCAGTTTGTCCCAGGAGCTTCGGTTCTTGCCGTTGATGGATACGGCAATTCCCCGGTCTTCCAGTTCCGCCATGAAGCTGCTTGTTACGGAGACGGCCAGATCGACCAAGTTCACCTCTTCAGGCTTGAATTCCCCCAGGGATAATTTGTCCCGCAGATCCTTGGAGGTCGTTTCAATGGTATCCAGCAGCTGCTGGGAAGATTTCTCGATGGTCTTCAGATACTTTTCAACATCCTCCTGGGATTTTGCCTTACCGGCCAGCAGTCTCCTGGTGAAGCCCTGTATGGGCGTCACCGGCCCCTTCAGGTCATGGATGAGGACTGAGATAAATTTTTCCCTCTGCCGGTTCAAGGCCTCGGTTCGTTCTTCCACCAGATCTTCAAGATGAAGGCGGTACTCCTCCAATTCCTTTTCACTCTGTTTGCGCAAGGTAACCATGTGATTGATGTTCTTGCCGAGCAGGCCGATTTCATCGTTTTCGTCATACTCGACATATACCGAAAGGTCACCGTGGGCGATTTGATCCACCTTGCTGGTGATATCGGCAAGGGGCCTGGTGATGCTTCTGGTGATGGACACGGCGGCGAACAGGCCGATAATGATGGAAAACAGATCGATAATGATGAAGGAATTGCGCGTTGTTGTATAGGTGTTTAATGCCTTCTCATAATTGATGGCGGCATATTTTTTCTGCAGGGCGACCATGTCGTTCAGGCTGTCCAGCCATCCCCACTGACGGCTTCTCACCTCCTGCACCAGAAGCTTGATCCCTTCATCATGCCTGTTGGCCATGCCGAGTTCAATGACTTGGTCCCATAAAGGTTTGGTCTCTTCACTGCCTTTGATGATCCGTGCAAGAATTGCCCTGCCCTCCTCATCCTTGACCATCTCAACAAGTTTCGCATTGGCCCGGGCATAGTCTCTTTCCTCTTTTTCAATGCGTGTCAGTTCAAATTCCTTGTCAGCCGTTTCCTGCAACAGCAGGATATTCCTGATGACAACAGCCTTATGCCGGGCGAGAAAACGCATCTCTTGGGCGAGTTCGACTTTCACATTGGTTTCGTTGATGATCTCTTCCAGTCCTTTCTTGATCTTTCCCATGCTCACAAATTGAATTATCCCAAGCGCGATAATGATAAGTGAGAAGATAGCTATGATAAACCCGATTCTCACGGCAATTTTGTAATTACGGAAAAGCATCTTTACATCACCTTAAGCATAGGCAGAGTAGTAATGTGACCCGTTTGCCTGATTACTATAACCCGGAGGCGAGAGAGCGTCCACATCATATTGGAGAAATTGGTGCGGTGGATGCAATGGTGCGGTTGTTGAGGGATTTTTTTGGATAAGGCAATTTTTTCTAAGGCGGACAGCACGGTTTGCCCTGCCGCACGGTGAAAAGCTGACCGAAGCCGGCCTGCTGCATGGGGCAGTCGATGACGGTGCGCCAGGGTGAGGGGGAAACCCGTCACCCGGGCGCAGGCAATCAGTTCTTCTTCACCTCGTAGGTAGAGGTCTGATCGTCGAAGGTAACGGTATAGGTCCCTGCCCCCTGGCTGATCGGAATATCGGCGCCAAAAGAGTCCGCCTTCCTGTCACGCAAGGGGTTGTCGCCATAGTTGTCCGTCCAGTCGCCCCGCACGTCAAACTTGAATCGCTCGTCCGGCCCGTCGCCGAAAAGCACATGGTCGGCCTGCCAGGTGAAATCTCCCACCAGCCTCATGGGTGTGACCTGCCAGTTATTGCAGGTGCCCCGCAGGAACAGAGTCGGGAAGTTGTGTTTGAAACGGGGCGTGTAGCGGTCACGAACGACCTGGTACGAGTCCCAGATATTGAGGTCGGTCAGCGACCGCACCAGTTTGATGTACTCGGCGTGGGACCAGGCAAGCGGTGTGGCGCTGTCGGTGCCTTCGCCCACCGCATAGTGGTGGGTCGAGTTGTCACCGACCCCGTCAAACACCTGCTCCGGCAGCATCAGCCCTTCGTTGGCAAAATACTCCATGGCCCGGACATAGGTCGCCTTCAGCTCACCCAGCTGCTGCTGGGAGATCTGCCCGTTGTTCTCCGCCTTGATCCGTGCCAGTTCAAAATGGCCCCGCTCCCCGGTAAAGATCGGCCAGACCCGCCCCCGCTGCTGGGGGTTGCTGCCGCTATAATTGCCGCCATTGTCCGTTTTTTCGCCGTAGCCGTCGTTGCCGTAGCGCCGCCAGCCCGGAAATCCGGCCTGCCCGTCAAAGGTGAAGTCGTACTTCACCCGCAGATTCTCCGGGAGATCCATGGCGTCCAGTTCGGGCAGCGAGTCGAGAATATTAGCGTCATTGGCCGGAAGCACCCCGTAACGGACCAGCTCGAGAAAACCGGCATCCAGCACCTCCTTTTCATTGATGGAGGGTTTGCCGTTGCTGCCGTCGATCATCTCCCCGTCGTTGGGGTTGTCGTTCTTGGTGATGCGGAGATAATATCTGCCGTTTTTCTCTCCGCCGGACAAGGCACCGCTGGTGGTGAACATGGTGTCGGCGAGTTGGCCCGCAAATGCATCGGCCTTTGCCTCATACCAGGCGGCAGCGCCAGGATCATGGGCCTGGCGAGCGATGTCGGCGGCAACCAGCAGACCGGTGATCACGGCCGCCTCGGTGGACGGCGAGTAGCCGGACTGCTCCTCCCAGCGCTCCATCTTGGTCCACGGCGGCTGCACCGAGTATTCTTCGCTTCCGCCTTCCGCAAAAGTCACCTTGATATGGCCGCCGTTGGCGAGAAACTCGGCGGCCGGTTTGAGCATCAGCCAGTAGCTGCCCACCAGGTCATCGTCGGACAACAGCCCGTTTTTCCACAGCTTCCAGCCGAGCATGATGGGCATGGCGGTCTGATCCATCTGAATCTGCAGCCACTCCAGGTGGCCGTCCACATGGGTCTTCTGCAGAAACCAGCCCGGCCTGCTGCTGTCAATGGTGACGCCGTCCCGCTCCACGTGGCTGGACTGCACCTGCACCCTGGGCAGGTAGTCAAAGGCGACCCGTGGCGTCTCTCTGTCGCCCATGGCCAGCAATGCCATGGCGCACTGATAGAAATCCCGCGGCCAGACGGCACGATAGCCGGTTGCGTATTCGTTTGCCGGGGTCGTATCACCCCACGGGATGGAAAGCGAGGCGATCAGTGCGCCGGCGTTCTGCTTGTCCTCAAGGGCTTTCAGCACCATGGCGCTGGCATAGAGCAGCCTGCCGTTGTCCCCCGTGGCGCCGATCATCTCCGGCAGGCGGTACAGACTGTTCAGATAATCCTCCCAGCCCACTGCCGAACCGGCGCCGTTATACTTGGCAAGCAGGACATCATAGCCTTCCTTGAGCGATGCATCGGCCTCGTCCACCGCCTCCTGGTGGGTGGCGCCGAAGCCCACGGCAATATCAAAGGTGGAGGTCTGATCGGCATTGAGCGTTTCCAGCCTGGCCATCATCGCCACGTTGCCGCCGCCGTCGTCGGCATACTCATAATCCCAGTCCATCACCCCGTTGTCATTAAGATCCTGCCAGCCGTCGGACTTGCCGACAAAACCGGCCGACATCTTGTCAATCCTGGCCGTACTGCGCAGGCTGAGGAAGAGCTCATGCCCTTCCCGCGCGTTGAGATAGCCCTTTCCCTGCCGGTCCCGGCCGACATAGGCCACATCATAGCGCCCGGAATTACCCATATGCGGATTGATGAGAATATAGGGGGTGATATTGTCTTCCCTGGCCGTGAATTTGACGCGCACAAACAGGGTCTGCCGGTCCGGATCGGTGAAGATGCTTTTCTCGATGACGTATTTATTGTCCCTGTCCGTATTGGTCACCCGATAGGCCAGGGATCTTGGTCGGCCGGCCTCGTCGGTTGCGAGATATTCTATCTGATGTTCGGTCGCGTTTTTTTCCTCTTCAAAAAAACCGGGACCTGTCACCAGAAACTGCAGATCCTTGATCTGTGCCGCGTCGATCCTGCCATAGGCGGTTTCGGTGACGATTCCCTGGGCGATGGAAAACCATACCTTAGAAATGGCGCCGCTGGGACCGCCGTCGCTGTACTGCCGCCCCACATATCGTTCATAGGAGGTGCCGATGCCGGTTTTCCCCGCATAGGTCCAGGTGGCGTCGTCCCGGGACTCCTGCGCTCCCGGGGCGCCGCCGTCCGCAAAAGCCGGTAATGCGGCAAAGAGCCATGCAGCAAATACCGCGAAAAGAACACTGAATATTTTTTGTCTGATCATTTTCAAACTCCCTCCCCCATAGCGTGCTCGCTCAGTTGACCCGCTCCATGCCCGGCAGCTACCGGAAATGCCGGATCGTTTTATCCCTTTCGTTCATCAATAAGTTGCCGGAAAAACTCCCTTCCCTCACCCCCGCAATTCAAACACATTCAGCCGTTTGAGCTCCTCAAGTGTGAACACCGGCCCGTCCTTGCACACCAGTTTATCATCCATGTGGCAGTGACGGCAGATGCCCACCCCGCATTTCATATGACGCTCCATGGTGGTGATAATGTTTTCGTCGGCAAAGCCCCGGTGCGCCAGTTCCGCCAGCACGGCCCTGATCATCATGGGCGGCCCGCAGACCAGGGCCTTGGTCTCATCCGGATCAAGAGAACAGTGCTCAAAAAGACTGGTGACCAGCCCAACCTCACCATCCCAGCCCGGTTCCGACCTGTCAACGGTGAGCAGGCAACTGACCTTGGCCGTCTGCCCCCAGGTTGTCAGATCCTTTTTAAAGGCGATATCCGAAGGGGTCCTACTGCCGTAGAGGATGGTGATGCGGCGGTCATGGCCAGTGGCCAGGCAGGTGTTGATCACCGATCTGAGCGGGGCAAGCCCGATGCCGCCGGCCACAAAAAGCAGATCCCTATCCGTAAGGCTCGCCATGGGAAAGGGACGGCCATACGGCCCGCGCAGACCGACCACGTCTCCTTTCTTCATGTCATGCAGGGCGGCGGTCAGTCCGCCCGCCCGGCGGACACTCAAATGGATTGCTCCGGCATTCATGGGGGTGGAGGAAACAGAGATGGGCGCCTCACCGCAATGGGGCACCGACACCATCATGAACTGGCCGGGTTGATAAGTAAATGAGGCATTATACTGCCGGTCAACAAAGGCGAGGACAAAGGTCTTGATCTGCGAATTCTCTTCGATCACCTCTCTGATTTCCGCAGGCTTAGGCCAGTAGAGATCTTTATGCGGACTTTGCATGATCATATATTCTCACTGCAGGTCATATTGATAAAACGGACGATATCCGTGCCGCCGAAACAGATATTGACACAGCGCCCACAGCCTACACAACTGGGCCGGTTATCCTTTTTCACATCAAACTGCAACTTGTGCCGGAACCTTTGCTCGATGCCACGCAGCTGCCGGTCCACCGGGTTATGATCACCGGCCATGCGGGTAAAGCCGCTGAAGGTGCAGGCATCCCAGCTCCTGATCCGTTCCCCCTCATTGTCCGAGGTCTGCTGGTCGCGGATGGTGAAGCATGTACAGGTGGGACAGATATAGGCGCAGCCGCCGCAATCCTGGCAGCGCATTGACAGTTCATGCCAGACTGACTCGGGCACCTTGTCATCGGCAAGCTTTCTGGCGGCCAGGTCAAGATGCACCTGCAGGCTGAACTTGCCCCGGGCCTCGAGAAAGGCCTGATACTGCGCCTTTACATCCTTGTCGTCTGCGCGGGAAAAGAACTGCCGCCACTCGCTGATGATTTCCTGTCCCCGTGACCGGTCGAACTCAACCAGAAAACGGTCGCCCAGATCGGTGAGCTGAAGATCAAAGCCGAAATCGAGAAAAGGGCCGTTGCGGGTAGCGTTGCAGAAACAGTTGGCAAAAGGGGTATTGCAGTTGAGCCCCACCAGAATGCTGTTCTGCCGCTTTTGCAGGTAATTCGGGTCTTTGACGTCTTTTAAAAAGACCACATCCATGTAGAGGATGGCGGAGAGGTCGCACGACCGCACCCCGAAATAGAGGGCAGGCCCACTCTCCTCAGCCACAGGTTCGAAATGGTAGGAATTGCGGGCAGGATTGTTATAGGTGAAGAGCACCTCCTGCTGGGGGAAGAAAAACTGCTTCAGTGAGTTCTGCGGTTGATTTTCAAGATCAATCCTGACGTTATCGAGGTTGTCAATCTCTGTAAAAAGCGTGTCGCCGTGCCTGTTCTGCAGAGGGGCGATGAGCCGGTGATTTTTCTTGAGCTTGCGGAGCAAGGGAAGCAGATGATCTTTTTTGAGAACATATTTATCCGTCATAGGGATCAGACCTTTTCAAGATGAACTGCACAGATTTTATATTCAGGACATTGGGAGAAATGATCCTTTGCGCTGGTGGTCAGCAGATTGACCGGCATCTCGCTGAAATGGAAGGTGGTGTAGACCTCCCCTGCCTTCACCGTATCGGTGAGCTGTGCTTTGACCAGCACCTCACCCCGCCGGGAACGCATGCGCACCTGATCGCCGCCGCGCACCCCGAGACGGCGTCCGTCATCAGGATGAAGCTGCAGCAGGGCCTCGCCCGCCTCGCGGGACAGCAGTGCACTCTTCCGGCTCATGGTACCGGTATGATACTGATGATAAATGCGTCCGGTGATGAGCATAAAGGGGTAGTCGTCATCCGGCAGTTCGGCGGGCGGTTCATGCACGGTCGGGATGAACCTCCCCTTGCCCCTGGTGAAGTAATATTTGTGCAGAAAGGGGGTGCCGGCATGACTCCGGTCCCAGCAGGGCCACTGCAATCCCCATGAGTTTTCCAGCCGGTCATGATGCATGCCGCCGTAAATCGGGGCCAGCAGACTGATCTCTTCCATGATCTCCGCCGGGTTCTCATAATCCATTGCATAGCCCAGCCTCCCGGAGAGATCCATGATGATGTCGGCATCGGTGCGGCTCTGCTCCAGGGGAGGGATCACCCGGCGCACCATCTGCACCCTTCTTTCCGAATTGGTGAAGGTTCCTGTTTTTTCGGCAAAGGAGGCGGCGGGCAGAACTAGATGGGCGCGCTGGGCCGTCTCGGTGAGAAAGATATCGGAAACCACGAGAAACTCCAGGTTGTCCAGTGTTTCCTTCACCTTGTCGATGACCGGATCACTGAGCATGGGATTTTCCCCCATGATGAACATGGCCCGCAGCGGACCGTCTTTGCCGCCATGGGTCATCTGCATGAGGGTGAGCCCGGGCTGGGCAGGAAGGGCAACATTCCAGGCCCTTTCGAATTTCTCCCGGTAATCATCGTTATCAACCTGCTGATAACTGGGAAAGACATTGGGCAGCGCGCCCATGTCGCAGGCCCCCTGGACATTGTTCTGACCCCGCAGAGGATCGACGCCGGTGTCCTCTTTTTCCACATTGCCGGTCATCATGGCAAGGTTGGCAATGGACTGCACGTTGCCGGTGCCGCAGACATGCTGGGTGATGCCCAGACAGTAGCAGATCACCGCTTTCTGGGCGCGGCCGTAAAGCTGGGCCGCCGAGCGGATTCTGGCCAGATCCACCCCAGTGATGCGGGCCATCTCGTCAAGGTCGATTCTGAAGAGCATATCGCGCAGATCATAAAAATTCTCGGTGCGCATTTCGATAAAAAGATCATCTGCCAGATTCTCATCAAGGATGATACGCATCATGGCGTTTAACAGTGGGATATCGGTGCCCGGCCTGAGATCCAGATGGATATCCGCCCTTCTCGCCATCAGCGTGCGGCGGGGATCTATGACGATCAGCCGGGCGCCCCGGTCCATGGCCGTAAAAATACGGCGGGCCACCTGGGGATGGGCCTCGCTGGTGTTTGATCCGCTCACCAGAATCACCTGGGCGTTTTCAATTTCGTTGATCGAGTTGGTCATCGCTCCGCTGCCGAAGGTGGTGGCAAGACCTGCCACGGTGGGAGCGTGTCAGAGACGGGCACAGTGGTCAATATTGTTGGTGTGCAGGGCGGCCCGGGCCAATTTCTGCAGAAGATAATTCTCCTCATTGGTGCATTTGGCCGAGCTGAGCAGACCCACCGCATTGCCGTCGCTTTCCGTGGCTATTCTTCCCAGTTCACGGGCGGCATAGGACAGGGCCTCATCCCAGCTGACAGGCGTCAGTCTGCCGTTTCTGCGCATGAGAGGCTGTCTGAGACGAGACGGATGATGAATGAATTCATGCAGATGCCAGCCCTTCACGCAGAGATTGTTTCTGGAAACAGGGTGATTTCTGCTCGCCGATGAGCCCACCACGCGACCGCGTTGCTCATGGAGATAGACGCCGCAGCCGCAGCCGCAGTAGACACAGGTAGTCAGAATGTCGTGCATCGGGTGCTCCGGAACATATTTGATTTAACAGGAAACGGGATTGACATTTCGGGATGCTGAAAAAAAAGATGCGACATCTCTAGTGTAGGCTGGTAGGGGGCAGCTTTGTCAAGTTTTTTGACAGCCGAAGGCAAGGAATCGGACCACGAACATTGCTGGATTTTCTTTAGTTTTACGCAAAAAGGCCCTGCAAAGCAGGGCCTTTTTTTATATCAAGATCATGAAAAAATAACTGTTAGAATTTGAAATCAGCCTCGATGAAAATCTCCTTTGCTGTGTCGTTATAGTCATCAGACGGAGTGGCCGGATCATCAAAGGCATCGCCTGGCTCAAATATTCCTGCGTAAAGGCTGAAGCTCAACTTCGAATTGTACATATATTTCAGGCAAACCTTCACCCGTCATGATCAAGTTCGTTCCGGCCGATCTAAGGCGCATGGGGTTTCCCGACGAGGCGGTTATCAATACCATGGAGCGGCACATGAAGCGCGGGGTGGGAATCTGCGGTCACTGCCACATGGATAAGACCCTCATCTGCATGGACGGTTTCGGTCTTTTCCGCAGCGGAGCTTGCGGGGCTGCATGTTTTTTGATTAAGGTGGGGAGAGATATCGAGGGAGCTTCTCACTTCCCTCAGTGTTTCAGAACAATCAAAAAAAAGATTTTTCAGGTGAAAGAGATCATCAAAAATTATAATCCGGCATAATATACAACAAGAAATAATAAAAAAAACATAAAGCTGAGAGCTTCAGCTATAAGAACAAGAAGAACTATCCTCCGGCCGGAGGGGCTCATCTTGAGCCAAAGCCTATCCATAAAAAACTTCCAGAACTTGCTCCATGGGGTATTTTTGTTTTGCAGTATGAGATACCAGGCAACGCTCTTAAGCCAGGGTGTAAGCTCTATATCCTCCATTGGCTGCCCTTCATTTTCCATAACTTCCTCTTGACGCAGGATGGAAGTGCCTCCTTTATCAGCGAAATATATGGTAATACGTCTCGACTTTTCGGCATCCAGGCGAACAGATAGCACAGAACCATCTATCAATTCCTCAACAACACCGTCATAGGTTACCTGGTTGTCAGTGCGATCGTATCTCACCTCCAGCCCGAACCGATCCCCCTTCTTTATATGGCAAGCTCCTTCTATGGATAGGACCTCCCACTGCGGATTCAGCCTGAACCACCTCTCCAGCCCATAGAAAAAAGGAAATATCTTTTCTCGTGGCAGCGGTATTTTTATGCTGGCAGACAAGTTCATGCTTTTCAGGCCATCTCTCTTTGACTATCTACCGAACAAAGACAACCGACTTTTGGGAATTTTTAAATAGTTTTTCCGGCAGGTTGTAGGATTCAAAGCGCTCCCGCCAAGTGGCAAGCATCTTGGAACCAATAACAACCAAATCATAATCACCTTCTTCCATTTCCCGCAAAATCTCTTTTTCAGGACTGCCGTACCGCATCTTTGAAATTACCTCAACCTGTTGATCGAAAGCCTTCTTCTGAAATTCCTTTAATACCCTGTTCCCTTCGTCATGTAGTGTTCTATCAATATAATCACGGTATTCGTCTCTCCCTACAGCATATATCTCATCGGCAAATTTTTTTAAAAATGGATCGACGACATAAAGCGAACAGATGAGGGCGCCAACACCTTTTGCTATCCCGACGGCAAGGTCTTCGGCCTTTATCGCCGGCCCCTCACCATCGGTACAGAGCAGTATTTTACGAATTTCCATGATCAATCTTGATGATCTGGTAAAAAGCCGTCACCCTGGTCCCCACATTCGTGAGGATAAATTGCAACCTGGGTCCATGGTGTACTTAACTTATTGAAAATACTGGCTTCAGGCTTTTCCCCGTACCCCTTCAAGGGGGTATTGAACTGAATCAAGCAAGGACTAAAATAGCGCCGGAATGACAAAAAACGAGAGATTTCGTCTTTATACGACGCCATCAATCTTTATTTAACCCTGAACACATCTGTCCCCAGGAGCATAACTACAATGGCCGAGAGTATAGCCTTGAGGCTGGCAGCGAAAAAACCGATAACAAAGGCCTTGCCCCCCGCTTTTCTCAAATCGTCAAATGCGATATTCAATCCAACTCCCGCAAAACCTATGGCAAAAAATATTTTAAGCAGCTGCTTCCCAAAAATATACTGATGGTCCTTGGTGAAAACTCCAAATTCATTTAAGGTCACCATGGCAAAAAAACCAAGTATAAATAATGGAAATTTATCTATAATAATTTGCAGGGAATTTATTTTTTCTCCTCGGCCTTCCGCGGTTGGGTTTCTGACTATGTAAAACCAGATGCAATAAATGACTACAATCGGGATAAACCCAACCCGGACAATGTTAATGATATTTGCAGTCAACAATGCATCATGCCCGTACCATGAGGCGGCGGCAACAAGCTGGGCGGTATTCAGAATAGATGTTCCAACCCAGGCGCCGAAAACAGGTTCAGACATACCGAGGGCTTTACCTATATACGGAAAAGTAAAGAGCCCCACCGTACCAAAAAGGAGTATGGTCCCGACGGCATAAAAAAAGTCCCGTGGTTTTGATTTCACGATCGGAGCCACTGCCACCGCGGCAGAAACTCCGCAAACCCCGACACCAGCGGCCATTACACCTAGCAACCCATCGTCTTGTTTCATTTTTCTGCCTATAATAGACACAAGGACTACGGTGCCGAAGATAAATATTACAACCAGTAAAAGAGCAGGAACGCCCACCTTAAGTAGATTTGACCATACATAATAGCCGCCGAGCAATACGATGCCCGGCTTGATAATCGGCCTGGCCATCACCGTGCCGGGTTTAAACACATCCGCGATGCCGATGGTATTTCTTATCAGCATTCCACCCAAGAGGAGAATAGCCACATACGTAAGCTGGAACTCAAGCATTTTGTTGCCGAATTTATACTTGAAAGGGATTTCTTTGGTCGCGATCAGTGATTCGTAAACATCCTTTTTCAGGATATGCGGTTTTTTGGGTTCCTCCTTTAATATGTTTTGCCTATAAAGAGCCATTTGCTCCTGATATTTTTCTCCTTTTAACTTGTATTCATCAAACGGCAACGGAGTTTTCCGGTCTGCATCCGCCTTCAAAATCTTTTGGCACTCTTGAAGGTCTTTTTGCCATCCATGTATGGATTCATCCCATTGAAGCGCCAGCCAGCCTAAGATCATACACAAGAGTAAACCTGGAATATATTTTAGTAGTCCCTCTTTTTCCATTGTTGCCATCAGCACTCCTCCCTTTAGAAGAATAGCGACGGATAGGTGTTCTTGGTTATAATACCGGCCAACCCCAGAATCACGGCAATGGCGGATATAATAAGCACCCAGATGTCTTCCTTCCTCTCGGCCGAAAATACCTTTTTGGCTTTTTCTTCAAACTCCCTAGTCCCCTCTTCCATTTCAGCCCTCCTGTAACAGTCTAAAAATTTGATAAATCTAGATCTTTTGGTGAAATCATCATTTCATAACAAAAACAGGAATTGGTGAATATTCTACCACCCGTGAGGTCACGCTCCCCAAGGCTACTTTCTTAATGCCATGTTTTCCAGTAGAAGCAACCACTATCATCTCTGCATTCTCTTTCTTTGCTGATTCAATAATGACATCCGCAGGTTTGCCAATACTGGTTACATCTTTCCCGCTTACACCGGCATCCTTTATTCTTTTTAGAGCACGGCCAATAATATTCTTTGCTTCCTTCATCTGAATTTCTCTTACCATATTACAATCAATTTCTGTAACCCCAATGGGGCAGAAATCCTCGATTGCATATACTACCACCACTTCCATATCCTCTTTCTTGGCAAATTCTATGGCCTTGTCCAGTGCCTTGCGGGCAAATTCAGATCCGTCATCCCCTACGATTATTTTTTTCATTCCAGTCTCCAAACTTGAAAAAGCGTATTGTTAGATACCGATCGTTTTTTTGCTAAACCGTACTCCGAATTGCATGCCAAAATACCTGATACAGATATATGGCAGGCTGTATTTTCGCTACTATCTTATTGTAATAGAACTTGTATTGTCAAAGATATAATCATCCTGTGTGACGAGCAAGCAAAATTTCCGGTTCTTCAGCAGAATCTTGTGTACTTCCGGTAAGCCTGTGTGACGTTTAGTGCGGTACAGGGTAGGGAATGTTTTCCCGGAGAAACTCGCCAAACTGATCGACCTTCTTGGCGTGGCATGATGGGCAGGTAAGCGAGGAACGAGACTCCGGAACCAGCGGCCACGACAGGAAAACGCCAGGAGAAATTCATGCCGGCAATCAGGGCAGCGCACCAAGGCGAAACCCTCCCAACAGGTCCCCGCAACTTCAGAAAGATCTGAAGAATGCCTGTGGCCGGGATTTGCAGTTACGCTGATGGTCTTGACGCAGGCTTTTGGTATTCTTCCAAGGGCCTGTTTGGAAATTGGCTCAGGGCTATGATCGAGCCTGAAAATCCCCTCAATCCCCCATGATAAAGGGGGCCGGGGGGATTTATGAAGCCGGATTCGCGCTTGATGGCGTATTTCCACACAGGCGCTAAGGAACAGCTCGAAGCAAACACGCCGCCGGTCGCAAACAAGACCGGCGGCGTGATGTAAAGGCGAGATACCAGGCGGAAGGAAATTAAAAAAGATAGTCCAATCCGAACCGCCATTCCCAATAGGACGGATCCACCCCAGTGCTTCGGTCATCGGCCGAATACTGAGCGATTCGTACGACGGCCCGCAGACCTGGCGCATGCGGGATATCCTGCCACAAGTCAAGGTGGATCATGCGAGCGTCGGTCTTGGTGAATCCGCCCAGTTCTTCCTTGGTCTCGTCATAGTTCATGATTACGTAATCGAGCGAGGCCTTCAAGCCCCAAATGAGGCCAGCCTTGCCGAAGTCATAATCATATTTAACCATCCAGGAGTCGGTATTGGCCTCCCAGTTTACCTGCGCAATATCCCGGGTATAGCCGCTGGTCGGGAACCCGCGCCAAGGCGCGATCAGGTCTGCCTCGTCGGCTATACTCGTGTATGCGGCGCTCAAACTGCCGGCCCCCTTCTTGAGGACGAGCCGGCCACCCCACATCGAGCCGTCCACCGAGTCGGCATCATCATAGCCAAGTTGTTCCCCATCTAAGCCAGCCAGCTTTCCGCTGAGGGCGGCGCCGCCGATCTTGCCTGCCCCATCGTCGAACTGCTGCATATAGCGAAGCCCCGGAGTCAAACTCCAGCCTTCGGCTAAGGAGATCTTGTAATTGGCCTCGATCATGCCTGACCAGAAAAGGTCGGGCACTACAGTGGCCGCGGCATCAAGCGTAAGGTCTTTAATGCCTTTGTTGGTTAATCCCAACACCAGCAGTTCGGTATCAATGTCTTCCGCCGCAAGGCTGATTTTGGTCAACCCCTTGTGGGCCCCGGAATCATCATTTCCATCCCATGGTTCAGCGGCGTCATAAGCGATCACGTCATGAAAATCTTCGTGATCACGCAATTTCTGTTTGGTGAGATAGGCCGCCGAGATGGTGGTGGCCGGGATGCTTGTGTTACCGATCGTCAGCCCCTCGAAGGTGTTGGGAATCATCTTGGAATCGTTCGAGTTGGTGAGAAAGCTCTCATAGATCTGGCGGCCGAACTTGACATCAAAACCGAAGTCTTGATATTCAAGGAAGGACTCGGCGAGGGTGGTCATCCCCCAATGGCCGTCATAATCGCCATCGTCATAAAGCTTCCCTCTGGAAAAGGTGTCCTTGCCGGACCTGACGAACCTTACGGCATCCTCCTTTTCCATATTGATACCTTCGATCGGATTCTGGCTGGTATAGAGCCCGGCGGTGGCGCTAAACCCTTTCAAGGGGGCGGTTTTATAGATCAAGCTGCCGCCCAGGCCGAAGGCCCGGTTATCCTTTTGGGTCGGGGTTTCTTCATCATAATAATAGTAGAACAGATTGCTCCGCAACCGGCCGTAGAACATGCCATTGACAAAGGCGTCCCTGAAATTGTCCGCGGCCTGCGGCAACACAAGGTATTCCGGGGTACTATTCCCCTTGATGACCCGCTTGGGTTTCTCCTCTTCCGCGGCCCAGGCTATATTTCCGGCCAGGGCCACCATGCACAAACCTGCGGCGACATAAGTTTTCTTTCCCAACATTTCATACCCCCTTTCAAGTAGGTAAAAAAAAAATCGCTTTCCGGGGTGTGGGGCAATGACGAAAAAAAAGTGTCCCCTCCTCCGATTACCGCCGAAAAGCGCCCCAAAAATCTTCATTTCCCCGGATAACCCCATAGGGTTAACGAAGTTCATTCCCAAAGCCTTGCCGCCACATCTGTTACAAAACAACTGGAATAGGCATTCAATCTGGAAAACCTCATAAAAACCGGTTACTTTTTGTGGAAACAATGTCAAACCAAAAGCAAAACAATCGTTTTCATGCAGAAAAAAGCGTGGCGTGAAATTGTTTATGCCACTCGGCCCGGACGCACAACTCTCCTTTCTGCCTGTCCGGAAGTCAATGCACCGTCATAAAGGGTTCTTCGTCTTCCGGCCAGCCGTCATCAAATGGCTTATAAACAACTTCCTTTATTTCAACATCTATTCCGGCCCCAAAACTCGCATTATTGTGAGGCCGCCGCTGCACTTTCCGCCAAAGGCCCGGATGTCCCGGAATTTTTCTGATAACAGGCTTTCCGGTGATGAAACGTATGATCTTCATTTCACCATGACACATGGGACACTCCAGCGGATCAACCTTCCATAATTTTTTTGCATTTTTCAAGCCAACCCATCATTATGCATTGGAATATAATAATAATGTTTTGTCTTTTCAGTTAGTTACAATGTTTTTTTGCCATGTCGCGAGAGGATTTCATCAAGCGCCTGAACCATATCTGTCTGTATATGTTTGGGGACATATTTCGATTCCTTTCTATTAGTGCGTTGTAATAGTTACATTTTTCTACTGTGTAAATTTGGTAACAAAACTGGTTGAATGTTACTTTCAGGTGAACTTAAAAGCAGGAGGTTTATGGTGGACTCACCAAAACAGGCACCGGACGCAAAACTGGTTGAATTACTCGAAAAACAGAATAGAGAACTCGTCGTCCGGGTTTTAAAGCAGCATGAAGAAGTTCAACACTCATATGACAAAAAAAGGATTACCATAAACAGGATGGAACAGACAGGCCTCTTTTTGCTGCTTTTTCACCTTCCGACTCTCCGCATTTCTGCGCTTAATCAAAAACAGGAACCGACGGGAACAGGGAGGTGTCGGTATGGGGGATGAAGCGGCAGCCGGAGAAACGGATCATGAACTCCTGGTTGACATTGAGTTCCAGGTAGGTGATTCTGTTGATCAGCTGCAGGCAGCGTTCCCTGTTGCGCCGGTCGAGCAGTATCAGTTCCGCCCCGGCAAGAGAGCTGTTGCCGATGGGCTGGAAGGTTGTGAGCGGCAGATCGGGCAGCATGCCCAGGGTAATGGCCCGGCGCGGATCAATATGTCGGCCGAAGGCCCCGGCGACATAGATGCGGTGCAGATCGGCAAACTCAAGCCCCACCTGGTTGATCAGGGTGGTCAGGATCGAATACATCGCCGCCTTGGAGCGCATCATGGCATCAAGATCCACCTGTCCCAGCACGACCGGTTCACCGCCGGCTGCCTCTTCAGTGCCGACAACGACAAAGGCCGCCCCCTGCGGGGTATCGACAAAACGCTCAGGACAGCGCTCCCGCCTGAATTTACCGCGAATGTCAATGATTCTTGCCAGATAAAAGCAGGCAACCAGATCAATGATGCCTGATCCGCAGATGCCCCGCGGTTTGCCGCCGTCAATGGTCCGGTAGCGCAGGGCCAGGGTCTGCGGATCAATCTCCACATGCTCGATGGCGCCGGGGCCCGCCCGCATGCCCATGCGGGCCACCCCTCCCTCCAGGGCCGGTCCGGCAGCTCCGGCGCAGGCAATGAGCCATTCCCTGTTGCCGACAACCACCTCGGCATTGGTGCCCACGTCAATCAGCATGCAGGTCTCTTCCTGCTGGTCCATGCCGCTTGCCATGATGCCGGAGATGAGATCACCGCCGAAATAACTGCCGATACTGGGCATGATCCACACCGGCGCCGCCGGATGGAGAGCCAGACCGATCTCCGCGGCCGGAAAGGGATCAGGACTGTTGACCAGGGGGATGTAAGGTTCCCGGCAGAGGTGGTAGGGATCAAGCTGCAGCAGGAGGTGCACCATGGTGGTGTTGCCGCTCACCGCCAGAGCCCGGATATTTTCTCTTTTTTCGTCGGCCTTTCCGGCCAGATCAGCGGCCAGCTCATTGATCGTTGCCACAATGGCTTCATGCAGACGGCGCAGACCATTATCTTTTGCCGCATAATGAATGCGGGTGAGAATATCGGCGCCGAACTCGATCTGGCTGTTTTCCCGGTTGCTCCTGGCCAGCACCCGGCCGTCCACCAGATTGATCAGGCTGGCCTCCAGATGGGTGGTGCCCAGATCAAGCGCCATGCCCGGCAGCATGCGGGGCTGCTCCGCCAGAAAATCAACCAGCACGGCTCCGGCCGGCAGATCATTGATGATTGCCGCCCCTTTGAAGCCGAATTTTCTGAAATTTGCGGCAATATCCGCCATACGGCGCAAGGGAATCTGCACAGCAATACCTTTTGCGGCTGACACCGCCTTTTTCAGCCGGTCAACATCGCCGGTGTTGTCATGCAGGCTGGGGGGAATCGATTCAATTGCAAGAGCGAAAACAAATGGTTGCATGGCCTGGTTCGAAAAAAAGTGTTAGATATGGTGAAATATGATAAATTGAGATGTTTTTAACACTCTAACCCCAACAAGCTCAATATATTTATGACAAAAATTTTGGCAATAATGACCGGCGGCGGCCTAGACGCCGTTTTCCGCTATCTGCTTTTTGTATTAATCCAGCGCAATTCCTCACCGGCCTTTCCTTTTGGGACCCTGGCGGTGAATCTCATCGGCTCGTTTCTCATCGGCTATCTCTGGGCCTTTTTCGAGGGGACGCGCTTGACCAGCGACTGGAAACTCTTTATTTTCACCGGTTTTCTGGGAGGATTCACCACCTTCTCAACCTTTGCCCGGGAAGCAACCCAGTTGCTGAAGGTGGGCGAATACAAGATAGCGCTGACCTACATGCTGATCAGCAATATTGCCGGCATCGCCCTGGTGCTTCTCGGCTTCATGCTGGCCAGACGATGAGCGCACCTGTGCAAAAACGGTCAGCAGCTGAAATTTTCAAACGATAATGGATGATTGAAATTGCCCCTGTTACTTTACACATACCTCGTCACCGAGACGCTGGCCCCCTTCTTTGCCAGCCTGGCCATTCTGACGACAATCCTCTTTCTCGGGCGCATCCTTCCCCTGTTTGATTTCATCATCAACTTCGGCATCAACCTGCCGAACTTTATCCGGCTCTGCGCCTACATGGTTCCCAATCTCTTCCTGTTTGCCATTCCCATGGCCAGCATGCTGGGGGTCATCCTCTGTTTCACCAGAATGGGCAACGACAATGAACTGATCGCCTTAAAAGCTGCCGGCATCGGTCTGTACCGCATGCTGCCGGCGGTCATCTTTTTTGCCGTGTGCACCTCTCTGCTGACCGGCTATTTCTCCACCACCCTGATACCAAGCGGCACCACCGCCATGAAGAAACTCTTTTTTCAGCTTGCCAAGGAGAAAATCGACAAGGGGCTGCAGGAGAAAAAATTCAGTGACAGCCTGCCGGATGTGGTGATCTATATCGATCAAAAAGACCCGAAAACGGAAAAATGGCAGGGCGTCTACATCGCCGACAACCGGGACAGCAACAATCCCCTCACCATCATCGCGGAAAACGGCTATCTGATTGCCGACATGCCGAACATGCAGCTCGCCCTGCAGCTCGATCACGGCTCCATTCACCAGGCCAACGAGGACCGCACCCAGACGATCAGCTTTGCCACATACCGCATCAATATTCCCCTGCAGGGACCGGGCATGGATGATGAAGAGGCGGCAAGGTCCATCAGCAACAACGAAATGACCCAGCAGGAGATCAGGGACTATGTGGCCGGCCATGGTCGGAAATCGGCTGAGAGCATCTCGCGTTTGATTGAATATCATCTCCGTCTGGTTCTTCCCGGGGGATGCTTTATCCTGACCATTCTCGGTCTGCCCCTCGCCCTGCGGACAAGACCGGGCCAGCGCTCCATCGGCGTCCCCCTGGGACTGATCATCTTCATCTGTTATTATGTCATTCTCACCACCGTCAAATCCTTCAGCGAAAGCAGCCCATTGCCCGTGGCGATCACCATGTGGATACCCAATCTCATCTTCGGCGTCCTGACTCTCTATATTCTCCGTTTCGCCAACCTGGAAAGCACCATCAGCCTGATCGATTTTTTCCTCAGAATCATTCACTACATGCAGAGCATTCTGCCCAGACCGGGAAAGAAGAAGAATTCATGACACTGCTTGACCGTTATATTTTCAGAAAGTTCTTCATGAATCTGTTGCTGGTGCTTGCTTCGCTGGTGGCAATCTACCTGCTCGTTGATTTCTTTGAACGAATAGACAACTTCACCGAGGCGGGCAAATCCCTCGGCCTGGCCCTCACCTATTTTCTGCTCAAAATCCCCTTTATTTACGACCAGATGGCCCCGGTATGCATTCTGCTGGCAGGAGTCATCACCCTGGGTCTGCTCAGCAAGAACAGGGAACTGATGTCGCTGAACGCCGGCGGTATTTCGCTTATGCGTATCGTTGTGCCGATCATTGCCGCTTCACTGTTGTTCACCATTCTGACCATTGCCGTTGCCCAGTGGATTCTGCCGCGCACCAATACCAGAACCAATGAAATCTGGTATCAGGAGGTCAGCGAAAAGGTTGCCAAAGGCATTGTCAGAAAGGGACGCATCTTTTACCGGGGCACTGAAGGGATCTATACCTTCAAGCGCCCTGATCCGAAGCAGAACGATTTTACCCAGTTCAATTATATGGCATGGGATGACTCCCGCCGGCATCTGCACCTTCTTCTTAGCGCGCAGAAGGCATCATGGTCGGAGCAGGGCTGGACCTTCAAGAGAGGGCAGTTGAAAACACGCCGGCAGGACGAAAGCTACGACATCAAACTGTTCAAAGAACTGAAATATGCCCTGCCCGACACCCCGGCCGAATTTTTCGTGCCGGCATACCGGGTCACCGAGCTTTCCCTCTATGAACTGCACAAGAATGCCCGGGCAAGCTTCAAACAGGGAGACTGGCGAGGCACGGTGGCGATCAATCAGCGTTTATCCTTTATTTTTCTCGGCGTGCCGCTGCTGCTGCTCTCCATTCCTCTGATGCACTCGCTGCAGCGGAAATGGAACAGAGACCTGTCCATGACCATTCCCATCAGCTGCGTGCTTGCCTTTTTTGCCTGGGCCATGTGGAATGTCACCCAGTCCCTGGCCCAGGCGGCCTATGTCAACCCGATTCTTGCCTCCTGGTCCATCCATGTAATCCTTACAGTGACCGGACTGATTCTGCTGTGGCGGATGAACAGGATATAAAAATCTTTGTAAATTTGAGACCGAGGAAGTGAAACAGGAAAACCCATTTGATCAGCTGAGACCTGATGCAAGAGTAGGCATTGTCGGCATTCCCCCGCTTGCCGTCATCGGCAGGCTGAACAGCCTGGGGACCCATATCTATGATCTGGACGAACCCCAGGTCAATACGGACATGGAACTGACCGCCCCCTTTCTGCCAAGGGTGTATTGCGCCATCCTCCGCACCGCGGTGCTCAATGCCCTGCATCTGCCGCTTGACATGATCTTCATCGATGTGGGGCCGGGGAAATGCGACTGCGCCCTCCATGTGTCAACCATACTGCAGGATATGCTGCGCATCCCGGTCATCCGTACCCGCAACCAGGACGATGTAGCCTTTGGCCATCCTCTCTGCGAGACGAAAATGAGTCTTCTGGAAAAATTACAAAGAATTACCGCAGGTGTACGGAGCGCCGCGCCCTATCCGCCGGAAAAATTTCCTCCCTGCCAACCTACAGCCGGGTTCTGGGGAGTGCCGCCCAGGGACTTCTCCCTGCTCACCTTATTTCCGGACACAACCCATATCTACGGCTGGACCCGCTGCATGGAAAACAAAACCCCGGCCGACGTGGAACTTGAGGCGCTGTTTAATGCCGATGTGCCCACCATATTTTTTGCCCAGACATTCTGCGCCAAAACCGCCCTGGCAAAATTTCTGGCCGCAAAACACCCGAGAGGCATCTATCTGGATGTGGATGTCACCTGCAGCAGCAGCACCCGGGCAAAAATCCAGGCCTTTCTCGAACTTTCAGGAGTTGGCCATGCTCCTTGCTGATTTCGGCACCTCCTACTGCAAATTCCTTGATCTGGCCAAGCCGGCCAGACAACCCTACCTTATCCCCACCAAGGATCTGCCGAAAAACTTACGGGTCGACCTTGCCACCGGCCACAACGGCAAACGTTTCAGCGACCGTTATGTAAACGAACTGACTGCCCTGGCCAGAGGCGGCGAGGAACTGATTGCTGCCCCGGATTACGTGCTGCTGGACTGCGGCAGCAGGGACATCAAGTACGTGTCCTACCGGCACGGCAAGCTGGCCGACATGAACTGGAACAGTGAATGCGGCGCCTCCATGGGCTTTACCATCGAACTGCTGGAAAAATATTATAATCTCGACTACGGCAAACTGGCGGTGCCTGACAGAACCTTTTCCATCACCTGCGGCGTGCTGGGTATGAGCCACATCTTTGACGCCGTGACATCCGGCATCACCGAGGCAGAGGCGGTGGCCCGCTTTGTCAAGGGAATCGCCCTCAATGCCTATCGTTTCAGCGGCTCACCCGAGACCCTCTACCTCTCCGGCGGGCTGTGCGATAATCCCCTTTTTGTCGGCAGTTTACCCTGTAACGTTATCCCCCTGGGCCGATATGTACTCATTAAAGGCCTGGAAAAAACCGCCAGAGAGCACCTGTCAATTGCCCTATGAACACACAGCAAAACCCGCAGAACCGCCCCAACTGTTTTGGCTGCCGCAACTTTTTTATCACCCACGAACCATCCCATCCCTACGGCTGCCGGGCCATGGGCTTCAAATCGAAAAATATTCCGTCCCATGTCGTCTTTGAAAGCTCGGGCATGGAATGCCAGCTATACGTGAAAAAATAAACGGCTTAACGCCACACCGGAGGATCTTCATGTTTGCCATACTTGCAACCTACTCGCTGGTCGGCGCGGTATCGGGAGTCCTTGCCGGGCTGCTCGGCATCGGCGGCGGACTTGTCATCGTCCCCATGCTGGTATTCTGCTTCTCCTGGCAGCAGATCCCTCATGAGTTGACCATGCATCTGGCCCTGGGGACCTCCATGGCCAGCATCATCTTCACCGCGGCATCAAGCTTCTGGGCCCACCACAAAAGGGGCGCGGTGCACTGGATCGTGGTGCGCCGCATCATGCTCGGCATCTTTCTGGGGACATTTCTCGGCTCCTGTTTTGCGGCCCGCATGTCGACCAACTTCCTCAAGGGATTTTTCGTCATCTTTCTCTACTATGTGGCCAGCCAGATGCTGTTGAACAAAAAGCCCAAACCCTCCCGCCAGCTGCCCGGTCCGGTCGGTTTGTTCGGCGTGGGCAATGTGATCGGTTCGTTCTCCAGCATGGTCGGCATCGGCGGCGGCACCCTGTCCGTGCCCTTTATGACCTGGTGCAATATACCGGTGCATGAGGCCATCGGCACCTCGGCTGCCATCGGCTTTCCCATCGCCATCGCCGGGACCGTCGGTTACATTTACAACGGACTGCATAGCGCCAATCTCCCGCAATATGCCGTGGGCTATGTCTATCTGCCCGCCCTGGCGGGACTCATCGTCACCAGCGTCCTTACCGCCCCGCTTGGCGTCCGGCTGGCCCACAGCCTACCGGTGGGGCGGCTGAAGCGAATTTTCGCCATCCTGCTATACATAGTCGGCACCCGCATGCTGGTCAGCCTGTTCTGAGCAACCCACAGCCGTCAATCGCGGACGAAGTCAGCATCGCGATTGACGGCGGCGTAGCCGCCGGGAACGCCTCTGGAGCTAACCGGCCGCCTGCTTTTTGGCGGTCCGCGTTGCGCGACTGGTTGGTCGCTTTGCCTTGGAAACCTGCTCCCCTGCTATATCAAGCAGCGCCTCGGGATGACGGGAAGCAACCTGCAAGAGAACACGCGCCGGGCCTTCCGGTTTGCGCCGGCCCTGTTCCCAGTTACGCAGCGTCCCCACGCTGATACCCACAAGCTGTGCAAACTTATCCTGTGAGAGACCGAACTGCTCACGTAGAGCGCGCACCTCGGTCTCGGGAAATTCAAACGAGCGGGAAGGCTGCATTGTGCCTTTCATGATTGCCGCTCCCTGCTTCACGCTTTCCAGCAGTTCTTTAAAAAGTTCATCATTCATGGTATTCCTCCTCAACGACTTTCTTGAGCTGCTTAAGTTGATCGAGCGTTAAATTGTCCTGCATGTTCTTTGGGTAGATGAACAGGAGCATAATAATACCTCCTGCAGTGAACCAGTAATAGATTACCCTCAGGCCCCCTCGCTTGCCGCGCCCTTCCGCTGCCCAGCGCAATTTGCGGAGGCCACCGCTCCCGGGTATGACCTTGCCGGCATCAGGCCGTTCCAGTAACATATTTTGGAACAGACGGTACTCATCATCCGAAAGAGTTGAGAGAAGCTGCTTGGTGAATATGGGAGTTTCGACGATGACCATAAACTATATGTACGTCATTGGCGTAGCGGTGTCAAGTGAGGATTTGGGGGTTTTATCTTTGACAGACTCGTAAAAAGTCGAAATTCCTCATTTTTCGTCATTCCAGCCGCCGCGAAGCCGAGAGCCGGAATCCAGTATTTTCAATAAGTTAAGTACTTTCTGGACCCCGGTTGCAATTTATCCTCACGAATGTGGGGACCGGGGTGACGACTTTTTACGAATGCATCATCTTTAAAATGTGTAAAAAGTAGTTCTGTCCCCATTTCTGTCCATTTCTGTCGGAGGCATCCTTGTCAATATTGATGACTGCCCCCCTTGTCTGCTCTTTCAGGACTGCTCATGAGCTTTTCCGCCAAGTTCCGGCGAGATTTTGCTATTGTCAGATCTCGTTCCCGCATTTTTTCTATAAGGAGCAATTTCTCCCCAATGGGCATTTGGGCAAGCTTTTTGCGATAGACTTTTTTGCTTATCAGGATTGAAGACAAGTCATATTCCATCATGGGTTGTCATCCCCTAAAAATTGTTGTTCAAACTGCTGCCATTTATTCGTAAGATGGTGTTTTTCAATGATTTTCAAAAAACGCTCTGAATCCAAAGCCTTTTGCTCAATAAATTCCAGTAAACGATTCTTGTCTTTAGCTCTGCCGGTTTGCAGAGCAATTGCTGCCAGATATTCAGGACGGAACACCCAGGCCGGTTCATCGTCTACATCAGACTGAACCGCTGCAGATAAGGCTTCCTCTACAAGGGGAGAATCAGGCACTAAAAACTGGACTGGCCAGCCTGCAATCAGGATATATTCACCTTCCGGGACAGCGTTTTTGGCTTTCAGATAGTCGAAGACCGGCTGAAGGCTTATGATGAATTGGCCAGGTTGGGGCTCAACGGCAATAAAAATGTCGAGATCTACAGTGGAAACCGGCTCCAAATAAAAGGTTGCACCAATCGCTCCACCAATTGCATAACGACCGATGATTCCATCTGCCTGCATTTGATTAATAATGGATATAGCTTCTTTGATCAAGAGACTAACTCCTCATCTCTACGTATCAGGCCAACGCTCCGGCGGGAAAAGGGAACATTCTGCAACCAACTTTCCGATCAAGAATGTTATAATCTGAAGTACGTCCCCATTACTCCCGTCCCCATTGCTCGCCCACAAATTATACTCATCGTCCAGAGCGGAAAATATCATTTAATTTCGAATGTCTTTAGGAACAAGGCTTGGTCTGGACCTATTGAGCGTTTGGCGTCATTACATATGGCTTGAACCCAGAATAAAAGGCCGTTTTCGAATGTAAGTAGGCTTCTTGAATACAACACCCCGCCATCATACGGCACGGCCGTTCTCATTTCGACAAATTCACGGTTCATGCCCGTATCCGTTCCTAAATAATATCTGCGCTTTGAATGATCTGCGCCAACCATTTTGCCGAATGCGGTGTTTGGAGCAGTGATGTTGAGCTTGCTGACCTTCTCGTAGTTTTCTGGTTTTTTTAGAACGGAATTGTTTACCGTGAACTCAATAATTTTCGCCTTTGAATCTGGTTGTGTTGGATATCTCCGGTAATCATGGATCGTAACTATATAGTACTCGTTGTTTCCCGTCGTTGCGATGAAGCAAATTTCCGTCACGACCCCATAAAGCCCCGCGATGGCGCCTGAAGCTTTTTGGGGTGCTGATGGGAACATGGCACTAAACCCAAATTCGGCATTGGATACGGTTTCTGCGCCAGCAAGTGTCGCCCATACAATAAATGATATGAGCGCCAGAGAGGTTTTCAGTGATGCGTGCAGTTTATTCATTATTCCTTCTTTCGTGCCAACGGCGGCAATAAGCGGAAAATTGGCCGCAGGCCAAATTTTCCGCCTTAATTGCATTGTTAACTCGTTTCTATTACTTAGCCTCCAAAACATGACCGAAAAGAGTTTTGTATACAATCACTCGTTCAAATGCCTCGCACTCCACTTTTTTGAAAGCATCGATTTGAATTTCTTGGTCCTGCGCTGGATTCATGAAATCGACAATAACAAGTAACCAAAAGGCATCACATTTCTCATATTTTTGGGAGCGCTGTTCTTTGTCTTTGATAATATCTATTAATCGCTCCATTGCCAGCATTGGCACATGGTGGACTTGGACGACTCTCCACTTCGTGTCTTCGTATTCCTGATTGTTCAAATAGACAAATGAGATTTCTGGTATGTGCTTGAAATGCTCCCTCTCTATTTGCCCTGTTTCACAGTTTTGAATTTGAGTTGCTAAATGTATTAGTTGAGCTACGAGTATTTTCTGGTTTAGAATTGGGTTCGATTTTTCAAATCCGAATGAAATCTCGAACTTTTTACCGTTCTGCTCCTGATATAGGCGTTGAGCCTCTGAAATGACTTTCTTTCGCCTTCTACTTTGCACCTGTTCGCTTTCAGGAAGGGTGCCACTCTTGTGGAAAAAGTTGGTTATCTCGATTCCGATTTTTCTTTCACCATCTACAATGACATCAGGACTATCTCTGTAAATAACGGTGCCTGATGGCACAGGATAATCTTTCCGGAACATTTCAAAGTAATACTTTTCAATGTCCTGATTTGATAGATTGCTCATATTAGTGTCTTTTGAGAGTTAATCCCGGGGCTGAGCCGCCGCGAAGCGGTCGGTTTCGTGCCCCTGGTTCTCCCGGCGCTGTTTTCGCGCCGGGAAGGGGCACCGGCTCAGCCCCGGGATTCCCCCGGCGCGAAGCGCCGGGGGAATCCGTTATTAGATGGACGAATATACATTGCACAGATTTAGTTATCCGGCCAAGACGAAAAAATAAATTGAAGTAAAGTACAAGGTTTCATTACAATTAACAAATGACTAATATGCAATTTACGGAATATCCAATTTGAAACGGCTAATCTGCGGTCCGCGGATTAATCACTGTTGATTTGCTGCCATATGCTTTCTATTTCGCCCGATATTTAAAACAATTTTTTCAAGGATTGATGGTAATATCCACCATCTGCCCTGTCTCCTGGTCGCGGCAGCGCACTTCCGCCCTGACCAGACCAGGCAGGATCGGCTCGGAGAGTTCCATGGTGATCCGGACTTTGCCCGGCTGCACCTTTTTGATCAGCCATTGGGCCTTGCCGCTTTTTTTGTCAAATTTTACCATACTCGGGGCGGAGCTGATGATGTCCACCTCGGCGGACAGAAACTGGTGAACAATGAGATTGCCGGTGGAGGGTCCCTTGATATCCAGATCAAGGATAATATTTTTGCCGGCAGATGAAATATATCTGCCGCTCACCAGATCCCGGGCAATTGCTGTCTGCACCGCTAACAGATTTACGCAGGCAAGCAGCATAAACAACAAGAACATCCTTTTCCGAAGACAGCTCATCATAACCTCCTTCCTGTCATTGGCGATAAGCGCCGGCTTCATGCTGACCTGCCGGGCGACTTTCACACCGTAGAGTTGTAACCCTTCCCCGCCATATCATCATCGCTAGGGCAGCACCTCGAATTTTTCTTTTTCCGCATTCCACACATAGCCTGATCCGAGCCAGATTTCCTCGACCTGATCGATATTGATCGCCAGGCCTTTTATTTCGCTGAGTTCATCATAAACAGTGAGCATTTCCTCATCGCTGATGCGGCCGTCAGCATCTGCATCGGCCCAATGGAAATGCGACATCTCGACCACTGAATCGCCGCTGACGTCAATCTGCTGACCGGCGCCTTTGGGCAGGGCCACTTTACCGGAAAATGCCACGGATCCCTCCTGCAGCTCGACCTTGACAATATAGGCAAAGACATGACTGCCATCGATTTTCCGCAGCCATTTCACCTCCCAGGTTTTGCCGTCATAGGCGGAATAAGGCGGCACGGCGGACAGCAGCACTGCTCCTTTCGGCAGGTTCTCCCTGACAATCAGGGAAAGGGAAGTGGTGGAATTGCTTGAAACACTGATGGCCACCGGAAAGGGCTTGCCGGCAACCGCATGTTTGGGCAGCAGGCGGCTGGCCGTTATGGTGGGCTGTTCGCTGTCGGGGTAAAGCCACCAGCCCAGAAAAAACAACAGGGCCATGAGCAGAACCGCGGCAACGGCGAATTTTGTCCCTGATTGCGACTCGCTGACAGGCAACGGCGGCTCGGCAACAGCCGCCTCGGCCTGTTGCTCGACAGATTCTTCGCCAGGATCAGCAACAGGCTCTTGGGCAGCAACCTGCTGCGGTACTTCCTGCTCATTGCTTTCAAGGATTGCCTCAAGATCAACCTCAAGGGCCTCGGCAAGCTTCAGGCCGTTTTCTTTTTTGATAGTCGGATAGCGCTTGTTTTCCCAACGGGAGATCGTGTCGGTGGTCACCCCCACCGATGTTGCAAGATAAAGCTGGGTCAATCCTTTTGATTCCCGCAGATTTCTTACCTTGGCGCCATCTATTCTGACCATTGGCACGCCGCTGGTCATCTTGCTCATAT
>Ga0180007_10001314_pt1 | contig 34687 bp, 31 predicted proteins | sample MM_PC_MetaG_FD_121122 | JGI IMG/M metagenome (GOLD analysis project Ga0180007, IMG submission 121122) | Groundwater microbial communities from the Aspo Hard Rock Laboratory (HRL) deep subsurface site, Sweden - MM_PC_MetaG | ecosystem: Environmental > Aquatic > Deep subsurface > Groundwater... | reverse complement strand
TGGGGGCGGCGCGGGCGCGGCGCGCGAGGCCGACGGCGGCGCGGCCCGCGCCGCGGAGTTCCCTACCACGGGCAACCTCCGCATCCACGCCGCGTTCCTCCTCAGGGCCCGCGACGCGGAAGGCAATCCGGAGGGCGAGCGGCTCGCCATTATCCAGGTACCGTCGAACCTAGGCCGCTTCGTCAGGCTGCCGACCGGCTCGGGCTCCCGCTTCGCCCTGCTTGACGACCTCGTGATGGACTTCGGCCACAGGCTCTTTCCCGGCTACTCGGTCAAGGAGCGCACGCTCTTCAAGGTAACCAGGGACGCCGACATCGGCGTGGACGAGGACCGCGACGACGACTTCGTGGCCGCGATGGAGGAGGTCCTGGTCAACAGGCAGAACTCCTGGCCCATCAGGCTGTCTATCTCCGCGGATTCCGAGGAGCTGGCGGCCAAGATCTCGGCGGCCTTCGGCCTGAGCGAGGACGACGTCTACGAGCTGGCGGGCCCCATAGACCTGAAGGGCTTCATGGAGATCGCCGAGCTCAAGGGCTTCGAGCGGCTGCGCTATCGCCCCAGGGCTCCGCGCCAGACGCTCGACCTCACCGAGGGCAACACTATCTGGGACGAGATACGGAAGCGCGACCTCGTGCTGCACATGCCCTACGAGTCGTTCCAGCCGATCGTGGACTTCGTCGAGACCGCCGCCTCCGATCCCTCGGTCCTGGCGATCAAGATGACCCTGTACCGGACCTCGGGCGACTCGCCCATAGTCAAGGCGCTGAGCCGGGCCGCGAGGGCAGGCAAGCAGGTGACGGTGGTAGTGGAGCTGAAGGCCCGCTTCGACGAGGAGCGCAATATCGCGTGGGCCTCGAGGCTCGAGCAGGCCGGCGCCATAGTCGTGTTCGGCGCGGCGAGGCTCAAGGTCCACGCCAAGGCGATTCTGGCCGTGCGGCGCGAGGAGGACGGACTGGTGCGCCGCTACGTCCACCTGTCCACGGGCAATTATAACGATAAGACGGCGAGGCTCTACGGCGACCTGTCGCTATTCACGGCCAACCCCACGATATGCGCCGAGATCGGCGCTTTCTTCAACATGATCACCGGGCTGTCGGCCCTGACCGAGCTGCGGCACCTCTCCATGGCGCCCTTCGACCTCAAGCACCGCGTCGTCTCCATGATAGAGCGGGAGGCGGAGCGCTCGAGCCCCGAGTCGCCCGGCCTGATCGCGGCCAAGATGAACTCCCTGTGCGACAAGGACATAATCGACGCCCTGTACCGCGCCTCCGCGGCCGGGGTCAAGGTCCTCCTGAACGTGCGCGGCATCTGCCAGCTGGTGCCCGGGCTCAAGGGCCTCTCCGAGAATATCTCGGTGGTCTCGGTCATAGGCCGCTACCTCGAGCACGCGCGCATCTGCTACTTCCGTAACGGGGGCGCGGAGGAGCTTTACCTGTCGAGCGCGGACTGGATGCCGCGCAACCTGGAGAAGCGCATCGAGCTCCTGTTCCCAGTCTACGGGGAGGAAGCCAGGGACCGGGTCTACGATACGCTGATGTCGTACTTCCTCGACAACGCCAAGGCCCGCGCGCTCGGGCCTTCCGGCCACTGGCGCAGGGTGAAGCCGGCCGAGGGCGAGGCCCGGTTCTCGGTCCAGGACTACTTCTACGAGGATAGCGCGAGGCGCCTCGAGCGCGCCGCGGCGGCCTCGGCGGATAAGGTGCTCCAGGTCCGCCGGGACGCGCCCTAGGAAGCGGCGCGTCCGGGAGGGCCGGCGCGGCCCCTCGGCGCCCGTCCGTAGATGGTCGCCATGGCCAGGAGCTCGGCCGACAGCGCGTCCCCGGGAACGCGGGCCGTATCGAGCCGCCAGGCCCAGTTTCCCCCGACGGTGCCGGGCGCGTTCATGCGGGCCCCGCTTCCCAGGCCTAGCGCGTCCTGCATGGGCACGACGACGAGGCCAGCCGCGCTCTTCATGGCCTCGCGCACCAGCGCCCGGACGGGATCCTCCGGGAGGTAGCCCAGGTAGGCCTCGACGAAGGCGCGCTCCTCCGCGCTCGCCTCCGATAGCCAGCCGGCGAGCGTATCGTTGTCGTGGGTGCCCGTGTACGCGACGCAGCCCGGGACGTAGTTGTGCGGCAGGAACGGATTGCCCGGGTCCAGGCCCTTGCCGGATTCCTCCGCGTCGAAGCCGAACTGCAGTATCCTCATGCCCGGCAGGCCGAACCGGGTCCGTAGCCGTACGACGTCCTCGGTGATGAAGCCCAGGTCCTCGGCGACTATGGGAAGGTCCGTCCCGAGACGCTCCGCGAGGGCCTCGAGCAGGGCCTCCCCGGGCGCCTTCTCCCAGGCTCCCTTCCGCGCGGTCCGCTCGCCCGCGGGAACGGCCCAGCACGCGGCCAGGCCGCGGAAGTGGTCGACGCGGACGGCGTCGTAGAGGGACAGGGCCGACTCTATCCTCGATATCCACCAGGCGAAGCCCGTCCCCTCGTGGCGTTCCCACGCGTATAGGGGGTTTCCCCATAGCTGGCCGTCCGCGGAGAAGTAGTCCGGAGGTACGCCCGCGACGGCGATGGGCCGCCCGGAGCCGTCCAGCCTGAATAGGTCCGGATGGGCCCACGCGTCGGCCGAGTCCATCGCTACGAAGATAGGCAGGTCGCCCAGCACGGTAACCCCGCGCTCGGCCGCGTAGGAGCGCAGCTCGTCCCATTGCGACCTGAACAGGTACTGCTCGGCCTCCACGAGGATTATGGCTTCCCGGCTCGCCCGGCGGCGCGCCTCGAGCGCGGAAGTATCGCGCCTCGCGAGCGGCTCGGGCCAGTAGGCGTTCCACGAGGAGTCCGCGACGCCGGCGGCCTTCGCCCTCTCGTCGTATTCCCTCTTTATATCGATGAATAGCGCGTAGTCGGGCAGCCACGCCTCGTTGCGCTCCCGGAACTCGCCTACCGCCAGCCTGCCCGCCCTCGTCGAGACGAGGCGCCCGGCTGCCGTTCGAGCGAGCCTCCTCTTGACGCCTATGGCCGCGCCGTAATCGACCGTATCCCCGGCGGGGAGGCGGGCCGAGCCAAGCTCGGCGTCGGTAAGGAGTCCGTCGCGACGGAGGGACTCCGGCGAGAGGAGGAGCTCGTTGCCGGCGAAGCTGGAGAACGGAGCGTACGGGGAGTCCCCGTACCCCGTCGGGCCGAGCGGCAGGACCTGCCATACTCCCTGCCCCGCGCTCTCGAGCCAGCGGGCGAACCGGAAGGCCTCGGGGCCGACGTCCCCTATGCCGAAGGGGCCGGGTAGGGAGCTTGGGTGCAGGAGTATCCCGCTCGAGCGGCGTAGGAGCATGGCATCCCTCCAGGCTTATAGGTATAGGATTCCTGGAGGTGGATGTCAAAGGGGAGCCGAAGGGACCCTGCAACGGCCTCTAGCCGATGAAACGCCGTGTCGCCCGTTAAAAGGGACAATACTATTCTATACGGCCATTCCGCTTGCGCCGCGTGGCGATGAGTGGTACCATTAATATCCCGAACGGCGTCGTTCCGCGGCGCCGCTCATCGTCCTACGTATGTATCCATGTTTAGGGAGGTTCTATGAAACGATTCGCCTTGGTACTGGCCGTCGTAGCCGCTATATTCGCGGTAGGCTGCGTAAGCCAGCCGGCCGCTACCGCCGCGCCCGCCGGCGGCGAGGTCAAGATCGCCGTGCTGCACGTTAACGATACCCACGGTCATCCTCTCGCCTTCAATAACGGCAACGCGAGCGAGACCGGCGGACTTCCCGCGATGGCCATGCTCGTCGGGCAGACCCGCGCCGAGTTCGACAACGTCCTGGTGCTGGACGCCGGCGACTTCAATACCGGCCTCTCCGAGTCCAACTTCTTCAAGGCCGAGCCCGACGTCATCGGCCGCAACATGATAGGCTTCGACGCCCTCGTCCTCGGCAACCACGAGTTCGACAACGAGCTGTCGGTCCTCGAGGCCCAGAAGGCCCTGGCCGAGTTCCCGATGATCTCCGCCAACGCGAAGACCAAGGACGGCGCCTATATCGCCGACGCCCCCTACGTCGTCAAGACCTTCCAGGGCGTCAAGGTCGGCATCTTCGGCCTGTCGCCCAAGGAGACCGAGACCGTAGGCAATCCCGCCATCGTCAAGGATCTCGTATTCGCCGACGAGATCGCCACCGCCCAGGAGATGGTCAAGACCCTCCGCGAGAAGGAGAAGGTCCAGGTCGTCATCGCCCTCGTCCATATGGGCCTCGATCCCGTGTACGTCCCCGGTTCCAGGGGCCTCGCGGCCGCCGTCTCCGGCATCGACCTGATCATCGACGGGCACAGCCACACCTCTATCACCGAGCCCGTCGTCGTCAACGGCACCCCGATAGTCCAGGCCAGCCAGTGGGGCCTCGTCGTCGGCAAGGGCGTCCTGACCGTCATGGGCGGCAAGGTCTCCGGCTTCGCGTGGGAGCCCGTCACCATAAACAATAACAACAAGGGCGCCCCGCTCGGCCCGCAGTTCGAGCAGCACCCGCTCCTCCTCCCGGTCCTCGCCGACTACAAGGACAAGGTCGAGGGCCTCCTCAAGGAGAAGATCGGCAAGGCCGCCGACACCTTCCCGAACGCCATGACCCGCAAGGCCGAGACCGCCATCGGCGACCTCGTGACCGACGCGATGAAGTTCTACACGAAGGCCCAGGGCGTCGACTTCGCCATCAACAACGGCGGCGGCATCCGCGCCGACCTCCCGGCCGGCGACCTCACACTGAAGTCCATCTTCACCATCCTGCCCTTCGACAATTCCGTGACGGTCGTCAAGCTCAAGGGCGTCGACGTCCAGGCCCTGTTCGACTTCATCGTCACCACCCCCGGCAAGGGAGCCTTCGCCCAGGTGTCCGACGGCGTCAGCTACACGATCAACCTCGTCACCAACAAGGTGGAGAACGTGCTGATAGGCGGGAAGCCCATCGATCCCGCCAAGATCTATACCATCGCCACCAACTCCTACATGGCCACCGGCGGAGACGGATACGTCGCCTTCAAGAACGCCGTCTCCACCTACGAGACCAGCGTGTTCCAGCGCGACGCCGTCATAGCCTACGTCAAGGCGCTCGGCAAGGACCTGGTTCCCGAGATCAAGGGCCGCATCACGATCATAGCCCCATAAGGGGAGACTTTCGCGAAGCGAGACCGGCCGCCCTTCGGGGCGGCCTTTTTATTGCGGCGAGGATCGGGATCGAGATAGGGACTGCCATCTAATGCGGCGGCTATAACCGGAATCGAGCTATCGGCGAGCTCTGAGTGGAGCCGCCGACGGCTATCGACGGGCTATCGCGGCGGCGACAAGGAGTACGAGCAGCTCGCCTAGCTCGACGGCGGCCCCGAGCGCGTCCCCCGAGTAGCCGTCCATGCGCTCGCCGTACCACCGGCCCACGGCGGCCGCGACGGCTATGGCGGCGAGACCCCCGCCCAGCATCGCGGCCACGGCGCCGAGCGGGCCGTACGCGGCGCCGAATAGCACGGCCGCGGGCGCGGCGGCGATCGCGTACCCGGCGGTCGAGGCTATCGGGGACGGCCGGCCCAGGGCCGACGCCAGCCCTCCGCCGGGATACGGCTCCGTCATCGCCGTAACGAGCATGGAGCCTAGCCTGCCCGTCGCCGGGGCCAGCGCGAGGGCGCCCCAGGCCGCCGGGCCACCGCGGGATAGGAGGGCGGACGTAGCGCCCAGCCGGGCCGCCAGGACCGCGAAGCCCGCGAAGAAGGCGTAGGAGCCGATGCGAGGGTCCTTGAGGACCGCGCGCCTGCGCTCGGCGTCGCCGAATACTCCCGCGGCGTCGGCGGTATCGAGGAGGCCGTCCTGGTGGAACAGGTTGAACGGAAGGTACTGGGCGGCCATGGCGCAGAGGGCGGCCAAGAGCCCGGGCCCGAAGGCCAGCGACCCTAAGGCGGCCCCGGCGCACGCGAAGGCCGACGCGCCGAGCCCGACGATAGGCATCCAGAACCCTACCGCCGCGTAATCGGGCTCCTCCCGAAGGGGCGCGGGAATCCTCGAGGCGAGCGAAAGCGCGCTCAGGAGGCCGTGCAGCGGCGAGCTCATGATAGGCCCCAGCCCGTCCGGAGCGCCGCCTGGGCCGACTCCTGGTCCGGCCAGGAGAATAGCTCCACCTCTACGATCCCGTCGAAATCCCTGGCGAAGGGCGCCATCGCCCCTATCCACGCCTCGCCCGGGCCGAACGGTACGTGGTCCTTGCGGCCGTCGAAGCCGTGCACGTGCAGTTCCGATATCCTGTCGGCGCGCGCGGCGACCCAGGCCGAGGGCTCCTCTCCCTCCATCAGCAGGTGCCCTATATCCGCGCACAGCCTCGGTAAACCGAGGCGCGAGGCGGCGAGGGCCTCTTCCGCCGCGTAGAGAAGCGCTAGCCGGGTATTCTCGAGCAGGAACCTGTCCTGGCCGTATCGGCCCCGCCACGCCTCTAGCGTCGCGACGAACGCGGCCATTCCCTCGGGTCCCCGGGGCGGATGCACGACGAACGACGACGCGTAGGCCGCGGTCGCCTCTAGTATCTCCTCGTGCTCGGGCGCTATCGAGTCGGGCAGATGCACGGTAAAGCCGAAGCGCGGGGCGAAGGAGGCTATGTCCCGGGCCTCCGCGCGCAGGAGGGCGCGCGCGTCGTCGTCGTAGATGAAGAAGAGGAGCTCCACGTCGCGCTGGGCGGTATTCGCCTCGAGGAAGCGGAGGTTCTCGACGTAGGTGCCCGGTATCACGTAGGAGGGCACCGAGAGGCGGAGGCTCATTTAACCTTGAGCGGGATGCCCGCTACCATCAGCTCCACCCGGTCCGCGGCCGCCGCGAGCCGCGCGTTGGCGAGGCCGAGCGCTATGCCGTAGCGCCTGCTCAAGGGGTCGGCGGGGATAACGCCCATGCCTATCTCGTTCGTTACGACGACCGTATCGTCCGGCCATCGGTCTATGAAACGCCCCAGTATCGCCTCCCAGTCGCCTTCCCTGTCGGCGAAGAAGAGGTTGTTTAGCCACATGGGGACGCAGTCCAGGATCATGCGCTCGCGGGCCGCCGAGTCGATGTCGAACGGCTCCTCCACGGTCGTGAACGACGAGTCGCGTTCCGCCCGGTGCCGCGCTATCCTGTCGCGCATCTCGTCGTCGAAGGGCGTCGCGGTAGCGAGGAACCATCGATCCGGCGCGAAGGACCGCGCCAGCTCGAGGGCCCTGCTCGATTTACCCGACTTCACGCCGCCGGTTACCAGTACTCTCATGGAACGACAGTACCCGGGCCGGATTCCCTCGTCAAGCCGCGCTAATCCGCGGCCGGGCGACCTCGCGGCGCGTCCCGGCCGGGCGGCGATCAAGCCTTCTTAGCCGTCTTGGCCTTGGCCTTGGGCGTCTTCGGCTTCGCGGCCGCGGGCTTCTCGGCCGCGGGCTTCGCGGCCGCGGGCTTCGCGGCCGCCGGCTTCGTAGCCGCGGGCTTCGTAGCCGCCGGCTTCGCGGACGCTGTCTTGCCTATAGCGGACTCGGTGCCCGGCTTCCTAGCAAGGGAGAAAAGCCCGTCGAGCGCCTTCTTGCCTTCCTTGCGCGGATCGTAGCCGTCTACGTCGTCGGTCCACGAGTACGCGACCTGGAAGAACGACCCTATGAAGGCCGAGGCGAGCGGCTCCACGTCCGCGGCAGGCACGAGCTGTCCCGCGCCCTTAGCCTCCTTGAGGCAGTCGACGACCGCCTTCCGGAGCGAAGCGTCCATCTCGGCGACCTTGGCCTTAAGCTTGGGATACTGCCTGAAGATAGGGTCCGGCTTGGCGATGACGTACGCGAAGTCGGAATTATCCTTGAGCGTGGCGAGGATCGAGGCCATGGCCGCCTCGAGGCGGTCCAGCCCCTTAAGCTCCTCGCTCTTGAAGTACCCGGCGAAGAGGCCGTAGAAGAGTTCCGCGACGGAGTAGAGGGAGTTGAATACTCCGTCGACGCCGTCGAAGTGCCTGAATATGGCCGGCTCGGTCACGCCGGCCTTCCCCGCTATGTTCTTTAGGGTCGCCGAGCGCGGGCCTTGTTCGCGCATCACTACGGCGGCCGACCTGAGTAGCGCCGACTTGGCCCTGGAATAGGGCCAATCGTCCCCGAAAATCGTGTCTTCTCTGCTCATGTCCATATGCTACCCCCGTTGAGGTTAAATGAGAAGTAGTAGCCGATCGTGAAAACGACTTTTTACTCACTTTTTACGTTGATGACTTTCGCATTACAGTAATACATAAGGTATATAATGTATTGTAAGAAAAAGATAATGATAAAACAACTGATAGATAAGAAATATTGCGATAAAAAAATAGTTCCCGCCCGGTCCGACGAGTCGAGCGGGAACGGATCGCCTCTTCGGTCCGCCTAGAGGCCTTCGCCCAGGTAGGCGCTCCTTACGCGGTCGTCGGCGAGCAGCTGCTTCCCCGGGCCGGAGAAGGTAATGCGGCCGGTCTCTAGGACGTAGCCGTAGTCGGCTATCTCCAGGGCGGCCTTCGCGTTCTGCTCGACCAGCAGTACCGTCACGCCTTCCGCGTTGATGGTCCTCACGATCTCGAAGATCATCTTGACTATGAGGGGCGCGAGCCCGAGGGAAGGCTCGTCCATCATGAGGAGCCTCGGCCTGGACATCAGCGCCCTGGCCACGGCGAGCATCTGCTGCTCGCCGCCGGATAGGGTCCCCGCCTTCTGCTTCCGGCGCTCCTCGAGCCTCGGGAAGAGGTCGAACATCCTCTCCTGGTCGTGGGCGACGCCCGCCTTGTCGTTCCTGGCGAAGGCGCCGAGCGCGAGGTTCTCCTCCGTGGTGAGGTTGGGGAATATCCTACGGCCCTCCGGGGCGAGCACGACGCCCTTCCTCACGATGTCCTTGGTCGCCAGCGACCCTATAGGCTCGCCGTCTAGCGATATCGTCCCGGAGCTAGGCTTGACGAGGCCGACGATGGCCTTGAGCGAGGTGCTCTTGCCTGCGCCGTTGGCGCCTATCAGCGTTACTATCTTCCCCTCGGGAACCTCGAACGAGGCGCCCTGGAGGGCGTGGATGCCGCCGTAGTGCACGGACAGGTTCTCTATGCTCAGCATCAGTCCACCCCCAGGTAGGCCTCTATGACCTTCGGATCGTTACGGATCTCCTCCGGGGAGCCGTGGGCTATCGTTACGCCGTAATCCAGCACGTACATCCTCGAGCAGACGCCCATGACGACCTGCATATGGTGCTCGATGAGCAGTATCGTGAGGTCGTACTCGTCCCTGATCCTCCCTATGAAGCCCATCAGCTCCAGCGACTCCTGCGGGTTCATGCCGGCCGCCGGCTCGTCGAGGAGGAGCAGCTTCGGCTCCGTGGCCAGGGCCCTGACTATCTCCAGGCGCCGCTGCTTGCCGTACGGGAGCGAGGTCGCCGCCTCGCTCGCCTGGTCCGCGAGCCCCACCGAGTCGAGCAGCCGCATCGCGAACTCGCGAGAGCGCCGTTCCTTGGCGCGGTATCCCGGTAGGTGCAGCGTCGACGAGAATACGCCGACGCCCATCCTGAGGTGGCAGGCCACGAGGACGTTCTCGAGCACGCTCATGTCCTTCCAGAGCCTGATATTCTGGAAAGTCCTAGCTATGCCCAGCTCCGTGATCCTATGGGGCTTGGCTCCCGTCACGTCCCTGCCGTCGAAGACGATGCGTCCCTCGCTCGGCCTGTATACTCCGGTTATAGTATTGAACGCCGTAGTCTTGCCGGCGCCGTTCGGGCCGATCAGGCCCACTATCTCGTTCTTCTCTATCGAGATGCTGAGGTCGGACACGGCCGTAAGGCCGCCGAACCTCATGCAAACGCCCTCGGTCATGATCATCGGCGGCCTCCCTTGCCCTGCCCGGCCTTGAACAGGCCGAATAGGCCGTCCCAGGAGAACTCGGTATTGCCCATCAGCCCCCTTTGCCTGTACAGGACGACGATCATCAGCAAGATGGAGAATATGACCATCCGCAGCCCCGGGAGGCCGTCGGTCTTGATGAAGAGGAAGTCCATCGGCATGTCGAGGAACCTGAGCGCCTCCATCAGGACGGTTACTACCACCGCGCCGATGACCGAGCCGGTAATGGAGCCGTTGCCGCCCAGGACGACGATGAGCAGTATATTGAACGTGAGCGTCAGGGTGAACATCTTCGGGTCGATCGTCGTTATCATGTGCCCCAGGAGGGCGCCGCCGACGCCGGCCATGAAGCTCGAGATCACGAAGCTCGTGGACTTGACCTTGAAGACGTTGACGCCCATCGCCTCCGCGGCTATCTCGTCGTCCCGTACGGCCTTCATCGTCCGCCCGTAGCTGGAACGGACGAGGGCGAGCATGAAGACGACCGAAAGCGCGGCTACGGACCACACGACCCACGTCGTCGAGAATTTCGTGATTCCCTTGAGCCCCTGCGCCCCGTTGGTCAGGCTCTGGGCGTTCGTTATGAGCACCCGTATAATCTCCGCGAAGCCGAGCGTAGCTATGGCCAGGTAGTCGTCGCGCAGCCGGAGCGCCGGGACGCCTATGATCACCGCGACCAGGGCGGCGCAGAGGCCGGCCGCGAGCAGCGCGACGGGGAACGGCAGCTGGACGTTCCGGAGGAACGGGACTATAGGCTCCAGGAAGAAATTCATCTCCTTCTGCGCGGGGCTCATGGTCAGGAGGGCGCTCACGTAGGCCCCGACCGCCATGAACCCGGCGTGGCCCAGCGAGAAAAGCCCCGTGAACCCGTTCAGGAGGTTGAGCGATAGGGCGAGGACGATATAGATGGCGGATAGGTTGAGGATCCTGACGGCGAACCTGCCTAGCGCTATGTCGGCGACGCCGACGAGCGCGGCGAAGAGGGCGACCGCTACGATCGATAGGACGGCGTTCTTCTTCATGGCGCTACACCTTGACCGTCTGCCGCTTGCCCAGGAGGCCGGCGGGCTTCACGAGGAGCACGACGATGAGGAGCACGAACGCGAAGGCGTCGCGGTACCCCGTCAGCTCCGGCAGGAAGGCCACGATCATTATCTCGATGACCCCGAGCAGGAATCCCCCGAGGACCGCGCCTGAGATATTGCCTATGCCCCCTATGACCGCGGCTATGAAGCACTTGAGTCCCGGCATGACCCCCATCAGGGGATTGAGCTGCGGGTACTTCATGGTCCACATGATGCCGCCTATCCCGGCGAGCACGGACCCTATGCCGAAGGTGAACGATATCGTCTTATTGACGTCTATCGCCATGAGCCTGGCGGCGTCGAGGTCGGTGGAGACGGCGCGCATCGCCAGTCCCGTCTTCGTCCTGTTCACTATCCACAGCAGGACCGCCAGTATTATCGCCGTGACCACGGGGATGAAGAGGCTGACGGACAGAACCGAGACCGAGCCTAGGCGAACGACGGTATCGAACAGGGGGATGCTGGGGAAGCTCTTGGGCCTGCCCCCGAAGAGCACTATGCCCACGTTCTCGATCAGGAACGAGGCGCCGATGGCGCTTATCATAATGGATATCTTAGGCGAGTCGCGGAGCGGCCGGTAGGCTACGCGCTCGAGGCTCATGCCGAAGAGCCCGGTCAGGCCTATCGCCACGATGAACGCGACGCCCCACGGTAGCGCTATCGACGTAACCGCGTAGAAGGCGAAATACGCCCCGAGCATGAAGACGTCTCCATGGGCGAAATTAATGAGCCTCAAGATGCCGTAGACCATCGTATAGCCTATCGCGATGAGCGCGTAGAGGCTGCCGAGGCTGAGCGCGTTCGCTGTCTGCTGGAAGAATGTCGCTACATCCATCGTCGGGGATCCTTACGCCGCCGGGGGCGCGGCTCGCTTGGAATAAGGACGCCCGCGACGGCCGGTCCCTCGACCGCCGCCGCGGGCATTGGGCGCGGTCCCGGAAGGACCGCGCCGTCGATGCGAGGCCGAGGCTCCTAGGGAGCGACGGTCGTCTTATAGACGAATTTGCCGCCCTTCACTTCCTTGATGACGGCGCTCTTTATCGGGTCTCCGTTGGCGTCGAGCGTAACGTAGCCCGCGGCTCCGGCGAAGTTCTTGGTAGCCGCGATCGCGTCGCGGATCTTGACCGGATCGGCGCTATTGGCGCGCTTGATGGCGTCGATGGCCAGCAGGTACCCGTCGAAGCCCAGGACGGCGGTGCCCGAAGGCAGCTTCCCGTACTTCTTCTGGTAGGATTCCACGAATACCTTGGAGAGCGGAGTCAGCGGCGCGTCGTTATCGAAGAAGGCCGACATGACGGCTCCCTCGACCGCTTGCTTGCCCACGTTGATGAACTCCGCGATCTCCCAGGTGTCGCCGCCTAGGAAGGGGGCCGTGATACCGAGCTCGCGGGCCTGCTTGATTATGAGGGCGCTCTCCGTATAGTTGCCGGGCGCGAATATGACGTCGGGCTTGAGGCTCTTGACCTGCGTCAGCTGGGCCGAGAAGTCCTGGTCGTTGGTATTATAGTTGAGCTCCGCGAGGATGGCGCCCTGGTCCCCCGTAAGGGACTTGAAGCTGTCGACGAAGAATTTCGCCAGGCCTACCGAGTAGTCGTTAGATATCTCCCGTATTATGACCGCCTTGCGCGCCTTGGTCTCCTTGAACGCGTAGTTCGCCATCACGGTGCCCTGGAAGGGGTCCAGGAAGCAGACTCGGAAATAGAAGTCGTTATCCCTGGTGACGAGGGGGTTGGTGCAGGAGAGCCCTATGGCGGGGATCTTGGCGTCCTTGAAGATAGGGCCGGCCGCCATCGAGAGGCCGGAGCCCCACGATCCTAGCACGACCTGGACCTTGTCGCTGTCGACCAGGCGCTGGCCGGCGTTGGCCGCCTCGACCTTGTCTGACTTGTTATCGGCTATGGCCAGCTCTATCTTATACTCCTTGCCGTCTATCGTCACGGTAGGATAAAGTTCCTGCGCGAGCCTGATGCCGTCTAGCTCCTCGGCGCCGCCGGCCGCGTTGGCCCCCGTCAAGGGTTCGAACACGCCGAATTTGATCACGCTCGAATCGGCCTTCGCCTCGGACTTGGCGCATCCGGCCAGGGCGACTATCGCGACGAGCATCGCGATGACTGGTAACGCTTTCTTCATCGTAGTCCTCCTTTGCGCGACGGCGACGCACCTGTCCGCCTAGGCGCTACGTCATGTTAGGAAGGCTTTTCGGCGTTGTCAAACTGTTTCTATATGAATAGCGCTAAACCCATCCCCGGCGAGCCCCGCCTCGGGCTTTAGTCTATAATTTCTATTGACAGAGCCTCGGCCTACGGATAGTTTGTAAACTGGCGTTTCATTTTATGCCAAATCCGTTTTTACCATAGAAACGTGGGGCTATGAGCGAGTCGGCATTAAAAGCATTCGAATTACTCTTCCATCTCGCGAGAGCCGGCAGTTCCTCTCTCGCGAGGCTGTCGCGCGATACGGGATGGGATAAGGCGACCGCGCTCCGGTACCTCGCGGCTATGGAGAAGAAGGGCGTGGTGGAGCGCAGGGAGGGCGACTGGACCCTCGGCCTGGCCTTGCTCGAGCTCGCGAGCCGCGTCCCGGTTACGGAGAATATCGCGAATAGGGTCAAGCCCATTTTGCAGGAAGTGGCCAGGGCGACGGGCGAGACGGCCAATCTCTCCGCGCTGGTTGGCTCGGAGCTCATGTACCTCGCCAAGGCCGACGGCGGTCGCGCCCTGCGCCTGAGGACCAATCCCGGGGACCGGCTCCCGCTCTACTGCACCGCCGGCGGCAAGTGCATTCTGTCGCGCCTGTCGACGGCGGCGCGGGCCCAGTATATTACGGAAAATCACTTCTCGGCCGTGGCGCCTAAGACAATAATCGATCCCCAGAGGCTCTTGGAGGAGATAGACACGACCATCCGCCGGGGGTGGGCCATCGACGACGAGGAGCTGGAGCCGGGCCTGATATGCTACGCCATGCCCCTGGACCTTCCCCGCTACGGCTTCTCCGGGGCCCTGAGCGTCTCGGGCCCTTCCGGCAGGATGATCCAGGCCCAGGACGAGGTGCTGGCTTCCCTCCGCTGGGCGACGACCGAGCTCCAGGAAACCCTGGGCGGCGGCATAGGCGAAGATGAGCCTAAGCTATTCGGCCCCGGCCGAGGCGGCTTCAAGAGCACCGATTGGCATAGGCCCGGCTCCGAAGTATACGAGTGAGCGGTCTACGAGTGAGCGCCGCCCTCATAGAGCGCGCCCGTTGCGTCACGTGCCGCCGATGCGTCGACGCTTGCGTCTCGGGCGCTATCCGCGTAGACGGGGACGCCTGCGTCGTCGACGAGAGGCTATGCGTCGGCTGTTCCGCCTGCGTCCCTCTCTGCCGGACCGACGCCATATCGATACGGGCCTAGGCCCGGGCGCGAGCTCCCGAGCCTGGCGCGCCGGGCTAGAACACGGCCTCCGCCGGTAGCTCTTCTTCCTGCCCGGCCGTCTCGGGCGCCGCAGCGTCCTCCTCGTCGCGCTTGAACAGGGGCTTGAACTCCACGTGCTCGGCCACTATGGTCTTGTATTGATTTTATACATAGATATTGTATAATAGGTGAATGGTAGCCGCTTATGTCCGAGTATCAACAAAAATGCAGTCCGAAAATGACTCAACAACCAATCAGAGAGACCGAGCCAAGTTATTTGCAAAGCATTTGGGCGAAGACCTGACGCTGTATGAGGATATTGAAAGTGGAAGTCGCTCTGATAGAACGAACTGGACTCGATTAAAAAAAGACATAGAAGGGGGTAAGGTAACTATTGTATGGGCGAATGAAAATGACCGCTTAGGACGAAATATAAGAGAAGCGGCTACTTTCTGGGATTTGTGTAGTCTTCATCAAGTTAGGTTATTTGTAGGTGATAAAGAAATTGATTACGAGTCAGACTCTGATTTTTTGGAATATGGTTTTGCCTCCCTGATTAGCGAGTCCGACAGAAGAAAAATACGGAAAAAAACCAAAGAGACGAAGGCGATAGTTATTAATGATGGTAGAAACACTTTTCGCCAATTATACGGTTATGATTTTGATATTGTTGGAGCGTATAGAAATAGACCATTAAGGAAATGGTTTTCGGTAAAAGAAGAAGTAAGCGTAATAAAAGACGTATATAAATGGTATTTATTGGAGTTAGTCCCAGTCAATCGAATTTGCTTGCGTTTGAATGAGATGGGGAAAAGAACGAAAAACGGACGGTATTTCAGTTTTTTAACCATCTATCATATGTTACATCAATTAGAATATACCTCCTATACACTCGATAAGAGCAGGAATAGAATAAAATCCAAAATATACACTGAGGAAATTGTAACTCTTGAAGATTTTGATGAGGTGCAACGGAAATATCCCACTCAATCTACGCAGAAATCGTTTGTAATTGGGAGACCAGCCTCGCATATTGCATCTGGGTTATTAAAATGTAAGCATTGCAACTCAGGGTATTTTTTTCACGCAAATAAACCGCCGAATGGTCATGCTTACTATCATAACAATTCACTAAAATGTAAAGACCAGATAAATAAAACATTAAGTTATCAGGTTATTAATTGGTTTTTCGATGATGTTTATTTGAGTGCAATGAGTGAAAATCCAAAAGAAATATACAATAAAATGATTACAACATTTATGGAAGATAAACGAGATGTAGAATCTGAGGTGGAAGAAATTAAAAAGAGATGTGATGATGTAAATAAAAAAATTAAAAGGCTTATCGACGCTATCGAAAATGACGATGATGATTCGCTTATTTTTCGACTCAAGGAAAGGAAAATAGAAAGAAAACAGTTGGAAGAAACACTGATTCGATTAAGGACTGGAATAGAAAAAGAAGAAATGAAAATATCAAAAATAGTTGCTAATTTTAGTTATGAAAATATCCAAAGATATTTCGATGCGAAAGAAAAAGATAGAATGATTATGGTAAGAGAAGTCGTTGAGTTAGCGACAGTAGGGGATGGTTGTCTTTATGTGCGGTTGATTGATGGTAGGGAGATTGAAGATGACTATGCTGAACTAAAAAAAGAATTCCGAGCAGATAAGAAACTCGATAAAAAAAAGGATGCAATGAAAAAAAATGGAGAGTTTGATAAGAAACTAATGCTTATACTGGCTGATGTAGTGGATAACCTAAACAAAGCAGAAATTGAAGCAACGATGGAAGGAATAAATATAGGGGATACTGATAGTTGGTTTGAACTATTGGGTAGAAAATTAGACGGAGAAACATTAAATAATGAAGAAGAATTGTTAATTAAAGATTTGATCCAAAAATTTGGCAAGACTGAATAAGATAATTTCATGAATTTGAATACGTTACATAAACGATTGCTTTTAACTCTCTGTTTTGAGGGCGGTGAAGAGCTGGCAATAGCCTACTTATATTATCTGTCTGGATAGTGCTGATTATCAAAATTTGCATGAATACTATTTATCATATATGCTTCTGAAGATTGATGAAGGAGATGATAATGAAAAGAATATATATGGATGGCATCATGGTGTATGATGTTAATTTTGTCGATAAGAAACCTGAGTGGGCTAAACTAACGAAGGCAATACTTCAAAAACGAATTAAAAGAGCAGAGCGAATAAAAGAAATTCAAAAAAAGAATGTTAAACTCCTAAAACAAGAAGACGCTTACATTGAGCGTATGAAGGCTGGTGGGGCTAATGAACAACTTTTTTATGAAATGACTTATTACCTTGAAAAAGAATTTGAATCTGATTGGACAACGGTAATCGCGGCAACTGTAAGAATGCGGAAAATAAAAAACCTTACCTATAAGGGTTTGATTCATAAATCTGGTGAATATAGCGGTAAGAAATATGATACACGCACTGCTGATTTCATTTTGGAAATAATCAAAGAGCCTAAAATCTATCCATATATTAACGTTGAACATTATTATATACAAAACGAGGCTTGCATCCGTTTGGTTTTCAATGTCGATTGTATTGATGACTCGATTTGCACAAAAAAGAATTTTAAGCCAATACTTGAAATAGTTGAGGCAAAAGAGATACTGGAAATCGCAGAGGAAAAAGAATTGAGCGATATGCTTAAAGAAAAGTATCCAGTTGCATATACTGGATTTTTATTTGAAAAATAACTAAATCCATTTGCATTTCAAAATAGTTAAATACCACTCGCCTGTCTTCCTGCCGCTCATTGGCAATATTGTAAGCCTCTTGCCTATACCGTAAGCATATACATATAACTTTATCCTTATATACATATACAGATATACATATACCTACATACATAAAGTGCGCCTCGCAAGGGTATGTATGTGCGTAGGCTTTAGGTATCGTTGAGAAATATATTATTAAAATTACTCATTTTCGTAGTTTTTCATGCAAGATAAGTGTATGGAAAACAAAAACAATGAAATGACCCTGAAAATTCCGCGATGCGTCCATAAATCACTCAAAACACTGGCAGTTGCTCGTTCAATGCCCATGTATGCTTTTTTGGCAAGACTGATTTTGGATGATATTAACAATCAAGACAGCAAACGATATGAAGAAAAGATAATCGACTGAAAAAAGCATACTTAATTAGGAGGGTATATGTTATCAGAAATTGAAACCAAGGATGAGACAGAAACCAGCATTCTTACAGAAGAACGAGGCTACTATCCGAATGGAAAACTGAGAACTGTTAGGCGATTCAAGGACGGGATAAGACATGGAGTTTTTGAAGCGTATGCAACTGATGGGCAATTATATAGAAAATCTGAGTTTGAGAATGGAGTTCTAATTTATTTTGATGGTTTTTATTTAGATTGGAATGGACGAAAATAAAATTTTAATTTTATTTTTTTGGCTTCTTTCGAGGAGCGGGAAAAATAATAGTTAGAAATAAGCATACTTAACTTTGACACATTAAACACATTTAGATAATACCGCCGAAACTGACGGAAACAGAGGGAGAACTGCTAACATAAAACCGATACATTTTTACACATAATGCTAAATAATCTGTTGGGGATTATTTAGTAGAGAATCAAATCTGTTGTCTTTCAGCCATACCAAAAACAGCCCCAACCTGTTTTTGGTATGGCTTTTTTATTCATAAGGAGAAAACAATGAAAAAAGAAAGGAAAGGAAAAATGTCGGAAGAGTTGAGTGATTATGAAGAATTGATGTTGGGCAATTATACCCAGACATCCAACTATTTTATTAACTCATTTGGCATACTTGGATTGAATGAAAACGAGTTTTTATTCCTGTCGTATCTTCAGCAATGGAAAGGCTTGCCAAATATGCGAATACATGATTATCAAATAGCCCGAGATTTATTTTGGTCGCATGGTATGATTTTTAATACAAGAAAAGCATTGGTTGAAAAGCATCTGATTGCCGCTGAATACGATACTATCCATACGCCAGAAGTTGGATGTAAAAGCACTGGATATAGATATTCACTAAATGGATTGTATGAAAAAATTATTAAGTATTCAAAAATGGATGCGGATGAGTATAATTTGATGAAGTCTAAAGCATTTTTAATGGTTGCGGACAAAAGAAAAAAAGATAAAAGGCACTACAATTTCAAGAAGGACAAATCAACGGATTGCCCAGTATCAAAACCAGAATTGTCCAGTTCCAAATTAGATACTGCCCAATCTCAAGGTAGGTCATCTAATAACATTACTACAACACTAATTCAAGACTATATTAACATCTTGTCGGCTAAAGCCGACAATTTTTCTGGTTCGGTTGGAACAACCGAACTTCAGGAAACAGAGGGAGAGCATCAGACATATGATACAGATATAAAAGGAAATATAGATTTACATGATGAGAAAGTTCCGCCCGATTCTGCCGTTGATGATAATTGTGAAACGGATTCATATACCCCTACGCCAGAGGAGATTGCAGAAGAAGAACGACTGGAAGCCGAATACGAGGAGAAGAGAAAACCCAAGCGTCCAGCAGACATTTCACAATATCAATTACCATCAGATGTAAGTCTTGAAGTTATCAAAGCAAAAATATGGGATTTTTTCAAGAAAGGAAGCGTGAATGCCTTAAAGCATCGAGCAAAACTTATGTCGATGACAAAAGAACTTGAAGACAATAAAGAAAAACTGCTCGAAGCCGTTTCTTACTTACACGACTATTGGGATGAAACTTGGTGGTATAAAGACGGAAGTTTGATTATGTTTCTAATGAATTTCGATAGCTTCGCTTCAAACATCACTGCATATCGCTGGCAAAAGTTGGAAGAGTATTGTAAGTATTACTCGGATGAACTGGTTGAAAAGGCAATCGTAAAAAACAATCTGTTTAACATTATGAAGAGAAAAAAATTGACAGCCCAGATAAAATCTTTAATAGAAGAAGGTAGATTGAAAACAATCACAGATGTCCAGCTACTCTGGCTTACGGCTGACCCTGATAAACTACTATACAATGCCGCCGATTGTATTTGTCTGGAAGGTTCTCTTTGGGGTGATATGATAAGACCTTCGGAGTTCAAAGAAATTACTACTAATGCTATTATTGCGATGATGGACGATAATGAATTTGAGTTGAAGCAAAAAGAAACAGTAACAACGACATGAGCATCTGAATCAATGGCCGCAACTTTTAGCGGCTTTCTTGTGTAGAATAGTTGGTTGTAATTACTTTATTGTAAAATATAAGACTTGAATATATACTACTCTTATTAAGTATGGCTGAAATACGAAGGAGGGTTTATGAAATCTTGGAAACAAGAAAAAGCAAAGGCACTTCGAAAATATATCATAATGCGATTATCAGAAAATGGTATCGTTGTTCAATTTCCTCCGTATGAAGCTGGATTCAAGTTGGTAGTTTTTAGCAATCCAGCATTGGATATCCGTTACTATAAAACACTCATACAAGCAGATAAGAGTATAGAAGAGGACATTAAAGAAATACTTTTTAATGTTGAAAGATTAAAGGAAGAAATAAAAAATGCTTGGGGAGAAAATCTTGATACAACATTCATGGTTAATGGGTGTGTTGTATTTGAAGAATTAAGGCGATTATTTGTTGCGGATAAGATTCGAACCGCATTACATATATCTTGGCTTCATGACCCTAATAGACTTGACGATGTTAAGAAATATGAAGAGTTGATGACGACTTCCTATTTGGATAACCTTTATGGGGCATAAGGTCTCTTAAATCAACGCAAAAGAGTGTCGGAATATCCAATCATGCTAAAGCCTCCTTCGACCGCACTACGACCCCGTGATTCTCTGCTGGCAAGCCTTAATTTTCGAGTCTTATGCCGCTTTTTGCATTTTTAGTCGCCTCAAGGCGGTTTTTACTTGCGATGCACTGACTATCGGCGGATAGATTTTCGAAGTCTTCCAAACACCCATTTTACTGACAGCCACGCCAGCGTAAATGGGGCGAATGAGCGAAAGCAGGGTTTGCTTCGTCCAGTTTTTACCTGACCTGTTACGAATGTTATTTAATAATAATTCTTGTAGAAGGTCATTCAGAATTGAGTCTGTGGCTTTTGTTGTGTGTGAAGAAAGTGCGGTGATAACCGCAGTGATAATTTTACCTTCCTCAGCAACAATCTGCATTTTGCCTTTGGCATCTCGCTGATAACCATAAAGTCTGCTCAAGGGGATTTCTGGATTTGGTTTGGGGAATAGGGTTTTAATAACCTCATGGAACTTCATGGAATTATCTTGTGTTCAGGAGTATAATATGATGTTTGTAGAGAAATTATTTATTTGATTTCATTGGCAAGTCATTCATTCTGAAAAATTGAAGTTTTTCCTTCCAGTTTTTTTTCTCATCTATCCAATCGACAATAAGTTCCCATTCTTCCTTGCATAGTATTTTAGCATTCTGTAGTTCTTCAGCGACGGCGGAAATGTGTTTCCAATTCTTTCTAACAATCTTCATAGCCTCAATTCTTAGCATTTCAAGAGTTTCACCACTACTGAGATATTGCCGTAAAAAAGTAGCCATCTCTTCATCTTCATCACCTCCCAATGGAATCATTCCATTGAAAGCAATCCTGTCTGCTTCCATGCCAGCAAGGTAAATAATTATTTGTTTTCTCGCACTCTTTTCTGTTAAATCCCATGGTTCCTGTGCATGATAGCCAACACTTCCCTTTTCCTTATTTGGAACAATCGAAATCTCATAACCTTCAACATCAATTCGATAACCAATTACAGCATGAGCCGCTTCATGGTATGCAGTATGCTGTTCTTCATTAAACTCATCATCCATTTTAATGCTCCAATCTCATGCCTTTCTAAAACTCTTGGGTTAATCAAGACTGTAAGTGATTATCTGTTTTCGATAAACCTAATAAATCTCACCAAACTTGTGATGTTGTTAAAAATTAAAATTGCTTCATTGTAATTCAATAAAGGATTGGCATGAGCGAGACTTTGGTCATTACGAACAGAATTGAACTTCTCAAGTAATGATATAGAATACTTCATAATTGCCAGACTCATGGGTGCTTCAAGTTGATGATTCGCTTCCAGCCACTTTGCATATTTTCCGAAGATGGCGTTCAATGGCTCATCCTTAATGAATGCAATGCTATGTGCATCGCAGTATCCACGAATAAAATGAACGAGCAAAGTATGTAAATGGTCAAGTCCTGATTCTGGGGAATCCCTATCAATAGATGCCTTGATTGACTCAAATGCTTGGCTTACTTCATCTTCAGTTGAAGTTGGCTCAATAGCCTCGATGTCGATGACTTTCGTTTTTGATTCTAACTTTTCGATTGTAACAAATATATTATCCAATGAATAATTCTCTTGGTCCGAGAATGATGATTGCATACTCTTATGAAAATCATGGGCATATTCAACTAATCTTTTCAATACTCTTGCCACAAGTGGGTCGTTTTCTAATTGGATAAATGAAATAAGTCGCTTTGCTTTTCCACCTCCCTTTTCTTTGTATTTAGCATCATCAATATCAATACTGAATTCTCTGAAAAAATCACTGAAAGTAGCATTTGTAAAATCAAGAACATACCCGTCATTCATTTGGAGAACGGCTTCAATATGCCGTTGTTCAATACCGCTTATTTTTGCCAATTTATTTAATCATCCTTATATTTCCTGAAATTACTGACAAGCCCTGCGAACGAATCAGGCTTATAGTTCTTAAAGTCCTCTTCCTCTACAAAAACAAAGTCGAACTTGACTTTCTTCTGGGCATCGTTGGTATCTTTGCACCATTGTTTTAGTCTCGCTGTCTTCAATGGGACATCCAAATCTTCAAGTCCTTTAGTCTCGACAATATAGACTTCTCTTACCCCTGTTTTAACAATGAAATCAGGGTAATAATTCGAAATGTTTCCATCCGCATTAACATAGTCGAGCCTGAAATTGACAGCAAAAAAGTTCTTTGCATACGAAATCACGTCAGGACATTTCTCAAGGAATGAAGCAAAAAGTAGTTCAAGATGGCTATCTCCAATTATTTTATTAAATACACTTTTCTGTGGAATCAGATAGCCTTGTTCTTTTGCCACAAATGGGCGAGTCTGTTTAAGTTTGATATAATCCTTGATTTCCGCACTCCCCTTGTCTTTGATGGTCAATGCGTTTATTTGTTTTTTGAAGGTCTCGACGATAGTTTTGGTAGCCTCAAGTTCGGAAAGATTACGAAGAGTATTTAGGTCTTCAATATCGACTACATTCTCAAAAAGATAGTTGGAAATAAAGTCTTTGACTTTTCCATACAAGACATCATATCCAGATACAAGACGTAAATCCTTCATTATGGTCTGTGAGAAATAGCCAATCACGCTTGTATAATCAATCGCATTAAGAGAATCGAGAAGTGTAGTATGATTGATTTCGCCTGTCGTAATATCCTTGAAAACTATTTCTCGTTTTTCTTCTTCAGAGAATTTTTTGTATTTCACCTTCTTCACATCAAATGAGGCAGGATTCAATTCTTCAAGCTTCTTGTATTCACGGAAAATTCTTGGCGTTAGCACGGGAACTTCAATATCCAGTGCATCGACATTCTTTTTTGTGTTTTCCTTATCAACCTCAATAACTATTGGTGCTTTAGGGTCAGTGCCTGTTCCCATTGGCTTTCGTTCAAGGGTAACACCTTCGTTTTGAATTGATTCAACGAAATCCATGAAAGCGTTCGTGCCGATTACACTGACATATTCGGTTGTGTCAGTTCCGACATACATACGCCGCAAGCCCCTTCCGAGCGTTTGCTCTGGAAGTATATTATTTTCAACTCCATATGCACGAAGACCTACAATAGTAGTTACATTACGAACATCCCAACCTTCTTTTAACATGAGGACTGAGACTATCGCTTTATATGGACTCTCCCAACTATCAATTTGATTTGATGCTTTACGAAGCACTTCAAGTTCATCTTTGGTTTTTGCAGAATCTGATTCCGAAATTTCACCATTTTTTTTTGTATGAATGACAAGTGTTGCATCTTTGAATTCGGAATAACTTGTTTCAAGATATTTAGCAACATCATCCGCATTCTTTGTATCATCTGTCATGACAAACAAAATTGCTTTTTTCCCCATCTTCTCATGTTCGGTATAAACCTTACGCCATTCCTCAACACCGAGAGCAATATAATCTGCATACTTTTCTGTAAATCGAGAACTCTGTTTTTCTGATAATTTTGCCCTGCTCGCTGAATCAGGCAATACTGGATGCTTGACCACATTTTGAGTTATTGCTTCAACAAGGGGGTAGTCGCAAATGGTCTGAACGAATATCGCTCCATTTGTATGCTTTGGTGTAGCAGTTAAATCTATTTGCAAAGACAGGAAATGGTCTTTTTGCTTCAGTCTGTTATGAATATCAGCTATTGACTTGAACCAAGCAAGGTCGTGGTCATGAATATGATGTGCTTCATCATTTATTACTATTAGTTCATCAATTTCTCGAACGATGACGCCAAGGTCTATTTTTGAGTCATTAGTTTTCCCCACTGGTTTTTTCCCAAGGAAGTAATCATTCGTATCGTCATCATCGAAACTTGCATCTATTTCATTTCCCGAATATACGCGATGTATATTTGTCAAAAAAATGTTCCCACTTCTGCGAACAATAGATACCTCATCTTGAATATGGACTGTCATCTGGAAGTCATCTTGCCAGTTTTGTCCTTCATGTCCATTGTCTGGAAGTATTGGGTCGTTCCAGAATATCTTCAGTCCATCAAAATCAGTTCGCAAGCGGTCAAGGACAATAATGTTTGGAGCGATTACTAAAAAGTTGGTAGAAAGATTAGAGCCCGTTTCATACAATCTATGGAAATAGCACCATGCGATAACGAGGCTCATAACCTTCGTCTTACCACTGCCTGTCGCCATCTTTATGACAAGACGCAACCAGTCCTCGTCAAACATCGAAGTCGATACAGCATTGGATGAATCAAATCTCATTAAATCGAATCTGTCCTTAACCTTGACTACTTCATATAAATATATAATGCTTTCTATTGCTTCTCTTTGAGCGAAATAATACTGGAAATCAAACATTGTTCCATCTGACTTTGGAATCAGGTGTTCAGTAGAGAACCACCATTTCAGAAGAGCCTTGGATGTTTCAGATGCACCATCGTAGCAATTATCTCTCCACTTTTTTACTTCCCTGCGAATCTTAAATACAAGTGGCGGAAGCAGTTTCTGATAACTCGATGTTCGCAATGCTTCGTCAGCGGGGAACCACCTATAATCTGGTTCAAGAATATCATACGGGGAGGTCGGGAATGAAGAATGGATACCCATTATTTGCCACCTACAGTTATTTCAATAATCTTCATGGTGTCATTACCAAAAATATCTACAACTTTTACAGCAATCTTTTTTCTACCAGTTGCAAGTTCATGGAAAGGAGTTTTCCATTCTATTTCCCTACTGCCTTTTGTTCGGAATGACTGCCATTCATTCTCGAATACAAAATCTCCTGTCCATTTTTCTTCTATTTCTCCTGTTGCTTCGTCTTTGACCCAAACAATTTCTCGTTTGGTCTCAAAGTCGAAATCTACGCTCCAATAATCAATCCAGTCTTTCCATGATTTTGTCAAAACTTCCCGTGTAATGATACCGTCTTTGTCTTTGCTTACTTTAATTATTTTGCCGCCATCAACGACAATTTTGTTTTTCCCTTCTTTCAACGTGGTTGAAGCGTTCTCGATAGAATCCTGTGAGTAGAAAACAGAAAAATCTGTAAGTTCTATTGCAACACTATTCTTTTTCTGATGTGGCTTCATTTCAATGTATGCAACATCATGGAAGATAACCTGATTCTTTTCGATGGCTCTTTTATCAAAAACTTCACGAGGGATATATTTTAGAGCCAAGTCAATACCTTTGGCTTTTGCTTCTTCTTGGATATTTGGGAACAGACCCATCTCAAACTCGAAGGCGAGAATATCCACACGGCTAATTCGCTTTTCTCGACATTCAAGTATTATCTCTTCAACAAAGAGCCGTGTTACAGGTAGATTGACGGGTCCGACGGAAACCAGCCTACCAGACTTCTTTCCATGGAAGCACTTGAAGTTTTCGACTGACTCTGCTTTATAGGCTTTCAAGATAAGTGATATAAAATCAGATTCTTTTTGTGCAAGTTGCTTTTGTTGTTCTTCTTCACGGAGGTTCAAGTTTATTCCGATATAGTGAGCCCGCTCATACTTACCAAGGTTTAATACTTCAAATGCACGGTAGTCTTTCCCATCTTCTTTAAGCGAACGCTGAACCTGTATCAGCCTTTTGCGAGTTGTATGAATTGCGAACTTTCCAAGGTCTGTTCCAATCCATTTTCGGTTAAGATTTTCTGCTACTGCCATTGTTGTTCCTGAACCACAAAAAAAGTCAGCAACAATGTCATTCTCATTACTACTTGCTTTTATTATACGTTCAAGTAAAGCTTCTGGTTTTTGTGTAGGATAATCAACTCTTTCAGAAGACATAACATTAATATAATCCATAAGAAACCAATCTCTTGGTTTAGTTCCTTTTTTCTCATCTAAATAATCCACACGACATAATTCTGGATTTGTTTCAAGCCACTTAATTTCTATATCAGTATGGTTTTGAATTGGACTTCCTTGGATATTTCTACCATGTAACCTGAAATTTCTTCCATCTTTATCTTTATATTTATATTTATCTTCAGTTGTTTCCATAAGGGGTTCAGTAATTCTGTCCCAGTAAAAAGGATATTTTTTAGATTTCGAATAATAATAAATATTATCATGTCGTCTTACATAATGACTTGTTGATACTGCCATGCCACGATAGCACCATATTACTTCATTTTGAAGCATTTCTTTGCCGAATATTTCATCAAGTATTAATCGTATATGACTATTTACACGGTAATCGGTATGAACATAAATACTTCCATCATCTGCAAGTAAATCTCGCATTAGCACAAGTCGTTCATATATCATCGCAATGAAACTATCAGCACCCTTCCCCCAAGTATCTCTATAAGCAAGTTCTTCAAGGACATTCGCTTTTTTAGTAAAGGTATCTTCACCAAATTCAATATCCATAGAGAAGTCAGCACCAACATCAAATGGCGGGTCTATGTAGATGAGCTTGATACCACCAGCCTCTTCTATCTCATTTCGCATTGAGCCGTTCTTGAGAGAAGAAAGAATTAGTTTATTATCACCCCAAATTAGTTTATTTGTCCAACCTGACTTCTGTCTTCCACGAAAGTCAAAAAGTGAACCTTCCATATCCGTCGGTGCATTGCTTTTCCGAGGTTCATCGACCTGCTCAATGACTTGAAAGGGTAGGACTATATTGCAAATGTCGTTTGTCTTGCCATTCCAAACAAGTTCTACTTCTCGTTTGTCATCAAATAGAAGAAAGCGGTATTTATCTGGGAGGGGCTTGTCTGCATCAATTAACCGCTGAATGTCTCTTTTTTCGCTGTCTGTAAGTTTCATGTTATCTCCTTCATCACCTTCAGTAATTATTTCTATTTGGTATTAGACAAGACATCTTTCCCATCGAGCCATTGGTCGAGGGCTTCCTTACGGAATCGCCAATGCTTTCCAACCTTGACTGATGGAATCTTTCGATTGCGAGCCAATAGGTAAAGTGTGCTGGTGGGAAGTCTCAAGTAGGCACTGCATTCCTGTAGTGTAAAAACTTGTTCGGTTGCGATTTGCATGAGAATAGTATCAGTTGTAAATTAACAACTGTCAACAACCAACAATATGAATATCTAATTTATTTTATGGGTAGGATTTAAGGTAGCAGGAGGTCTTGCCCAAATGACATACCCACACTGCGGGTCTGGACATAGAAAATAAATGTCGGGGTTTTCAGACTTGATTAAGTTGTATGTGCAACAACGAGGGCATTGGAAGGCTTGGATTTGGACTTGGGCATAGGTTTGGCGTATCATCGGTATCCTCCTTGGTGGATACCCCATATACGGAGGCGAAAGCATTCTTGCTTGCGATATTTGGAAATTATTTACAGATTTCGTGCTTTTCTACGGCAGTTGAGAAAAAACTGGCTGACCATGGTGGGATGGGTCGAGTCGCCGTCGATTAGGCAAGGATGTTTAATAAGACCTTCCGCCCTGACGCCATAAACGAGGATTGGGACGATTCCCTCGATAACTTCTGGGTCTCGATAATCCTTCAAATCTTCTTCAACCTTCTTATAGGCTCTGTAATCCATGATGATGAAAAAAGAAGGAATCTCGAAAAGCCTTGGCAGTAAATGGTCAGGGTCTTGATATATGTCATAGATTTCGTTGCGGGGCGACAGTCTTGTGATAATAAATTCTCGCCAATCTTCATCGGCGATTGCGACTGCTACTTGGCAGGGATTCCAATTATCATTCAAGTGTAAGAGCATAGAACCTCCTTTCGCTTTGCCCTTCGGCGGGTGTTGCGATAAAATCGTCGGCAAAAGTCCGCCCCTACTTTTAGAGCATCAATTATCAACGGGTGGCTAAAAAGTTTGGCATCTTTGCCATAAACTACTAACGGCGGCGTTGCGGCAATATCGCAATCCCGATAATTCTCAATGATTTTATCTTCGAAAGAAAGGTAGGTTTCATAATCGAGGAAGTGAATGAAGCAGGGCATATCCAGAATGGTTGATACTTGAATTGGTGATTTTTCATACGGGTCGATAACCCGATTGTGTTTTGAGAATGACTTCATCATCATGGCTCTCAATCGTTCATTAGCGAATGCTATTACTACTGTGTTGTGGTAGGAATGCCCTTGGGTTGTGTCCAGTCTCATACCAAACGCCACCCTTTATTATATTGACCCCGAGCCACCCAATACATTCTGCAAAGAGCGTCAGGCGTTATATCATCCCCATCAATCATGGCGGGATGATTTGGTAGTTTTCTCCACCAACGACCGAAAACCAATATCAGGGGAAAATCCATTGTCTTATTGGTCGATAGATGCTTGGTTATTGATTTCCTGTTTTCGTAATAATCTCTATAACTGAAAATCATAAGTCTATGAGGAATGCCCCAGATATCAGCGACTGAATACATTTGTGATTGGCTATGGTAATCCACCACCCTGTCGCCAAGTTGGATTAAACTCTCAATTATTTGATTCCGCTGGCGTTTGTTTTTTATGATTATGATGACGGTATCGGTCGCGGAACAGTCTGCAACGTTCGTTATTACCCCTGACTTATCCATTGAATTCTCCTTTTAGTTATCTTGGCAATCAAATGCCGAAAATGCAGAAAATTACGCATATTTCGAGTTCCTAAAGGTATGCCTTTACATACATATGTATGTATGTTCGTAAAGGATTTTTGACTTATATTTCCGAATGTGCTATAATGAATTTGACCTTTACGAACAGGAGGCATTATGGCTTTGGTAGCATATCAGCGGGTATCTTCAGTGGAACAATGCCTCGACAGACAAATTGATGCTTTCAAAAATATCGGTGTGGAAAGGGTATTTGAAGACAAGGCTTCTGGTAAAGACACCAATCGAGCAGGTCTTATTGCTATGCTCGATTATGTCCGAAGTGGTGATATTTTATACATCGACAGCCTTTCTCGGCTCGCCAGAAATGTTAGGGATTTACTTGAAATTGTAGATACACTTGAAAAAAAAGAAGTGAAAATTATTAGCTTATCAGAAAAAATTGATACATCAACTCCCATGGGACGAGCCTTCATACAATTTGCTGGTATCTTATCTGAACTGGAACGCTCCACACTGTTGGAGCGGCAGAAGGCTGGAATTGACTCAGCAAAGCGTCGAGGGAAACATTTAGGACGCCCCAAAGCCGCTAAACCAAAAAACTGGGACAGAATTGTTAATGAGTGGAAGTCTGGCAGGATAACTGCTACTGCCTCCATAAAAGAACTGGGTATGACACGAACTACATTCTACAAGTTGGCAAAAAACGAATCGGCTTGATAAGGGGAAAACCAGATGAGTGAAAACTTTATCAAGAAGTCTATGGACAGAGCAATATTTGAATTGTTTTCATGGTATGAAATCGCAGGTGATTTGTCTCATCAGGGTGAGAAAGGTTCTGCTCGTGAAGATATTATTGCCGCGTTTATTAAGAAATTTTTGCCCATGGATTTTGATGTAGGGCGAGGATTTATAGAGGATGCAAATGGGACTATATCAACCCAGACGGATATAATAATTTATGATAAACATCAAACGCCAAGAGTAGGTTTTGGGGATGAAGCAGGAAAGTTTGGAATATATCCTTTTGAATCTGTATATTATGTCATAGAAGTAAAAAGCACCTCAACATTAAATGATATAAGAAAGACGAATGATAACTTCAAAATACTTAGAAACTTAAAATCAAATGACCCAGATAATCAACATAGAATTATTACGGCTTACTTTGCTTTTGCCTCTGATACATCAAATACAAATGAGTTGGAAAAATATCTTACCGCTTGTGATGAATCTAAAATAAATCCACCTATTAACATTTTATGCTGTCTAAAACAAGGATATTGGTATTTCAATCCTATTCTTGAGAATGGCATAGTTACTCACCGATATTGGAATTTCTGTAAATCAGATTCAAACGGAATTGAACTTGCATCACTTTTATCTGGTATTTTACGCACTCTAAATCGAAAAGATGTATTATCATTTTATGTATTGCCTAATAATTCGTTTCCTTGTTCTTACTATTGGCAATCATCTCCATTTGAATATGAATACATTGGGAAAGAAATGGAATTACATAATAGACTTCGAATTGCTGTTGAGTCAGATGAAATAGAATTATCACTTAAGATAGTGAAAGAACTGCATCCGCAAAAGGATAAACTTGAATTGACGCTTCGTTCGATTGCAGGATTTTATCGCTCTGGCGGCAATTCTCTATTATGCGATTATTTTGTAAATGAAGCAAATCGGGTAAGGGACAATTTTGATTAGAGAATTTGAAATACCCCTCCTCACAGCCTCAACTCCTTCCCTAAGTGAAACCATTCATCTCGGACTTTGCCTTCTCATAAATCAATGATATAAACTTAATTGAAATATTTATCCTGTCCAAAATTGATTCCCCGAAAACTGGGAAGCTACTTATCTCCGATGGAAGGCAGAAGAGATTACTGCAACTGCCGCGATGAAAGAACTTGAGTTGTCCAGAACAACTTTTTACAAACTGGCGAAGAAGTGGGAATCGAGAGCGGCATAAATTTCACAAGCCTATTTTAATTTCTTCAACAAAGATTTTTCAGTTTTAATTCCCCATGTTAATAAAAACAACTCCTTGACTCTGAATTGAAGTATTTGTATCTCTGCACATATTTCTTCAATAGCAGACAAGTCAGCTTCATTCGTTAAGTCATAATAAGGATAAGTATTTAATAACAATACAAGAATCGTATCTCCATAATCCCTCAACGATTTCTTATTTGCACCTTCGAGTATTTTTTGTTTTATGGAATCTTGTATAGTTTTTATAGATAAATAATCCCATACCTCTATTTTACCATAACTACGATTGTTAATTAAAATAGCATCATCATATTCTTTTTTCCAATCAAATGAACAAGTTAGTTCAATTCGGTGAATAAAACCATTTTCTGAAACAACTTCTGCATCATAAGGCTGATTTCCTTTAATCAGTCTTACGCTATACTCAAAATTATTTTTGTAGGCTTCCTCACAAAATAATTTTAATGGCACTAATTCCTTGAAAAACTTATTGAATAATCCTTTATGAAGACGTGCGTTCGGAAGTTGAATTTTGTCATTCCTCGTTGTTTCGAGAGTTGAATCAACAAAGGTTAAAAGTTCTGAGATTTTTCTTGTTCTATACAAATCTGCTTCAATCATTATTGTTATCCTTTACTTAAAAAATAGAATACACTCAATTAGCAAATTTTTATAGAATTATTCTAAACTTTGAAAGAATCTTCACATCAATCTTATTGATAACAATACTCCTGCTTGATAAAAAACAGTGTGTAAAAAATCCATCTCACTTTTTCAAGTTCATTACCCACCGTATGCTCCACTTCTTTAATTTCAATGGCGATAAATAGACTTACTATAGTGTATGTTAAATTATTTAACGTATATTACTTTTTCTTTATCAATAGAAATTATTTTGTTGCTTACCAGTTGTTCAACAATCTCGCTAACTTCCTCAACTGTTATATTTTTTCCTAAAGCAGTGAGTAAATGTGCGATTAGTCTTTCCCTTTTTCTTGGTCTATTGGTCGTTGGAGATTTTATTATGTTTGCGAGTGCTTTTTGATAATTACTATCTGTGGGTTCTTTTATTTGCTTTTCTTTTTTAAGTTTCCCTTCTTTTGGTTTTTCTACTGTTGGTTTTTCTTCTTTTGTTATACCTATTCGCTTTATTAAAATACCGTTTTCAGATAGGTGCTGAATAAGTGGTTCATAACCTTGGTCATTGGAACAGATGAAATACTTTAACTTTGAATTTCTTTCAATATATGTTCCAAGATAATAAGCAATAAAAAAATCCATGGCATTGTGTCCTTGGCTTTTTACTTTGATGAGTTCGATTGATGAAGCCATCTCAATGGATTTTTGAGCGACCTCAAGTGCTTTCTTGTTTTGTTTCACGCCTACAAAAATAACAATTTTAGATTTTTGTTTTATTTCAACTGAATCTAAACTACAGATATTTTCGAAATCTACAAAAACAACCTCTTCAATCATTTTTTTCTCCTTGTATGATTTAGTATGCCCATTGTCCATACCAATATGCAAGGTCTTCAAAAACAGCATTTCACTTCTTCAGAGTCTATGCTCCTCCATTATATCCCACTACCAGAGCTTCCTTTGCTTCGCCCGTGAGCCAGTGGCATAAGTTGTCCATGTAGTCCTGCTCTGCGACATCCTAATACTAAAAGGAAAAATGATGTATAATCTTCATGGATTTTGACATAGTGTTTTGTAGATTGCCCTTCCTTCACTTGCAGATGTTTCAATCCATATTTACTAATAAACCTTTCTGGTTATTCCTTTAATGGTCGTTAAAATATGCCAAACAGAGTTAATTATATTTGGTATATGCAATTAAAAAACTATGTCATAAATATAAATGACGATCTTCACCCGCGCCTGCGTCTTGCCGTTCGGGTCCTCCCAGCGATCCTGCTTCAGGCGCCCCACCACGCGGACGCCGCGGCCCTTCTTCAGCATCTCCCCGCAGTTCTGGGCCAGTCTGGACCAGGTCTCCACGTCGAAGTAGGAGACTTCCTTCTCCGTCTGATCGTTCTGCTTGTAGAACCTGTTCGAGGCCACGGAGAACGAGCAGACCTGGTGGCCGTTCGTCGTGGTCTTGAGGATCGGATCCCTGACGAGGTTGCCTTCGATAATGATGGAATTGAGGTTGTTCAACACGGGTCCCTCCATCGGCCGCCTCTCCGGGCGGCCCTTGCTACGTGATTCGGCGTCTTCCTCGCGCCGTCGATGGGGAGACCGCGTAAGAAGCACCGACGCTTGCGCTTGACCGAGTATTAATAAGCGCATAGATTGGCTTCTGGTTATACCAGTATTCGAGGAGCCGCTATGATTCCCTTGGGCGACGATACCTACGGCCCCATCACTCCGCGTTCGCTGAAGGACGAGTTCATCGAGCGCTTCGAGGCCTTGATACTCTCGGGGAAATTCTCGCCCGGCGATCGCGTTCCCTCCGAGCGCGACCTTGGCGCGCTATTCGGCATATCCAGGCCCGTCGTGCACGAGGGCCTGAGGACCCTGGAATCCCGGGGCCTCGTGACCATAGAGAGCCGGAAGGGCGTCAGGGTCAACGACTACCGCCGCGAGGGATCGATAGAGATGCTGCTCTCTATCCTTAACTATACCGGGGGAAGGCTGTCGCCGACGCTGCTCGACGGCATCCTCGAGATGCGGCTCCTCTTCGAGGTCGAGACGGCGAGGCTCGCCGCCTCGCGACGGAGCGAGGCTGGCCTGTCGGAGCTCCGCAGGACCCTCGAGCGGGAGCGCGCGTTCCGCGAGGCGCCTACCCCGGGCGGGGCCGTCCGCGAGTCCGCCGCGCGCGACCTGGCCGATATAGACTTCGAGTTCCACGTGTCGGTGGCGATAGCCAGCGGTAACGAGATCTATCCGCTCCTGATGAATAGCTTCAGGCGGATCTACCGCGATATACTGGAGGAATTCTACGCCGACCGCACGGTCGTCGAGCCTATCTTCGCGGCCCATTCCCGCATCGTCGACGCCATCGAGGAGCGGGACGAGGCCGGGGCGCGCGACGCCATGCGGGAGCTCCTGAGCTTCAGCGAGGCTAATCTCAGGCGCATACTATTCGGCTAGGCGTCCCCATCCCAGGAGCCTCGTCCCGTCGGACCAATCGACCGTGGCGGAGAACGGGAAGGCCTCTCCGTGCGGCGCTACTGCCTCCTCCTCGACGAGGGTAACGCGGAATCCGTGGTTCCAGGCCTCGACCTCGCCTTTCCCCTCTATAGTGAGCGTGGGGCCGTCCGAGGCTATCGACTCGTAGCGGATCACCGCGGGCCTCTCGGCGCCCGCTAGCTCCAGCAGCATGTACTGAGGCAAGAGCGCGAGCCGCCAGAACGGTTCCTCGCCGCGGAACGTCGCTCCGTCGAAGCGGCGGCGCTCGAAGAATCCCGGGAAGGCCGGCGGCTCGGCCAGGTCGAACTGAGCCTCGTCCCACAGCGCCAGGGCCTCGGCTCGGATAGCCTCCGGCGCCGCCGCCATCTCCTCGTCCAGGACGGCCGCCCCGGCGGTCCGGGGGCCCTCCGCCGGATCGTACCGCGTCGAGCCGGCTATGGACATCCTGCGGCCGCCGGAGAACGCGACGAGGGCGAGGCGCTTCGGGCCCGGCTCCGGCGAGTCGTCCAAGGAGTACGCGAACATGGCCTCCCCCCGGCCGTCCCCGTCGACGTCGCTCGCGTAGATCGCGTCCTTGTAGAAGGCGGCTTCCGACCCGGGCGCGCCGGAGCCGTCAGGCCCGATGAGCTCGGCCTCGAGGACGGCCCCGGCGTCGCCCAGCCGGTAGACCCGCGCGTACAAGCCGTTCCCGGCGGGCGCCTGGCCATCGTCCGCCGGCGCGGCCCGGGAGAGTATCGCGAGGCGGGATCCCTCCGAGTCGCCCCAGCGCGCGTAGGCCACGAGCCTTCCCGTGTACGGCGTCTCGGGGCCGGGCGGCGGCCCGTCCAGGACCGCGAAGCCCGCGGGCCTCGCGGGGGCTGGAGGCGGAGACTCCGGCTCGGGTTCCGCTACCTGGGCGGAGGCGCGGGGGAGGTACTCGCTTA
>Ga0180007_10001312_pt1 | contig 34773 bp, 38 predicted proteins | sample MM_PC_MetaG_FD_121122 | JGI IMG/M metagenome (GOLD analysis project Ga0180007, IMG submission 121122) | Groundwater microbial communities from the Aspo Hard Rock Laboratory (HRL) deep subsurface site, Sweden - MM_PC_MetaG | ecosystem: Environmental > Aquatic > Deep subsurface > Groundwater... | reverse complement strand
AATATTTTTAAAAAACTCTTTACTGATCATGTTATCCTCCTAAAATTTGATGGCTGTACGCATTTTCTTTGCGTCATCAAATTTGATTTCGATTTTTTTGAAACGACCTTTGTCGTTAATTTCTAATAATATTATATCACTTTCAAATGATATGAGTGTCCCAGTGCCTTTGTATTTAGGTGATTCTAAATAAATGTATTTCCCTATTGCTTGAATTGTTTCTTCTTTGGTATTGAGTGGTCTTTCTGCACCTAAAGATGATAATTCTAAGAAATAATCTGGATCTATATCATCATCTGTGAGTGTTTCTAAAAACTCTAGATGTATCTTTTCAAGTGTATCAATATCGATAGAATCTGTATCCAAAAGGATTTCAACAATCTTTTCACCATATTCCTTTTTTGTACGAATACTGTAAACACAAAGATTGCTACGACTGATAATAGGTATTAATTTTTGTTTGATTTTTTCTAAATTCATTTTGACCTCAATAAAATGAGTGGAAATCATCATCCCACTCAGCATTAGGTCTATAGTATAGCATTTTTTAATAAAGATTTCAATTTTTTTAAATGAAAATAGCTCTTTTTAATGAATTAACAAATAAATTGCGAATGATTTGCAATAAGAAAATAATATGATATACTGTAAATGCGAATGATTTGCAATAAGGAGACTAACAATGAAAAGAATTTTATACCTTGTGTTTTTACTATTCTCACTATTTATCTTGACTTCATGTAAAGAAGTTGTATACACTGATATTGTAACCACGATGTTTCCCGGTTACGATTTTGCTAGCCATATTGTAGGTGATAAAATGACAGTAAGTCAAATTATACCTCCTGGTGCTGAAGTTCATGAATATGAAGCAACCAGTCAAGATATAGTATCAATCAAAGAGTCTAAACTGTTTATTTTTACCAGTCAGGACATCGATACTTGGATTGAATCTCCAGATACAATTGGTGGAACAGATACGATTGTTATGGATTTATCACAAAATTACACGCATGTTGAATTCCCATACCCTACTCAATTTACTGAAGATGAAATTCAGGCAAATACAATCCACTTTTGGACAGATCCAGCAAATACTGTTCAATTGATTCAAGCCATTTTAGAAAATATAGTTCTTATTGACCCAGATAATGAAACATACTATCGTCAAAATGCAGAAAATTACATTACAGAGATCAACAATTTGAGTCAACAAATATTTGATTTTTTCACTACGGATACCTATTTAGGTTCAACCATCTATTTTGCTGGCCATAATGCATTCGGATCTTTTGCAGCAAGATATGGATTACGTGTTGTTCCACTATTTCAGGAATTTAAGCCTGATGCAGATTTGACTTCTAATGAACTCATCACATTTACGAATGAAGTAAAAGCTGCTGGTACACATTATTTATTTATTGAGGATTTAGAACTTCCTAAGGCAGCTGATACGATTAAAGCTCAACTCTTATTAGAAAACTATGATTTAACTTTATTAAAGCTTTATGCATTTGAAAACATATCAAAAACAGACTTTGAAGGGAATGTGACTTATCTTGATTTGCTTGGAAGAAATTTTAGCCAATTGCAAATTGCTCTAGTCACTATATAACTATGATTGATTATGAGAACGTCTCCGTATCATTTGGAAAATTTAATGTTTTACATGATATTAACTTCCATGTTAATCAAGGTGATTTTCTTCATATCATTGGACCAAACGGCAGTGGAAAGACAACATTGGTCAAATTACTTGTTGGTTTAATCAAACCTACATCAGGAAATATCGTAGTCAAAGATGGTATCCACATGGGATATTTACCCCAAAAATTAAATACAAAAACGAATTTTCCCATGACGGTTCAAGAAGTCATTTATAGTGGTTTTCAAAAACAAAAGCTTATTCCATCAAAAGAAGATTTAAAATTAATTAACGACTGGCTTGATCAAATGGAGATTCCGCAACTCATGAATTCAAGTATGGCATACTTATCTGGCGGTCAGCAACAAAGAGTCTTTTTAGTTAGAGCACTCATTTCAAATCCTGATTTATTGATTTTAGATGAGCCGACTTCTGCATTAGACCCATCTTTTAGAGAAAAATTTTATCAATTGCTATATCGTTTACAGCAGGAGCAAAAAATGACAATCATCCATGTTACCCATGATTTGACTGATGCCGTTAAAGATGACTGCATGACGATGTATGTTGACCAAACGATTAAGTTCTTTGGAACATATAAGTCATATCAAGAATTTGAGCATAGGGGGCATCATCATGTTTGATTTTCTCCAGTATGGTTTTATTCAACAAGCATTTGTTATAGGCTTAGCACTTGCATTATCTGCTTCTTTACTCAGCCCATTCTTAGTTTTAAATCATCAAGCAATGATTGCTGATGGACTTGCACATGTCAGTTTTGCTGGCATCATATTAGGTATAATCTTTTCGGGTGAACCTCTATATATTGCAATTCCATTTGTCATTGCAGCATCACTTCTGATCAAATACATTTCCACGAAAAAGACGATTAATGGAGATGCAGCAATTGGACTGGTCTCATCATTATCGTTTGCTATTGGTTTAATTTTAATTAAAAAAGGTCAAGGGTTTAACATTTCGATTGAAAGTTTGCTGGTTGGTAATATGTTTACAGCAACTCAAACAGAACTCATTTTATCGATTTCAATCACAGTAATGATTGCTTTATTCATTTTATTTTTCTATCGTCCACTGTTAATGATGACTTATGATGAGAATTATGCAAAGTTTTCAAAAATCAAAACAGCGCTTTTAGGTTATATCTTAGCAGGACTAACAGCATTCTTCATTGTAATAGGAGTTAGAACGATAGGGACATTGCTTATTTCAGCACTTGTTATCTTTCCATCTGTTATATCTAGTCAGCTTACAAAGAGCTTTAAAGATACATTATGGTTGGGTATAGGTGCCTCATTCATCATCGTCATTCTTGGTGTATTTATTGCTCACCCTCTAGAAATTCCAGTTGGATCTACTATTGTTGTTATTTATTCTTTCTTGCTACTTATCCTACTTTTGACAAAATCTATATTAAGGAGATAAAAATATGAGAATGACTAGCCAAAGAAAATCAATTCTAAATTTGCTTTCAAAGACTTCACAACCTAAAAGTGCAGAAATGATTTTTGATGAAATACCAAATCATACCATGAATTTGTCGACAGTCTATCGCACATTAGATACGTTCTTTGAACAAGGCATCATTTCTAAAAGTACGATGCACAACACTTCTTATTATTATATCAATAAAAAAGACCATCATCATTATATGATTTGTCTAGATTGCCAAAAAATGTATGAGATGGATTGCCATTTAGATGTCTTTGCAGATCAAGTAGCAAAAGAACATCACTTTACGATTACACATCATGATATGACGGTTTATGGGTATTGTGAGAGTTGTCAGCAAAAACATATAGAAAAATAGAGCCGATACAATGCATCAGCTCTTTTTATTTACCATTTTCTTGGATCATCATTGATTGAATCAAGATATATCATATCTTTTGCATCAATTTCAAAATCGACTGCTGCATTTTCAATAATTCTTGATTCATGTGTTGATTTAGGTAGTGGTGCAACATCTTTTTGAATACAATAACGAATACAGATCTGAGCAGGAGTTACATCATATTTTTTTGCCATATCTTGAATATCGTTATTCTTCAATAAATGACCAATCGCTAATGGTGAATATGCTTCTACTAAAATGTTCTTAGCTTTGCAATAATCGTCAGTTTCTTTTTCATTATGACCAATAAAATAACCAATTTGATTGACATGAGGAACGATCGCACAATGTTCGAGAATATTATCTAAATCTTTTGTATTAAAATTAGATACTCCAATCGCACGAACTCTGCCATCATTATAAAGCTTTTCTAAAGCTTTGAATGCAAGGACATTTCCTTTACTGCAATCCTTACCAATTTCATTCCATGGCCATGGCGCATGAATTAAATAGAGATCTAAATAACCTATATCCAATGCTTCCATCGTTTTTTCAAATGCTTCAAGTGCACCTGCATAAGTTTTAATGTGTGATTGAAGTTTGGAAGTCACAAATATTTCTTCTCTTGGAATGCCTGAATCTTTAATTGCTTTACCAACGCTTTCCTCATTTTGATATGCAGCAGCAGTATCAATGTGACGATACCCATTTTTAAGAGCTAGAGCCACGGATTGATATGCAACATCACCATTAGGAACCTGCCATGTTCCAAACCCAATTTTAGGGATTTTTACACCATTACTTAAGGTGTATGTTTGTATTAATGTTTTCATATATTTAGCCTTCTTTCCTAAACTAATTATACCACGCTCAAGTTACTGATTCCTTAATAACACATTTCAAAAAAAAAGAATGCCTCAGCATTCTATTTAATTTTCAATATTTTATATAATGTAAAACCACCATAAAGTGCAATAAGCATCAAGATTGAACCCGTTGCTATATTCAGTAAATCAAGGTAACTATCTTTAATTACTTGAACACTTGATAAAATCATTTGCAAAATATAGAAGAAAAAGTATCCATATAGCAAATAACGTAACATTGACATTTCTTTAGGTGTTACTACAGATATCCGTGTATCTGGTCTTTTATAGATAATAAATCCTAAAACACCACCGACAACAAGCAACGAGATAATCACGTAGGTAAGCCATGGCATTGTTTCACTTAAATAATGAGTAAGGATAACATTTGCTCCTATAAGGAAAAAGACACCAAATAACATCAGTTGAACAACTAAACTCTTACGATATACATTCATTTTTTAAATCTCCTTTGTTAATATTTTTTATTTTTAATGATATACTAATAATGAAATGAGGTAATTATATGAATAAGGCTGTTTATCCAGGAACATTTGATCCTCTTACGATTGGACATTTAGATATTATTAAACGCGCAGCTCGCTTTGTTGATGAGCTTCATGTTGTTGTTGCTGACAACTACAAGAAAGTTCCTACGTTTACTACTGAAGAAAGAATGGATATGATTAAACGTGTGACTTTGGATGTCGAAAATATCGTGATTTCTTCTACAGAAGATTTAGTTGTAAGATATGCACAAAAACATGATATTACCTTGATGATTCGAGGATTAAGAAATATTCCGGACTATGAAAACGAATATGCTTTGTATCAATTTAATCGTAATTTAAATCGTAATATTGAAACCATCATCTTATTTCCTTCTTCAAGAAATCACTTTGTTTCTTCATCAGCAATCAAGGAACTTATTGTTCATCATGCTGATATTTCGCCTTATGTTCCAAAAGAAATCATTAAGGATGTTCAAGATAAATTAAGACCTAAATTAGATTAATAGATTTGAAGAAATCATAAAGTTGATCTTCTTTAATATGAGGAGCCATATGTTTGGCTTTTTCTTTTAGTTCATCAAATCGTGTATTGCTCATCGCAATCCCAATATCAGCCATCTCAATCATTTTAACATCGTTTGCTCCATCACCGACACAAATTAAGCGAAAGTCGGATTCATGTTCAACTGCTTTTTTAATACCAATTGCTTTATTGATACATGGATAAATAAAATCCGCACCACCTTTATGCCAAGGATAGACTTGAAATTTAGGCATCTTGCTTGCAATCTCTAGGATTTCTACTTCATGGTCAGCAAATAACCACAATTGATACACTTTTTGATGCAAGTAGAATTCATTGTCAATTCTAGGTGTGATACCACGTAGTGCTTTCATACCCTTTTCTACTCTATCATCTGAATAATTAACAGCTTCGTCATCTAGTCCAACCATACCAAGATTAAAATGATGGTCATTTGCTATTTTAAGTGCTTCAATGATATCAGTTTCTAAAATAGGATGGTCATAGATGATTTCATCATTTTTAAAAATGATAGAACCGTTCAGTAGGACTCTATACTTAAAAAAGGATAAGACATCTTGAACCACATCAAGTTTCTTATTCCCTCTACCTGTAGCAAGCCCCAAAATGACATTCTCTTTTTTAGAGAGTTCCATTAATAATTTCTTTGTTTGGTCAGGAATTTTACCAAGGGCATTGTTATAAATTGTATTATCTACATCAAAAAATATGATTGTTTTCATACAAGACCTCAAAAATATTATAGCATATTAAGTAATGTACTACCATTTTATCGATTTTTATTATACAATAAGAATGTAATATTCGCTGCTGGAGGATTTAAATATGGTAAACCCATTACTCAAAACCGGTGAACTCGGCATTTTTGCATTAGGAGGACTCGGTGAAGTAGGTAAAAACATGTACATCTATGACATCAACGGTGGAATCTATATCGTTGATTCAGGTATATTATTTCCTGATGAACAACTTTTAGGTATTGACTATGTCATACCTGATTTCACATACCTTGTTGAAAATGAAGAACGTATCGTCGGTCTTTTCATTACACATGCCCATGAAGATCACATCGGAAGTATTCCTTATCTACTCAAAAAGGTCAAGATTCCAAAAATTTATGCTGCTGGTATTGCAGTTGATATGATTGAATATAAACTTTTGGAACATTCTGACATCAAAACACCTAAAATTGAAGAATATAAGAGTTACTACACTTATCATTTTGATCATGTTGATATTTCATTTATTAGAATGAATCACTCAATTCCTGATATGTTTGGTATCGTTTTTAGAACAGACCAAGGTATTTTATTCCATACTGGAGATTTTAAGATCGATTTCACGCCAGTTGGACCACCTGCTGAATATGATAAATTAGCTGCAATTGGTAGTGAAGGCGTTTTATGTATGCTTTCTGATTCTACAAATTCAGAAAGAGACGAACTTATTCCTTCAGATAGTAAAATCGGAAAATCTATTAATGAATTATTTTCTAGAATTAACGGTCGCATTATCATTGCAACATTCGCATCTAACATGTATCGCATTCAACAAATAATTGAAGCTTCTGTCTTAAATGGTAGAAAAGTTGCTGTATTTGGTAGAAGTATGGAACGTGCAATTGAAATTGGAATGCAAACAGGTTATATCAAAGCACCAAAAGATACGATTGTGACCAACGAACAGGTCAACAGAACCAAAGCAAATGAACTAACCATTTTAGTAACTGGCTCACAAGGTGAACCACTTGCTGCATTAAGTAGAATCGCTAATGGTAATCACAGACAAATCAAAGCGATGTCTGGCGATACCGTCATCTTCTCTTCGTCTCCTATTCCTGGAAATCAAGAAGGTGTCAACAGAACCATTAATAAATTATTCAGATTAGATGTTGAAGTTATCACTCATGGACCTTTGGCTGATACTCATACTTCTGGTCATGGTAGTCAAAATGATTTAAAGCTTGTCTTGAGTCTTGTAAAACCTAAATTATTCATTCCAATGCATGGCGAACATCGCATGCTTAAACTTCATAGACAACTTGCAATCGAATGTGGCGTTAAGCCAGAAAACATTTTAGTTATGGATAATGGTGAAGTTGCTGCAATATCAAATACTTCCATACGCATGGCTGGAAAAGTAACATCAGGTGAAGTGTACATTGATGGTACTGGTATTGGTGATATCGGTAGCATGGTCATTAAAGAACGTAAGCTTCTGAGTGAAGAAGGATTATTTTCAGTTGTCTTATCGATTAATTCAAAAACCAAGAAACTAGTGAATGAGCCAACAATCATCTCCAGAGGATTCATCTATATGAAGGGTAATGAAGAAATAACTTCCTTACTTTCTAATGAAGCAAAGAAAATTGTTCAAATAGAACTTAATCGTAAGCTTTATAATGAGCTCAACTTGAAACAAGCTGTCATTGATCATTTAAACACTAAAATCTATGACATGACTCAAAGAAGACCTTTAGTTATTCCAATTGTTGTTGATCTTAAAAACTAAAAAAAGAGTCTAGCATCCGCTAGGCTCATTTTATTTCATATAATTGACAAACGCATCAAAAACATACTTTGTAACTAATGCATCATCTTTGGCATCATGTGCTTGATCAAAGTCGACATCATAATATGTTTTGTATGCTTTAAATAATCCCAAGTCATCTTTAAGATTAAAATAATCTTTATGTAGTTTAAGTAGATCAATGAAATCGGTATCTACTGTCAACTTTTCTTTTTCATGTAAAATATAGGAATCATTCATTGCAGTTAAATCGTTTTTTCCCCATACGACTAATTTGGGATTATACTTCTTGATGATTTTAGCTAATTTCTTATAATAGATATCAAATTGAACTGCTTCAGCAAAAAATTTATCCTCATCCAAATTAAGAAACTTCTTTGTTCTTTTGCTTAAAGTAAGCTTTTCCTTAGGAAGAACGTAGTACCCATCTTGTTGAATAATATTTCCTTGAGCTTCAGATAAAACATAACCTACTTGAATGATTTCGGGGAAAAACTGTTGATCATGATATCCAGGCATCGTCATTTCAAAATCGATAAAAAGAAAATATTTATTGCTTTCTAAGACTTGTCTCATATCATTTCTCATATGCGTTAAATCGTAATGTATGATGAAAGGGTTCAGTGATATGATCTGATTAAAGTGTGATACTTGATAGAAAGAAAATTTTCCTATTTTTTTCATTTTAGGAGATATTTCAAAATCAACTAAAACACCTTTTCTTAAATACATAAAGAATGTTTTTGCCAAACGATTGGATAAATAAAAACCAATCTTCCGACCTTCAATAATCATATAAAAAACTTTCTTATATGCATCAATACTCCAGATAATTTTTCTCATTTTAAAACCTCTCTAATCTCTAAGATGACAGTTTTTGGAATCCCAAGCGAAATCAGTTCTTCTTCACTGGCATTCTTAATTGCATCGATACTTGTAAAATGGCCTAATAAGGCCTTTTTTCTTTTATCTCCAATACCTGAAATTTCATCAAGCGGTGATGATACAGCGAGCTTATTTCTAGTACTTCTATGGAAGTCTATTGCGAATCTATGGACCTCTTCAGACATCTTTAATAGAAACTTATAGAGTTCACTTTGTTTAAGTAATGGAATCACTTCATCTTCAAAGACAAGCGCTTCAAGTAGATGTCGATTGTTTTTCTTTAAACCTGCAATCTTAATATCTAAATTCAATGATGTTAAGATTTCTTGAGCAGCATGTAACTGACCTTTACCACCATCCACTAAAATCAAATCTGGAACATCTAAATTTTCCATTAACATCTTTTGATATCTTCTATAAGTGACTTCTTTCATCGCTTGATAATCATCATTTGTTGTTGTTTTCAAGTGGTACTTTCGATAACTTTTCCGTTCGAAATCATTATCTCTATAAACGACTAAAGCTGAAATAGGTGCAGTTCCAAATAATTGAGCATTATCAAATATTTCTATATGTCTAACTGGATGATGAATTAATTTACCTAATTCATCTAGTGCTTTTTGTTTTTGTTCATCCTTATGACGATAGAGCATGAAATGATGTTCAAGATCATAGTCAGCATTTTTAGATGATAAATCTGCAAGCTTCTTCTTATCACCTTTTTGAGGGATACTTGCTTTTTTACCAAAGAATGGTTCAATATCCTCTAATTTGAAACGGTCGCTAAACAATAATTCATCTGGCATGAATTGTTCGTAAAATTGTTGAAGGTAGCTTAAGATAGCATCCATGACTTCACCTACATACGCAAAAACGATTTGATGAGGATCGACCATTTTACCTTTTCTAACAACCAAAATTTGAAGTGAGATGTCATCTTTATTAAATGCATAACTAATTGCATCTCTATCTTTAAAGTCATTTGAATTTATAATTTGTTTCTCAATTGTTGTATCGATATGACTAATCATATCTCTAAACTCAGCAGCTTTTTCATATTGCATTTCAACAGATGCCTGTAACATTTCACTTTCTAACCGGTTCATAACTTCTTTGGTATCACCTTTTAGAAAGTTAGTAATTTGCTGTATTGTGTCTTGATAATCCACATGATCATTGATACATGGTGCTAAGCATTGCCCAATATGATAATATAAGCATGCTTTTTTAGGCATGGTTTCACATTTTCTTAATGGATATAATCTATTCAATAATCTGGTTGTTTCTCTTGCGGCATAAACATTTGTAAAAGGACCAAATATCTTACCTTTGGCATTTTTCTTTCTAACAACCTGTAATCGCGGATGACTTTCTTTCGTAAGTTCAATATATGGATATGTTTTATCATCCATTAAGCGAATATTATATTTAGGTAGATATTGTTTGATTAGATTGCTTTCTAAAATGAGGGATTCACGTTCGCTATTCGTCAAAACATATGAAAAATCGCGAATTTCTAAAACAAGTCGCGTTGTTTTTTCATTGTGTGCACCAGTAAAATAGGATTTCACACGATTCTTTAAATTTTTGGCTTTACCCACATAAATGACTTCTTCGTCCTCATTTTTCATGAGATAACAACCAGGTTCATTGGGTAATAATGCTAATTTTTCCTTAAAATTCAAATAAATCACCACTCATATTGTATCACAAATCACGTTTGGTTTTCTTTTTGTGCAAAAAAAAAGCGCTTGGCGCTTTCTAATTAAGATTCAAACTTAATGTCAACCTTACCATCTAGTATTTCTTCTAATGCAATACCAATTGATTTGACACATTGTGCATCTTCAACATTTAACTTTTCTGACTCCAATATTTGAGCAACTTTGCTTGCTGCGTATACAAGTTTATATTTTGAATCTATTTTTGACAATAATTTGTCAATGGATGGATAACGCATACCGTCTTTATTTTTATTCATCTTCTATTCTCCTATCATCTTAATATAGTTATGGATGGATCTTTCTGTTTTCGCATGTTCTGCTCTAATGATTGCCATGATTCTATCAGCTGCATTGTTAACTTCATCATTAACAACAATGTAATCATACTTATGAGCAAGCAAAAACTCAGACTCTGCTTTTTTCATTCTTTTTTCAATCAGTTCTATTGGCTCGGTGCCTCTGTTCTTCAATCTTTCATAAAGAGCTTTCTTCCCTGGTGGAACCAAGAAAATAAATACAGCTTCTTTCATTTGTTTTCTCACTTGAAGTGCGCCTTCAACCTCAATCTCTAAAACAACTTCCTTGCCTCGATCCAATTGTTCTTCCACTTTATCACGAGGGGTTCCATAATAATTCCCGACAAACTCAGCCCATTCCAAAAACTTATTTTCCTTAATACGTTTAATGAATGTCTCTTTGTCAACGAAGTAATAATCAACACCTTCGACTTCATCAGCACGAGGCTGTCTGGTTGTCATCGATACAGAATAAACGAGATCATGGTGTGGCATTTGGAATAATGCTCTACGAACTGTTCCTTTTCCAACGCCTGAAGGACCGGAAATGACAACTAATAAACCTTTTTCATTCAGTTTCATAGGATCCTCCTTCTGTGGTTGATGTTACTCTTTATTATATATGATAAATCATAGACTGTAAATAGATTTAGTGATATTTAACATAGAATAACGCTTACAGGAGAAGATTTAGTCTATTAATGTGTTAAAATAGTCTTGAGGTGTCTTATGGTATTCGATGGTTTTTTTATTTATCACATCATTTTGGAATTGAATAGCCAATTAGAAAAATCACGATTGGAAAAAATATATCAAACGAGCGAATTTTCGTTTGTTTTTGTGTTTTATCATCGTGGACAAAGATTATTAATGAATCTCGATCTGAGTTCTCACAATTTTGGAGTACATTTAACTCATAAAAAAACAGAATCTTCAGAGAACTCACAATTTTTATCAATTTTAAAGAAAAACCTAGAAGGTTCTATTCTTCAAAATATAATACAGCATGAAACCGATCGTGTCATAATCTTCAATTTTGCTATACACGACTTTTTAGATGGACAAGTAAACAAACAACTCATCTTTGAAGCAATGGGCAAGCATTCTAATCTACTGCTTGTTCAAGACGGTCTGATTGTCGATACTTTCAAGAAAATGTTTTTTGCTGAAGGTAGACAGCTTCTTCCTCAAGCAACTTTTGAATTTTTCCCAACAACAAAAAAGTCTTTCCATTCAATCGATTATTCAAAAGTATTTTCATACAAAGATTTAGTTGACCAATACATGGGGCTTTCACCATTTCTTGCAAGATATTTAGTTGATCATCCCGTTCAGCTTTTAGAAATAAAACTCAATCCTACTCGAAATTTAAAAGATGGTAAAGATTATATATTCGATATCTTTGAAGATGATTCTTTAAAGAAACATTTTTCAACCATTTCTGAAATGATGGACGAAAAAGAGGAAAAACATAGTCATACGCTTTCTCCACATGAAATATTCATCGATAAACAGTTAAAGAAATATCAAGTTAAGAAAGAACAGTTCTTGGAGTTGCTAGAACAAGCAAAAATCAAATTGGAGTACAAAGCCAAAGGTGACTTAGTCTATCAATCTCAATTACCACTAGATCAAAAGCAATCATCGATTGAGGTTTATGGAACTCAACTTCTATTAGATCCTACAAAAACATTGAATGAAAATGCCCAATATTTCTTTAAAGGATATCAAAAAGCAAAAAGAACAATTGAAAACATAAAAACTCAAAATAATCAAAACGAAGAACTCATTAGTCTATTTAATGAATTTAAAACCTATTTAGATTTATCGTCTGGTGATAATATCAAAGATTTTGAGGCTGACCTCTTGCCTTTCGGTTATAAGACAAAACAAAAAATGCCGAAAAAGAAACAAGAAAAAAAGCCTAATATATTCATTTTGACTGATGATAACCTTCATTATTATATTGGAAAAAACAGCTTGCAAAACGAATATATTACTCATCATGTTGCAAATAAGGAAGATTATTGGTTTCATGTCAAAGACTTTCCTGGATCCCATGTTGTTGTTGATACAAAGGTATTAAATGAAGCAATCATAAGAAAAGCTTCAATGCTTGCTGCTCATTTCTCAAGTTTGAAATATTCATCTTCAATTGCAGTCGATTATACTCAAATCAAACATATCAAAAAAATACCAGGAAAACCTGGATATCAAGTCAATTATAAAAATCATCAGACCATTTACATTGATATTGATGAAACCAAGATTGCAAATTATTTAAAAAATGTCTAATTTACCATAATTTAGACTTTTTTTAAACTTATAGGCAAAATAGTTGATACTCATGCCTATTTGATGTAAGATAGGGTTATAAATAGGAGGAACAAAACTATGAAATTTGAATTACCTAAATTACCATATGCATATGATGCATTAGAACCTTTCTTTGATGCAAGAACAATGGAAATACATTATACGAAACATCACCAAGGTTACACAAACAACTTAAACGCAGCATTAGAAAAACATGCTGATTTATCAACACCTCTAGAAGAATTATTAGCTGATCTTTCTTTAGTGCCATCAGATATTAGAGCTGCTGTACAAAATAATGGTGGTGGTTACTTTAATCACGCATTCTTCTGGCCTTTACTTCAAGTGAACAATGGTGCATTGCCAAAAGGTAAATTATTAGAAGCTATCAAAGCGGACTTTGGTTCATTTGATGCTTTCAAAGAAGCTTTTGGAGCTGCTGCTAAGACAAGATTCGGTAGTGGTTGGGCATGGCTCATTGTAACGCCTGAAAAGACACTTAAAGTGCTTTCAACAGCTAATCAAGATACACCACTGGCTGAAGGCAAACCAGTTTTAGGACTTGACGTTTGGGAACATGCTTATTATTTGAATTACCAAAATAGACGTCCTGATTATGTTTCTGCATTCTTTAATGTAATCAATTGGAATAAAGTTGAAGCATTATACAAAGAAGCATTATAAAAAATTCAGTAGATGAAAAGAACTAACTCACTTTGAGCTAGTTCTTTTTTTTAGCTATTTTGAATTTGTCCAACATCGGTTATGACCTTTTCTTCAAATTCTCTAGATTCTCCTACTTTTTCAATGGTTTTCTTAAAGATAATAGGACCAACCAATTCAAAGAATAAAATACCAGCTAAGACGATTGTACTTACGAGAATGGATTCTTGTTCGGGAAATAAGGTTGTTACTGCGACTAGCATCCCAATTTCAACACCACCTTGAGGCAGTAAACATAATCCAACAGAATTTCTCACGACTTTAGGAGATTTTGCGATGAGTGCTCCAACATAAGCTCCTCCTATTTTTCCTATAGAACGGAAAACGATATAAAGAACAGCAATCAATCCTGCAACTTTAAGTACGGATATTGAAAGTTGTGCACCAGCTAATGTAAAGAAGATAATGATTAAAGGGCCGCTGAAATTAGAAAGTGCTGCACCTTGAATTTCAAATGTTTCTTTCTTAATAAAGTTCGTAAATGCCATCCCAATCATCATCGGTGTTAAGATCATGGATAAGAAAAATTCATGAGCTAACCATATGGAGATCAAAACTGTAGATAGTGACAAGACAAGATAAGCAATATAGCGTTCTCTTTTAGGCAATTTATTAATGAAGAGTTTAGAACACAATCCTAAGAAAGCGCCTAAAAGTAAACCAACAAGAATTGATAATGTTATTTCAATAAAGGGTTCAATGATTGCTGTATGAAAGTTTAGTGTTTCACCATTGATTAAGCTGAGTGCAATAGTAATAAATAAACCAAAGATTACAACCCCAAAAATATCATCAATACCAGTAATTGGAACTACAGAATCAACAACAGGACCTTTTGCTCTCATATTTTTAACCATAACGATGATTGGAGCTGGTGCAGTTGCTGTTGCAATCGCTGATAATGTAAGGGCAAGCCAAAGTCTTCCATCAATTAAATATACAACGACTAAGACAATAATAGCTGTAGCAAGTGCTTGAACAATGGTAATGATCATAATTGATTTGCCACTTTTTTTTACTTTAGGCAACCATAATTCTGTACCAATTTGGTAGGCAATAATACCTAATACGAAGTTTGTAACAACATCAAAACTGATGAGGGTATGCTCTGTTATAACATTTAGGATGGATGGTCCTAAAATAATACCTGCAATAATATAACCAGTAATTTCTGGTATTTTAATCAATTCTGCAAGTTTACCAAAGACAAATCCCATCAATAAAGTGATTGCTAAAAATAATAAAAATACATAAATATCCATCAAGTAAGTCTCTCCTTCAGTCTCTAACATCATGTAGACTATATGTTTTTTGTTGTGGTTTTTATGCAATTTTAATCAAAATTAACAGAAACCACAATACTTCTACTTTTTACCTATATTTATTATATAACGATTGTAGCATTATAAACTAAAATTTAATATCTTTTTCAGTTTATATACAAAAAAAAGGAAGCATAAGCTTCCTTATTGATTATGAGTTTCAATAATTGCGTAATCACCATCATGTCTTCTATAAACCACATTGGTTCTTAAAGTATGAATATCTAAATAAACATAGAAGTCATGACCAGATAATTCCATCGCTGCAAATGCTTCTTCTGAAGTCATTGGCTTTAACTCAACTTGCTTATTTTTAACTAATTGACTTGCAAGAATGTCTTTTTCAAGTGACTCTGCATCAAATTCATTTGAATAAGCCTGCTTAATACCTTCTTTTTCTAGATTGTGCTTGAGCTTATCTTTATATCTTCTAATTTGAGCAACGAGCTTATCATTAGCCTTATCAATAGCTGCATACATATCGTAATCTGATACCTCAGCTCTTAACACAGTTCCTTTAGTTGGAATTGTGACCTCAATTTTGTGGTGATCTTTATAGACTTTGCACACCACTCTGACTTCAGAGACGACTTCTGGACCAAAAAAGGAAATGACTTTATTAAATCTCTTTTCAGCATAATCCTTAATTGCTTCAGTTGGAACAAAACCATTCTTACCCAATACTTCAAATTTCATAGTTTTTCTCCTTTTTCTATATTTTCATAAAGCGAAAGCAAATAAATATTGCCTAGCTTTAGAGAATCCAATTCATTAAAGACTTCCTGATCAATCAAATCAAAGTATATAAAAACATAATCGTGATAATGATGAACAAAATCTATGTAATAAGGTTTCATCATTGACATGTATGCTGTACCTTTTAGATGACTAACACCTATGGTCATCGAATGATGGATAATGATAGCATCTTCTATAGGAATTATCTGGTGACGAGGTACAAAGGGATTTTGCATGTAACATGTTTCACATATATGATGTATTTCAGGATCAAACAAGTTCATGATATTTCTTTTAGTCTTAACTTTTTTACCACATTGTTCACAAAGCATAACAAGCCCTCCTAATTGATATTAGTTGGGCTTGTGGTTGATTACTTTTTATAAGCTTCTACAATTTTATCAATGAGGTTGTGAGGAACTTCTTCATATCTTAGGAATTCACGAGTAAATGAACCACTACCTTGAGTCATTGCTTTTAAATCGATAGCATATTTAACAATTTCTGATTCTGGAACTTCTGCGATAACAACTTGGAATCCTTCGGATTGACTCATTCCAAGTACTCTACCACGTCTTTTGTTCATATCGCCCATGACATCACCAACAAATTGATCCTTGATGGTTACTTCAACTTTAACGATTGGTTCGAGAATGGTTGGTTGACAAGTCTTAATCGCATCTTTAAATGCGAGTGCAGCAGCAAGTTTAAATGATAATTCATTAGAGTCAACAGCATGATATGATCCATCATATAGTGTTGCTTTAATATTAATCACAGGGAATCCAGCAAGTGGGCCATGTTCAAACGTTTCAATTAACCCTTTTTCAACAGCAGGGAAATAGTTTCTTGGAACTGCGCCACCAAAGACATCTTCTTCAAACTCAAATAATTCTTTAGATGGTTCGAATTTAACCCAAACATGACCAAATTGTCCTGCTCCACCTGATTGTTTCTTATGTTTACCTTCACCATTAACTGTTTTCTTGATGGTTTCGCGATAAACAATTTTTTGTTCATCAATATCAACATCAACTTTGAACATTGTCTTCATTCTTTCAAGAACATATCCAAGATGTGTCATGCCTTGACCACCTAGTAAAAGTTGTGCTGTTTCTTTATTTCTTCTAATCTCAAAAGTTGGATCTTCAAGATTAAGGCGGTGTAATGCCATAGAAATCTTATCTTCGTCATTCTGATTCTTTGGATGAACTGCAATATAAATAACTGGTGTACCAATTGCAACTGGTTCATAGACGATAGGACTCTTTGGATCTGCTAAAGTATCTCCGGTTTCAATACCATCAATTTTAGCGACAGCAGCCATATCTCCAGCATGGAAGAAATCACAAGGAATTTGATTTTTACCACGAACTCCAAATACATTGGTAATCTTCTTTGATTCACCCTTATTTGAAATAACGATATCTTGACCATTCTTTAAAGTACCAGAATTAATTTTTAAAATATTAATTGCCCCTAAGAATGGGTCAACAGTTGTTTTGAAAACATAAGCAGAAAATGACTCATCATCATGTGTTAAGCGAGTGATTGATTCACCAGTTTTTGCATCTTTACCAATAAGTGGTCTTAATTCATCTGGTGCTGGTAAATAATCAACAAGCATATTAAGTAAAGTTCTAACACCAATAGTCTTAGTTGCACTACCAACAATGACAGGTGTTAATTCACCTTCAATAATACCAGCACGAAGTGCTGTCTTGACTTGACTTTCTGGAATTTCTTCACCTGAAAGATAAAGATCCAATAATTCTTCAGAAGTTTCAGCAACACTTTCTAAAATCATGTTGTGTAGTTCTTCAACTTTAGATTTCTTTTCTTCCCAAATTTCTTCATCATGACTATCTGTACCATCATAAATGCGAGCTTTCATTTCAATAACATTGACGAAGCCTTCAAAATTTTCATTATGACCAATTGGCCAACAGAAAGGAACTGCTTTCTTACCTAATTTTTCGCGAATTTCTTCTAGAACCTCTTCAAATTTGACATTTTCCTTATCCATTTTATTGATATAGATAATTGCTGGAATATGACGTTTTCTGATTTCATTCCAAACACGTTCAGTACCTACTTCGACACCTTTACTTGCATCGATTAAAATAACGGCACCTTTGACAACTTCAAGTGTTTGACTTAAGTCGCCAACAAATTCATCACTACCTGGTACGTCTATAAAGTTTAACTTATAGTCCATCCATTCTACTGGTATGACACTAAGTGAAAGGCTTGACTGTTTTGTTTGTTCTTCAACTAAATAGTCTGAAACGGTATTCTTGCGTTCAACTTCTCCCTTTTTGTCAATTGCTTTGCCTACATAAAGTAGAGCTTCAGAAATACTAGTCTTCCCTGACCCCTGATGCCCTAATACTGCTATGTTACGAATCTCTTTGGTTGAATACTCTTTCATCCTAAACCTCCTGTAATCGTTTACATATTCTATACCCATATTATAGCATAAACTTATGCTCAACAAATCGATTTTATACAGAAAATATGAAATTTCACATAAGTCATAAAAAGATGCTATAATATAGACGGTGAAATTATGAAAAAATTAGCAATTAAACTCATTGAATGGTATCAAAGGGATATTTCCCCAAATAGTAATCATAAATGTAGACATTCTCCAACATGTTCAGCATATGCAAAAGAATGTTATGTTCGATTTAATTTTGTGAAAGCCTCTTTTTTAACAACCAAACGTATCTTGACTTGTAATCCCTTATTTAAACCTAAATATGATCCAGTACCTGAAAAGAAAATTAAGATAAAAAAAGAAAGTAGCCAATGATTTCAATCATTGGCTAATTTTTTATCTATTTTCACTTTTTCTTTTTTGTTTTTAATCACTTTTTGTCTTGAAAATGCTTCGCGTTCTTTCTCTTCTAAAGCTTCTGTAATATACTTAATATTTTCTTCAAATTTTGGAATCACGATATTTTCCAGAGCGTTAGCTCTTTTTTGTGCTCTTCTGATTGCATTTGCAAGTCGATAGGTAGAATTATCAATTTCTGCTAATTTAACTGTTAACTCTCTTACCTTTAAAAAGCTTTTATATGCATAGTCAAATTTTGTATTGGTATGACTGATACCATAAGAAATTCTCATCTCTTCTGGCTCATAAGTTAACTGTGGAATTTCAACACCCATAACACTTCTATAACTCACAGATAAACCCGAGGTAACTGGAATAGATTTAGCAATATCACCCACAATACCTAAAGTAATATTTGCTTCTTGCAGCGCTAAATAAGCCTGTCTATAAGTTGTTGATAATTCATCTCTTAATAAACGGACATCTTCAAGAAGACTCATCATTTCATGAATTAAAATATTTCTTTTTCGATCCATGAGTTCATAGCCTTTATGTGCCAACTGATTTGATTTTTGTAGTGTCATTAAGTTCCCTTTTGTAGGGAAAACTTGAGGACTCATGCTTTCATCCCTTTCAGAGCACTAATGATTGGTTTAACAACAATGTTGAAACGTTCAACTGCACGTTCATGATTATAATATTGAGAAAGTAATGTATCATCTACACGGTTTAATTCTTCTTTTGGCAAGACTGATAATAAATCCCATCCTAAATCTAGAGTATCAATGATGGAGCGATTTGTTTCATATCCTTGACCAATAAAATGTTTTTCAAATAACTTACCGAATTCAATGTATTGTCTATCAACACCTGATAGTTCATCTTCGCCGATAACTGAAGCAAGACTTCTTGCATCTTGAACTTGTGCGTAAGCGGCAAATAACTGATTCGCAACAGATTGATGGTCTTCTCTTGTATAACCTGCACCTATACCATCTTTCATCAATCTAGATAGTGAAGGCAAAATACCAACTGGTGGAAAGACACCAACTTGATTTAAATCTCTACTAAGAACAATCTGGCCTTCGGTAATATAGCCAGTCAAATCAGGAATTGGATGGGTAATATCGTCATTAGGCATTGTTAAAATAGGAATTTGAGTCACACTACCTTTAGCTTGTGAAACAATTCCTGCTCTTTCATAAAGTGATGCTAAATCAGAATATAAGTATCCAGGATATCCTTTACGACCAGGAATTTCACCTTTACTACTCGAGAATTCACGAAGCGCTTCACAATATGATGTGATATCAGTTAGGATAACTAAAACATGATAATTATGTTTAAATGCTAAATATTCAGCTGCAGTAAGTGCAAATCTTGGTGTTAATATTCTTTCGATGATTGGTTCATTTGAAAGATTTAAAAACATCACAACCTTACTCATGACACCAGCTTGTTCAAACGAATGTCTGAAATAAGATGCTACGTCGTTTTTAACACCCATAGCAGCAAACACAATACAAAAGTCTTGAGATTGTGACTCTGCAATCTTAGCTTGTTTAACAATTTGAACAGCTAGCTCATTATGAGGCATTCCTGATCCAGAAAAGATTGGTAATTTTTGTCCTCGAATTAAGGTAGTTAAGGCATCAATTGAACTAATACCTGTCTGAATATAATTTCTTGGGTATACTCTTGATACCGGATTTAAAGGTAGCCCATTAATGTTTCTTTTTTCATCGATAAAGACCTCACCTAAGCCATCAATCGGACGGCCCGAACCATTGAATGTACGGCCCAAAATTTCCATAGATAAAGACATCTCAACAGAATGACCTGTAAAAATCGTCTTCGTATTTGTAAGTGAGATGTTTTGCGTACCTTCAAAAACTTGAATAGCAACTCTTGTGCCTTCAATTTGTACAACACGGCCATATCTAGTCGCACCGTTATTTAATTTAATTTCAACCATTTCTTCATAGCCAACATCTGTCACGTCATCTAAAAAGACTAAAGGTCCATTAATTTCATCTAAGCCGATATATTGAAGTTTCATTATTTGTCCCCCTTATTTCAGTCTCTTGATGATTCGATCAATCGTTTTAGGATATTGATCAAACTTTTCAAGTTCATCATTTGGAACATCATATTTCATTTTAATGATCTGGTCCATAATACCAGTATCTAATAAAACATTGAGTGAATGACCTTCATTAATAAATTTTTTAGCTTTCTGATGTAAATACAAAATGACATCCATCATTTTTAATTGTTTTTCTAAAGGCACATATGTATCATCCTTATGAAAAGCATTTTGTTGGAGGTAGCCAAGTCTGATAACTTTACCAATTTCAATGACTAATTTTTGATCATCAGGTAAAACATCACTACCAATTAACTTAACAATTTCCAAGAGCTTGTTTTCTTCAGAAAGAATACCCATCATCTCTTGTCTATCTGTTAAGAATCTTGGACTAACATTTTTGTCGTACCACTTGGTTAAATCAATCACATAATCAGAATAGCTCGTATTCCAATTAATTGCTGCATAGTGTCTTTGATATGCAAGTTCTTTATCTAAAGCCCAGAAGCTTCTAACAAAGCGTTTGGTATTTTGTGTTACAGGTTCAGAGAAATCTCCACCTTGAGGAGAAACCGCACCAATGATTGATACAGATCCTTCATTACCACTCAAAGTATTCATATAACCTGCACGTTCATAAAATTGCGAAATACGGCTAGGTAAGTATGCAGGGAATCCTTCTTCTGCTGGCATTTCTTCTAGACGACCACTAATTTCTCTGAGCGCTTCCGCCCATCTTGATGTTGAGTCGGCCATAAGGGCAACATGATATCCCATATCTCTATAATATTCAGCAATAACAACACCAGTATAAATACTGGCTTCTCTTGCTGCAACTGGCATGTTTGATGTATTTGCAATTAATACAGTTCTTTCCATCAAAGGTTTATTGGTTCTAGGGTCTATCAATTCAGCAAATTCTTCAAGAACTTGTGTCATTTCATTACCACGTTCACCACAACCTACATAAATAATTAAATCCGCATCGCACCACTTTGCAAACTGATGCTGCATCATGGTCTTTCCAGTACCAAATCCACCTGGAACTGCTGCAGCTCCACCTTTTGCTATTGGAAATAATGTATCAATAACACGTTGACCACTGATTAATGGTGTGCTAATTGGTATACGTTTAGCAACCGGACGTGGCGTTTTAATTGGCCATTTTTGAACCAATGTTAATTCATGAGTAACACCTTTTGAATCCTCAGTTTTGACGATGACATCAAAAAGTTTATATTTTCCGTCTTTTGCAATCCATGTCACGCGACCATCAGCACCTTTTGGTGTTAAAAACCGATGCTCAATAGTTTCTGTTTCTTGAGTCGTTCCATAAATTTGACCGAAAGAAAGTTGATCATCAATCTTTACTGATATTTTGACATCCCAAAGCGAATGACGATCGAGTGATTCAACATCACTACCAATCGGAATATAAATGCCTTCTTCTTCAGATATTGTTCTTAATGGTCTTTCAATACCATCAAAAATATTCTTAAGCAATCCAGGTCCTAACATTGCTGAAATAGGTTCTCCAGTTGAAAAAACAGGTTCACCAATAGCAAGTCCTGTTGTTGATTCATAGACTTGTATGGTTGTTAACTCTTTATTAATGGATATAACTTCTCCTAACAGCTTATCATTACCCACATAAGCCATTTCTAACATGGCAAAATCGAGTGTGTTTTTGACGGTAACAACTGGACCATTAATCGAATAAATAGTATTCTTCACTTTTGTTACCTCCTAACTTCTAATAAGCAATTTTGAATTCTTGTAGAACCATTCTTTTTGTGATGCTAATTTCGTATCAATTGTTTCATCGATCTCTATACCTTCATTTTTTAGGAAAAATTCAAATCCACCAAGATGTAAATCGGGTGATTTAACAATCTCATGGGGAGCTGTAATTGTTTCTTCAATAATTTTAGTTAAATGGGAGTCGCGATCTGAAATGGTGATGATTGATTTTTTATTTGCATATTTTTTGTTCAAATCAGTCAATTTTTGAGTCATCACTTTTTCATAATCTTTAGATTTAATGAATTGATAGATTTTATCAAGGACAGCATGAAAAACAATATTGGTCATGAATGTACGTTCTTTGATGAGCATCTCATTATATCCAATACTTATTTGATTGAGTTTATCTTGATAATGAAGTTTTAATTCCTTCATTTCTTTGCCAAGTTCAACTTCCTTTTTCATCTGCAAATCTTCGCTAATTGCTTTCATTTCTTTTGCATAAAGGTAATCAATCTCTTTTTTCAATTCATCCATACTTTTTTGTGCTTCTCTTTGTATCGCTTTATCAAAATAACGATACAGTTGGTCTTCATTATAATATGCCATCTATCTTCACCTCACAGCTTGATGCCTATGGCTTCACTAACATATCGGTCAATTGCTTCACCGATTTTAGCTTGACCATGGCGATCAGGTATTTCGACAATAAGTTTCTTTTGTTGGGTAAGCTTGAGCTCAGAAATAATTTGTGGTGCTAGTTCGACCAATTTGGTCGTGACTAAAATAACAGCAATGGTTTCATCGTTTAAGGCTTTTTCTAGTTCTGCTAAAAATTCCTTAGTTTCATGAACAACTTCGCCGTCTATACCCACAAGTCTCATTCCAACCTGAGTATCAACATTGTCGCTTAATAAGAAAAACTTCATAAGAATCCTTCTTCCGATTAAAGCTTATTAATAATTAAAATTGAAATTAATAAACCGTAAATAGCAACCCCTTCACCAAGGGCAACAAAAATAAGTGCTTTACCAAAATTCTTTTCATTTTCTGAGAAAGCTCCAATCGCAGCAGGTGCAGATGCAGCAACAGCAACCCCAGCACCAAGTGCAGACATGCCTGTAACTAAAGCAGCACTCAAGAAGCCAAGACCTTGCGCAATTGTTCCTGTTAATAAATCTGTCGCAGGATCAGTTGCTCCAAATACTGTTGGACGGACAAATAATTGAACCACGAAAACAAGAACAATAATTGTGAAAAATCCAACAATATGTGTTAGAAGTCTTGATTTTGCAACTTGAACAGTTGCTTTTCCTCTAAATACCTTAATTAAAGGTAGTGTAACTAAAACAATCAAAAGCAAAGGTAAAACCCATTCAATAAAATTTAACATGTTTAATTCCTCCTAAAAAATTATTTATTCAGTGCATTAAATGCAATGCCATTACCATGGTAATATCTTGAAAACATTTCATAAAATTCAAGTCTCAAAACTTGAATACCAACAATCATACCCTCTAGTCCCATAACAAAGATGTTACCAAGGATCAATACAACCCATCCTCCATTACCAACCATGAACATCAAAGTTATGACAACTAACATCATGCCAGCATGCGATAAAATAAATCCACCAACACGCAAGAAACTCATTGTGTTTGTAATATAACTTAGGATGATTTCAAAGAGTTCAAAGAACCCTTCAACGAAAAATCCACGGAAACCTTTTGGAAACATATTTTCTTTATGAAATGCACGTTCTAAAGGTTCCTTAAGGAAAATCAAAATCAGGGGAACTACTGCAAAACCAAGGATTGTCCATATGTTAAAGATTGAACGCCCCAATACAAGTTGTAATGCAGCACCAACTAAAATATAACCATATAAGATAAGTCCAGCAAGACCATTATGCGATACAAGTAATTCAGCATATAATTTTTGCTTAAACAATGTAAAAATGTTTAGAATCATGGCAATGACGATAAAGAATGCTCCAATGGAAATAGCTGCTATCAAAAGTGTCATTGTAAATGATGAATCCATGACGTTCACTGGATTACCTGAAAGCCCTAAAACTTGAGTATAGAGTGGGGTTAATACTTCCTCCATCCCAAAAAACGAGCCATACAGTAATCCAAACAGTGCGGAAAAGATACCAATTCGAATACCGATTGCACCTAATCTCATCTTCTTAAACTTTAATAACAAGTATCCTAAGATAATTAATACGAGACCTTGTCCAAAATCACCAAACATAATACCAAACAATAAGGAATATGTTAATGCTACGAAAGGTGTCGGATCAATTTCTCCATAGGATGGTAGTCCATACATTTCAACGAACATTGAAAATGGTTTGCTAAACCAACCATTCTTCAGTTTAGTTGGAGGTTTAATTCTTCTGTCACTATAGGCGTCATTGACTTCAATCTCAACATCTTCAAACGATTCAAAAGCTTTTTGGAAGGTTTCAACATCTTTTTCTTCAGCAAATCCAGAGATACTAAATTTATTGCCTAATCCAACAACGTATTGCTTCGCATCATAGACTCGATTAAGAAATAAAAGTTCACCTTTAATTGCTGATAACTTTTCAGTTGATTCAGCAATGAAGTTGTTTAACTGCTGATGATAGTCTTCAATCATCTTTGTTGTGTTTTCTATTTCTTGATTCAAAGATTTTTCAGCATCTTTTGGAGTACCATGTACAAAGTCAGGAATATAAATACGTTCGAAGAACAGAGATGAGAACATATTATCAACTTCACTCTTATATTCATCAGTTGTGAAGTACATGCACCAGCTATTGTTATGATCATGATTGAACGATTTATAAATAAATGGTTTGTTTTGAAAAAACCTTAGTTTTTCAACATTGCTGTTTGGTAATCTACCAAATCGAATATTGATATACTGGCATGAAAATAAATCGTCTAAAGGGATTTCTAAGTTCATGATGTTTTCAATTTGGATTAAAGCATCATTATAGACTTGGATGTGCTTTTCTAATTCTTTAATCTGATTAGATTCAGTTTCAAGTCTATTTCTAAATTCGTGCATATATTCAAGCATGTCACTAAATTTATATTTTTCATCGCGATTTTCTTTGTCAGATAAGCCGATTTTAAATTGTTGCTCGATTTCGTCAAGTTCAGTCAGTAAAGGCTCACATGGATTTTCTGTTACAAATGAAGTTAATCCGTGTACCTTTTCGATGATCTCACTCGCATGAACAGGGTGAAAACCTTTCAAGTCAATAAAACTCATGAGAATGGGATCTAAGTTATTAAGATTTGTTGTTAAATCAATAAGTTTAACTTTGGCAATACTCATGAATTTCCTCCTAACCAATCAATAGATTAGCATTTGTCTAATTTTTTGATCATCTACTTGATAGCGAATACCTTCAATAATATTTGTTAGATTAACAATTTCAAATTCACTAAGTGCCACAAAAGCTAAGAAAACTTTTGGAACATCAGTTGCATAGTAAATAAACTTCTTTGCGATATCATATTGAATTCTTCCTGCATAATATTCAACATAAACATAATCTTTATCACTTGTAAATCTTGAAAATTCTGAGGTTGATAAATATTTTAAGATCGCATCCGGATCTTTTAATTTTGTCAATTCATCAAATTTTTTATCACTTATCCTACTATGCTTTGTAACCAAGATGCTTTTGATTCTAGCTGGTTCAGCTTGATAGAATTTTTTTAATCTGTAAATTTTGATGATGTTATTCAATTCAATTCTTGTTTGAAAAACACTTTCTAAATCTTTTTTTAATGTGCCTCTATAATATTGATCTATTCTTCTGAATGCTTCATCATAATAGTAGTCTTCTAAAGCATGCTCGATATCTAAATATAAGATTTGTTGATTATCTTTGGTGTCAAAAGGCTTCAAAATATCATAATATGGTGTCTTTTCTAAAGCCTCCAATAATTCATTTAAATTGGAAGCCTTGAAAACTAGAGCCATATCAATATGTGTGTGAACATCAAAGAAAAACGGCATTTTTCCTTGATTTTCATCATAGTCTTCTGAAATCATTGTTCTAAGTGCTGTTAAAATAATTTCGTTTTCTTGTTGGACGATATTGAGCTCAAAGAATTCTAAATCATTAGAATGAACCTGTTTAATTAATCGCATTATTTGATCAAAAGAATTCTTCTTAATGAGGGATTCAATATTTCCACGACGAATGGTATTCTCTTTAACATCTTTTAATATGTTCTGATAATTTTCATGTTTTTTTAAATAACCAACAAAGTCAGGCAATGTTTTGAATTTGGAAATTTTTTCATATTCTTCTGGCTTAATGAAATTTCCATAAATTGATTTTGCTTTGCTTATAATCGCATTATTAGCCCAAGAACTCATATGAATCTCCTTCTTCAATCATTTTGTTATGATTTAAACCAACTTTTCTTAACATGCCTTGGCGGTAAGATACGTCCATCACTATATGCATCTTTTATCTCAATGTCAACATTTTCATATTCTTCAAAAGCTTTCTTAAATTCATCTATCTCGCTTTCTAAGATGAATGATGAGACACTAAATTTATTACCCATGCCAACAACGAATTTTCTGAATTCAAAGACTCGATCTAAAAAGATAAGTTCTCCATGAAGTTTTGTTATTTTTCCCATGTTTTCATCAATCAAATCTTTCATGTCAACTCGATATTGATCAATCATTTTTCGAATGCTATCAATTTCCGATTCTAAAGCATCAATTGCATCATTTGGAGTGCCATGTACAAAATCTGGAATCATAACGCGTTCAAATAAGAGGGATGAGAATATATTATCAACTTCTCTTTTATATTCATTGGTTGTGTAGTACATACACCATGTCTTATCGCGATCCTTTTTAAACGATCTATAGATAAACGGCTTGTTTAAAAATAGCTTGATTTTTTCTAAGCTATCATTTGGAATTCTTCCAAAACGAAAGAAGACGAAGTTACATGAAAACAGGTCGTCTAGTGCGATGTCTAAGCTATGAATATTCTTAATTTGAATGAGTGCATCCTTATATTTTTGTATATTTTCTTCTAATTGATTGATTTGAGTAGCTATTGAACTTAATTTTTCATGTAATGATAGAACATAATCATACATGTCATTAAAATTACAAGTTCTTTCCTTGATTTCATCACCTGGAATTTCAATATTAAAATCAGCAGTGATATTATCTAATTCATTCAATATGGAGCGGCAAGGATTTTCTGATACTAAAGACGTCAATCCTTTGACCTTTTCTACGATTTCAGTTGCTAAAACTGGATGAATGCCTTTTAAATCAACAAATGTCATGAGGACATCGTCAATTTGATATGTTTGAGAAACTAAATCAATCAGTTTCATTTTTATTGTACTCATGATACCTCCATCTCTATACAGTATATATATAGGTTATATTCCTTATGATTACATCATAAAATACTGATGATGGATAACTAACCTTTATCGATACATGCATTAAAGATTTTTTCAATCCATAAATCCTTGTTGTCTTCATATTGTTTTTGAATATTTTTCAAAGTATTCTTATAGGTTTGAAGCTCAATTTTTTTCTTTTCAACGATTTCAGCTTCTAGACTTTCTTGTGTCTCTTGCACTTTTTGTTTAATTTCCGCAAGAAAAGTTTGATGAAGCTTTTCTGCTTCAGCCTTGATGACCTCATCTAAATGTTCTTTTTTCTTTGTGAGTTCGCTCACTTGTTCCCTAGCTTTTTTATCAAGATTGATTGTATCTTTGATGATGTTATGATGCATAGGATCACCTTCATTTCATATTTATTTTACTACTTCTAATATGCTCTTGCAAACCAAACAGTCTGTGTTGCAGGATTATGTGTAACTGGACATATTTCAGTAATTAATGTCTGGTCAAAAGGAATAACTCTCGCAGTTGCTGTCGTATCTTTTTTAATTTGTATTTCAGCTTCTTCACCTGAAATACTCATCGCAACATAGCCACCTTTTTTGATGTATTCTTTGAATTCATCATAAGTTTGGGCTTGGTATGTGTTAGATTCAACATGAGCTACAGCTTTATTGTACATCGCATCATGCATGTCTTTTAGAATGTTAGGTAAGGATGTCAAAACTTGATCAATTTTCATGACATGTTTTGTTCTATTGTGTCTTGTTACAAGCGTAACTTCATTATTTTCTAAGTCTCTAGGTCCAATTTCAATACGAACTGGAACACCCTTCATTTCATATTCAGAGAATTTCCAACCTGCTGATTTATTTGAATCATCAACTGAAACACGATAACCCGCTTTTTTAAGTGAATCAAATAAGTTTTGAGTTGCTTGTTGGACAACTTCTTTTTGTGACTGAATTGGAATGATAACTACTTGAATTGGAGCAACATAAGGAGGAAGAACTAAGCCTTCATCATCACCATGAACCATAATGACTGCACCAATCAATCTTGTGGAGACACCCCAAGACGTTTGATATGCATATTGTTGTTGATTATCAGCATCGGTGAATTTAATTTCAAATGCTTTAGCAAATTCTTGTCCAAAATAGTGCGTCGTTCCTGACTGCAGCGCTTGTCCATCATGCATCAAAGCTTCAATACTATAAGTATCTACAGCTCCAGCAAATTTTTCTTTTTCAGTTTTCTTACCAGTAACAAAAGGAATCGCTAAAAGTTCTTTACCAAGTTTCTTATATATTTCTAAAATATCAAGTGTTTCTTTTCTTGCTTCATCTTCAGTAGAATGAACTGTATGACCTTCTTGCCATAAAAATTCTTTACCCCTTAAGAAAGGACGTGTTGTCTTTTCCCAACGTACAACACTGCACCATTGGTTATAGAGTTTTGGTAAATCTCTATAAGAATTTACAATCTTTTGATAATGTGTACAAAAAAGTGTTTCAGAAGTTGGTCTAACAATCAGTCTTTCGGCCAATTCTTCTACACCTGTAGTTGTTATGATTGCTGTTTCAGGAGCAAATCCTTCAACATGATCTTTTTCTTTTTGAAACAAAGATTCAGGGATGACTAAAGGCATATAGACATTTTGATGTCCAGTTTCTTTTAGTCTTCGATCTAAATCTTGTTGAATACCTTCCCATATTGCATAACCATAAGGACGATAGATGATAAATCCTTTGACATCACTATAGTCCATCAATTCAGCTTTTAAACATAAATCTGTATACCACTGTGCAAAATCAGCATCTCTTGCTGTAATTGCATCAACCATTTTTTTATTGTTACTCATTTTATAATCATCCTTGTTTAATTTTTCTTTATTCTAGCAAATACTGATATGATACTAAAAAACATAATAATGAGGAAAACCCATGGAATGGATGTTGTTGATCCGAAACTTCTATATATTGCATACATTATCCCAAAGGAAATAAAAATACTTAAAAATGACAAAACATTCTTTTTGTTATTTTTATTTTGTGCGACTTGTCTTTTATCAAAGAAATCTTGATCTTCTACTGGAGCATCTTGTCTTTGCTCATATCTTTGATATTCTACATCATCACTTTTTACATTCGTTTTTTTTGCGTAACGGTTCCCATTATTTTTATCGTATTTCTGGTCTTGTTCATCAAATAGATCATCATACTTTTGAAACATATTCTTTTCTTCATTTGGCTTATTTTTCATTTATTTTTAATTAATATTGTTTTACCATCGACAAAATCAATTTTACGCTCCTTATAAAGATGTCCTAAAGCACGTTTGAATGCTTTTTTGCTCATCTCAAATTCTTCGAAGATTTCCTCGGGTGTACTATCTGCTGTAAGTTGCATGTCACCCTTACGAATCATATAAGATAATATGATGTTGGCATCGTCAAAGATAGCAATTTCTTTCTGTGGAGCTAATGAACCTGTATATCCTTTTTCAGAGTGGTAAACCACTTTGACTTCAACTTCTTGACCATATCTTAAAGGTTCTTTATGCATCGTGTGATGTACAAAAACCCAATGACCATTTGCTGTAAGTAAATTAACACCTTCACGACCGATTTTTTGAACTCTAGCTTTAATTGTTTGTTTCAATTCAAGTGGTTCTGAAGGTTCAAGTTTTGACTCTTCTTTCGATATCAGTTTTGCAACCAATTTACCTTTCACTTTCACGCCTACATAAAGCTGATCGTCTTTTTGTGGCCATTCCGCTTGATCATAAGGTAGGTCATCTGCTGAAAGCAATAACTCTTTAGCAATACCCATATCTAAAAAGACTCCTAAAGATTCATGAACTGCTGATACGTTTAAGAATCCCGGTCGCCCAACTGTGATGATTGGATCTTTTAATGTTGCAGCCAATCTTCCTTTTTGATCAAAATAAAGGAAAGCAGCAACAACATCTCCAGACTTCAATTCCTTGAATAAGCTTTCATTGTTATGTAAAAAAACTTCACCCTCATCTGAGTCAAGCATATAACCTATATCTGTTTTTCTATTTACAACTAAATTGTTGATTTCTCCAACCTTTAAAGACATATTATCACCTAGTATCATTTTATCATAAAAAAGGGTATTAAGATAGGACTTGCAAAAAAAAGAGTGCCTAGGCACTCAGATGTCTAATTCCTTTAATAATTCTTCATATTGTTTAATTAGCAGCGATTTAAAAAACTCAGTTAATGGTGCTAAATCTTTATCTGATTTGAATGATTCAAGGCGTTCGATGTAGATTTCACGCATTTCTAATGGGATTGAAATTGGTAAATAATCGCCTTGTATCAAGAAATAGTTTAAAGCTAATTTTGCTAAGCGTCCATTCGCATCAACAAACGGATGAATCTTGGCAATACTTGCATGTGCATAAGTTGCTTTTTCTAAAACTGTACCTTCAAAATTGTCTATATTGATAAAGAATTTACTCATGCGATCATATACTTTGACATGATCTGGTGGTTGATGTGATGCTCCAAAAATGCTGATATTAACATTTCTGTAAACACCACCTTGGAAAATACCTTCAACTAAAATCTCATGAATATCTTTTAATTTTTCTTCGTTAAATGGCTTGTTTTCTTTTGCTTCTTTTTTTACAAACTCAAAAGCCTTTAAATGATTAAGAATTTCTTTTTGTTCTCTTTCACTGTACTCTAGTAAAGCTTTGGCATGGCTGAGACGCTTAACGTCTTCATAAGGAATTCTATTTTGTCCTTCCATACCCACAGCATCGTAAGTGTAGATTAACGCAAACTTCTTTTCAGCATCTTCAATTTGCTGCTGTTCGCATTCTTTAACTACGTTACTTAGATGCTGACGCTCTACCTCTAAAAGATCTTTCTCCATTTTACATCGCTCCCATCTTTTGATTTATTATATCATAAAAACGTTATCATAGACAAGGGGTTAGATAAAAACACGCGGATTATGTGTTAGTCTTCAATATATCTTTTTAAGAAAGCTTTTGTTCGCTCTTCTTTTGGGTGATTAAAGAGCTGATCAGGTGTCCCAATTTCAGCAATTACGCCTTGATCCATGAAGACAACACGATCAGAGACATCCTTAGCAAATGCCATTTCATGTGTCACAATCACCATGGTCATTCCTTCTTTTGCAAGTTGCTTGATGACAGCTAAAACTTCACCAACCATTTCTGGGTCTAGGGCTGATGTTGGCTCATCAAATAGCATGATATTTGGATTCATGCACAGTGCACGTGCAATGGCTACTCTTTGTTTTTGTCCACCTGAAAGTAAGGTCACTTTTGAGTTGATAAAATCTTGCATACCTACTTTCGTTAGATAAACTCGTGCGATTTCTTCAGCTTCTTCTTTAGATTTACCTAAAAGTTTAATAGGACCTAATGAGCAATTTTGTAAAACATTTTTATTGTTAAACAAATTAAACGACTGAAAAACCATACCAATATGCATCCGTAATTGTTCAAGATTTGTTTTAGGATCCATTAAATCAGAGCCTAAATAATAGATGTGTCCGTCGTCAGGTTCAGTTAAGAGATTTAAACATCTTAGTAGTGTCGTTTTACCAGAACCTGATGAACCAATAATCGTAACAACTTCCTTTTCTTGGACATCTAAATTGATACCATTAAGGACCAATTGATCATCAAAGTGCTTATGAATATTTTTGATTTCTAAGATATGTTTAGACACTAGCACTCACCTTCTTTACTTCAGTTTTACCACGTTCTAGACGAGCAAACACTTTACCTGTAACAAAGGTCAAAATTAAATAGATTATTGCAGCAATAAAGAACCCTTCAACGATTCGGTAATTTGATGAAGTCGCTGATTGAGTTGCCTTAAAGATATCCACAACGCCTATAACACTTAAGACTGCAGTATCTTTTAAATTGACAATAAATTCATTACCAATTGCAGGCAGTGAGTTTTTAATTGCTTGTGGTAAAACAATTTGAAACATCGATTGTCTTCTAGAGAATCCAAGGCTCCTTGCTGCTTCCATTTGTCCTTGATCAACACCGTTGATGCCACTTCGGATAACTTCAGCAATATATGCAGTTGTGTTTAAGGTAACAACAAATAGTCCAGCAATCAGTGGTTTCCACCATGAGATACCAAGTGGGGCAATGCCATAATAAAAAATCATTGCTTGAACAATCATGGGGGTCCCTCGAAATACAGTGATATAAATGTTTGCGAAACCTTTTCCTAATTTCTTTAAAAAGATACTGAAATGGTTGTCTCTACGATGATCAACAACTTGTGTACGCAGTACAGTCAGTAAGAGGGATAGTATAAATCCCCCTACTGTACCTACAATCGATAAAAATAATGTAATCAGTATGCCCCATAAAAAGAAACTAGAATATGTTTCAATTAAATATATAATTGTTTGAAAAAACTGATCTTTTGGTGGCAATATAGCATATATCATGACTTATTCTTGAGGTTGTCTTAGTAATGCTTCTTGCATAAATGTATTTCTTTGTTCTGTTGAAATGGTTGCTAATGCTGCATTAACTGCTGCAAGTAAACTCACATCTTCTTGTCTGAGTGCAACAGAGACGATAACATCGTCATCAGAAACAGTAAAGCCTAAACCAGCTCCAAATTGAATAATTGTATAATTGCTGTTTGAAGCAACTAAACCTTGAGCAACAGGAAGCTCAGCAACAAATCCATCAACTGAACCAGAAGATAATGCAACTGATAGTGCACTATAATTGTTTAAAGTTGTTTGATGAAGAACACCAGCAATTTGATCAATTAGATCATCTTGAAGTGTACCTTCTTGAGCAACGATTTTAGCTCCAGAAAAATCTGCTAATGAAGTTGCTGATGCATAAATACCATCAGTTCTTACAACCATCACTTGTTCTGATCTAAAATACTCATTGCTAAATGCGACAGTTTGTGCACGCTCAGCAGTTGGACTCATACCAGCGATAATCAAGTCAATTTCACCTGATGTAAGTGCTAGAATTAAGCCATTCCAATCAATTGCACGCACAACTAGTGTTAAACCTAGTTCATCAGCAATCGCTTGAGCCATGACGACATCAAAGCCATCAACATAAAACCCTGGTTGACCATCGAGTGGTACTGTAAAACTATTTTCTGTAGGTGTTGACCAATTAAATGGTGCATAAGCTGCTTCCAAGCCAACGACAATTTCTGTTTCTTGGTCAAGATCAAATTGACCCTCATTTCCACATGCACTAAGTCCCATGACTAGTGCTAAAACAATAAATAAACCTAATACTCTTTTCATTCTCTCTTCCTCTTTTCTTTGTTTTTTAACAAAAAAAGCATCCGAGAGGACACTTCACAAATAAATTATTTTATATTCATGCTAGCGCCTCTACTTTCGTAGGAGTGTTATAAGTGTTTCCTATAACCCCATGTTTCGCTTATGCCTAAGCTCACACTCGGCGATGATTACCTTTCCATACCTTCAACGTCTGCCGACTCAGATATGTACTCATTTGCATCGCTACCTCTATGCTCTTAAATTGTACAAAACTAATTGTAACATAATATTTTCAGATGTCAACAATTTTTTCCAATTAAAATAGAAGGGGGACCCTTTCGAGTCCCCATACCTTTTGAAAATTTAGATTTTAGTTACGTTAGCCGCTTGTTGTCCGCGGTCGCCGTTTTTAACTTCAAATTCTACTTGGTCGCCTTCTGCTAATGTTTTGTAGCCTT
>Ga0180007_10001311_pt1 | contig 34781 bp, 27 predicted proteins | sample MM_PC_MetaG_FD_121122 | JGI IMG/M metagenome (GOLD analysis project Ga0180007, IMG submission 121122) | Groundwater microbial communities from the Aspo Hard Rock Laboratory (HRL) deep subsurface site, Sweden - MM_PC_MetaG | ecosystem: Environmental > Aquatic > Deep subsurface > Groundwater... | reverse complement strand
CGAAATTGTCTATCCTGGCACTGAAATGAAAATGTTTTACGAGTTAATCAGCAAAGATATCGGGTAGTAAATTTTGGCAACCCGAGGTGCCAAAAATTCTTCCCAGAGGTAAGGAGTTCTGAACTTTCGGTCTTAAGTTCTTGCAGACGGGGTCAGGCTTATTTTATTGTGTTTTTATCAATAAATTCCTATCAAAAATGCAATAAGGCAAGCCTGACCCCATTCAAATACGGCAACTCCGAAAGTGGAAGAATTTAAGATAAATTGTGTCTGTCTGGCCTGGCTAAGCCAGTTCATGCATATATATTCCTGATTTTGCTTCAAGCGGTTCTGCCAGATCCATAACCCGTCTGTGATGGGTAAAAAGCAGCACCTGGGTGCTGGCAGCCAGTTCTGCGAGCACATCAAGACATACCCTTGTTCGATTGTCGTCAAAGCCAATAAGAATATCATCCACAATAAAGGGCATGGATTCTCCCTTGTTCAGATGCTGTTCAAGCGTTGCAAGACACAGTGCAAGATAGAGCTGATCTCTTGAACCATCACTCATCCCCTCCATGGCCACTTCGTTATCATTTGGTCGAACACCTAAAATGATGGGTTTCCCATTATCACCTAACTCATCCCGAAGCGTTGCATAAGAACCCAGGGTGAGCCTGGAAAAAAGCTCGCCTGCTCTAGCCATTACGGGGGCCTGGTTTTTCTTTCGATAGTCCTCGATTTGCTGCTCAAGAATAAGTGCAGCAATTTTCAGGCGGAGGTATTGTTCCGTATTTGAAACCATGGCGGCAAAATGTTCTTCTGCCTCCTCAGACGCGTTTGCCGCTGCAGCACCGCCATCTTTCGCTGTGATCTCATTCTGAATGGTCTGCCGATGGTCACGCAAGCTATCACGGCTTGCCTGGAGTTCGTTCACCTCCAGATTGACCGTTTCAAGTTTTCCCGCGATGGCATCAATTTCCGAGTCGTCAAACTCTTTTTCCAATTCTTCAATGCTGAGACCATCCCCGTTTCGATTGAGTTCTTTCTCTATTGTATCGAGATTCTGTTGAAGCTTCCGTTTATTGCCCGACTTCTCGCCTGCTGCCCTTAAATCGTCGTCACTGTCAACGCCAGCCTGCCCCCTCAGGGAGGCAAGCTGTTCTTTTGCCGCTCGAAGGGTAATGTTGGCAAATTCGATTTCATCCTTTATCTCTTTGATCTGAGCCTCAATTTTTTTCAGGCTTGCCCGGGCTTCACGAGCAATATTCAGGTCCCGATTGAGCTGGGCGGTAATTGCAGGGGCCTCTTGCCCATCCCTCTTGAACCGCATGCCATCAGCGAATTCAAACACCTTTTGTTTGAACTTTTCTTCGACTTGATCCATCCCGTATATTCTTTTTTTCAACTCTTCTGACTTGTCGAATTTGTCAAAAAAAGACACGAGTTGGTCCAATGTCTCTGTGGCATGTTCCGGGTGGATATCCATTTTCAGACCCAATCCCTTGATGGCCTGCCCCCATTCGTGAGACCAGTTTAATTGATCCGTCTCAATGGATTTGAACTCACCTTTTATCCTTTTCATTCGAATTTCAGCCTCGTTTAAAGACTTTTCAAGCTGCCGTTTTCGTTCACGGATGGTTTCCTCATCCGCCACGCGCTGTTCACACAATGCAATCATGGCCTCAAGGCTTAACCCCTGCTGGTTTATCGCATCATCGAATTCTGTAATATGGGTGGAGACGGCTTGTTTCAGCCGCTTATATTCTCCGGCAAGGGTTTGCTCATCACCGGCGACTGCATTTGCTGACTGAACGCTTGTGACAAGTTTTTCAACCCTGAGAATCCATTGTTTCATTTCACGTGGTTTCCCAGCATCTATTCCTATTGGTTTCCATACTGCATCCCATCTATCCTGAAGGGCCTTTTGAAGCCCAGTCGTTTTTTCAATGTCTTCTGCAATATCATCCAGGCGAAACCGGAGAGTTTCTATCTTTGTCTCAAAAGCCGCCCTTTTTACCACCTGGTCCACCGCTTCCCGAAGACGGTCTGATACATGATCCGCAATATCGACCTTTTGCTCGTAGACGGTATGAAGTTCAGCATCAGGTGCAAAGTCTAAAATATCGTTTTCAATGTCGACCTGCTCAATGTATTTTCGCTTTATCAGGTTCCATCCCGTATTTCGAACCTCTCGTGATTCCTTTAATTCAAAAATCGTTGGCACATCATTTGTCAACAGGAGATCCTTTAGCTGCTGCTCTGTCTGTTTTTTGTCTTCCATCGTCTCCTGTTGCTTCCGGCTGCTGTCCCTGAGTTTCTCAGTCAACTCGTCACTTTCCTTTTCAAAGGTGTCCAGCGTCTCAGATACAGGCATGGCCAGCTTCAATAGGGTCTCGATCGTTCCTTTATACCTTCCGAGCCTGGCAAATTCGTTTTCGTTTGCTGATTTTTCATCACAGGCTCTTTTCTGTACATCAGCCAGACGGTGTTCGATATCTCCTGCCTTACGGGTTGCGGCAATAGTGGCCTTTAATTCTTTTAAATCAAGTCCCGATCCCGGTTGTTCGACCAACTCTCTTTGAATAGAACCCTGTTCGTCCTTGATATCTCTAAGGGTTGCTTCTGCCTTTTCTTTTTTTTGGGCAAGCAGGCTGTGCTTTTGTGCCAGTCCCAAAATCCACTTTTTATTATTGAGGAGTGGTCGCAACTCGTCGGCTTTTTCAAAATCCATATCAGGTCGAACGGCCTTGAGTAAAATTTCAGCCTCATTTCGTAATAGACGTCGTTTGCCATCCTGTTGCGGCCGGTCTTTGAGTGTTTTTTCAACAGCACCGAGTTCCTTGTAGAGCGCTAAAATTGCTTCTTCATTATCAAGCAGTTCATAACGGACATTTAATGATTCTGATTCTTCTCCCAGGGTTAAAAGCTTAGCCGCAGCCCTTTGTTTTTTTTCACCTGCCGTCTGGAGATGATCATTGGCGATCCTTCTTTTTTCTTCAAAGTCTTCCGGCAAAAGCAGTACTTGTCCCAATTCATCGATTCGGCCGAGTACAGACCGCCGCTCAGCCAATGCACCCTTCACACGATTGAGACGATCCAGACGACTTTTTTCTTTTCTCTTTGACTCGATAGTCTTTTCGACCCGTTCAATCTGCGCCGTTGTATCAGATAATTCCTTTTGCAGTTTTTTCCATTCTGAAACAGGCAGGCTCAAATCCTTGATTCGCTTTTGGGCACTTTTGAAGTTTGAAATCGTCTGATTCAAAATTTTGGTGTGTGCCCGGGGTGTGAAAATTTCCTCAGCCCCTTTTTGCAGATCGACCAATATTTCTCGAAGACCTGTTGTCCCTGCTGCCGCGCTGAACAGGGCCTGCCCAAGGTCCCCCGACTGGTCCAGAAGTTCCTGCCCACCTGCAATCAACCTGCCATGATCTATCCCCCAGAGTTTTGTAAATAGATTTTCATCCATACCATTGGCTAAAAAAGAAGCGATAATAGCATCATCCAGAGGGTTTTCTGAACCATAGCCAAGGATAGTCCCCTTGGTGCCTTTTCTCCTTATAAATTCAATTTCTTTCCCATCAGATGACCTCAGTTTCCCGCCAATCCGAAGTTGTGGGTTCGAGTGAAGAAAACTGTCGTTTGTCCTGGCCCGAATACCGAAAAGCCAGGCAATGAGGGCTCTCAAACAAGTACTTTTGCCGGCTTCATTATCACCATAAATGATATGCAGGCCAAAGTCTCCTTCTGATAGATTTAATGATTTATTTATGAAGTGACCATAGGCCATGAGATCAAGACGGTCGATTCTCATTTTGCACCTCTTTTTGTCAGCAACCGGCCAATCAACATATGCTTTGCCTCCTCAATCAGACGTTGAACGATTGGCTCTTCATCCAGGTTCAAGGCCGAATCAGGCCCGAATGCGTCTGAAGGCATTTTCTGTCTGAGATCGGCCATCATATCCTTCAATCCATTAATCTCCTCTGCATTACACGGTGTATCCCATATCCCCCGAAGCAACTTCCCGAATGCGGTGTCATCTTCCAGGCTTGAATCCAAATCAAGTTTTCCGATCACTGCGTTCTCAACTCGTTCAATCCAAAGATTCTCACCGGCAATTTCTGCACCAAGTGCTCTAATCTGCTGTTCCAGCCGTTCCGGATAGGCGGCCAGCTCATCCGATATCCGAGTTGCCCCGTGGAATCGAAGTCGCATTGCAACGGGCCGATCCGCTGCTGATATCGTCCCCTTTTCAATGGCCTGTCGGATAATTTCCAGACCTTCCCGCATATCTTCAACATCTGTTAAATCAACGTCGCACTGGACCCATCTCATTACGTCCAGAGCTATTTTCTCCACCTCAAAGACGTCACCATCTTCCACAGTAACAAGAATGCATCCTTTCGGACCTGTTTCCCGAATGTGACGTCCTTGAATACATCCGGGATATACGATCCACGGTTCTTCAGAAACAATTTCTTGTTTGTGAACATGCCCCAGCGCCCAGTACTGGTAACCTTTAGAGCGTAAGTCATCCAAAGTGCAGGGTGCATATACGGCATGCCCTTCTCGACCGTCAAGACTGGTATGAAGAAGCCCAATGTTGAACATCCCTTTTTCTGAAATGCCAAAACTGTCTGCCAGGTTTTCGTCAACATGCCTTGTGCTAAAGCTCCTCCCATGGATTGCCACGGCCAGAGCATCGATTTTGATGGTTTCTGCTTTTCTATTTGATAAAATTTTCATATTGGAAGGACAGTTCAAGGTCTTGATCATTCTATTTTCTGCATCATGATTTCCAGCTACAACAAACACCTGTATGCCGTGCTGACCCAATCGGCCCATTTGTTGACTGAGGAATATGCCGGTATTGTAGTCTTTCCAGTCACCATCATAAAGGTCACCAGCCAATATAACAAAAGCCACTTTCTCTTCAATTGCAACGTCTATCAGATTCTTGAAGGCTCTTCTGCAAGCACCCCGGATAGATTCAACCGGAGCTGATTCATAGCGAGATAGACCGCTCAAAGGGCTGTCTAAATGAATGTCGGCCGCATGTATAAATTTAAACATTTTAACCTCTTCAAATGTGAAGGATTTTCATGAACATCAAACTATATAATAATGATTACAAAATCAACTTTTTAAAGTGGCGGCAGACGATAGTTTTCTAAGGCTTAAACCCGTATAAAAATATAGCCGCCTTCAGCATATCCGAATTTTCGAAACATGAAATTGTAATTGTATGACAAGCCTTTATAGAAGGTATCAAAAGAAATCTGATAGGGAAAGGGTTGAGACGCATCCACATCAAGGAGGGTAACCATTCCTGACACAGGGTCAAACCCGCCCACAGGGGAGATATGAGGGATGTGGAGTTCTGGCAGAAAACTGCCCTGATCAAAATGGGAAATAATCAGGCAATTGCCTGTTTTTTCAAACTGCGTCAGCCTGTCACGCAGCACCTGTCGGATGGCCTGTGATCTTACAGGGTCACCAGTTGTCTGGACCATTTCAACCGATTGACACGGAATATGATACGCCTTAAGGCTGCTTTCCACGACCTGGTACAGGGTCTGGAGGGGAAGACCCCTGCGGCCCTTATACCCTTGATCACTCATCCGCTCCTTCCAGTGCGCTGTTTTCACGTTTTCCAGAAGATCCTGCTGGGTTATGACAGGATCGCTCAACCCACCCTGTTTATCTAGAAGGGTGTTCACCACGGACACGACGGTGGCAACGGAACAGGAGGATTCATGGAATTGTTTGACATGATGCGTGTACAAGCCGTCTTTTATAATATTACCCACATCTGCATAAGCCGTTTTAATATAAACCGCCTTATCTTTTCCAAAGGCACCTGTTTTTGTCAGTTTCTGGAAAAAATACGTGATATAAAGATAGGGGCGGATCACCCATTTTAATAAAATCATGGTTTACTCTTATTTGTCATCGTGATTCAAAATTTTTTTCAAATAATGCCCTGTATAGCTTTTAGAAGATCTTGCAATCTTTTCAGGCGGGCCCTGGGCAATGATTTCTCCCCCGCTGCTGCCCCCGTCAGGTCCAAGGTCAATAATCCAGTCTGCCGTTTTAATGACGTCCAGATTGTGCTCAATGATAATAACTGTATTACCGCCATTTGCAAGACGTGACAATACATTGAGCAAAAGTTTTACATCCTGAAAATGCAATCCTGTTGTGGGTTCATCAAGGATATACAGGGTGTCCCCCGTATCCCGCTTGGCAAGTTCCCGGGCAAGCTTGATTCTCTGGGCCTCCCCTCCGGAAAGGGTGGTGGCGGCCTGTCCGAGTTTGATATAACCAAGACCGACATCCGTTAAGGTATCCAGGATATGATTGATTTTAGGATGGCTGATGAACAGATCCCTTGCCTGAACCACGGAAAGATCCAGAACATCTGCAATGGAATGATCCTTATACAGGATTTCAAGGGTTGCCCGGTTAAACCGCTTACCATGGCAGACTTCACAAGGGACAAATACGTCTGCCAGAAAATGCATTTCCACTTTAATGTACCCATCACCCCTGCAGGCCTCACATCTGCCGCCCTTGACATTAAAAGAATACCGTCCCTTTTTATAGCCTCTTGCCTTGGATTCCGGCAGCAGTTCAAAAAAATCCCGGATATGGTCAAACACTTTGGTATAGGTGGCAGGATTACTTCTGGGTGTCCTTCCAATGGGTTTCTGATCAATATTGATAATTTTGTTTAAATGGGACAGACCCTTGATTTTCTCATGCCTGCCCACATTCATTTGTGACCCGTGAAGCGTCACAGCCAGGGCAGGATATAAAATCTGATTGATCAGGGTTGATTTTCCGGCCCCGGACACACCGGTTACGGCCACGACCAGGCCCAGGGGTATTTTAACCGTAATGTTTTTCAGGTTGTTTTCCGATGCATTGACAATGGTAACCCATTTGTTTCCGCAGGTTTCAGGATCTCTTCTCTTTTCCGGGATGTCTATTCGTTCTTTACCCGTTAAAAATTTACCCGTGATGGATGCAGGATTTGCCTTAATCTGGTCGGGTGTTCCCTGGGCCACGATCTGTCCGCCAAGATGACCTGCTCCAGGACCGATATCCACAATCCAGTCTGATTTTTCCATGGTTTCCTGATCATGTTCCACAACGATAAGGGTGTTACCGATATCCCGCAGATGATGAAGGGTGTGTAATAGTTTGATATTATCTTTCTGATGCAGTCCAATGGAAGGCTCATCAAGAATATACAGAACCCCGGTAAGTTCCGATCCCACCTGGGATGCAAGTCTGATCCTCTGGGATTCACCCCCGGAAAGGGTTGGACCGCTCCTGTCCAGGGACAGATAATCCAGGCCCACATTGACAAGAAACCCGAGCCGGTCCGATATTTCCTTTAACAACTCTTCAGCTATCAGCCGCTTGTTTCCGGTCAGGTCAATTCCACTGACAAAATCAAACGCCTGCTGGATTGTCATGGCCGTCACATCAACAATTGATTTTTCATGGATATGGACATGAAGCACCTCATTCTTCAGCCGTCTGCCCTTACAGGCAGGGCAGATGCTGGATGTCATAAAGCCGGAATAATATTTTTTCTGCCCTTCGGACTGGGTCTCCCGGTATCTTCTCATCAGGGTGTGAATCAGGCCTTCATGGGTTCTGGTAAACTCTCCCTGGATACTGGCTGAATTCCAGTTGACTGTCATCTCCTTATGTTTGGACCCGTACAGGAGAAGATCTTTATCTTTTTCAGGCAATTTTTCCCAGGGCATGTCAAAATCAATGCCCCATTGTTTTTCCATGGCATTCAGCTGACTCATCCCCCAGGAATTGTCATTCTGATACCGTGGTTTTTTGATAAAATAATTTTTCCACGGGATGACTGCACCCTGGCGGATACTTAATCGTTCATCCGGCACAATCTTGGCCGCATCCATGGACAGAAGCGTTCCAATACCATTGCAGTCCGGACACATGCCCAGGGGTGAATTAAACGAAAAAATCTGGGGACCCAGTTCCGGGTATGCAATTTCGCAACAGGACCGCTCTTCGCTCATTTTCAGGTCTTCGCGGCCCAGCATATGAACAATCACCTGTCCGTTTCCAAGTTTAAGACCGGCTTCTACGGAATCGGTCAGGCGGGTTTCAAATTGCTTATCCTGTTTAACGGTTAAGCGGTCTATGACCACTTCCAGATGATGTTTCTTATTCCTGGCAAGGGTCTGGACATTTTCCAGTTCCTGGACAACCCCATCAATTCTGATCCTGGCATATCCTTTTTTTTTCAGCTCTTCAAGGATATCTTTATGCTCTCCCTTCCTGTTTTCCACAATGGGTGAAAGGATCAGGATTTTTGAGGCTTCCGGCAACGATAAAATCTGGGATACCATGCTCTGGGCATTTCCCCGGCCGACTTTCTTTCCGCATTTGTAACAATACTGGGTTCCGAGCCGGGCAAACAACACCCGCAGATAGTCATAAATTTCCGTTATGGTTCCCACCGTGGATCTGGGATTTTTACTGGCAGCTTTCTGTTCAATGGCAATGGTGGGGGAAAGCCCTCTTATGGTATCATACTTGGGCTTTTCCATCTGGCCGATGAACTGTCTGGCATAGGAAGAAAGGGATTCAACATATCGTCTTTGACCTTCTGCAAAAATCGTATCAAAGGCAAGGCTTGATTTTCCAGAGCCTGATACTCCGGTAAAGACGACCATCTTTTTTTTGGGAATGTCTATGTCAATATCTTTAAGGTTGTGTTCCTTTGCTCCTTTTACAATTATCCTGTCAAGCTCTTTGGAATTTGAACCTGAAACTGCCTTATCATTTTTTTTTGTTCGAACCGCTGTTAAATCTGCCAAAATCCCGTTTTTCATACCGTGCCGATCACTCCTGAGCGTTTTTTTATTTTTTTCCCAATATTGAAGCATCATAAGCATGGCAATCTAAAAGTAAAGTTGGATGAACTTAAAAATCAAATTGCTTTTATGGTGTTCCGTTTGATAATAATAAAACCATGGAAAAAAAGCAGACATACAAACTTGCCTTTTCAAGCTGCCCCAATGATACGTTTATTTTCAAGGCCATTGCCAGACAGCTGATTGACCTTAATGGATATGGTTTTGACATTGCGTTGGAAGACGTGGAAACGCTGAACCAGAAGGCTGCCAGAGGAATCTATGACATTACAAAGTTGTCCTTTGCCGCATTTGGCAGCCTGACTGACACATATGCCCTGTTAAGGACGGGATCGGCCCTGGGGCTGGGCTGCGGCCCCTTGATCGTCTCTCTGCCCGGCCGTTCCCTGAACGACAGGAACAGACCTGTGATTGCCGTGCCTGGAATGGGAACGACTGCCTATCATCTTTTCAGATTTTATATGGACGATCTGTTTGCCCGCATAAACCCAGCAATCCTTCCCCTGCCCTTTGAACAAATCATGCCCGCTGTGATTGAAAAAAAAGCAGATTTTGGTGTCCTTATTCATGAGGGACGATTTGTATATCAAAACAGGGGACTTGAATTAAACGCCGATCTGGGCCTCTGGTGGGAAGAAAAAACGGCTTTACCCATTCCTTTGGGCTGCATTGCCATTAAACGGGATATTGATCCGGCTGTTGCCTGTGATATCCAGGGTCTGATCGGGCAAAGCATTGACCATGCATTTTTATATCCGTCCATGGCCGATGACTATATCCACATCCATGCACAGGAGATGAATGAGCAGGTGATCCAACAGCATATCGCACTTTATGTCAACGATTTTTCAAAAAATATCGGAAAACAGGGGGAAGCGGCCATCATCACATTCTTTAAAAAAGCCTGGTCTTCAGGATTGATTGAAACATCCAGGGCTGATTTTTTTGCCTGCTGATATTATGGACACCTGCTTCATGAAAAAAGATTTTTTCAATACCATTACCAGAACCATCCATGATTTTAATATGGTTGAAAATAAAGACAAAATCCTGGTGGCAGTATCCGGCGGTCCTGATTCCGTTGCCCTGGTGTTATCCCTTGTGGCCCTTAAGAAAACATATGACATCACCATGGGGATTGCCCACGTCAACCATATGCTCAGGGCAGAGGAATCCATAAGGGATGAAGCCTTTGTAAAAAAACTTGCACAGAAACTTGACCTGCCTTTTTTCAGTGACCAAAAACAGGTGATTGATTATGCTGAAAAACATCGACTGTCCATTGAAGAAGCAGGCCGAAATGTCAGATATCGTTTTTTTGATCAGATTTCCAAAACCCAAGGATACCAAAAAATAGCCACGGGCCACAACAAAGATGACAATATCGAACTGGTATTGATGAACCTGTTAAGGGGATCCGGCCCCAAAGGGCTTTGCGGCATCCCGCCCATCAGGGACAACCGATATATCCGACCCTTGATCCAGGTGTCCAAATCCAGGATTCTTGAATTTTTAAACCTTGAACAACAGGCATATGTGGTCGATTCTTCAAACACAGACATGGTGTATTTAAGGAATAAAATCAGGCACGGACTGATTCCCCATCTTCAGGCGGAATACAATCCTGAAATTACCGAGTCTCTGGACAGGTTGAGCCATATATTAAGACAGGAAGAAGCCTTCTGGGAAATTGAAACCGAAAAAATGTTTTACTGCTGTCTGATCAAATCAGAACCATCCTGTCTTGTGCTTTCAAAACCTGAATTGGCAAAACTCCACCCGGCTCTTTTAAATCGGGTATTCAGAAAGGCCATTCAAAAGATCAAAAAAGATTTACAGCGCATCTCCCTTGCCCATATTAATGATGCACTTGAATTCTGTTTGAATGCCTTTTCAGGCATCAGCCTGGACCTGCCCGGTCAAATCAGGATCTACAGAAACAAGGACACGATTATGATTAAAAAAGAAAACTGTCCGTTAAGGGAAATCGGGAAAAAAGAAAAAAAACTACGGCAGACAGCCCAAAAAAACAAGGCCTGAAAAGCTGAAACTTTTTCTTGTATATTCATATTTCATGTTTATATATTAGGTATTAAATTTTCGGATTTGGCAGATTTAAGTCTGAAAAAGTGAGTTGGTGGTTAAGAAAAAAAAGTCGTTATCGTTTAAAAATATGGTACCTTGAGAAAAGGAACCTGACGAACTGATAAATTAATAATAGTTGGGTTTATAAAAAAAGAAAGGAAAAACCTTGAATCAATTTTATAAAAATATTTCCCTGTGGCTGGTAATTGTTTTAATGATGATCATGCTGTACAACATATTCAATCAGCAACAGGTCGGACAGACGGAGGTCGGATATTCAGAATTCCTTGCAATGGTTGAAGATGGCCGCATCCAGAGTGTGGTGATTCAGGGACAGGATTTACTTCTGACCGATAGAAGCGGGGCCAGGTATAAAAGTTTTGCACCGGAAGACGGTGATTTGATCAGTTTTCTACGTTCCAAGGCGGTTACCATAAAAGCCAAACCCCCGGCTGAAAACTCCTGGTTCATGTCCATCATTGTTTCCTGGCTGCCCATGATTGTTCTCATTGGTGTGTGGATCTTTTTTATGCGCCAGATGCAGGGGGGGGCTGGTGGCGGGAAAGCCATGTCTTTTGGGAAAAGCCGGGCAAGGCTGATTGATGACAAAAAAGAAAAAGTCACCTTTGCCAATGTGCAGGGAATTGATGAAGCCAAAGAAGAATTGACCGAGGTAGTGGATTTTTTAAAAAATCCGACCAAATATACGCGTCTTGGCGGACGTATCCCCAAGGGTGTTTTGCTGGTGGGAAATCCCGGAACGGGAAAAACCCTTTTATCACGGGCTGTTGCCGGTGAGGCCGGGGTACCGTTTTTTACCATCAGCGGGTCTGATTTTGTTGAAATGTTTGTGGGTGTCGGTGCTTCACGGGTAAGGGATCTTTTTGCCCAGGGCAAAAAAAACGCCCCCTGTATTATCTTTATAGATGAGATTGATGCCGTGGGAAGGCAGAGGGGCGCAGGATTAGGCGGAGGGCATGATGAAAGAGAACAGACCTTAAACCAGCTTCTTGTTGAAATGGATGGTTTTGAATCCAATGAAGGGGTTATTCTCATGGCCGCCACCAACCGGCCGGACGTCCTTGATCCTGCCCTGCTTCGCCCTGGACGGTTTGACCGCCAGGTTGTGGTGGACATGCCCGATATTAAAGGCCGTGAAGGCATACTAAGGGTTCACATGAAAAAGACACCCCTGTCCAATGATGTCGACCCCGTTATCCTGGCAAAAGGCACACCCGGATTCAGTGGTGCTGACCTTGAAAACCTGGTGAATGAAGCAGCACTTCTGGCTGCCAAGCGGGACCATGAAAAACTGAGCATGAAAGATTTTGAAGACTCAAAAGACAAGGTGTATATGGGTCTTGAAAGAAAGTCCAAGGTGATCAAGGAAGAAGAAAAGAAAACAACGGCCTATCATGAAGGCGGTCATGCCCTTGTGGCAAGATTCCTGCCATATACGGATGCAGTCAATAAAATTACCATTATTCCCAGGGGAAGGGCTGCCGGGGTTACCTGGTTCCTGCCGGAAGAAGGGGATTTCAAATATAAAGACCAGCTTGAAAATGAGCTTGCCATTGCCTTTGGTGGCAGGGTGGCTGAAGAGCTCATTTTTAAACGAATCAGTACGGGTGCATCCAATGATATCAAGCAGGCGAGCAAGCTTGCCAACAAAATGGTCCGGTCTTTTGGAATGAGTGATAACATGGCGCTTCTTTCCTATGAAAACCATGATGACAATATTTTCATCGGTCGGGAAATGACCCAGGCCAAAGCCTATTCAGAAGAAACAGCCAGAAAAATTGATGCAGAGGTTGACTTGATTGTCAGGCGGGCATACCTGGCTGCAAAAAAGGTTCTTGAAGAAAACCTGGATATTCTTCACGCATTGACACTCCTGCTCATTGAAAAAGAAACGGTTTTGGGATCAGAACTGGATGACCTGATAGCCGTCATGAGACCAGATTTTAAATTCTTCGGCAAACAGAATCTGAGCAAACCAGCTGAAAAGAATCCTGAACCTGAAGATCAAACAGAACCTGTCCAAGAGGATAAAGACGAAAACGATGATAGTGAGGATTCAGATTCCACGGACACAACAACTTCGGAACCTGAATAGATGAACATGGTTCTGCCATTTACACTTGAGTTTGATCGGTTTTGCCTTGAATTGGGCCCTAAAACCTGCATTATGGGTATTTTAAATGCAACTCCAGATTCTTTTTCCGATGGCGGAAAATTCAATTCCTTTAAAACAGCCGTTGAACAGGGGCTCAAACTGGTTAAAGACGGGGCCCATATTCTGGATATCGGCGGAGAATCATCACGCCCCTTTGCCGCACCGGTTTCTGAACAGGAAGAGCTTGACCGGGTTATTCCGGTCATTGAAACCCTTTCCAGAAGAATTGATGTGCCCATATCCATTGACACGGTAAAATCAGCCGTTGCCAAAGCCGCGCTCAATGCCGGAGCAGCGATGATCAATGATATATCTGCTTTTGAAAAAGATCCTGCCATGGCTGACCTTGCCGCTCAAAAGAGTGTGCCCGTAGTTATCATGCACATGAAAGGAACCCCTGAGACCATGCAGGTGAATCCTGATTATGATGACCTGATGCATGAAATAACAACCTATCTTGCATCACGAGCAGCATATGCCCGGAAAAAAGGCATAAAAAAGGAGCATATCATTGTTGATCCTGGCATTGGTTTTGGCAAGAGTGTTGAACATAACCTGGTACTGATCAACCATCTTGAAAAAATTACGGCTCTTGGTTACCCTGTTCTTTTAGGACCATCTCGAAAGTCCTTTATTCAGAATATTCTGACCCGAAAGGAGCGAACCCCGATTGGAGCAGATCATATAAAGACAGAATACGGCACTTTGGCGGCTGTTGCAGCCTCCATTTTAAGGGGTGCCCACATTGTCAGGGTCCATGATGTTGAACGCGTCAGATCCTTTACCCGTATTATTGATTCGATCAGGAATGCATAAATTTAAGCAGTATTGCCATGCGTTAATTTTTTCACTGGTCTTCATTATTTTCTGTTTTTCCGGCTGTGACACAGAGCCGGTTGAAACAGACCTGCTGCTTCCCGTAGACTTTTCCAATGTACCGGAAAACATGGTTCTTACAAATTTCCATACGGACAAAATAGAAATCAGAATCAAGGCAGACCCGAAATTGATGGAACTTATCATCAAAAAGAATATCCGATATCCCGTGGATCTTTACACAGACCTTGAATTCGATCCTGCAGGCGATTCTGACTCCATCGAATCCGGTTCTTACCTGATTCCTGTGGAGGAAAAACGAATCCCCGTGAACCGGGGGATTAAGATTGTCAGTATTAACCCCTCTTATCTCAGCGTTCAGCTGGAAAAAAAGGTGAGTAAAACCTTTAAAATAACCGTCCCCTATAGCGGAACGCCCGCCAAGGGACATATTGCCCTGGAAGCTGCTACAGAACCTGCCAGTATGGAATTGATCGGTGCTGCGAACTTGATTCAGTCCATCAAGGAATTAAAAACAAAACCCATTGATATCACAAATGCCAGTGAAAATTTCAAGAAAAAGATCCCGCTGGATCTGGAAAACCCGAACATCACTTCATCTTCAGACCCGATTGTCATTGTCAGTGTCCCGATTCAACAGCAGCTGGTTTCAAAAACAATTGAAGATATACCCATACAGGTATGGAATTCCACTTTAAAGGTCAATATAGAACCTTCAAAAATAACCATCCGCATTAAAGGACCGTTTGAAACATTGAGCAATAAAGAACTTACAGATCAAATCTATTCATTTATTGACCTGAAGGGACTTGCTCCGGGCGTGTATGCCAGGCATGCCTATATTAACATACCATGGGACCTGATGCTGACAGAGGCGATACCACAGGTGTTTACGATAAAAATAGAATAAAGGAGAACCTTATGCTTCTTGTAATTGATGTGGGAAACACAAATACTGTTATTGGCGTCTATGACAAAGAGATTCTCAAGCATGACTGGAGAATCAGAACCATTCGAGACTCCACTGCTGATGAATTCAATGTTCTTGCCAGTGCGCTTTTCTCTTATAAAGGGGTCAATCCCGGGGAAATTAAAGCCGTGGCCATTTCCTCGGTTGTTCCTTCATCCGTTCCGATCCTGAATGCTTTCTGTGAAAAATATCTGGGTGTGACACCCCTGTGGATAAACCCCCTGTCCGTTAAGAAACTGATGCCGATTCTCTATAACAACCCCAATGAAGTCGGGGCAGACAGGATCGTGAACGCAGTGGCTGCCTTTCACAAATATAAAACCGCTCTTATTATTATCGATTTTGGAACGGCCACCACTTTTGATGTTATCTCTGAGAAGGGGGAATACCTGGGTGGGGCCATTGTACCGGGCATCATGATTTCTGCAGAAGCACTCTTCCAGAAAGCTTCCAAGCTGGCCAGGGTGGAAATATTCCAGGCACCTGAAAAAGTCATTGGCAAAGATACCATTGAAAGTATCAAGTCCGGTATTATTTATGGAACTGCCTCCATGGTGGACGGGATGATCGAAAAAATGGTGAAAGAGATGGGGGCTTCCCCCCGGATCATTGCCACGGGCGGTCTTGCTCCACTGATATTCAAGATTTCCAGCACCATTGAAATCGTGGAATCATCCCTGACCCTTGAAGGGCTGCGGCTCATATATAATCAGATTTGAAGCCATTAAAACAGATCTGTCCAGAGCATTGCCACGGTAGTCAAGGGTTTGCCAGGGATTTTTTTCTTTGGGAAAAATCCTGCAGGAAAAAAATCCTTGATCCCTGACATAAAAAAAACCCTTTTACTGTCTATTCCCATTGTTGTGGGCCAGCTGGGACAGATGCTCATGTCCGTGGTGGACAATATCATGGTGGGCAAGGTGGGGACCCAGGCGCTTGCTGCCGCATCCCTGGCAAATTCCCTATTTATGCTGGTCATGGTTGTTGGCTTTGGATTAACCGTGGCTGTCACACCTTTAACGGCCATTGCCTATGGTGCAGGCAGGGATGAAGAGTGCGGCATTGTTTTACGGCAGGGAATTTTATTAAACCTTTTTTTCGGTATTGTGCTCTGCGGCATCACGATTATTTTGTCAGAGTCGATTCAATTTCTCAATCAACCGGAAGAGATTGTGGGGTCGGCATCTGTTTACCTGAAAGTTCTGGGTTTCTCCATGCTGCCGTTAATGCTTTTCCAGAGCTACCGGCAGTTTGCCGAAGGGGTAAGTTTTTTAAAACCCGCCATGATCATCACCCTTCTCGCCAATCTGGTGAATATTCTGGCAAACTGGATATTTATATATGGACATCTCGGGGTCACTCCCCTTGGTCTTACAGGAGCCGGTATTGCCACGATCAGTTCACGGACATTTATGGCCATAGCCTTGATGGTGATCATTAGAAAATCCTCAAAAATGAAACGATTTGATCCCACCCTGAATTACAGAAAGATTGATTTGTCAATGATGAAGCGTCTTCTTTCCATTGGCATTCCCGCAGGATTTCAGTATTTTTTCGAAGTCAGTGCCTTTTCCGCCTCAGGTATCATGATCGGCTGGATGGGAACCATTGCCCTGGCTGCCCACCAGATTGCATTAAACCTTGCTTCCATTTCATTCATGGTGGCCATGGGAATCTCCTCTGCAGCAACCATCCGGGTCAGCACTGCTGTCGGGAGAAAAGATATCCATGGTATACGGCTGGCCGGTTTTTCTGCCGCAATTCTGTGTGCCGGGTTTATGGCATCGGCCGGAATGGTCTTTACCCTTTTCAGGTTTGTTTTACCGACCCTCTATGTGTCTGAAAAAGAAGTCATTGATATCAGTGCCGGGCTGTTGGTGATTGTTGCTTTCTTCCAGGTATCAGACGGGATCCAGTCAATCGGCCTGGGAATATTAAGGGGCATCACGGATATGAAAATACCCACCCTGATCACCCTTGCCGCCTACTGGCTCATTGGACTTCCTTCAGGATATGTTATGGCATTCAACCTTGACATGGGCATTTATGGTGTCTGGTATGGCCTTCTCATCAGCCTTACGGCATCCGGGCTGTTTATGATGCTGAGGTTCAATTCAAAAAGTCGAAAAGCAATATTGAACCATTAACATCTGGGTGAGTCGCGCCTTTCCGAAACCCTGAAAATTTTAAAGGCATATGCCTCATTAACGGCTGTTTCCTATTTGATCTGGATAAGGCAAGATCCGATATTCACGGGTTTTTTAATCTGTCGTTCCTTGAGCATCATCTGTTCGGTCTGTGTCCAGGCAGGCAGATCAATGGTGCCGATTTTCATGGCTGCGGACGGCTTGATAAGGCTCCTTGTGGCATTCAGCTGTTTCTGCCGGATCTCATCATTGGCCTCTTTATCCTTTTGTTTAACCGCTTTAAGAACGTCTGCTTCATTTGCAGGGTCCATGGCCGCCTCCCAGCCGTTAAGCAAAGCGCTGAGAAATTTTTCAACGATATCAGGGTTGTTTTTCAACATATCAGCTGAAGTGATCACTGAATTGGCCACAAAATTCACACCAAAATCAGATGGATTGAAAAAATAGACATCCTCTCCCGCTTTTGCCAGTTTATCCTTGAGGATGACCCCCTGGGAGTTCCTGTATACGGGCCATACATCCACTTTTTTTTTAAAAAACGGTGTAAAATCGAACCTGACACCAGTGATGGTGACCTCTTGTCTGGCAATCCCGGCCTTTGCAAAAATAGTATTCATAATGGTCTCATCATTCCCGCCAAAGGTGATGCCGATATTGCGGCCCTTAAGATCCTGAAGGGTTTTAATTTCAGGCTTATCCGTCCGGTATATCCATTGCATGGGATTCACCTGGAAAAGCTGGGCAATCACAACGATTTTAGCCCCCTTGTCAAGGGCTCGGATCACCTGATCAGCCGATGCCACACCAAAATCGGCATGCCCAAGCTCCAATTCATTAATGGCATTTTTTTCAGGGCTTCCCTCCTTGACGGTGACATTGAGCCCGACATCGTTAAAAAATCCTTTGGCATCTGCATAAATATCCCCTGCCACGCTGGTATTAAACAGCCATTTTAGTCGGTAATTCAATTGGGTTGTCCTGGCAAAAGACGGGACTGCACTCAAAAAAACCCATAAAAACAGGAGAAACATAAACATAATTTTCCTCATAAGACCTCTCCTCCATTTGAAATTGACCATTTGCTTTTCATCTGCTCGCCCAGAGTTTCCAGAATTCCCTGGTATATGGAGATAATGATACCGATCATGAACAGGGCCACCAGAATTTTGGCAAGATCGCTTTGATACAGCGCAATCCTGATACTATATCCGATCCCGGCATTGGCTGCAATAAATTCACCCACAATGGTTCCTGCCATGGCAAGGGTTGCACTGCCGGATATCACCGTTGTCAGCTTACTCAGATTTTCAAACGCCCTTATTTTAACCTCAAGCTGCCACCGCATCCTTCCTGTGACAATATAAAAATGTTCAATATTTTCAACGGGGGTGGCCATGATCCCCAGTACGGATAAAAGAAGAGGGAAATAACAGATCATGGAGGCAATCATCAGCCGTGGAATGAATCCATCCCCCAGAAGGATGAAAATAATAGGGGCCAGGGCAACAATGGGGTATGCCTGTATATTATATGCCGTTACCTTAATAAAAGAGCCGATCCAGGAAGATTTCCGGCCACTGATACCAACGGTAAAGGCCAGGACAATGGAAAGGGCCTGCCCCAGCACGGCAACGGACAGGGTATTGATCACATCAAAAAAATATTCTTTAAAAACCTGGCCTGCTGTTTCAACGACCAGTGAAAACCCTGGAATCACATAATCGGAAAGAGATAAACCCATCTTGATCATCCATAAAAACGCAATGGCAACCGAGTATACGATTAAAAACTGATAAATCCGTCTAAAAAGCATTCATGATCTCCAGCATGGTTGCATCCAGTTGTTTTTTATCCAGAGAATACCCTTTTTTACAGTCCTGTCCCTCTATCACAAAACTGTTTTTATTTTCCGATGATTTCCTGAAAACCAGTATCTGGCTGCAGAATTTGGATACCTCCAGAAGATTGTGGGAAATATATAAAAACATCTTGTCGCTAAACACTTCTTTTATGGCAAGAATAATGGTCTCCCTGAGCTTCTCATCCACATTGGCAAGGCTCTCATCCATAATCAACAGATCAAACTCCTGCAACAGGTACCGGATGAGGTTTATGCGGTTCTGCTGGCCCATGGAAAGCTGAGAAAACCGAGATCCCAACACATCATTTAATTCAAAAATCCCTGTTAATTGTTCTTTCAACGATTGTTTTTCAGGTGCGGTCACCTTATCCAGATGATTTCCCGTACTGGACCACCCCGGCAGCCGTTCCAGGTTATACGAGTAAAGGATGGTATCGATATTCCCCGTTGTGATATCGCCATCACTCCGGAATTTTGCGTTGGCAATCATTTTTGCCAGGGATGTCTTCCCAACCCCGGAGGGGCCGAACAATGCATTAAATCCGGGATCTTTCATGGAAAAGGAAAGGTTATTGATAACGGCAGTCGTATTGCCAGGGTATGTGAAATTCAGATTATGACATTCAAGGTACATGCATGGCTCCTGGATATTATCCACAATTCACCATACACTTACCCACCTTTGCTTAAAAAATCAACATCAAGGCCCATTAATTTTGATATCAACCCGCGAAAAGGCCAACCCCCCACTGACGCGTGTTCAATCAAAAAAACATTACGGCTTCTTGTTGTCTTTCTGGTTTTTGCCGTGTGGGTCAATGCCCTGGGGGGCGGAGTCTGTCTGGTCATTGTCCTGCTCGTTGTTATTTTTCCGCCTGATAATTTTATCCGTATCAATGGGTTGAACAGATTCCGGGTTTGCTTTATCCAAGTGTTGCGTTTCGTTTTTATGAATGGAAGAAACCTCTTCCCCTTTTTCATTATAATAAATATATGTCCCGGCCATGGCTTCCAACGGTATAAAAAACAAAACAATGATGATACACAGATGAACGACAGATATCCTTTTTTTCACAACTTGTCTCTCCTTAAAGATTACCAAAACTGCTCTCTTAGTTAACCCCATCTGATTTCACCCCCAACTGCACGGCAAAATCGGCAAAACTGACAAGCGCTTGGGTGCCATAGGCCCCGATATCACCAAAAACATGCAATCCGATTTCGCTTCGGTCGGACTGGGTGCCAAACGTAGACCCATCCGGCGATGTAAACCGGCTGGCTCGAAGTGAAAAACTATTATTGGCGATGATCAGGTCTGCAAGGGGGTTAACAATCCAGTATTTTGTGGTGGCATCCCCTTTCACGGGATTATCCGCAACAGAGACATTATCGGCAAGGGTAAATGAATCAGCCTCATTACAGGGTATTGAACTGGGTCCATTGGGGCATTTTGTCCAGTCATCAAGATTAAAAACAGGCCATTTAATGGTACTGGAACTGATAAAGGTCGGATTATATTCATTACGGAGTGTATTATTATATTTATTATCAGGGGATTGATTTGAGTCAGAGGCATTGCCGTAATAAATGGTTATGTCATTGGTTTTTACTCCTTCTATACGCTTTTCATCAACCCTGACAAAGAGTGAAGAAAGATCTCTCGGGGTATTGTTCAAAGATTTAACGACCTTGGTATCCAGAGTAATATCCTTATATGCGAGCCATCTTCTCTGTTCTGCACCACCACTGATGTATTGTTCCCATAATACCAGCAGCAGTTTGTCATTTTTCTCATTAACCCCTTGAAATTCCGGTTTGATCCCATCGGGAATCATATCGTTGAAATTGTTCAAACTTGAGTCATACCGCATAAAGGAAACACCATATCCTGCATATTTTCCAGATACGGGCTGGTGCCATCGGAAACAAATTCCCGACACACCATAGTCAAGATCATCTCCCCATACCGTCTTCACCTGAATGGAATAGCTCAGATATTTGCTTGTGGTGCTCCACTCCTTTGACAGTTCCGTGTTCTTGGATAAAGGTAACACCAACCCGCCAATCGGTTTGCTGGGATAGCCCAGAAAAACAATGGTGCCGTTGTTTCCCACGGCATAAATCCCTGTCCGGTCACTTCCCCAGACCGAATTAAGCGTCTGGCTGGTGATGCCGGGCACCTCCTGCCATTTGTCTTTGTAGGCTGCTCCCCCATAATACAATATGGTTCCGTCATCTCCTGCAGCATAGATATAATCGTCTGATGCCCCGTAAATTCCGTTAAGGTTTTTATTGGTCGGGCTTACAACCGATTTCCATGAGTTGGATTTTGTTCCATCCGTGGAGCGTGCGATTTTGCCCCCATCTCCAACAGCATAAATATTGTTGATGGATGATCCCCAGATGCCATTGATGGATTTTATGGAAGGAATCCGCTGATAATAAGAGCTTTTATCCGGTTTTTCCTTGAAAATAAATCCCTGGTTTTTGGACCGGTCATACCCCACGCTGAAAATATGGGTGGTACTGCCGGAAAGGGTTTCCCAGTTGGAACGGAACATCCGATACATCCAGTTGCGGTCATCATAGGGCCGCCACTTGACTCCCGAGTCCCATCCATAGTACAGCCAGTTTCTTTTATTGGTGATTGGCGGGGCTGAACCGCAATATTTATACCATTCACTGCCAGACCATTTATAGGGGCTTGTGCCGTAATCACCATAGGTGGTAATGTGGTCCCAGCCCGTACCATATACCCCATAGAGATCAAACCCGGAATAATTGCTGCCAGAGGGAAAACAGGTCATGTTGTAGGGAGATACCACCCGATTCCATGAACCCTTTTCATATTCCAGTATTTCACCACCCTCTCCCACGGCCACGATCTGATCCGGGTTGGACGTGCTTGATATGCTGGGCGTCCCCCACAGGCTTTGAAGTGTTTTTGAAGAATTGCTGGTCATTTTAACCCATTTGACACCATTATGATCCTGCCCGTCATAATGGAGGATGGTCCCGTCAGCACCGCTCACAAAAATATTATCCGAGGCATTTCCCCATATTCCATATAAATTTTTATTTTCACTAGCATCATCAATATCGTCTTTAGATACCAGTTCAGCCACATATCCAGAACTTTCGGACACTGTTGAGAAATTCTGAAAGGTGACATAATTGCTGCTGTTCCACTTTTTCCCAAACTCTGTCGCAACTTCATGGGTGGTGATGGTCTTTAAGTCTTTTTCAGGAATCGTGTCATCCGGCGTAAACTCCCAGTTTGTCAGTTGGGTATGTTTTTTTTCCTCATCATTAAAATCATCCTGTTTTCCCGGCCCGCTGCCGCCAAGATCCAGCGGTACGGGATCATTTGCAGGAATAATCATCTCCTCTGTCAGATAGATATTAAATCCAACGCTCTGATTTGAAGAAACGATCCCAGACCCCAGATCGCCATCTGAATAGACCAATGCCTGTTTTCCCATGACGATACGCGAAGAGGATGTAATGGTAAGGGGCAGGGCTCCGTCTTTAACGGGTGTTATGCCCGAAAGGACCACGGACCCTGGTGTTCTTTCAGCGTATCGGTATGTTCCGGCCAGGTCTTTCTCATCTTTATATATTTCAAACATCCCATTTCTTGCCGGGAACACCTCCTTCAGGCCATTTGATGCGGCAATGGTGATGGCACCGTTTTCTGAAACCGTTTGAGTGGATGGCGGAGCAAAGGAAAGATGAACGCTTGTGTTCTGGGACATCGTAACCCCTTTGTTCAGGGTGATGGAAAATTTATCAGACGCAAGCCCCGTCCCCAGGGTCACCTTTCCTCCGGAGTAGGTATAAAAATCATTGTTTATTTTTACGATGCCGGCCGCTGGTAAAGATGCTTGAAACCCTTGTGGAAATTTCCCCAAAACCTTCAGTGCTACGGCTGTTGCATTGGTATAATTGGCAGATGAGACAAACCAGTAGGGGTTTACCCTTAATCGAAAAGAGCCGTTATTATCTTTCAGGGTAACCTGTTCTTCATGAAGCGCTTCAAGGCGGTCGAATTTGGCCGACAGATTTCCGGCAGACCGATATTGACCGGCAGCATACCTGATCCCTGATTCTGCCAGTTTGGTTGCGCGAAGTTCTATGCTATGTTCAGCAATCTGGGTATTTGAACTGCTGAACATCAGCAGGACCCCGGCTCCCAGGGACAAAAAAACAAGCATGACCAGAATCGTTATCAAAATCGAACCGGTTTCTGATATGTTTATCTTGTTATGCATTTAAATTTTCCTTTACCCTTCCATTTTAGCGCTTTAATTATGATGTGGGTCCATTTACCATATTATTGTAAAAGGGGTTTATTTCAATGGAAAAAACCCTGGATGTATTTTCAATGGCAACATTTAAATTGATAATTATCTTTAAAAGCCCGTCAAGACGGTTATTTGATTGAACCGCCCAGTTGTTGCCATCAATATCTTTAAACGCAAGTGAAAACGAATTCACATGATCCATTAACACAGATCCTAAATTGTTTTTATCCGGTATTGCGTTGGCCCTGATAATTCTGATTTTATCATCCACCAGAGCCAGTCCAAATGCCTGCCCGCCTCTTCTGTATCGGATGGAATCCGAATGAATCTCATATATTTCATCAAGATTTTTAGTTTCATGGAAAATCCGTCCCAGGGCAATATTTGTTTTTTGAAATACATCGGTATTGGCTTTGGCCAGCATGAATCCATTAACCCCATATACCAGAAACGTGCTCGCACCAAGGCCAATAAATCCTAAAATGATCAGTACGGCAATCAGCTCAAAGAGCGAAAAACCGTTTTGCCGGACACGTTTCAAATATTCTCTCCTCAAATCAATTCCCCAATATGGTTATCAGTCTGCTGTTATTTTTGACAGCCGTAACCTTAACATACATGGTACTGCCCACTGCCGTTATTTCGTTCACCTTTCGATTGGCATCCGGCGCACTAAAATTGGTGTACTCACCCCTTACCCCGACACCGGTCAATCCCGTAATTTTTTTCGAAAGATCCGTTTCAACATAAAAACTCATGGCCTGGGATGGATTATTTTCCAGTTTTGCCCTGTAGTCTGAATTAACGATTTCAATCGCATTGAGTACAGAATAATTATCACCCAGTATTTGCAGCGGTTGTCCGCTCTGTTTGAATGCCGTCCCCAGAAATGTGATCATCACGAGACCTGCAATACTGATCATGATAATGGCAACAATCACTTCAATCAGGGTGAATCCATTTTTGTTCATTCGATAAATCCTGTTTCCGGAGAAATGGTTATGGTTCTCTGCTTTCCCGAATTATCCCTCAATGTTATGGATATATCCGCCGTTAAACGGTTTAATCCTGCTGTGGCAGACAATGGATCTAAAAATACAATGGTTCCGCCTTCAGCCCAGAATGGCACACCACTTTCATCATAGACAATGGTCAATAAAGATTTGGAAACATTCCCTACCAAAAGTGCATTAATATAAACTTTCATCAGGCTCGTCTTGATTCTGTCCTCATTTGCGCTTTCCGGGCTTGCCGTGCCGCCGGGAGGCAGTCGTCTGTTTGAAGCCCATGTGCTGGCTTGACCATTATCACAATCGAACAGCCAGTATTCATCCACATTTTTATCTATTCGAACACCCCACACAGCAGCGTCGCTCTGCATGGATTTTGATTGTGCATACCGGATATGTGACTTAAAAAGGGATTCGATTGAATAAAGATCTGAGTTGCCCATGTTCACTCGACTGACCATAACACCTGACAGTATTCCAATGATAATCAGAACGGAAATGATTTCTACCAGGGTAACGCCATGGTCGTTTTTCACAAATCTGAAATTTGATACCGGTTTATCTGAATAAGACTGTATTAAAATGCTGCTATCCACAAGAAGATCTCCCATTTTATGCACCAATCTTACTTGATAAAAAAAATCATTTCAAGAATATTAAAATATTAACTCTTTCAGGCTTACGTTTTTAGCCGGGGTCAATTAAATTTAAAGTTGTAAATCCATTAAATTCTGGCTATGAATAAATCTGGTCGACACCAGATATTATTTAAGATATTCTCAGCTTAACCATTGAGGGGCAGTATTTATTTTGCAAATAAAAAAGGGCATTAAAATATGAAATTATTATGGTTGCAGGGTGCATCATGTAGCGGCTGTTCAATGAATTTTATGTGCGCAAAGCGGCCAAATCCCATGGAATTACAGGAGCAATATGGCATAGAATTTGTTTTCCATCCATCGATTACCCATTTGTCCGGCAAAAAAGTACAGGAATTGCTTTTTGTGTATACAAAAGAGCCCATTGACCTTTTGGTTGTGGAAGGCGGTGTGATGACCGGTCCTGATAACACGGGAAGATATCATCACTATGCCGGCAAACCGTTTATGGAATGGGTAACCGAATTATCAAGGAATGCACGGCATATCATTGCCGTGGGGAGTTGTTCATCCTTTGGGGGGATACCTGTCATTTCCCCGAATAATAACGATGTCAAAGGACTCCAGTTTGTCATGCGAAAACCCGGGGGCTTTTTAGGAGAGCACTTTAAAACCCTGTCAGGCTTTCCTGTGATTAATATTCCGGGTTGTCCGGCCCACTGGATGAACGTGATTACAGTCCTCATTGATATCTGCCTTGGAAGACTCACTCCAAAGGATCTTGATGAATACAATCGTCCGGAATATGTTTTTAAGGATTATCTCCATCAGGGATGTCCGAAAAATGAATATTTTGAATACCGGCAGGAGGCCACCCAGATCGGAGAAGAGGGCTGTATGTTTGAAAATTTAGGATGCCATGGACCCCTTGTAAAATGCAACGCCAATATACACAGATGGTTCGATGGTTGGGGGTCCTGCACATGGGCAGGCTTTCCCTGCATCGGATGTGTTTCTCCTGGATTCCCTGAAGAGAGTTTCCCCCTGTTTAAAACAGCCAAGCTTGCCGGCATCCCGATAAAATTACCTGAAGGGGTGAAAAAAAGTGCCTATTTTCAATCCAAAATTCTTGCAGACCGGGCCTGTCCGGATCGATTAAAAATTAAAAAAGGATAAGTCCATGAGCAACTCCAAGATAATAGATATCGATCCGGTTACCCGGGTAGAGGGAGATTTAAGATTCCAGGCCCGATGTGATGAAAATGGGCTGGTAACGGAAGCCCACGCTTCAGGTTCCATGTTTCGGGGATTTGAACGATTCCTTATTGGCAAAGCCCCTATGGATGCGCTGGGGATAACGCCCCGAATATGCGGTATGTGCAGCGCAGCTCAGTCCTATGTGTGTTCCAATGCGTTAAGAGATTTATTTCAGGTTGAGATGCCTGCCAATGGGTATCATATCAAAAATATCGTCCTGGGAATTGAAAATATTCAAAATCATTTTACCCATTTTTATCTGCTGTTCGGTCCTGACCTTGCCCATCCCCGGTATGAAAAAAAAAAGCTCTATCAAAAAATAAATCAACGATTCCGAATCAATGGCGAATCCTATAAGCGATTTATAACGCTTCGTAACGATTTCATGAACATGATGGGCATTTTTGGTGGTCGATGGCCTCATAATCTGGCCATGCAGCCCGGTGGAACATCGGAAAGTTTAAATGACAGGTTAAGAGTAAACTATGGTTACAGCCATTTCCTCGCCTTTAAAAAAGGAATTGAAACCTTTTTCCTAGGCTGTTCAATTCAAGAATGGCTGAAAATAGATACCCTGGCAAAATTAGATGATTACCTTGAAAAACAACAAAACAGATCAGATCTTTCTCTTTTCCTCCGGGCAGGGATAGCATTTGGCCTGGACAAGTTGGGAAAAGGACCTGAAAAATATATATCTTCAGGCGCTTATGACCTGATAGACGGATCATTTTTATTCAAACCCGGGTTTTACGATGGAACATTTAAGGACTTTTCCCACCAGCACATTACGGAATCCGTTAAATATTCGTTTTTTGAAGATGATGAAATACCAGGCCATCATCCCTTTCAGGGAAAAACGCTGCCCGATAATGGGGGAAATAAAGAAAAATACAGTTGGGTTAAGGCTCCCCGGTATCAGGATCAGGTGGTGGAAGTGGGACCTCTGGCCAGGATGATCGTTCTTCAGGACCCCCTTATTCTGGACCTGTTCAAACAGAACGGCGCCAGCGTATGGCTGCGGGTATTTGCCCGGTTTCAGGAAGCCATCAGAACCTTGGCAACACTTGATGAATGGATTTTATCCATACGGATCAATGCCCCCAACATCAACCATTGGGAAGAAGTGACTCAAGGTGAGGGAGTGGGCATGGGATCTGCGGCCCGGGGGATTCTGGGACACTGGATTCAGGTTGAAAAAGGCATTATCTCACGCTACCAGGTGATTACTCCCACAGCAATCAATGCCTCGCCCAAGGATTACAATCATTTACCCGGACCCATGGAAATGGCGACCATCGGCACACAGATTCAGGACGACAATGATCCTTTAGAGCTTCTTCATATTATCCGCTCCTATGACCCATGCCTGGTTTGTTCATGTCATGTGGGAAAAATCAATGGGTGATTCTAAACATATGATTCGTGTCATCTGTTGCGGAAACCCTTTCCGGGGGGATGATGGTGTCGGTCTTGATGTGTTTAAACGATTGAAAAAAGAAACTTTTCCAAGGCAGGTACAGATCATTGAGGGGGGAATTCTTGGCATTAACCTGCTCCCCCTGTTTTATGGGTGCGACCAGGTTATTCTGGTAGACAGTATTTTAATGAACGAGACTCCAGGGCACCTCCAATGGGTTACCATGGCTGATGTGTTACAAAACAGGCCGGCAAGAATTTCCAGCCATGAAATAAACCCTGTGCAACTCATGACCTTATGGCATCAACTCAACACAGATTCAGCCATATCGAATATTTTGTTACTGGGTATTGTTATTTTAGAACCCAAACACCTCACAGATACGATTTCACCAGAAATACAACAAAGTTCGCTCATGGCCGTCAATGAAATAAAAAATAAAATCAGGAGCTTTATAACCCATGAAAAAGGCTGATGCTCAATCCCTGGGAAAAAAAGACGACTTTGCAGACCCTTTTCAGACAAAAATCGATTTGCTCCAGGATAAGCTTGAGATGGAAACGGAAATGAGAGAAAACCTGGAATATGCCATTGATGAGATTACAGAATATCTTTTTGCCTCACTGGAAGAATTGACCGCCCAAACCGAACAATTGCGAAAACGAAACCTGGAGTTGGAAATCCAGGATAAAATTGTTAAAATCATCAATCAGGAGATCAACCTTGAAAGTGTTTTAAAAACACTGCTCCAACAGGCCTTATATCTGTTTCCCAAGGGGGATAAGGGGGCGTTTTTACAATATGATCCCGCATCCAATCACTTCCGGTTTGCAGCTGTTGAAGGGTATGATGTAAACTTGATTGAAAACGGAACCATGAGCTATGAGGCGGTCATGGCCATGACGACTGAAAATGTTGAAAAGCTGGATGAAGGGGTCTTTGTGATTAAAAGTGTTGATTTTGATAATGTGTTGCTTAAAAAAGAGTATATTCCACATCCAAAATCCATATGTGCCATAGCCATGCTGTTTGATAAAAAACTGGAAGATTTTTTAATTTTGGACAACATGACCGATCTACTCCGGTTTGATCAATCAGATATCCAGAATTTACAGCGGTTTCGTGAGCACGCGATTTCAGCGATCAGCAAAGCAAAAATACTGGAACTGCTCCAGGCAGAAAAAGAAAAAACAGAAACCGCACTTAAAACCACTCAGCAGGCCAACAAAGAACTGGAATCTGCCCGGAAGATGATGGAGGAAATGAGTTTGACAGATACGTTAACCAAGCTCAGGAACCGACGTTTCTTAAGTACGTTTATTGACCGTGAAACAAGCCTGTCGCTTCGAAAATATGATGAATGGTTAAAGAACCGCTCATCGAAAAAACCCTGGAACGCAGACCTGGCATTTTTCATGCTGGATATCGATCACTTTAAATGGGTTAATGATACCTTTGGTCATGACAGTGGAGACCGGGTTCTTGAACAGGTTGGACAGATTTTGAAACATATCTGCCGAGACTCTGATATTGTTATCCGCTGGGGAGGCGAGGAGTTTTTAATTGTCAGCCTGAATACCTGCCATACCAAGTCACAATTGCTGGCAGAACGGATAAGAACGACACTAGAAAACCATGTATTTAAAATAGATGCCGGTCAAACCATTAAACGGACCTGCTCCATCGGATTTGCCTGTTATCCTTTTATGACAACTGATATCAGGGCCTTTGATTACGAACAGATCATTGCCATGGCTGATAGCTGTCTCTATATTTCAAAAACATCCGGCAGAAATGCCGCGATCGGTATTCTCAGCAATGAATCCACCATTAAAAAGGATTTATTAAAAAGAATAAATTCAGATTTTCACACCCTGGTCAAAAATAAGGAAATTGATATTTTCACATCCGGCCTGGAGATTAAAACCCTTTAAAGAAGCTGTTCAAGAAGAATAAGCGCTGCAGAAAACTTTTTAAGGCAGGATTTATCTGTCATTGAATCCATTGAAGCGACCATTGAAATCATTGATGCGGAAATGGGCAAAGTGCCTGAGTATTTGACGGTGGGCAAAACACCCCTTGAACGGGTGCATCAATTGCTGTCAAAGTTAGATTCCATAAGGGTTAGCAAGGATAGCGGCGCCATGGTTTCCAGGGAGATAGATGACCTGTTCCATAAATTTATGGAACAGGTCGAATCGATTTTCAAAAACCTGTTAAAACCCTTGAAGTGGAGGTCTTTTCCGAACAATGACCTGATTTTACTAACCGACATTCTCTAAACGGTTCAAACCGCATCTGTAAAATACGATCTGAACAAGGCCCGGACAAAAGCGCTATCAAGGCATGAACAGGTATCTGACAGGGCTTTTTAAGATGTCACCCAAAAAGGGCTTATCCCGTTTAAAGGTCAGAATAATTCGCTTTTGCCAACACTTACGCTAAATGAATTCAGTGCAAGAGAAATCCAGACAATTGCGCAGGATCTGGAGAAAACAAACAAAAAATCACGGGGCACTATCAGAAGGACGATGATCATAGGTTTTCAAAAAGCACTTTTCCCAGCCGGCAGGCACCTTCTGTAAGATCGTCGTCATCATAAAAAGCAAAGGAAAGGCGCAGGTAATTGGTCAATCCCCGAGTGTGTGAGAACAAGGCTCCGGGATGAAAATCCACATTCTGTTTTTGGGCGGCCGTTCTCAGCACTTTTGTATCAATGCCATCCTGTAACCTCACCCAGATAAAATATCCGCCTTTGGGAACCGCAAACACGGCCTGATCCGGCAGGTGCTTGAGAAGCTGACTGCAGAAAATTTGAATCCGCTTACCATAAACAGTTTTTAGATGCCGGATATGGGCATCTAAAAACCCGAGGCGAATGGCTGAATTAACAATTTCAGACACAAAGGGGCTAAAACCGCCGCCACTGTCTAAAAGACCGGACCTTGCCATTTTTTTAATCAACCCTGGGCCGGCATGCATCCATCCCAGTCGTAAGCCCGGTGCCAGGATCTTTGAAAAAGAACCCAGACTGATCAGGGGGCACTTGTCTATCCAGGTCCCCATGGGTTGCGGCGGATCATCCGAATAATTCAGAAAATGGTAAACTTCGTCTGCCACCACCAGCAGATGATGGTGTGCACAGATCTTGACCAGTTCTTTTCGCCGGTTGGCAGACAGGGTCACACTGGCAGGATTGTGATACGTGGGAATGGTGTACAAAAATGCCGGCTTCAGGGTCTCAAGCTTTTTTTTAAGGATATGGGTTATGATCCCGTTATCATCCACGGGAATACCCACCAGATTGAGCTTGTGATCGGCAAATATCCTCAGGGCCAGAAAATAACTGGGCTCCTCCACCAGCACGGTGTCTCCGGGACGGGCAAACTGTGTACAGATAAAATCCAGGGCCTGGGAATTGCCGTTGGTGATCAACAAGTGTTCCGGATCCACTGGACCCGGATATTGACCCGTTAAAAAATCCGCCAGGGTCTGCCTGAAGTTGGCGTTGCCCCTTTCTTCTCCATAGGCAAGGAAAAATCGTTTCCCCTTTGACAGGCAATGGGCAGCCGCTTTTTCCATCACCTTTATCGGGAGCAGATGAATGCTGGGCTGGCCAAGTCCCAGGTGGATCATATCCGGGGGAAGATCAACCTGGGGCAGGGTCTGGTTAAACATCATGGCAACTCTCCATTTACAGGGTGCCTGATCAGATCTTAAACAACGACAGGGGCGAAGGACATAAGGCATCCATGATCGCCAGATCAGCGGCTGCACAATATCCCTTGGAAAGATATCCCTGGTCAACTCCTTTCCGGGTGATGACCTGAAGATGGGTATGGTAAAACCAATTCCCGTTTTCATGGAAATCCCCGATACAGGCAAAGGCCTCTCCTGCCTTTACCTGTGTATGAACAGCAGGAAGTCTTTGCCGGTTTAAATGGCCGTAAAAGCTGTAAAAGGTTTCAAAATAAGGGCTTTCATGCATTAAAAGGACATGGCCCCCATAATTTCCCTCTCCTGCTTCATATCCACTTTCCATGACCGTGGCATCCAAAGGGGCATGCAGGGGGGTGGCAAGGGGAACAATAATATCAAGCCCCAGATGGTAGAACCGTTGTTCTTCAACCATCTGGGGGCATTGTGACAGAACGATTTCCCGGTTTTCCAGATAGGATGAAACACCCCACGTGTACCGGTCTTTCATATCATCATCCAGGCGTTTCTGAAACCCTTTCTGATCCCGGACATCAATGGTATCAAAAAGGGTTGAGTCAACGGACATGTCGATAATCAGCGGATCTCCTGACAGGTTATTAAAAATCGGCCGGATATCAACCCGTTGACTATATGCTATATAAGGGTAGTTCATCTTTTTTTCCTTTAAAAATACCGTATTCCCCGGTTGCTGAATTGGGGAATACGGTTCAGATTTTCAATCAGACACTGTCTAGGAGACAGGGAATGGGTTTGCTTTGATCACTCCCTGTATCGGCACAACGGGAGAGCCGTCCTCTGTGGTGATCCCTTCTGGAAGAACAAAGGCCTTATCCAGACTTTTGTAATAGGCCAGATCATAACAGCCAAGCTTTATCTTTAACTGACCGTTATCATGAATAAAAGATGATGTCAGGCCATAATCCGCTTCACCCAGGCAGGTTGAAATCACATATCGTGGAATTTCCCTTCCTGATCCTTCTCTTCTGACTTTTGTGGCAATATCAACCACATCATACGAATCAACGGGATGGTCTAAATTCCACTTTTGCTGAACAGGAAGTCCTGCAACGTACAGGTGATGGAATTCAATCCCTGCTTTTCTTAGAGAATTGGCAAGGGAATGGATGCTCGCATCTGAATCATTTACCCCCCCTAGAAGGGCTGTATTGCAATACACGGTAATTCCCTTGTTGTTCAACCGTCTTGCAAGCTTTGAATGGGCATCTGTTATCTCATGGTCCAGGGTAAACCAGGTTTCAATTTCCAGCCGTAAGGGGTTTACCACACAAAGGGTGTTCAAATCCCCCAGCGTATTGATCACAGCCCTTGTATAGGCGCCTGGATCTGTGTTGAACTTCATGCTGACCAGGCGGACCGCATTCACATGGGGAATATTCCTAAGGTTTTTAATCAGCGACTGAATGGAATAAAGGAAGTCAATGGCATCTGTTGGCGAGGAAATGATGACATCTGTAATCCTATCATCGGATCTGATGTAATCCAGTTGTTGTTCAGATGCAGTCACATCAATTTCAACCCTTGTTTTGTGAAGCCGTAAAAGATTTTCACATCCCGTATCCACAATAGAAGAGCCGTTTTGCCGTTCATTTGCTAACATATAGGTCAGGGTGCCAATATCATCACTTGATGCCGGTATTTTTTCCTTGACAATCCGTTTGGGTCTGGCCCCATGGAGAAAAGATTCATCTCCAATCTGTGCCATATACTGAATATCAATGGTTCCCTCATCATTGACCCGTATATTGGTCCGTTCAGCCGTAAGCGGGGCAAAGGATTTAAAATATCCCGGGGTATAGGGCGTTCTGATCCAGATAAAATTTTCATTGTCTGCCACCTTTTCAACGGCCCAGCCGCTTGAATACCAGTCCATTTTTCCGATGGGGGTTGCCGTGCAGATTCTCGGGATAACCCTGTCAGACAGGTGGGCACGAAGATGATCGGCAATCTTTATGCCATGGGACAAGGAACTCCAGTAAATGCTGTTCCCATGAATGGGACTGCAGGGAATATAAATATAGTGCAGTTCTGCCCCGGCACCCCTCAGCAGGCTGAAAAGCCTTACCAGTTCAGGACCTGTATCATTGCAGGCATTCAAAAAAGGGGTCTGGATATACACGGCAATCCCGTTTTTAACCAGCTCTGAGATAATCTCAAGGCTTTCCGGCGACACTTCATCCGGATGAATAAAATGGGTGGCCACTTCCATCCGCTTGCCATGCTGCTGAAGTTCAAAACTTTTTTGTTTAAGATATTTCAGATATGCACCTTCATTTTCAAGGAAAAGATCCGGATAATAGGCAATGGATCGTGTGGCAAGACGAATGGTCTGGACATGATCCACCTGCATCAGCCCGTCTATGGTGGCTGCCATATTGGCCCTGTTCATGAACGGATCACCGCCCGTGACAACAATTTCTTTGATAAGCGGGGAATTCTTTACGTGCTGAACCGCTTTTTTAACATCATCAACATCCGGGTTTTTTTCATTCCGTGAATCTTTATGTTTTCTAAAACAAAACCGACAATACACGGGACAGGTCATGTTTAACAGAAAGATCACCCGGTTCTGGTACATCTGCTCCAGCAGTCCGTCATGGAACTGACCAATCCAGGTGTTGGTATGACCCCCCTTATCCAGTTCTTCAATAAACGGCAGATACTGGTAGGCCACATCCCTTGATATCATCATCTGGCGAATGGTATGGCGGGACAACCGGACCGGATATGTTTCTATCACCTTTTGCAGCTGTTCCCTGTCTTTTTCAGGAACGGCCAGATGAGTGGCCCGCTCAAGCTGCCGGGTATCTTTAATGGAAATATATCCATGTCCGGGCAGGGCCTGCTCAAGGATTGCCATGAGCAACAGATGGGGCATCTCAATCCCGCTCATTGTTATCTTTTTCTTTTCCCCGCTGACAATGCCTGATAAAATTTGTTTAAAAAATCCTTCAGGATCATTTGGATATCCTGTCTTTTCCAATAGATTGGAAAATTTCTGCACCCCCGTGCCATCTTGTGTGATTTTACAGAATTGTTCGCCTGCAAGCGTTTTTGTCCCATAGAGTTCAAGAAACTCAATTGCGGCCCCTTTTAAAGCAGAAAGACTAACCTGGGTTTTTTCCCCGGAATGTTTGAACGCGATATTTATTGAACGATCTTTGCTTTCCATTGCTATTCCTTTAACTAAAAATTACTTTTGCCCGTTGCCCGGAAATACGATAATTGCCGGACTGTGTTGTACCTTATACGCTTTTTGCTGCCTTATACAAATAGGATATGATTTCTTTTGAGAATCCATAACCCATAATGCTTCCCAGTGTTTCGTCCTCATTTCCCGGATCAATCTGTATGACCAGATATTCCTTTAACGCCTTGGAATCATAAATCGTTTTCCAGGCATAGTTTTCCTTTTCCAAATATTGATATGCCATCAGCGCCTGTGAAAAAATAGAGTCTGCCTGTTTG
>Ga0180007_10001310_pt1 | contig 34784 bp, 35 predicted proteins | sample MM_PC_MetaG_FD_121122 | JGI IMG/M metagenome (GOLD analysis project Ga0180007, IMG submission 121122) | Groundwater microbial communities from the Aspo Hard Rock Laboratory (HRL) deep subsurface site, Sweden - MM_PC_MetaG | ecosystem: Environmental > Aquatic > Deep subsurface > Groundwater... | reverse complement strand
TCGACTTGCCGTAAGCATGGAGTTAAGGCAAGTCAGGCGTTGGAGCTATTGTTTAAAGGCAAATTGCCCGACTTTCTTATGTGAACGGGAGTATATATTAAAATGACGCTGAATAATTACAATCCCGCTTGTTTTTCGATAACTCCAAAAGGCAGAGAGTATGTCATAAAAAATCTCCTAATCAGCGGGTGAACTTGACGGCAAATAGCACCGCAAGTTACCCTTATCGTTGGGTCAATTAATTCGGAAGTTCTTTTTGAGGGTATATGGATAAGAAAGAATTATTCAAATTTCATGAAAAGCTGTATTTTCATGAAATAGAATACAGAGACAAAATTACCTCTCGGTTGCAATTGCCCTTAGCTATTTACATTACTTTTTTAAGCCTCCTTGGTTTTATGGTCAGGAACATTAACTTCGCATGTAATAAGGGTTACCTTATTTCATTTCTCCTTTTGTTTACTGTAAGTTCGATTTTGATGATCGTTGGAATCACCTATTTTATTAAATCATTTTATGGGCATACATATGAGTTTATTCCTACGGCAAATGCAACTGAAGCTTACCGCAAAACATTGAATTCGACCTATGAAGAATACGAGAATAGTGATGAATTATCAAAAACTTATTTAGAAGATTATATGTATACGTATTACCAAGAATGTTCTTCAAAAAATGCAGTTGTGAACGATAAAAAATCTGAAAATTTGCATAAAGCTAATAGTTTTATCGTCTTTGCCGCTATCCCTTTGGTCTTAACATTCCTATCCTTTCATTTTGGTAATATTGACAAAAATATGTCAGAACATGTTGAGGTTATCGAAATAAAGAAGCCGCTTGAAATTAACTTTTCTAAAAATCCACTAGGAGTCGTGATTGTCAATGGTGAGAAAGGCCAACGGTCTTCAAACATAATAACATTAAATGGAGAATTAAAAATAATGCCTGAAGAAAAAGAAGAGAAGGTGCAACCACCACCACCACCACCTCCTCCTCCGCCACCCCCAAAAAGGCTTATCAGAGAAGATGTAAAAATAGGAGACATGATTAGCCGAGATAAAAAAGAAAGGAGTAAATAATGTCAGAAAAGGATAAAAAAACTACGCCCCCCCCACCCCCACCACCGCCAAAAACAAGATCAGTTAAAGGCGGCGTTGACAAACCAAAGCCCACAGCATCAAAGGACGATAAATGAGACTGCTAACAGGCTGGCTGCAAAAGTAATGTATTTCAGACCCACTCAGTTGACAGTCTGTTCCTTTGAAAATGTTTATCCCAACCACCGCATTCACCAGATGAACTGGTGATGCGGAATGTTATGCCTTTGGAGGCTCTTAAGCGCCTGAATGTAAATTATGTCTAAACAAGCGGGATTTATGCAAATCACACATATTTCCTGAGTACATGTATGCACATTGTTATGACGTCAATCATTCCTACATTGAGTTTGATGCTGAAAAAGGAAAATATAATAAAAAACGCAGGAAGGGAGTTTATGAAAAACTTCTATGCAAAAAATGCGAAGAAATAATTCAAGAGTATGAAGATTATGGAAAGTTCATACTGTATGACGATGCTAAACCAACAATAGGCGCCACCCCAAAGCCATATACTAATGAAAAATATGACTATAGGCTTTTTAAATTATTTGTATTAAGCCTACTGTGGCGTGCATCTATAAGCACCCAAAACAGCTTTAAATTTGTATCACTTGGAAAGTATGAGGAAGAACTAAGGGTGATGTTGTTAAACGGTTTGGAGACGCCAATAAACAACTACCCTATATGTATGTATCAAACACACATTAATAAAAATCCTTCAAATGGTGTGTTTATGGAAATATATCCATCGAAATCGAAGTATGATGGGAGAACTGTATACCAGTTTATTGCTGATGGTGTGTTTTTCTTTGTGGGAGTAAGGTTTCATTCATTAAAAATATTTAAACATGGTTCCTGGGTTAATCAAAAAAGAATACAAATAGGCTACGATGAGCTAACGAAACTTTTGTCCTTGGTTGACGTTTTTGTAAGATTGCATCGCCAGGGTAAATTTAGTGTATATGAAAAACAGACATAACGTGGCTGCTGTCGGGCGTTTACTTCCTTTCCAACCGTAATTCTCAATTCCGGCAACTACTCGCCACTAAGGCTTTGTATGTGTACTATGAGATGAAAGGGGCGGTCATGGAATATTCCACATACATAGTGAGAACCGCCAGTGATGTGCTGGAGATCAAACAGTCTATCCTTGACAAGCTTATTTGCATTCAGAGCCACTTTGCTCCCGTTGCATCTAAAAATGACTATTATCTTGCTGTAGCCTATTTGATCCGCGACAAGATATTGGTGCCATTGGCGAGAACAGCTCGTATCTACTATCAGAAAGATAGCAGAACTATATATTGTCATGATATTCTGACTATGGAGATGAATTATATATGAATCCTGGTTTAGTAAGTAACTCGGTAATCAAAAGAACTTCTTGGGCTATCTTAATAGCGGCTATGCTTTTTATGTTTTCCACAGTTAATGCTTATGCTTCTGATTCTTTGAATGAAGATGAGAAAAAACTTGTTGATCAGGGTGAAGTAATTGTGCGTGATGTTAGTATAGATGCTCAACCGGGTAAAACATTTGAGGCAATTGGTTTTATTAATACTTCACGAGAGACTGTTTTGAAGGTTTTGACAGCGTATGAAAAATACCCGGAATTTATGCCCAATGTCAGTCGGGTCGATATTATTGAAAAGAGAAAGCCTGATGTAGTTCTTCAATACACATTGAGTCTGCCTCTTAGAAAAATAAAAAAGTATCGGCTCAAAATGTTAATGACAGAGCCTGATAATCAAACTTTAATATTAAAATGGCAATTACAAAAATGGCCCGGCATAAATCCAGCAGAGACCATCAAGGATACAACCGGATATTGGCGTATAGAAGAAGGAACGGAAAATACTTCACTTGTGTTCTACCATGTATATACTGATCCTGGCCCTATACCATTCGGTTTGGAATGGATAGTTGATATTTTAAGTGAAAAGAGTGTGCCGGAAGCATTTTTGCAGACAAAAGCCAGAGCTGAGAAAATTGCTTTGAATAATGGTATAAATGATAAATAAGAAAATAGCAGCAGAACAGACGTGTTGAGATCCACATAATACTAGTGCAGGGTTAAAAACAGATGGGGATTACAGGTGGTGATGTCAAAATGAATGGAAGTGAATTTTTCCCGACAATTGATGAAATTGTCGTAGATTGTAAAGCTTTAACATCTATCAATCATTCTTGCATGACCAGCAATTGTAAAATTTCGCAAAGCTGTTGTTCTAATTATGAAGTATGTATTAACAGTATTGAATTATCTAATATTATCGGTTTATTGCCATATGCATCAAAATACGCAAGAGTTTTAAAATCAGATAAGAGTTTCGGTAATATTTTTGAAGATGAAGGAAGTGATATATATTCAATTGATAAAAACAATAAGGAATTTTGTGTTTTTGGATATCGAGGTAAAGGGGCAAAGGTTTTATGCTCTTTGCATAAAGTGGCAATAGATATGAAAATTCCCTTAAAATCAGTAAAACCATTGGCGTGTATTCTTTGGCCGTTAGCACTGGTAGAATCTGACCCGTTAATTTTATCTATACAAGAAGATGCCTTGCTGTTTCCTTGCAATAAAAAAAGAACATCTCAGTCTATTGACTTGGATAATAATATAGCTCAAATTATTGAAAATGCTTTTGGCAGTTCTTTTCTTTATCAATTAGAAAAGAGTATTGAAGGTCTTTTTGGTACATGAAACGATATTAATACCGGGAATAATACGGCAGGATTTTTTGGAAGTATTATTGTGACCTGATTGAGGAATGAAAAAGAAGTTCAGATTTAGCACATAAAAATATTAATGTCTGGAATATATAAATTTATAAAGGAAACACTATGCTGTATCTCCAAAAAGGAAACTTTCAGAAAATTACACGTTGGATGGCAGGGCAATGGATGTCTGCAAATCAAGCTACATTTTTTGGTTGTATCTGTATTGTTCTTGTTTCTTTGTCTTTTTATGTCGGGTTAACTAACGGTAAATTTAGATGGACTTTACTTCTTGTTCCGCTTTTTTTAATTCTTCGTTTGATGATGAACACACTAGATGGAATGCTTGCAAGAGAATATAAAACAGGTTCGGTTTTTGGAGAAATATGTAATGAGGGCCTGGATATAATAGGAGATAATATCTGCTATGGAATCCTTTTCTTTGTGCCTGATATTTCAAAAGTACCGGTAGTGCTTTTTATTATATTAACGTGGTCAGCAGAATATTGGGGAGTTTTTGGCAACAGTATGCCAGGTGGGGTTCGAAGACATGAGACATTTTTGGGCGGAAAACCGGACAGAGCGGTCTGGATGGGGCTTATGGCTTTAGTTTTGTACTTTAAACCTGATTTGATTGAATTTGCCGGGTACTATATTTCAGGAGTTTGTTTTTTTGTGTTCATGACCAGCGTGATTCGAATCAAAAAAATTATTTCTGACTCAAAAGGGAAGAAATATGAATCATATACATGGATAGGAAGATAAAATGAACTTTTATAAAAAAGTACTGCTTGCGTTAATTATTATGGTCTCGTTTTATTTGCTTGCCAGAAAAGATGATGTGGCTATGCTTTATGTAATGATCGGCATTGTGGGACTTTTAATGATTTTTTCGATAGTATACAGGTTGCTTGAAAGAAAAAAGTCACATATGGCTGAAGAAATAAAAAACCGAACGATAACATGGTGGTGGATGGTTGCGGTGTTCATGCTCGCATTAGCTTTTAACCGGATAGTATCTTTCGTGTTCTTAGGGTTTTTATGTTTCGCTGCATTGAGAGAATATTTTTCTCTTATACCTATGTCAGAGATTGTTGATTCAAAAACACTTTCATTTAAAGACCGTCCTTCAATACTGCTATGCTATATTTCTATTCCTCTAATGATATACCTTGCATATATTAAATGGTACGGCCTTTTCATAGTTGCAATTCCTGTGTATGTTTTTCTTTTAATACCAACACTTTTTGTGCTTCAAAACAGAACGGAAGGCAGTTTAAAGTCTATAGGGATAATAACGCTCGGCCTTATGTTTTTTGCGCATAACCTGGGCCATTGTCTGTTTATGATAAACATCGGGCCGCTTTTGATAATGTATTGTTTCGTTCTCACAGAAGTAAGGGATTTATTGTCTTATTGGTTAGGAAAATATTTTGAATCGTTTACTACCAAACTTTCTGATGGAACGATTAAAAGGTTTTTGGAATGTCGGGTAGCGAAAGATATAAGCCCAAACAAAACCTGGGCAGTAGGATTGTTTTCGTCTTTATTAGTTTCTTTGCTTTCACTTGTTTTTGTTCCGATAATGCCGGAGTTTAACAATGGCAAATTGAGTTTTGAATATTCTCTTATTATCGGATTTAGTATCGGGATTTTCGGTTTGATTGGAGATCTAGTATTTTCAATGGTTAAGAGAGATTTGAAAAGCAAGGACTCAGGAACAATACTGCCAGGTCATGGCGGAATAATAGATCGTGTTGATAGTCTTGTTTTTACTATACCGATTACCTTTCATCTGATATTTTGGATGTACTTTTAAATTATGTTGAAAAAACTTTTACACGTATTAGGAAGAGCTTTTATTACACTATTTCTTGGAGTTGAGAATTCTCCTAAGATAATGGATGAGCAGTTCATTATCGCAGCAAATCATAATTCTCATATAGATGTAATGGTTCTTTTTAGATTAATTAATATATCAAGAGTGAATAAAGTAAAAACAATCGTGGCAAAAGATTATTTTAACAAAGGGCTTAAAGGTTACATAGCTAAAATTCTTTTTAATGCGGTTTTAGTGGACAGAAGCGCATCGGCCATAACGACATTCAAGATATTAAAAAAAGAGCTTGAAGATGGATATTCGCTGATAATATTTCCCGAAGGAACAAGGGGAGAGCCGGGTATAATAAATGAATTTAAATCGGGTATCGGCCAGATGTCTTTAGATTTTCCGAATATACCAATATACCCGGTTTATCTATCCGGTGCTGAAAAAACTCTTCCAAGAGGGACGCGTATTCCTGTTCCTTTCAATATAAAAATGAGCATTCTTAAGCCTATTTACGGAAAAGATTATTTAAGTTTTCATTCTAAAGAAGGCAGGAAAAAAATAACATCAGAGATTGAACGCAGGATTAATGAAGAAATGGGCCACAGGTCATAAATATTGGAACCAATAAAAGATAGCGAATATCATTTTTGCCGGGACTTGCCCACTATACCCCAGCCTGAAATGGGAAGAATTCTGGTTACCGGAGCCACCGGGTATATTGGCGGAAGACTGGTGCCGGAACTCATTGAACGGGGGTATCAAGTCAGAATTATGGTCAGGGTTTTGTCTCCAGTCCATCAGGAGCGCTGGCCGGATGCCGAGATAGTTGTAGCGGATGTGTTAGATGTTGTCGGTCTGAAAAATGCATTTAAAGGAATCCATACAGCCTATTATCTGATCCATTCACTATTGCTTGGAAAAAAATATTTTGAGTCAGCGGATGTCCAGGGGGCAATTAATTTCAGAAATGCAGCAGAAGAGATGGGTGTTCAAAGGATCATCTATCTGGGAGGGCTTGGAGATCTGCGTTCAACCCTTTCACCACATCTAAGAAGCCGTATTGAAGTAGGACGGGAGCTGGAAAAGGGCAAGGTTCCCACCACAATCCTTCGGGCCGCCATTATACTTGGGTCAGGAAGTGCTTCCTATGAAATTTTAATAAATACAGCCAAAAAAATGCCGATCATACCAATCCCTTTCTGGATGAAGGCCCAGTGCCAGCCTATAGCAATTAGGGATGTCATAAAATACCTTGTAGGAGCTCTTGAATGTTTTGAAACCACCGGTAAATCATTTGATATCGGTGGTATGGATGTGTTGACTTATGATGAAATGCTCCAAATCCTTGCAAAAATGTTTGGAAAGAAAACAATTAGTTTGCCCAGCTTTTTTTCGGGGTTGCGATTTTTCGCCATCCTTGCCAACCTTTTTGCACCGGTGCCATGGCCAATCATTCTTGCGCTTTTGGAAGGGCTTAGGAATAATGTGGTGTGCCAGGACAATGCAATTATGAAATTGATTCCATTTAAACCCTTAACATACAAAGAGTCCATTATCAGGGCCATGAGCCGGGAAGAACAGGATAATGTACACACCCGATGGTCCGATGCCTATCCCCCGGCCCACAGCCTGGCGATTAAACTAAATGAGTTGAAAATACCCCCTGAATTTATCAAGACATATTCATTGGTAAACACTAAAAATGCAGCGGACATCTTTAGTGCGGTATGCAGGATTGGCGGTAAGGAAGGATGGTTTCAAAACAACTGGATGTGGCGTTTAAGGGGAATGGCGGACAGCATGCTGGGTGGTGTTGGCATGGTCCGTGGGAGACGAAGTTCATCCGAATTGAGAATCAATGACGTTATTGACTTCTGGCGCGTGGAAGACATGAAGCCTGCACGTAAACTTCTTCTGAGGGCAGAGATGAAACTGCCCGGAAAGGCCTGGCTTGAATTTGATATTGATCAGAGGGGGTACAGCAATCAATTGTCCATTACCGCCTATTATATTCCCAGTGGTGTTTTAGGAAATATTTACTGGTATATGTTTCTACCTTTTCATGGTATTATTTTCAAAGATCTGTTAAAGCAGATAGTAATGAAAGGGTGAGATACGATGGCAAATATCAGCCGCTTGGCTTTTTCTTTAAGCAAGCTGTCTATACAGGCGCTAAGACGTTGGTCTAAGGCATCAGTACATATTCATGGTGCCGAAAACATTCCGGATGGTGTAATTATCTTTGCAGTAAACCATTTTACACGCTTGGAAACCCTGATTCTACCCTACGAATTTTACAGACTAACCGGCAAACCAATTATGTCTCTTGCCTACCATGGTCTATTCACCGGAGCTTTGGGCAAATATTTGGATAAAATGGGTGTGGTATCTACCAATGATCCCAACCGTGATGAAATTATTATTCGCTCTTTACTAATCGGAGATAATCCCTGGCTGATTTTTCCGGAAGGCCAGATGGTAAAAGATAAAAAGATTGTTGAAAGCGGTAAGTTTCTCATATACAGCGCTACGGGCAAACGGCGACCACCTCATACAGGTGCTGCAGCACTGGCATTACGTACGGAGTTTTATAGGCAAAGACTACAGTATCTGCAGGAAACTGACAGCGATTTGCTTAATCAGCAGCTAAATATTTTTGATCTTTCTTCCATGGAACAGGTGAGCAAAAAAGAAACCTTTCTGGTGCCGGTTAATATTAGTTATTATCCTATCCGTTCACGTCAAAACGCCATTGAAAAAATGGCTTCATATCTTGTGAAGGATATGCCTGATTATATAGCTGAAGAACTGCAAACCGAAGGTACCATGCTTCTTTCAGGAGTAGATATTGATATCACTATCGGAAAGCCAATGGCTATAAGGCCCTTCCTTAATAAAGGGATTATCCAAAAAGACATACACACGCCAAAGTCTTTAATGCCGGATGATCTGCTGCATTCAAGGCCTGTGATAAGAATGATGGCCAGTAAACTTACCATGGAAGTAATGGCTTGTATTTACCAAAATACTACGGTGAATTATGATCATCTACTTGCCTATATTATAAAATATTATCCCGGAAAAAAGCTAAGCTTATTTAACCTTGCACAGCGGCTTTTCCTGGCTGTGGAAGCAGTTACCAGGCTTAAATCCATAAGGTTACATAATGGATTACAACAAAACCAATGCGTACAACTCTGTCGCAATTATAAAACATTTCTTGCCGATTTCCTCGAGGTAGCAAAACGAAGCGGTGCTGTAGAAATAGATGCTGATATAATCCATCTGAAGGGTCCGGCAATTAACACACTTTTTGATTTTAACAGCATCAGAAGAGAAAATCCATACCAGGTTATTCTAAACGAGGTAGAATATCTTAGACCGCTTACTTTTAGATTGCAATTAATTGCCCAGCAGCCTTTCTGGTCAGTGTGCCGGAGCCTGCGGCTCAAATTTCTTCAAATGGCCAAACAGGAGTTTGACTCCGACTATGAAACTTATCAGAGCGAGGGTGAGTCAAAACCTAAAAATATTGGTGCTCCGATTTTTTATAAAAGATTTTCCCCGAAAGCCGGAATATTACTAGTTCATGGTTATTTGGCTGCTCCAGAGGAAGTAAGACCTCTTGCAGAGTATCTCTATCAGCAGGGCTATACCGTTTTTGCTCCACGTCTTAGGGGACACGGCACCAGCCCTGAAGATCTATCTCTTAGAACCTGGGAGGATTGGTTGCAATCAGTTGAACTTGGTTATATGCTTTTAGCAAATAGCGCTAAGGATGTTATTGTGGGTGGAATAAGTATGGGAGCCGGCTTGGCCCTTTTTGCGGCTGCAAACATGCCATATAAAATTAAAGCAGTTTTTGCAGTTAACTGTGCTATGAGATTAAGGAGACAAAGCGCCAAATTTGCCCCGGCTATTGTTTTGTGGAACAAGCTTGCAGATAAAATGGTTAATGATGAAGGGCGCAGGCACTTTGTGCCAAATGAACCTGAGAATCCGCATATCAACTATCTGCGCAATCCAATTAATGGTGTTAAAGAGTTAATGGAGTTAATGGATCAGCTCTCACCCAGGCTTGAGCATATAAAAGTTCCTGCTCTTTTGATACAATCATCCGGGGATCTTGTTGTTGATCCTGATGGAAGTAAATTTGTATTCGAGAAACTTGGCTCCGAGGATAAGGAGTTGGTTATGCTCAATTCTGACCGACACGGTATTTTCAGAGGCGATATTTCAAAAAGTGTTTTCAGCAAGATAAAAGAATTTCTTAATACGAGAATCTGACCTGATTTATTCCCAATTTATCTTCAATATTTCATTTCATTTTAATTTAGCATACATAAAGAGCTACGCCCCATATAAATTATCAATACTTCATCTCTTATGGTATCAGGATTATCGATTTGACAATATACGCTTCAATTAATTAATAGTATAAAAACAATATCTTTTGTTTTATAAAATAAATAATTAAATACTGCTGTATCGTAACCTGTAACGGAGAATGCCATGAAAGTTGCTTATATTTTTTCAAGCTCCAATTCACATTATATTTTGAGCAATATGATTGTACCGCAATTGGAATCAGGGAAACACGGATTTGAAGTATGCGGAATGTTCTTTTTTTTAGACAATACATTTATTCTGGTAAAAGACAATGATGTAGGTGAGCGTCTTTCAAAGATTGCTTCAGAAAAAGGGATGCTGCTCATGGGATGTGACAAATGTGTGATTGATCGCAGAATACAAGATAGCCTGGTGGAATCGGCAACAATAGGCTGTTTCCCGGACTTGCACAAAGCTCTGGCCGGATCGGGCGTTGAGCAGGTAATTACACTTTAAAAATTCGAGCATACTCTAAATGAATGATAATAGTTATTTGCAAATAGCCGAATCATATACAAAGAAGTCTTATTCCGCCTTACAGGAAGAATTGCAGGCTAACTCTGAAAAATGTATTAACTGTAAACTTTGTCAAAAGGAATGTGAATTTTTAAGAAAATATGGCAAGCCCAAGGAAATTGCCGATTCTTTTGACCTTACGGATAAGACTTTTAAGACAATGGCTTTCGAATGCAGCCTTTGCGGGTTATGTGCAGCTGTGTGTCCGTTGGGTTTGAATCCGGCAGACATGTTTCTTGAAATGCGACGGGAAGCTGTAAAGCAAGGTGGCGGGATATTTGCCGAACACAACGGCATTTTAGCTTATGAGAAAAAAGGCACTTCAAAGCTTTTTTCATGGTATGGTCTGCCTGAAGGCTGCGATACCGTATTTTTTCCAGGTTGTTCTTTGCCCGGTACCAGGCCGGACAAAACCCTTGGGCTTTTCAAACTCATTCAAAAAAAATTCCCATCGGCCGGAATCGTTTTTGACTGCTGTACAAAACCATCGCATGATCTTGGGAGAAATGCCTTTTTCACTGCCATGTTTGGAGAAATGAAAGAATTTTTGATTCAAAACAAAATCAAAAAAGTACTGGTGGCTTGCCCCAATTGTTACAAAATCTTTGATCAATACGGCGGTGATATTTCCGTTATTAGTATCTATGAGTTTCTTGCCGATCTGGATATTCCTGTTGAAAAAAAAATGTCTTATAGTGTTACTGTGCATGACCCTTGTGCTCTGCGTTATAAGGAACCTGTGCAGAAATCAGTGAGAAAGCTTATTGAAAAACTGGGAATCAGTATTTATGAAATGCCGCATTCCGGTATAAATACTCTGTGTTGCGGTGAAGGCGGATCTGTAAGTTTCTTGTCTCCCGGACTTGCTGAAAAATGGATAGGTATCCGAAAACAGGAACATAAAGGAAACCGGGTTATCACTTATTGCGCCGGATGTGCGAATCACCTGAATCAGGCCATGCCCACTGATCATATTATAGATCTTTATTTTGAACCGGAAGCCACATTGGCAGGAAACGCCAAAATTTACAAGGCTCCGGTTACCTACTTAAACCGCTTAAAACTTAAACGGCATCTGAAAAACAGTTTAAATACAGCCGTATCAAGGGAAAGAACATTTACAGGTCAGGAAAAATCATCCAAAGCAGCAATGTTTAAACGTATAGTTATTCTTCTTGCCATTATATCCATTATTATACTAGTTCGTGCTGGGGGTTTGGAAAATTATTTTGAAACCGGGGCGTTAAGAGAACTGATAGCATCAAAAGGGGCACTTGCCCCTATCCTCTACATGCTGATTTATATTATAGCACCAGCCCTTTTTTTGCCGGGACTTCCAATTACTATTGCAGGAGGCATTCTTTTCGGTCCTTTATGGGGTGTTATCTATACTATTACCAGTTCCACAATAGGCGCCGGTGCGGCATTTTTAATATCCCGTTACGTTGCAAGGGACTGGATTGCTGCAAAACTTACAAGCCCCAGATGGCAAAGGCTGGATGAAGGAGTTGAAAAACATGGGTGGAAAGTAGTCGCTTTTACACGGCTAATCCCTTTGTTTCCTTTTAACCTCTTAAATTATGCCTTTGGTTTAACCAAAATAAAATTTACACATTACATACTGGCCACTTTCATTTGTATGCTTCCTGCCTGCATAGCATTTATTGTGTTTTCAAGTTCGCTTCTTGATCTGTTTAAGGGGAAAATATCTGGAAATCTGTTAGCCGGAATAATACTTATTATCATAGTTTCTCTTATTCCGATTTTTCACAAAAAATATAAAACCAAAAAAGGGACATCGGATCCTTTATAGTAAAGTTTACATTAGGTTTTTATGCCTCAAGACATCATACCCATACTGAAAATAAAAGCCTTAATACTATGCGCAATACTATCGATTTGTACAACAATCTATTTTTTAATTCTCCATTATTTCTATATGCTGAACAGTTATGTTTATACAGCCGAATTTCACTGGTTATTTCTGACAGGTAATCTTAAATCGGCAAACATATCCTTGCTTTCAGAATACTTTAAGGCTTTAGGACCGCTTGATTGTCTTCCCAATCTTTTACTATCTCAAGTGATCAGCACCTTTATAAATCCTTTTTCATGGCCTGTGCTGGCTTTTTCAATAGTAAATGCATTCGGACCCGGCACCGCAATATTGCTTAACCTGATAAGTGCCTCAAGTATAGGGTTATGTACATATGGATTAGGATTATTTTTTTCAGGAGATATTCTTGCGCTAACATGCAAGAAATATATTTCTCCTCCACGTTGGATGATGCCGGCTCTTTTTATATTGTTTTGTATACCCTATATAACAATTTTGCTACCGGCAATTTTAGCGGCATTTTTTCAAGTAAAATTAAAATACTTTTTTATGCTTATGATTACTGGTTTATTAATTCGAATAGCTTTCGGTTTTATTCATTGAAGTTTAATCAACAACTAAATGGGATTTTTAAAGTCCGGGGAGGTTTGAAATGGATTCAAAAAACAATAAAAACTGCGGCTGCTCCTGCTGCGATAATACATCCGGCGGAGTGCTTTTAGGCGGTGAAACAGGAGCAAAGGAAATTGCAAAACCCGGTGAAATGACTCGGTCGATCTTTTTAAAAACTGTGGCCGCAGGTGTTATAGGCATGAGTACACTTGCCGGAACCAAAGCCTTTGCAGAAGTTGTGAAAAACCCTGATATTAAAATTTTCAAAGGTTCTTCAGGCGACATGATGATTATGGATACTGCAAACAAGGAATTACGTATTTCAGCAACCGTTACCAAGGACGTAACCAAGCCTTCCGTGGCTGACTGGGGCAGGCGATTTCAGGCATTTTTCGGTGCGAAAGGCGGCAAAATGGAAAGCTTTTTCGTATTTACCACGGATGTTTCCCGCACTGATATCGATAAATCCATTCGGGAAATCGGCATTCAATCCAGAAGAATTATCCCGTTTGAGGAGGTGGCCGCCCGCACCGGTCTTAAACCGACCACTACCATTGAGGATTATCTGGACGGCGATCCCGTTATCGTGACTATCCGCTTTGAAAAAACCGGTAATATCGTTGAAGGCGCTTTGGAAGATTTTATTCAGGAAAAGATCATCGTGGAAGGAAAAGATGTAATTAAGCCCTATACGCCACATTTTGTTTATCACGGTTCAGGCGAGGCTTTAAATTTTCCTTCAGGTTGTATTGTCTGCCCTTCCGACTGTAACGGCGGCATTATTACCGACAATGTTCTGCCTTTAAAAACTACGGTAAACTATTACAAGATCAACTGGGATCGTATGCCGCCTGTCGGGTCTAAAGTGGAGGTGGTAATTAAATCAATTTATGGGCCCCATCGTTTGTCATCTACAAAAGATGCAAGCGCATAAATATTTCGGATCAAAGGAGCTATAAAACAAAGCATGAAAAAAATATAACAAAAATCGGGTAAATAACATTAATTTTTATTACCAGTGTCGGTGTATCGTACGGAGACATCACTCTTACGGAGTTTGCAAACGGTCAGGGCAGCTTGAAGGCAGACGGACAGGTAACCGGTAGCTCTATGGTATAAACATATTTTCTACTTCATCAGTATAAGAACCATCATCCTTATATATTACAAGAGGTGAGGCGACCTTTGCTCCTGCTTTACCACCTTTAATGCCTTCGACAATTACAAGTTTGGATTCCGAATTGTTTTTCGAGTAAATAAATCTAAAATACTTTGGTTCTATTCCTGAAAAACGCATATGTTCAATTATATCGGCTATGCGCTCTGAAGGATAAATCATTATGAATTTACCTGAAATATCCAAAAGACTTTTTGCCGATTCAAAGATTCCGGGAAGAGAAATCATGATTTCATGTCTAGCCAGCGCGCGCTGATTATCGGGATTTACCCTTCCTGAATTTGCCTTTCTGTATGGCGGGTTACATACAATAATATCAGGTGATCCAAAGATCATACTTTTTTTTAAATTTTTCAGGTCAGTGCAAATGATTCCAATTTGTTCTTCCATGCCGTTGTTTTTCACATTCATGACGGCAATATCTGCAAGACTTTTCTGTACTTCGATCCCGTATATTTTAATTTCCGGATTTTGGTATGCGAGTATAAGAGAAATTATGCCGCACCCTGTTCCTATATCAAGAATTTTATTTCCCGCAGATGCTTTAACATGTGAGGCAAGTAAAACTGAATCGATTGAAAAGCGATATCCTGACTTATTTTGTTTAATAGATAATTTACCTTTGAAAAAATAGTCGTCTGTAAGCAAATCCATATTCAGACAGCCCCGATCTTAAATTTGATATCACTGATAAGTTCTTTTCCAATCTCATTATTTAGTCTTGATATTATATCTTCTTTGTAATATTGGAGTTCCTGCATCCATACTGAACTGCTTACATACACAAGAAGTATCTGTCCTTTGAAACCGGCAGGCCTTGTATTTTTGCAAACGGCTTCTCCTACTATGTTTTTCCATATGCTGGAAATATTAGCAGATTCAAAACCCAGTTCCAGGCGGAATTTGTTTAATACATTGCCGATAATATTGCCGATTGGTTCAAAATCAGCTTCTTTTTTTTTAGGGTCTTTCATTTGCTGTTCCATAAAAATAGTATATAAAACACATTTTTAAAAAAGATAAAAGTGTTATGCCACAAGAAATTATATCATTCAAGTGCGATTGCTTTTTATGATGAAAATATAAAGGCATTATAAAATAACAACATGCAAAAAATAAAATTTTGCTTGCTTGAAATATATTTGCTATAGATTATATAAAATGTTTATGCGGGCCTTAAAAATTACCGGAGAAATTAAAATAATGGCTATAAGTAAAGAACTGCTTGAAATTCTTGCCTGCCCAAAGTGCAAAGGGGATATTTATCTTACTGATGCGGGTGATGGCCTTATCTGCAAAAATTGTAAACTTGTATATGAAATAAGGGATGATATCCCCATAATGTTGATAGATGAGGCAAAGCCGTTGTAAGCAGAGGCATTAATGAGCATTCCCCGACCGCCCAATCCGGCAAAGCTTGTGATCGGAGTTTATTTAAAAGATAAGAACCTTATTGAGTTACTGGAAAATGAGCTAATTGCTGAATTTGGTCCGGTCGATATCATAAGTCAATGGTTCTTATTTGATTATACCTCTTACTATGCCCATGAGATGGGTTCGCCTCTTTTCAGGAGGATGTTTGTTTTCGAAAAACTTATTAAACAGGCAAGCCTTTCACAAATAAAAAATTTTACAAATGAACTTGAAGCAAGATACTCAAAAAACGGTAAAAGAACCGTTAACATTGATCCGGGATACATGCTTCATGAAAAGTTTGTTCTTGCAACAGGCAAAAACTTTAGTCACAGAATATATATCGGAAATAATATTTACGCAGATTTGACTTTAATTTATCAGAATAGGGAATTTAGAACATTGCCCTGGACATATCCTGATTATGCGGATGAAAAAATGCTGACTTTTCTAATAAATGTCCGTGATAAATATGTTGCCGATATGAAACGAGGCCACGATAAATGATAAAAAGCATGACCGGATATGCAAGGTCTGAAAAAACAGAAGCAGGTTTTGAAATTGTAACTGAAATTCGTACATACAACAGCAAGCACCTTGATATAAATCTTCGTTTTCCCCATGAATATAATGCGTTTGAAGATAAAATAAGAGGCTTGATCGGTTCAAGAGTATCAAGGGGCCGTATCGAGATTAAAATTACTATAAAAGAAAATAATGGTAATTTAATTGAATTTGAAATCGATGAAAAAAAAGCGAGCGCATACTATAATATACTTTTGAGTTTAAGAGATAAATTAGGTATGGATGCACAAATACCCCTTGATATGATAGCAGGTGCTGAAGGAGTAATAAAAGTTGCGGAAACTAAAAAAGATATTGAGGCTCAGTGGCTTTTGATAAAAGATTCTTTGGATGAGGCTTTAAGTATTTTAGATGATATGAGGAAAAAAGAGGGTAAGTTTATTGCCGGTGATTTTGTTAAGAGGGTTGAAACCATTGAACAATTATTAAACAGTATTGAGTTTGAATCCCGTGACATGCTTCTTTACTACACGCAACGTTTAAAAGACCGGATATCAATATTGACAAAAGATACTATTGAGCTTGATGCCGGAAGAATTGCTCAGGAAGCGGCGTTTCTTGCAGACAGATGTGATATATCGGAAGAAGTAGTCAGGGTAAAAAGCCATTTAAACCAGTTTAATCTTATAATGAGTTTGGATGAGCCTGCCGGAAGAAAACTTAATTTTTTATTGCAGGAATTGAACCGTGAATTTAATACAATTGGTTCAAAAACTGAAAAAGCAATAGTTTCTCATACAATTGTAAATGTTAAATCCGAGATTGAAAAGTTAAGGGAGCAGGTGCAAAATATCGAATAATTATATGAAAAAATATAGAGTATAGTGTTTTAATCCGTTTATGTTATTTGCTCTATGAAAACTATTTACACAAATTTGTTTGAAAAAGGAGGAAAATGGAACAGACTCTTTTAAACATTGGACATGGAAGTTCTGTAGTAGCAGAACGGGTTGTTGCAATTGTATCTCCCAATTCAGCTCCAATGAAACGCTTAAAGGATGATGCAAAAGATGAAAAACGACTAGTTGATGCAACCCATGGACGCAAAACAAGAGCAATAATTGTTTTGGACAGTAATCATATAATTCTTTCCAGTTATACTCCTGAAACGATATCCCAGCGTTATACAAAGAATTTAAATAAAGAGATATGACTTTACGATCAGTTACCAAAAAAGATACGGATACCACCAATACTTTAAAACCTGGCCGTCTTTTTATAGTTTCCGCACCTTCCGGAGCAGGCAAAACTACTCTTTGCAGGAGATTGCTGGCACGCTTTACTGACATGATTTATTCAATATCTTATACCACAAGAGCCCCCCGCATAGATGAAAAAAACGGTGTTGATTACTTTTTTATATCAAAAAAAGATTTTGAAAAAAAAATCATAGAAGGCAAATGGGCTGAGTGGGCAAAAGTACACGGAAATTTCTATGGCACATCTGCCGAATATATAAATGACGCTATTTTATCCGGAAAAGATATACTGCTTGATATAGATGTAAAAGGCACCATGCAGATAATTAAGCGCTATTTTGAAAGCATTACAATCTTTATTATGCCTCCATCATTTGAGGAGCTGAAGATACGAATGGAATCAAGGGGCACAGATACCAGGGAAGTAATAGAAAAGCGTTTGAAGAATGCAAAAGAAGAGATGGCTCAAAAAAATCTGTATAAACACGAGATAATTAATGATAGCCTTGATAAAGCAACATCTGAACTTTTCGCACTGATTGAACAATACCGGACAGGCAGCTTGTAAATGATAATTGACAGCATTGATAATATTGAAACATATGCCGGAGCAGGAGATAAGATAACTACTGCATTAAGATATATAGCAGCAGCCGACTTTAAAAATGTTGAACCGGGAAAGTATGATATTGATGGTGATAACATATTTGCCATTGTCAGTGATTATATCACAAAGCACAGCAATCAGTGTTTTTTAGAAGCCCATCGGAAATATATAGATGTGCAGTATATGGTAAATGGAGTTGAATGGGTAGGGTATGCACCCTTAAAAGACCATGCGATTGTAAAGGAATATGATGAAAAAAAAGATTGTGTTTTTTTTGGCGGAACCCCTTCTTTTATAAAATTGGAAAAAGCAATGTTTGCAATATTTTTTCCAACAGATCTGCATATGCCGGGTACAGGAGATATGCCGGGCCCTGTAAGAAAAGTAGTAGTAAAGGTCAGGATATAAGCTTTTCTAAATCCTTTTTTGAAAATTCGTATAATGAATTACAATTATGACATGTTATCTGAAGCGGAAAAGGTCCGTTTTCTAAAATATCTTTTTTCTCGTTTTTATCAAACATGGAAATATAATGCAGCATAAGCTTCTCATTACATCTGCAAAAAAACTCTATTCTGTAGTCATCTAAAATTTTAGGGTTCAGTTTTTTAAATGATTCACAAATAATGTTATCCGGCTCTTTTCCTTCTTCAATAAGAATACCGATTGATGGAAGATCGTTTATAATACTTTCAAGGTTTTTTGCCAAATCATCTGATGCATTCGGCATTAACTGTAGAAACAGCCCACCGGCGCCGACAACTTCCCCTTGTGTATCAAACTTGACACTTAAATTAAAAACGCTTGGTATTTGTTCGGAAGAGTAAAAGTAATTTGCCAGATCTTTTGCTATAGAGCCGTAAAGCAGTGCTATATGGCCTGCGTAGGGTTGCTTTGCATCTTCGAGATATTTTGTAACTGTCAGCAAACCTGCACCAAGAAAAGGTGATATATTAAAATCTTCAAGAGGTTTATCTATTGGAATTGGCGTCTGTTTTAAATATCCTCTTATTTCTCCATAAGCATTGGTTTCAACACTAATCCCTTTTATAGGCCCCGAACAGTCGATTTTTAAAGCGATTCTGTCATTTCCTTTCAGATTGGAAGATAATAAACCACAACCCAGATAGGCCTGGCCTAAGACAAGTGTTTCCAATATGCCAAGATCAAAATTTGCACGCATTTCCTTTATCATTCGAGTCCCATAGATAAAAGCACCACGTATAGACCCGTTTGCAAGAAGAAACCTGTGAATTTTGTCTTTTGATTTTTCTTTAAAACCGTTTTTAACAGAATCGTTTAATTGTTTTTTAATCATCTCTACCTTCTTAAATTAAGCTCATTTCTTACAACTTTCCAAGTGTAATGCCCTGTTGATATATGTATATTATTTAAGGGCTTTTTGCTTTTTTAAACTATATTGATATCAGTTTTATGTGTCAAGTTCTAAACCAATAGCTCATAATAAGAATATCCTATATATAAATCAGGCAACAGATTAATATCTTGTTCAAAATTCTTAAAATTGTTATATGAAAAAAGCTAAACCCAATATAGTCGGTATTATTACAAATCATAAAGAGTAAATATCATGGAAAATTACATAAACTTATTTTTTTCACACCTATTTTCTGACAATAAATCATTAGAAAATTATATCATCAGTATTTTAGCCATTGTAATTACAGCTTTTGCAGCGTGGTGGATTTTAAATGCCATTATGGGAAGTTTGAAAAAAAGATATAATAAATCTTCTCTAAATGGAAAAAAAGGTGCTTTCTTACCCATTATAAAGCAGGGCGGGCATTATGCCATCTTCATTATTGTTGTTATTGCATTAGTTCGTCTTTTTAAAGCGCCGCTTCTGGAAAAAACGGCATATGCCTTAATGATTTTGCTGTTTACCATAATTATCAGTAAATTTGTAAGCTTATTGATCCCTTTCCTAAGAGATAAGATTGCTTTAAAAACACATACAAAAATAGATGATGTGATTTTTGAGCTTATGTCGAAATTTTCAAACGTAGTTGTTTATGCTGCAGGAATTATTCTGGCTCTTGATATACTTGGATTAAACATAATGCCGTTTGTTGCCGGAGCCGGTATTGCCGGTATAGCAATTGGTTTTGCAGCTAAAGATACGTTATCAAATCTGATTGCCGGAATTTTATTGATTATTGACAGGCCTTTTGAAGTCGGAGACCGGATTGAAGTCTGGACAGCTCCACAAAACAGCGCCACATGGGGAGATGTTGTAGATATAGGCCTAAGAGCAACCAAGATCAGAACCACGGATAACATTGTTATAATAATCCCAAATAATGAGATTATGAAACGCGATATTATCAACTATACAACAATTACAAAAGAAATACGGGTTAGAATCCCCATCGGCGTTGCTTATGATTCGGATATAAAAAAGGCAAAGGAATCTATTATAAAGGTTTCACTTGAGCTTGACTGGGTAATGAAAGAACCTGAACCTAAGGTGGTTGTTCACAGTTTCGGAGATTCGGCTGTCAACTTGCAGGCAAGAGTATGGATTAGTGATCCACGGCGCAGGATAGATACAGTTTCATATATTACAGACAGGGTAAAAGAAGTTTTTGATAAAGAAAATATTGAGATTCCATACCCGAAGCGTGATATCTATATAAAAAGTGAAAAAAACTTTAATAACTCGTAACATTTGTAAAGTTAATCATTGGAGACTAATATGGATGACATAACATCCCGTATAGATATGTTGCTTCCTGTAGAGATGGCCAAAAAAGCGGAAGAACTTGGTGTAAAAAAAGCTACTATCGGATGGCGTAATTTATTTCTTCTTTCAATCCTTGCCGGTGCATTTATCTCCTTAGGAGCAATATTCAGCACATCAGTAACCTCTGGTGCTGCTGGAACTATTCCTTTTGGAATTATAAAACTTTTAGGCGGTCTTGTTTTTTGCTTAGGACTTATACTTGTAGTTGTTGGCGGAGCGGAATTGTTTACTGGCAATAACCTCATTGTGATGGCATGGGCCAGTGGTAAAGTATCATTATGGCAATTACTAAGAAACTGGATTATAGTCTATATCGGAAATTTTGCCGGTTCATTTTTAACTGCAATTATTATGTTTTTTACCAATCAATATATGTTTGGTAAAGGAGCAATCGGACTCAATGCTTTAAATATAGCAACAACAAAATGTAATCTTGGATTCATTGAAGCATTGTTTCTTGGAATTATGTGTAATGCTTTGGTATGCCTTGCCGTATGGTTGTGCTTTAGCGCAAAAACTACTACCGATAAAATTTTATCTATAATATTTCCAATAACCGCTTTTGTTGCTTGTGGTTTTGAACACTGTGTAGCAAATATGTACTTTGTTCCCATTGGTATGTTTATAAAATCTTTTGCCAAGCCTCTTTTTTGGGAAAATATCGGCAAAACGGCCGCTGACTATGTTGCTCTTACATGGGGTGGTTTCTTTTATGCAAATCTTCTTCCTGTAACAATAGGAAATATTATAGGCGGGTCGGTTTTAGTAGGTTTGGTATACTGGTTTATATATATCAGAAAATCAAAGGTTCCTATTTTTTAAAAGATTGATAATAACTGCTCAAGATACTATAAAGAATACTATGACTTTAGCCAAATAAAATAAACTATGATTGAAGAAATATTACCTCATATATACAGGATTAAAATTCCGCTTCCCAAGAATCCGCTTGGAGCTTTAAACTCCTATATAATAAAAAATAGTGAGCGAAGCATAATTATTGATACCGGTTTTGCTCAGGATGAATGCATGAATGTAATGCTTTCCGGTTTAAAAGAACTGGAAATTGATATAAAAAAAACTGACTTTTTTATTACTCACATGCATCCTGATCATCTTGGCCTTGCTTTAAGAATTGCTCCGGATACCTCCAGAATATATTTTAATCAGATAGAAGCAGATATGCTCAGATCGGGATATTTCCTGGATGAATATACTGACGCTGCATGCCAAAACGGTTTTCCGGAAAAAGAGCTTAAAGCCCTTTACAATCATCCCGGATTTAAATCTTATAAATATGCTTCAGAAGGATTGGCAAACTTTCATATTATAAATGATGGCACTATATTTGGCATATCCGGTTATCAGTTCAAGTGCATTCAAACTCCCGGCCATACAAAAGGACATATGTGCCTATATGAACCGGACAAAAAAATATTGATAGCAGGAGACCATATCCTTAATGATATTACTGCTACAATTCAATTATGGTCTGATGAGCAAAATCCTTTAAATGACTATATGACAAGTCTTGATAATATTTATGGGCTTGATATTAAATTAACACTTCCAGGCCATAGATCTTTAATAACAAATACCAGAAAAAGGATTCTGGAAATAAAGGATCACCATCAAAAAAGGCTTGAAAATATTATTTCTATACTGAAAACTGGGAAGAAAAATGCATTTCAAATAGCCTCACAGATGAGCTGGGACACAAATTATGAGAGTTGGGATTCATTTCCCGGTGCGCAAAAATGGATTGCTACAGGTGAAGCTATTGCCCATTTAAAATATCTTGAACAAGATCAAGTGCAAAAAGAAAAGCTTGAAAAGAATATCATATACTCGTTGAAAAAGGGCATATGAAAAAGGAGAGAAAATGCTTAAAATTCTTGTATTGCTTATTACGGTTTTTGTAATTTTTATAATTGTCAGAAAACCAGCTTCGGAAGAAAAAGAAGAAATAGAAAAAGAGTCAAAAGATATAGCAGTAACTTATGTATGTACAGAATGCGGCGAAAAAAATTGCAATTGCTACAAAGAAGATATAACACATAAACATTAACCAGCCACATGTGAAGATATAACTAATTTCATTTGTTATAGGAGGGTATTCATGTCGGATATTATGGAAGTTATAAAAGAAAGAAGAAGTATAAGAACATATGATGTAAAAGATGTTTCTGATGAAAAATTAAATACTATATTTGAAGCAGTAAGATGGTCGCCTTCCTGGGCAAATACGCAGTGTTGGGAAATAGTTGTAATAAGAGATAAGGTCATAAAAGAAAATCTGAGAGAAACAATTTTGCCAAAAAATCCTGCTACAAATGCAATTACCCAGGCACCTGTTCTTCTTGCAGTTTGCGGCAAATTAAATTCATCGGGATTTTACAATAATGAGGCTCCGACAAAATTTAAAGACTGGTTCATGTTTGATCTTGGTATATTTACCCAGACGCTTTGTCTTGCAGCGCAAGACCTTGGGATAGGTACAGTTGTAGTTGGGCTTTTAGATCATGACAAGGCAAAAAAGCATATAAACGTGCCGGAAGGGTATGAGCTTGTAGCCCTTATTCCGCTTGGGTATTCTGCAAAATCAAGCTCTGTTCCTAAACGAAGAGAAATTAAGGATTTTATTCATTATAATACTTTTTAGGGCAAAGCTACCCACTTATGAGTAATAACAATATTGATGAATTCGTAAAAACACCTCAAATCGTCATACGGGCGAAACCGGTATCCAGAACCTATTTAAATTGCTGGATGCCGGATTGGGTCCGGCATGACGAAACAGGAATTCCCGGACTTTAAAAAAGTCCAGCAATATAAAAACCCGAATAAAGTTATTTATTTGTTTCTTTTCTGAGTAAATATCTTGCTTTTGAGCCGCTTCCATCTTCAAAAGTAAGTTCTTGGTTGTTGTAGTGTGTAACTTCCCACCCATTTATGCTCAATGCGTTTAATATACTCATTTCCGATATTTTGGGAGTGTTTGGTTTTTTATTAGTGTATTTTTGAATAAAATCTTTAAATGCTTCGTGTTTCGCATCTTTCTGAGCGATTATACTCTCTTTGCTGTAAGATGAAATTTCTTTTCCTGAACCGTCATTTAAAAATACGGTTGTTGACATTTCCGCTATTCCGCCATTCTCATCATAAAATCTGTTAACTATAACAAGTTCTGCATACTTGTAATATGTATTTTGAGATTGTTCTCCGGCATATGAAGAAACCGAGATTAACAGAATAGCTACACATAAAATATAATTCATATTGTTTTTCAAACTGGACATATCTTGCCTCCAAAACTTTGTTTGATTATTTACGTTTTTGTGCGAAAACATCGTATCTTTTCCTTAAGCCCCTTCTTAAATATCTTACCCGAACCCGTCTTCGGAAGCTCGGCAATAAATTCAACAGACTTAGGGGCTTTATAATGGGCAATTTGCTCCTTGCAGTGTTTTATGATTTCATCTTCAGTTGCACTGCACCCGGGCTTCAGCACAACAAATGCCTTTACAGCCTCACCCCACTTGCTGTCAAAAACTCCTATGACAGCTGCTTCCAGCACTGCCTGATGGTTATAGAGTGAGTTCTCAACTTCGATACTGTAGACATTTTCCCCCCCTGTTATGATCATGTCCTTTTTACGGTCCACAATATTAACATAACCTTCACGATCTATAACTGCTATATCGCCGGTATACAGCCAGCCATTACGAATGGCCTTGGCGGTTTCATCAGGTTGGTTCCAATAACCCTGGGTAACTGTGTCACCCTTTACAATTATCTCGCCCACTTCTTTTGCGTCGCGCGCCACCTCTTTTCCGTTATCCCTTACAACCTTTAAGAGCACACCCATAATGGGCCTGCCTGTCTTTGCCTTGAATACAAATTGCTCTTTTGGGGGAAGTACTGAAAGGTTTTCCTTTAATAATGAAAGTGTAAGATAGGGGCTTGTCTCTGTCATGCCGTATGTCTGGATGTAATCACATTTAAACGTGTCCATAATGTTTTTTACAACTTCAGGGGCAATGGGTGCACCGCCGCTCAGAATTGCCCGGAGACTTGTCAGATCATAACTCTCAACACCCGGAGTGTTTACCAGCATGTTGAGCATGGTAGGAATCATGTTTGTTATGGTAACCATTTCTTTCTGGATGGAAGAAAGGACAACTGATGGTTCAAACTCCGGGACGATCACATGTTTGCCCCCTATCCAGGTTATTGCAAATGTTGCCCAGGCGTCCGCCAGATGAAAAAGAGGGGCCGCGTGTATCCAGTTGTCATGATCTGAAAGACTCAATTCAGCGATTGCTGCAAGGGCGTGGGTGCACACATTTTTGTGTGACAGTATAACTCCTTTCGGCCTCCCGGTGGTTCCGCTTGTGTAATAAAGGTGGGCGGTGTCTTCATCCTTGATGTCAGGTGGGGAAATATAGTCAGGGCTTTCCCCTGCAATTGCATTTTCATATTTCACTGACTCGAATGTGTCGGGGACATCCCCTGACCCTGTCCATATTACCTTACCTATATTACTTTTAAGTCCCTTGAGGGCATCTACTGTTTCGCTGAAAATGTCTTCTGCTAATAAAATCTTTGCGCCTGAATCTTTAAGGATGAAATCAAGCTCTCTTGCCGAAAGCCTGTAGTTCAATGGATTGAGTATTGCGCCAAGCTGTGCCGCCGCAAAATATACCTCAAGATATTGATGAGCGTTTCTGTGAATTATTGCAACTCTATCTCCCCTCTTAAGCCCAAGGGCCTTTAGAAGACGCGATAGCCTGAAAACACGTTGGCCGAATTGGCCATAGGAAAAACGCTTGCCGCTGCAAACAACTGCTTCCTTTTCTTCATAAAGGCCGATGGCCTTTTCCAGTATAAATGGTATATTCAACTTATGCTCTCCTCTTTTCCTTGATCTTCCTTTTCAGTTTATCCGGAGGGTTGAAAATGGCTATACTCCCTCTATTCAGCTTTTATTAGAGAGTAAAGTACAGATTTACACATTATGCAACAGATAATCAGAATGTGTATCCAACTGAAAAGTGAACCTGACCGGAACTTTCTCCTTTTTCCCTGTCAAGCTTATGTCCGTATAGAATTCCGATAGGCCCTATCGGGGTAATATATCTAAGCCCCAGTCCGACCGAAGATCGGAATTTATCGGAACCGGCATCAACAAATGTTTTTGACACACTGCCAGTGTCGTAAAATGCAGTCATCTCAAAATGAGCACCAAGGTCTATCCTTGCTTCAACACTGCCTAAAATTGCACAACGTCCTCCAACAGCATTTCCCTCACTGTCGAACCTGAGCAGGTTTTCTTCAAATCCTCGAACATCAAGAGCTCCGCCAAGAAAAAAGAGCTGATCCTGGGAAACCTTCCCTTTATTGCCATAAGCTTTGATATATCCGACCCGTCCACGTAAAGCCAATGTCAAGGGGGCAAGCGGAGTATAATAATAACGCAGATCATACCGGGATTTAATAAAATCATCAAAAGAGTTTTTCAGGCCTTTTGAAATATCAACATGAAGAGAAGAAAAAATCCCTTTTTTCGGGCGGATAAAAGAATCTCTCGTATTATATATTAAAGAAGGTGTAATAATGAGTATACTGCGCTGATCGTATTCATTTTCCGTTATTGAATTTCCAAAAGGAAGAGAGGTGTCTATCCGATACTGGTCTCTTCTCTCCAGGCTGAAATTAAGCCCTGGAGTAATGTTCTTAAATGGTTTTGGGGAAAAACCCAAAGACGCTCCGATAGCATTGTAACCAAAGTTCTGGTTAAAATCTTCCACTTTTTCCGTGTATAGATTGCTGGAAGCAGATATGTGTGTGTCAAGAAATCGTGGTTCACTCATACCGATTTCTGCCCTGTAACCGATCTGACTGATTTCTCCGGACATCCACCCGTGTTTGTTCAATCCAAAAAGATTATGATCTCCCATTGCTGTGCGTGTATAAAATTCTTTTGATGAGTCATAACCGCCGCCCAACTCGATGAAATAGGGTTTCTGTTCTTCAAGATCTACCATAAGATTGATCAGGTCTTTTTCCTCTTTAAGTCCAAGACTCTTAAAACGTACATCATTGAAGATATCCATATTTCTAATGTTTCTCTGGCTCAATAGCATTTTTTCCAGGGAGAAGGGTTCGCCAGAACGGATTTCCATTTCTTTTTTGATTATCCGATCCTTTGTTCGAAGATTGCCTGTTAAATAAACATCTCCCATTGATACGAATATCCCGTCTGTTATACGGTATGTAATTTGAATTTGCGTTTTGTTATTAGTGAAATTAAGTTCCGTTTTTACTTTTACATATGGGTATCCCTTTTGGGAAATCAACCGGGATAAAGCATTTTCATCTCCTTTGATCATATATTTCTTAAAGGGCTGCTTTTCCTTTAGAGCAATTACTTTTAAAGCATCATCAGATGACAGTACTCTTGAACCGGTTATCTTAACAGAAGAAACTATGGTTCTAACACCCTCATTGATGAGAATACGGATTTTTACCCGACTTTTATTTTGGTCCCATTCCAGCTCGTGTTTAATCTCAGGGCTAATAAAGCCCTCACTGACATAAAACGCCTGTATGCTGGCAATGTCTTCTTCAAAGGTTTTTGGCATGAAAATTTTTTTTTGTAATATTTCATAGGCTCCGGTAAGCATTTGTTTTCTGATTCTGCTTTCAGTATATGAGGAGTTTCCTTTGATTTCGATTGAATCGACAATAGCTTGGGGATTTTCTTCAATTAATATACGAATATTCCGGATGGCATTTTCCTTGCCGGATAGTGCTTGTTCTTTTATTTTCACTTTAGTGGAAAGATAGCCTGAAGATAGGTATCTTTCTTTGATTTTTCTTATACTTCGTTTCAGACCTAAACCATTTCGATTTCCATCACTAAAAATTATCAGATCCTTTTTTAATGTAAGATCCCAAAAGGCATTGTTTCCATCAAAGAGAATCCGGTAACAGCGCCCTTCATTGATTACCAATTTAACAGCAACTGTTCGGTTTTTAGTATCCTTGTCAATAACCGGCTGTATTTCTACATCTGCAAAACCATTACTTCTGTAAAACTTTGTCAGTTCATCAACATCTTTTTTAAAATCGGCTTCAATAAATCTGCCGGAGCTGCCGGGGTACAATGAAGCACGCCATGTTTTCATATTCCATTTGAGTCTTGTAGCGGAAAAATTTTTGTTTCCGGTAAAGATAAGTTTCTTGAGATTGTAAAAAGGGCCTTTATTAATTCTGACTTTAATTGTGTAGTTAGAATCAACCGGATCTTGTTTTGCAGTAACATTGATCTGCGGTGCTATATAGCCTTCTTTTTCAAAAAGTTTAACGATTCCTGATTCCTGTTTTTTTAGTTCTTCTTCCACATAAGCATTTCCGGGATATATCGTCATAGCACCAAGCACATCGCGCTCAAATACAGGGTAACGTCCGTAAATACTGATGTCGTTGATCCAGTCGTAGGGGATAAGATGAAAGAAAAGAATGATATTTCCATCTTCTTCTTTTGAATCAACACTGATTTCTTTAAAATTTCCGGTCTGTTGTAAAAAACGAATAGATTCATCCAGCAGAACAGGAGAGAATTTATCTCCCTTTTTAAGTGAAATAAGATTGGCAGCCATTTTCTGAAGACCGGTATCTGTTTTGTTTTCAACCGTAATTCTTATATCTGAAATATTAAGGATATTCTCCTTTACTAGCTTTGTATCAGAGCAATGAGCAGGAAAAGAAAAAATAACTCCGCTAATCAAACAGATCAAAACTCCATATATTGTACATATTTTTTTCATATAATTTTTATAAGATCTCAGATGGCTATATTAATAGAATGAACTGCTGTTTCTAATTATCGGAATTCCATCCTGTACTTAAGCTCTCCACCGTAGAGTCCACTTGTATTCTGGTATCCGCTCAAACGAAGGTTTTGCAAAAGTTTATATTCTGCTATTGCACGCTGGATGAATTCTCCTTTTTCCGATGCTACCGCATATTTAATTGTCAATCGTTTGGAAAGATCCTTACCTATTGTTACCTTGACATAGCCCTTGGCTTCATCGTTTTTATTATCTGTAGTTTCAACTTCCAGGTAATCAAGATTTGTGGTTTTTTTTATATCATTACCCAGAGTTGATGCTATCATTTCCGCAAGTACTTGTTCCGTTGATTGGGTAACACCACCCCCGCTTTTAATCAACTCGCGGCTTGTCTTACCGACCAGCAAGAGAGACAGGATATCTTCACTTTCTTCAGCCGGTTCGGATGTAAGCTTGAGCAATATCGCTTCTCTGGTGCCTGAAATTTCAAGAAAAATTTTCCATTGCCGTACCTGAACCACACTTTTTATATCAAAGGTAGGATCATTTTCATATGGATTTAAAAAGTCGATAGTTCCTTTTTTAACCACAAAGACCTTTCGCAGATAATCTACTGTTCCTGATTCGACGGAAGTTCTACCTCTTATCAAAGGGCTATCAGCTGTACCCTGAATTTTAATATTTGGTGCAATTTCAAGTTTTGCCAGATTATTTTCAACCCGGAAGAGATTTCTGTGTTTTATATCTACATCAACAGCCATATTTTTTAATAAAGAAGATGTGTTTTTCTTCCCCATCATCACTTTTTCACGCTTTTTTTCCGTAAGTTCTTCAAGCAGATTCAGTTTCACATCTTTGTAATACAAGCCATCAATTAGCACAATTTCACCTTCAACAAGAGATTTATCTTTACTGCCGGAAAGCCTTAGATTTGTATCTATAACTATATCCATCGTATCGGGAATCTGGATTGGAAGAGCACTGGCTTTAAAGTTGATCTGCCCTTTTCCCGGTTTGAGGTCTTTTAATTCTATTTTGCCATTTATGTTAAATGTCCCGTCATCTAACTTGCCATCAATATTTTCAATAAAGATGTCTTTGTGATTAACACGAATAGACCCATTTAAATTATGCAGTTTCTGGAAAAGATAAGGAATAGTAAAAGAAATGTTTTTAAGATCTGCTTTGGCGCTGATTTGAGGATTTTTAAATGATCCGCCAAGATCTGCAGAAATATTCAGACCTCCTTTTATATCGGCAAGGTCTTCAATGAATGAACCGACAATTGATACCGGGATATCACCACGGGCATGTACATCTAAAGGTCCGTTTAGCCTGCCTGTTCCGTTAATGGTAACTTTCGCATTATCCATAAAAAATAAATTGAAAGCAGGAATCAATAACTTGCCGTTTTGATATGACAGGTTTGCATCCTTTGCATTAACTGCTTTATTGTTTCCAAAGGATAGTTCCATATCTGAAATATTTGCACGAGCGCTTATGTTTTCAAGGTTTTTTGCATTTCCTTGTGCTTCAAAGCTACCGGTAAGTTTTCCCGACCAGTCCGGATATCCGGCCATGCTAAGATAAGGTAAAAGATCGGAATGATCAAAAACTGCGTTTATATCAAAAGTACTGCTTTTAAGATTCATTTTGCCATTTGCCTGAAAACCAAGATCGGTGTTGCAACGGATAATATTTTGGTTCAGATTAAAATTTATTATAGAATCTTTAAAGTCTTGCCCCTTCAAATTTAACCGGGTTATAAATATTTTGCCTGAAAGCATGGGATGATCTAAAGACCCTTCACCGGAAATATCAATACGAAGTCTTCCTTCGACAAGGTCTTGCTTGCGGATAGCTTCAATTGAACTTAAGGAAATATTTTCCGATATAAGATTTATCTGGTATTTCTTATCGAAAGAAATCCAGGCTTCTCCTGTGATGCTTTCTCCGGGTGCAATCTGGATAGTAAGAGGCTTAACCTTAATGGTATCTCCGTCCAGTTCAGGATTCAGTTTAACCTCATGTATAGGTTGTCCTGCAATTATGAGATCTTGGCCCAGGATATTAAACCTTCCGCGAAGTTCTTTCCACGCACCTTCTACTTGACCTTTTATAAATAAAGACCCCTTAAAATCTTTATGGAAATCACTTAGAAAAATTGAAGCTTTTTCTATATTAAGGTTTGTGCCTAAAGACGTATCAAGTGATTTTGGTTTAAACACATGAACTGTACCTGAAGCATTTAAAAAAGAATTTTTGTTAACTAACTTAAGCTCACTGATATGAAGAATTCCGGAGTTGTCCATGCCGCCCTTAAGCCAGACATCGCCAATAGATATACCTCGAATATAAAGTGCTTCCGATTTTGCATCACAGACAAATACCGGTGCTTTTGCAAATCCGGAAACCGCTGCATCCAGCCAAATACTGCCTTTAATATCTTTAATACCCAATGGAGATAATGCTGGCAAGAGATCAGGGGCAGTGAGTAACACCTTACCGTCAAGAGCCTGGGAAATTATATTGTATTGACCGTCTGCCCGAAATTCCGTTTTACCGGAACTAAACTGTACCTGTTTAAGAGTTGCTATGCCCTGACTCAGATCGGCCTTTCCTGAAAAAAGCAGGTTAACAGGTGCTGCAAGCCTATCAATTGTAACCCCTTGTCCCTGAACTTTCCAGTCGGCAAAGGCTTTGGCAGACCGAGGTTCAATTCCTTTGCCTCGGATTGAAATATTAGATTGAATCAAACCTCGCATCTTTTTGCCATCAAGGCTTATTTTTTCCAGGTTTATCTTTTTCCCGTCAAGAACAATGTCGTAAGTAAGCTCATCGGGATAGCTTTTATCAGATATAAAGCCTTCAGGAAAAACCTTCATAAGATCAATTGTCCCGCTAAGATCTATCTGACCACCACCTGCCCTTAAGCTGCATGGTTTAAACATTACAAGACGATTCTTTAATGAAAACAAAATATCCGCTCGTTCAATTTTATGCCCGGCAACAATACCGCCATAATAATTTACTTTTCCCGAAACTTCAGGATTGTTTATATATCCTTTTGCCTCAAGATGGGAACGGATTTGGCCGTTATATAAACCTTCGATTCCAAGGACATTTTGCAATTTGGACAAAGCTATGTCAAAATCCCCGGCAAGATCTATTGACGGCTTATCAAATACATTAGTTATGTGTCCGGCTATATCTATATGAGAATTGCCGGAAGTAACTTGCAGATTCAAAGAAGAAATTATTTCTTTAGCAAACGATGCTTCAAGATTGATGGGACCAAATGTAAGATTGGAGGACTTGCGAACCATATTTCCGGTTTTTATTTTCAGGTCAAAGGAGCCTGTCTTTTGAGGCCAATCACCGTTTGCTATAAGATCTATGCCATTTGCAGTAATTGACATAGCCGAATCCGGAAATTCGAACTGAAATTTTCCATTTATCAGGTTGGAATTTTCCAGACGAATTTTATATTCTACCGGTTTTTCAGGTTCAGCCGCTTTTGGATTTTTGACAGATGATAGGGCGTTTGTCAGATTAAGATTGCCGCTTTTATCCGGACGAAGCAAAACCCAAGGATTTTCTATTGTGAGTTGTCTTACAATCAGGCAGCCTTTTAAAAAAGAGTCCCATGAGATATCTATAAAAAGCCTTTTTATACCTGCAATATCTTTTAAGCTGTAATCCTTTAAATTAACATGATCTATTTCGAGTTGTCCCTTAAACAAAGAAAGCCGCAGATTATCGAAACTGATAGAGCCTTTAATCTGTTTATCTATTTGTGATTCAATAAAACGTTTGCCGAAATCCGTTTGAATAGAAAAAATCAATCCTGCAATTCCTATTATTAATAGAAAAAATAAGGCAGCAATACTGATCAATATAATTTTAAATTTCTTTGGCATATATGTTTCTATGAAATAAATTACAAAGCCTGATGAACTTGTCAAATGTCCATCAGGCTTAAAAAGATTAATTAATCGAATCCTTTGAACATGTTAGTTGCTGGCACTATATTTATGGATATTAGGTAGTTATTAATAGTACTAATAATTGTGCCAATGTCAAGCAGCAATTTGAATAGAATGGAATCGAAAATCTTCGCTTAGCAAAACGCACGAACATATCTTGCTGAAGACATATATTGACATTAGGAAGTCATATCCGACAAAGCTGGAGGTATAAATTTATGAACCGCTCAAAGCGGATTAAAATTGTTGAACCACCTGCAAATCTTATGCAGGCAATGCTAAGATAGGAAAGTTGTTAATGTGATGGATTTTGATCTTTCTAATAGCTTAAAGCAATCTTATTCCCCGCTGCAAGTAACGGGGAATAAGATTGCTGTTGTGATTCAAAATATGAGAGTCTTTCTGTTGCCATAGGTTACTAATTGGCTTTTAAAATATCCGTTCCTTTGTTGTAACCAAAAAAGAAGATGTCAAATGCAAAAGGGATATTAAACCTGATATCTGCATCGGTTAAAATTTCCCCTGAACCTTGTTGTTGTGCTTGTTGCAGGTAAACATCAATTTCCGGTGCAGGGCGAAAATTATAATTGCCAAAATACCAACCACCTCTAGGGAATTCTTTTGCCAAATTTCGATGTTCGGGGGTGGTTATTTTTCCTTCAGGCCTTTCCAAAGCAAGGTATTTTAATGGTAGTGGGTCAGTAGAGGCACAACTGTAAAATAAACAGGAACTCAAGAATAAAGCACCACAGATAGTTAAAAATCTTTTCATTATTCACCCCCTGAGCTATATTGCGTTTGAAGGTTTTCATCTTCTGAAGATGAAAGCATTTTACTACTCAAAGCTGTACCACTGACTTTAATATAATTTGATCTCACAAAGAGCCCGGTTTCGGTGGTTACCTGGGCATCAATAATAGTATCGTATGTTGTACCCTTCAAAGCATTCCGAACTGCTTCAGATAGATAATAAGGATCTGCCCCAATTTTACATTGATCAGTTCCGGTAACGGTGGGGCCCGATATGTTTTGGGGAATTATTTTACCTTCCAAATCTCCAAATGACATCAATCCCACTTGGCATGTTTTCTGATGCCCACATCCAACAAATAAAATTGCCAACAGAATTAGTAAGCCGCCTCTTATTTTCACTCATTCCTCCTCATTCATAAGTGTTCTTTTAAATTACTCTGTGTTCCTTATCCAGAATATGCCCTTAACTCTACAACAAATATATTGAACAACTACTCCTCATAGCGGCAAAACTTGAGGTTGTCAATATTGAAACTTAAGCGGTGTCCGAGTTAGCAAGTGTAGACTGACATGTCATTAAAAAAGAGACCATTTTTAATAAGGGGATGTTTTTTCTCTTGACGAGCCCTATAATAGTTGACCCCAATCCCCCACTTTTTTTGCAAACATAATTGACTTATAGCCCTGCTTTAGACATTATTTAGAGCTCCCAGGATTTTAGAATTGAAAGAAAAATCTCTGGCAAATTCCTTTCAGGGCATTTTTTACTGCATTCTGATAGGAACTCTTAATATTCAGATTAAATGGAACTTGATAGGTTGTATTGGTCGTTTCTGAAAGGAGCACGCATCATCTCCTTTAGCCTTTATAAGATCAATGTCAGCAATAATTGTACTGATTAATGCTGTTTTAGGAGCAAGTGAGCCAATGTCTGGGAGAACATGGCTATAGATCCAGAATTTCTTGAGTTGCACTTTGATAAGGATATCATAAGCATCGGACTCGCTAATAGATATTTATATTGTTTGGCTACTTCAAGTTTCTGAGCAATTTTGAAGACAACATGGCTTCTTGTGTTTTTTAGAAGAGGTCTTGCAAGACTTTCTGATAGATCTTATCCCAATTCAGTGTATCCCAAGGCCCTGATCCTTCACCTTTTACTGTTTCCACCCAATAGGTTTTTTAAAACAAAAGCATGCGGGCAACCATTGAATAAAGAGCTTTGATAAAAGAAGCCGGGGTGGAATGTCCTTTGTCAGATATTCCTGCGAAAAATGGCAAAAGGGGCCGGATAAGAAGTCAAATAAATTATATCTTTTCGAGCCAGTTTCAAAACGCCCCATTTTGGCCGATCTCTGCGTTGGGCTCAAATTTCAATCCTCGAAATACTCAATGTATTCCTGTGGTTGAAATTTTCGCCCGCCTTGAGCTTGACCAAACT
>Ga0180007_10001309_pt1 | contig 34810 bp, 22 predicted proteins | sample MM_PC_MetaG_FD_121122 | JGI IMG/M metagenome (GOLD analysis project Ga0180007, IMG submission 121122) | Groundwater microbial communities from the Aspo Hard Rock Laboratory (HRL) deep subsurface site, Sweden - MM_PC_MetaG | ecosystem: Environmental > Aquatic > Deep subsurface > Groundwater... | reverse complement strand
TGGCATAAGCGCATCCATGCGCAAAAAACCCGCCTACGCCCTTACTCTTTTTTTATTACTCCATTAAGTCTTGGCGAATTATCATGCTGTCAATTGTGATGAAGGACTAGTGCGTATCGCCACCAAGAATGAGTTGAAGTGAGGCTCCTATTAGCTATGATTTTCGTTTATTTCCATGGGGAGATATGTGCCTTTTTGTGAGCCATTAAAGACCAGCACAACCATGGTCAAATCATCTTGCGCCCCTTCATTGCCGATGTGCTGCATGTAGGCGCGAAAAATGTTGTTGTAATAGGTTTCTGCATCTTGATCCCAGCAACTTTTCAATAATTCTTTGAGGTGTTCATAGCTGAGTTCATCTCCGGCGCTATTGCGGGCCTCAACAATACCATCAGTGTAAAAAATCATAGCATCACCTGGTGAAAAAACTACTTCAATCTCTGAAAAATTGGCCTTTTTAAAGGCGCCGAGGGCTGCGCCGGCCAGGGTCAGTTCTTCGGCGACACTGGCATTTTCCCTGATCATAATTGGTGAACAGGCTCCGGCATTTGAATACCTGCCGCGACCTGTCAATCCGTCAAGGCACAGGTATTGAAAAGTCATGATTTTCTTCTGTTTTTTTGTTTTTGAGGCCAGAATCAAGTCGTGCAGCTCTGTTATCAGCGCCAGAGGCTGGTTGAGGAGGTGGTCTAACTGTATTATGCCCGCTTTGGCCATTGCCATGATCAATGCCGCTCCTACGCCGTGTCCGGCGACATCACCAAGCAAAACGCTGAATTTATGGTTGTCCAGAGCCAGATAGTCATAATAATCACCACCGAGCTCGGCCATGGAGACACTCCGGCCAAAAAGGCTGAAGTTGCCTGTTTCAATCGAGGTTTGCGGCAATAATTGCTCTTGAATGGCGCTGGCCACCGAAAGTTCTTCAAGGTCGACCATAACGTTGTTGAATATCTGCCCCATAGCGCCAAATTCGTCTCTCCCCAGTTCGGGAAGTCGATGTTCAAAGTGTTTGTTTTCTATGGCCTTAGCGCCGGCGGTTATTACCTGCAAAGGCATCAGAAAACCTTGCGCCAGAACCTGTGAGAGTCCAAAAGTCATCAGCAGACTCAAAATAGCAAAGATCAGAAGCTGTCTTTTCTGTTTGTTAATTAAAACATCAATATTTTCGACTGGATATAGCCCGATGAGCTGATAATCAGAAATGAATTTGCCAGTAAAGCCCATTGCAAGGTAGTCTTGAGAGTCGTAATGAATAATTTTCAATTCTTTTTCCGGGTAGGTGGTCAGAGTAGAGGAATATTCCCGTAAAACAGAGCTGCTATAGGACTTTTGAGGCAGCGACCAACGGATGTCACTTAAAGCAAAGATTTTCATGCCAAGATGATTTCTGTTTGCCTGAGACAGCTGTTTTTTCAGGAAGGCATGCTGAAAATCAATGCGTCTGAAAGTGAGGAGGAAGAAGTAGTCTGCATTTGTGGAGTTTACTCGCGAAAATGTATCAACAATTGCCGGATGAATGTCATTACCAAACCCCCACTGCAGAAAATGGCCACGCTTCACTAGAAGAGTATGGGTGAAATTGCTTAGGGGCTTTTGTGTAATTGATTCTATCAGCAGCTCAATTTCTGTGGCAATTTTCTCAGGAATCTTGTCGCCATTTATCCTGTTAAGAAAGAAATGTCCAATTTTACGCAGGAAATCATTCTGAGTTTTTGAACTTTTACCACCATCTTTTACTGACTGGGGAACAATGCCACGGTCTTCATCCATTAGTCCGACTTTGGTGCCAATAAGGTCGCTTTTGCTCGCTACCAATGCGACATCCCATACTTGTGGCCCGAGCTGATGAATAAATTCCATAAAATTATCGTCATTCAGTTTTTCGGTCGTAAGACGTAGCAAAAGATTTTTCTCAGCTTTTTTCTTTGCAACCATGGTTTTGGCAAATTCTATTTCTATTTTTTCATCGAAATCCTGTAAGAAGCTTATGCCGCTTCCATGAGTCTCACGCAGCAGGTTATCACGCTTCTGATTCAGATAATCGGTGCCGATAAAAAACAAAACCAGCAGAGGAAGACCATTAGCGAAAAAGAAGAGAAACCTCAGCTTCCAGCGCAGCGACAGGCTGTCTGGTTCTTCACGAATGATTAACCTGTGCGAGTATCGCCCTATGGCAATAAAAACAAAGGTCAACAGTAATCCTAATATAAAGCCGGGCAGCCAAAGTCTGTTGTCTGAAATTTGTGATTTGTTGATGTAACCACAAATTGTCAAATCTGACTTTATAAATCTTGGGAATGCAAGCAGATTAGTGGTTTGAATCAGGGAGGACTTTTCTTGCCCATATTCTGTGAAAGCCTGCTGAACCTGACTTTCAAACTCACGTAAGGTGTCTGAGCATCTAAAGTCCTTGTTGTGCTCGATCATGGCAAAATCATAGACGCCGCCTGATTTTTCGCTGAAATCTTTAAGAAAATTCCAGATCCCATCGTATGAATCAAGTTCTGTCGGTTCTATCAAGATAACGACGAGGTGCTTGTGCACCATTTTTGCCCAGATAAGAGGTTTTTCTAAGGTACTGTCAGTCCAAGTCAGATAATTCGAGCTTTCGAGAAGATGCCCCCAGTTGAGTTGAGGTCCAATTGTTCGACCGGCTGCCTGTTGCTCGAATTCGGTGACTTCTTTACTGTTTCCATGAAGTATTTTCCAGATCATGACCAGAGTCAATCGGCAGTCTTCAGCCGGTTCTAAGGGAACAGAGGTCGTTGCGACCCCGTCTTTGTCATTATACACAACGTAGTTAAATCGCAAGTTTCTTCGCAGCTTGACAATTTTCTCTATGACTTCAGAGGCTTGATCTTTGTTACTGATGACTTCATTGTTAAGGTTTTTAGTAAGATAATTGCACCAGAAGGATTCACCGTTTGCTGCAGGCTGAAGAGTCTTAAAAAAACGATTAAGTTCCGTTTGATGTCTGACAATGCTTATTTGTTGATGCTGGTTATGTAGATACAGAAAGCCATAAACTGTCAGCAGCGCAGGAATACCGGAAAAGCAGAGCATGAATGCTAACCAGTAAAGAATCTTCTTTAGTGTTGTTTTCATGCTCTGTCTTCCTGCTTTTTAAAGCCAATCAGAACCATTGTTATGTCATCATCTGCTTCAGGGGACCAATTAGTATAGGCCTTAAAAATGCGCTCATAATATGTCTCAAGGTTCGTATCAAATGTTTCACCCAGCATTCTGGTGAAATTGTCGAATCCCATTTCCTTGCCTTCACGGTTTTGTGATTCAATGATGCCATCGGTGTAAAGCAATACGATATCGCCTGGTTCAAGTTTCAGACAGGTATTCTCATACTTTGGGTTTCTGGTGATGCCGAGAGGAGTCCCTATAAGCGTTATCAGTTCAACTTCCTGCCCGCCTTTTCTTATTACTGCAGGAAAGCAGTGACCAGCGTTTGACGCTGTATATTCGCCGGAGTTAGAATTGATGCAGAAATACTGGCAGGTCATCATTCGCTTGATTTTGGTGCTTTTGGTGCTGTGAATAACCTTGTGCAGCGCTGCCAGCATCAGCGCCGGATCTGTTTTCTTTTCTTTCCCAAGAAGCACCGATGCTTTGGCCATGGCCATAAGTAATGCGGCGGGAACACCATGACCGGCAACATCACCCATTAAGACCCCAACTCTTTCGTCATCTATGGGAAAAAAGTCATAATAATCACCGCCAAGGCGGGTCATGGCAACACTGCGGCCAAAAATCTCGATACCGCCATGGTTCAGATTTTTTTGCGGAAAAAGGTTTTCCTGAACAACCTTTGCGATTTCAAGATCTTCAAGACTCTCAATGGCAGTGTTGAAAACATTGCTCAAATGCCCGAATTCATCAGCAGACTTAATCGGAAGACGATAACGGAAGTTTTGTTTGCCAATTGCTTGAACGCCCAGTTCCAATTCTTTAACAGGTTGCATGAATTGTGAAGACAAAAGTCGACCAATACCCAGAGTCAGGCTTAAACTCAGTAATGCAAAAATTATCAGTCTGGTCTTGATCTCATTAACACTGGCAGTAATTTTCTCAAGAGGTATCAGCCCGACAATAGCTGCTTTACCAAGCTCCTTGCCTATGGTGCCAAATGCTGCATACTTTTTCCCTGAAATCTCAATTTCTTCAGAAGAAGTTGTTTTAAAATTGAAAGTCTGTCGGAATAAATTGAAAATTTCCCGGTCTATTTTTGTGTGTTCCGGGTAAGTTGTGCCGTTGGTTTCAATAATAGCGTAGAACTTGAACTGACCAAAGTTGGAATTAAGCTCATTGAGGTTCTGGCGGATATAGCTATCCTGCATAGTGTCATGATTCCATAAGATAACGACAACGTTGGAAAAATTTCTTTTACCGTAGTCACCCAGCATGCTCCAGTAAAATAGTCGGCCCTCTGGTCCCATTTGTTGGAGGGTTATTTTTCCAATATATTGCAGAAACCTGTGGAGTAAAATAGTTTTGCTTGAGAGAAATTTTTCGGCACTGCTTGTATCATCGTCTTCAGGAGAATTGCGCTTATTTTGAAACAGGTGTTGTGGCGTGAATGTGTTTAGATTGACGTAATTTAAAAGATTGCGACTCATGTTTGCAAAGAATGTACTGGAGGGCTGTCCTCTCTGTTTCATGAGCACAAGTTTCCCTTCTTTATCTGCGATGACAAAGTCGTAGGGTCTGGTTTTTTGAATTTGCTCAGCAAATTCCTCAAGATCCACTTTAGTAAGGCTACGAGTTGTGAGATTCTTGTTTATCCGGGCCACACAGTCGTTTAGTCGCGTCGCACACTGTGTAGTGATTGTTTCATATCTCGTGTCAAAATCTGTTATCAGGGCTGCAACCTGCTCCTGCGCCTGGTCAAGAAGCAACTTTCTGGTTTGTTGAAGATACTCATAACCGAGAAAGCCAAGAATCATCAATGGCAGGCCGTTGGCGTAAATAAATAGCAAAGCCAGCTTAAATCTGATTGAAATTATGTGATCCCGGCGAAAAATAAAAAATATGAAAGATCCGGAAACCACAATTATTACCAGTGCCAGAGAAACCAGAATAGAGCGCCGCAATTTGCGGGTGTCGATAAGATTGCCTTCCTTTTCGATAAAGCTGAAGGCGGTGATAAATGAATTGAGCATTCGCACTGAGATCATATAGTGCGGTGTTTCCAGCTGGGACTCAGAAAAATTCTGAAATTTTCCAATTTCAACCAGGAGTTCTTCTTGATATTTGTGGGCAAACCCGGTAAAAATGCCCTTGTCATCCAATAGCTCTGCAATGCCACATTTAATCTGCCTGCCAGTTCTTTTATTCATACCGGTTATAAGCTTTTTAAGATATTCAGTGGATTTAGTGGCTTCAACATTTATGTTTGCCATCATCATGAATTTGCCGCACGACTGAAACCAGAAATGCGATTTGTCTGGCTCAGATGCGGCCAGAATGATCTCGCCGAGATTACCGCGAAACAGTGGCAGGTTTAATTTTTCCGGAATTAAAAAGGTGCCAAGATAAGAACGCAAAAGATTCAACCTTTTTTCAACGACTGGCAGATTTTCTGGGCTGCCGGGATAGTTATTCAGGCAGTCTTTTGCAACCTCAGAAAAAACCTCAAACAGTGTTTTTACAATGTAGCGATAACCCTTTTCATCAGTAAGAGCATCGATTGTCTGTCCAGCAGAATTCCAGACAATAAACTTGAAAATCTCCGGGTTACGTATTTTCAGGTGAGGAAGTGCTTTATTCAGGTATTTAAACGGATCTGGTTGCTCCCGGGCGATATCAAAAACTTTTTTCAGCAGGGCATGATAATAATGCCGACTTTCCTTGAACTGTACCAGTTGTTCAAGATTGCTCTTCAGTTCGCGGGAAATCTCCTGTTTCTGCAAATTGCGCCGGGTTTCTAACAAGCTGTCCAGCCCAACGTCAACAAGAAAAACCGGGAAAACGAAAAAGCAAAAAATCGTACCAAGCCAGAACGCTATTGGCCAGCGCCGGCTTAGCGGAAGCTGTTGGTCACGCCTTCCGGTCGCAATCAGATTCATTTTGTCTGCTTCTGCGATCAAAAAAATTCCTGTTTCTGGTGGTTTAACATTTTAGTAGTTCTTGAAAATTTTGAATCCGATGTGCATTGAGATTGCCACATCGCTGCGGATTTTGCAAGAAGCTCTAGACGACAGAATAGCCCATTCTGTACCCGCAAAATGTTTGATGTTGAACGGAAACAGGAGGCCTCATTAGCGTCGCATTCGTCACCCTGCTACCATTCTTACGATAAGAAAACTCTGACATTTAAAGCCGGGGAAAGCCGCGTATTTCTGCTGCCGGTCTCCTTTGCGGGAGAAGTGAACAAGATTAGGGTCAGTTACCGATTCGAGGATGAGAACCCATCGAAGCGGAGACTTCCTTCGCCAGGCGAGGACGACCGCATGGTTGATTCCGATCAGGTTCTTACTTCCAACATATTGTCGGAGCCCAATTAGCAACCGATTCAAGCAAAATTGCTGATAAACAAACGTATCAGCAATGATTTTGAACTGTTGTGCAGTGCCAGCTTACCGTGATTTTACAAAATATTTGTTTGGATCTCGAAATACGTTAGTTCCGCAATGAATCTGACCCTGCAGGTCTGATATGGCAATGAGTCACCAAGGTTGTCCAGAAGACCCAGCATGCTTGCTGAGCAGGCAATGTTTTTGCGCATAATCTCGATTTTCGGGTCAGGAAAAATCAGCCGCAGTGCAGATGCTTTGCGACTAGTTTCATCAATTCATCGCCGTCCCCGAAAAGCTTTTCACTCAGATTTTTGTCATTAAAAGCTTTGAGGGAAGAGGCAACACCGTCAATCATGGCGGGCGAGAATATTTTGTATTTCTCATACAAGGCCCTGTCCCTGAGAAGCTGCTCCCCAGCTTCAAAGCATGAAGCAGGTAGTTGCGGGAGATTCAATTCTTTCTGCTTTTTGCCAACATCTCCACTGACATAGAGTTTTTCAGCAATCTTCAACGATTCCGGGTTTTCCAGACCGCGCAGAGCGGCAGTGGTAATGCCCGCAAGCAGCAGGTAGACATTAGCTGAACCGTCAGCGCTTCTGAGTTCAACAGTTTGCTTGCTCATCGGATCGTTGTAGGGCTCTTTCTCTTTTGGGTTGGCGTCATAAATCATATCTTTGACACCCTTCCAGCCAAGCGGAACCCGCACAAGAACGGATCTGTTGCTGTCTCCCCAGCAGATATTGGTCGGAGCTTCCTGATGAGGAACAAGCCTCAGAAAGGAAGTTGGAACAACGTTGCCGAATGCCGTTATCGATGGTGCCAGCTCGAGAAGACCGCCGATCATTTTTTTAGCAGTTTCGTTCAGGGCACCACTTTCATCGACCATCATGTTCTTGCCATCTTTGACTAGCCGGGAATGAATGTGAAAGCCACTACCGGCATGCCCGACAATAATTTTTGGCGCGAAGCTCACTTCGAGGCCGTATTTGTAAGCCACTTCTCTAATGGCCCATTTGGCAATGACCAGCTGGTCGGCGGCTTCCTCAACATTTACCGGCAGGAATTCGATTTCATGCTGAACATATTCCCAGTCTCCGGAAACAATATTCCCTACTTCGGAATGGCCGTATTTGATTCTTCCGCCCATTTCGGAAATAGCTCGCATTGCCTCAATTCTTATAAGTTCCCACTTCGAGAACGGGTGGGACTCATGATACCCCTTCTGTGGAGTAATCGTATAAATCTTGTCGAGCTCTGAAGAAAGATAAAATTCGAGCTCACCGAGTGCTTCAAGCTGCATTCCGGTCTTTTCCTGAAGAGCTGCATGCGCCTTGCGCAGAATGTTTTCCGGAGCTATATCGAGCGCATTACCATGTTTGTCATAGTATGAACACAACAGGTCGACTGAAGTGTTCCCTGAGAATGGGTTTACGAATGCTGTTCTATACCTGGGAACAACATATAAATCGCTGGAACTTGGATCTATATAGGGAAACAAGCTCGATCCATCGACTCTTTCTCCTACTGAAAGAACTTGTTCCAGGTGTTTTCGATCGTTGATTACGAAATTAAGCAGTTTAAGCTTACCATCACCGCCAACATAGCGGAAGTTGAGCAATTTGATGTTGTTTGCTTCAATGTAGTGAATAATATCCTGCTTCGTGAAATCCTCAGCCTTTTTATTGAGAAAACTTACCAGCTTGTTCGGATTTAGAGTTAACTGACTATCCATAAGATCTCCTGCGTTAGTCTTAGAGAGTGACGGCCCAAAATTCTCGGGCGGATTAAATCAGGAGAATTATAACATGAGATGTTTCTAATTCCACTCACTTGAACTTGCAAAATTCGAAAAAAAGGAAATAGCTCGCCGTTGAAGTATTTATCTTCTCGTTCTTCTTTTCGAGTTGCTCTAATATTCATATTTCCAGTGGTTGCAATTGTAAGGTTTGTACAATTGCTTGTTTAAGCCTGTAAATGGCAAATGCTTCTCCAATTGACCATGGAAGGCTAAATTCCCTGTTTCGCCTGAACTCATGTTAAAGTAAAAACAGACAATTTGCATCGAGATGACCGATGCGTGATTCTAATAAATTGGCCTCTGGTATGATTTCATAGACTTATTTTCTCTGCCGATAAAAGGAGATTTCATGAAACGACTTATTTTGAGTCTGGTTTTGATCGTTATTTTGCCCGCCCTTTTAATTGCTGATCCATCTGAGCACCCTGACCTGCAGCCAGCAAAACAGCATATGGCAGATGTATTGGGCGAGTTCGAATCCAAGATCCTCGAATTCAGAGCCTCTGAAGCGCTGAATGAAGAGTGGGGAAAAAGATTTCCGGCGGAGGTTTATTTCGTTTTTGCTGACGCAGGACGGCTTTTGAACATAATCGACAAGTTCGAGAGTTATAAAGCAGCAGATTCAGCAATTCGAATAGCGGCGATAAATCTATCGGTCACCGCTGAAGTTCGTGCCTCCGATCGAAAAAGCCTGATCGGTGCTACTTTCATTTTCTCTCTTATACAGAGCAAAACGGCAGATGCACTGCCGAAGTTAGACACGAAACTGCTTGGCGAGATTATTAACGCTGCAGGGTTTGAGGCCGGTATCGGTAAGGGTGAGCAAATCGATGGCATCGACTGCTGGCTCACCAATCTTCGCCAGGATAGCGATAAACGGATAATGTTATCTGGCTATTCATTCGACATAAACACTATCACCACCTTTGCGACAGACCTGGCGAAAGCGCAGCAAGGCACAGAAGCATTTGTTAACTCGATCAATCGTTCGACCTACAGCGGGATTCAGGTTTTTCGATTCGACATGTCAGCCGTTCCCGGCCGGAAGAAAGTCCTGCCGGCCGGCTTCTTGAATATGCTCGCAGAAATTGCCTCGGCGGCCGGCAGCACCGGAGGGGCGCTTGGAGCATTGCGGGTTTCTCCGCCAATCTATCTTGAGAATAAGTTCGAGATCCCCGTTGAGATATCGGTTGAAGACCTCATTGACGATGAATGGGAAAAAATTCAATCCGCGATCACGGCAGTCAAGGCCGATAAATTTTCGGTCAGTATAATATCTGATGATGGCCTTCAGGAAGGCGGGCACACTCTGACTGTGAAAATATCCGGGGAGCTGTAAACCAGTCTGGCGTGAATATACTTCGGAAACCTGGCCAAAAAGCGCCCAGAAACATCTACCGCAACACAGGCAACGGGTTTTGTCGTCGCTCCGGAATCTTTTGCGGGGCGAGTTGACGAGCAGATTCATTGCTTGCCATTTACAAGAAAAACCCAGGTTTGAAGAGAAGATAATGCATGCAAAAGCGAGCTCTGGTGTTGTAAAATTAAATTACTATCTCAGACAGAGGTTCATACATGAAAAATAAATTGCTGGTTACGCGGCATAGCAGTCGCCTGATCTTGAGCTTTGTATTGATTCTTTCTCTTCTGGCGACGCCATTTGCGAATGCCGCTGAAATGCGACCAGTTGAAAAGGCCCGCGTCAGCTTCTCGCAGGCCGTCGAAAAGAGCCTCGCCCGTGCTGCAGTTGCCATTGACAAGACGGCAGTAGCTCTTGCGCAGGCGGTAGATAAAACCGATAACCTCGCGATTAAAGTTCACAGTCATTTTTATGATTCACGAATACGCCGTTACTTTATCTCATTCAGCGGAACTGCACTCTTTCAGGGTAAACTCCCATACAAGTTCAAGGCTGACAGATATTTCATCACGACCGACAGCGAAGTTTCAATCGATATGAACGTCTCACAGCTAAAGCAGGCCAGATCAGGGCTAAGCTTTGCTTATGAAGGCACAGTAACCATTTCGCTCGATCGCCTCGCTTATAAGATGCTGCAGAAAATCCCGCACATAGCAGCTTCTGGAGCGTTGTCGCCGGCATTCGACCTGCTTACCGAATTTTTATCAAAGCTTAACATCGGAATATTGTCTAAGGCCATTTCCGAAACTTTCCGCAGCTTTTCAGCGGTAGCATTTACCCGACTGGTTACCGATATGATCAAGGCCTCTGGTCAGAACTACGGCCTTATAAAAATCCTCAAAGATACCATGAAGGATGGAAGCATTCTGACCTTTCTGGCTCTGCAGATATTCAGATGTGCTTCCATAAGTCTGGTAAGTGTCGCCGGCGCTTCACTTGGGGCGACTGTGGGATCGATTGTCGCACCAGGCCCGGGCAGCGTTATCGGGGCTTACATGGGCAGTCAGATACTTACTGTCGCAGCCAAAATCGTGGTGTATCAGATAACTGCAAAAATGCCGATGCGGCGCAATATGAAGCGCATGCTTAACGCCCACCGCTTCCTTCAGAAGAACCCCGGCGATGATGTCGCCCGCGAGGAATACCAGGTTGCTATGAGCAAAATCGAAAAGGAAATTTCCAGCGAGATCAACAACGAAAAGTTCAGTCTTTTTGAATTGTTGCTCAAAGAAACCGACAAACTGGAAAATAGCGATCGTCTGGCCATGGTGCCACTGCTCAAAAACATACAGACTTTGCTGCAATTCAAGGTAATCAGAGACGGTGACTGGTATTACGCCCGCAAGTATTACCTGCTCAAGCAAAATGTAGACCGCTGGGGACTGCAGTCACAGATCGTCTTCACCGTCGAACCGCCGGCTCAACAGCGCAATACCGACTAGTCCTCCGACAGAAACCGCTACCTTTTCAGCGAACCGCTGCCAGGAGATTCAAGGATTGGCAAAGACGGGTCGTGGCCAGCCTTTATTTGTGTTGCACTCACACGACGACGCGCCGCATAGCAGTAACGGCACCCATGCAGGCAGGTCGAGTAAGCGCCGATATCGACACTTTTAACACAGCCACACAGCGGGCGCTGCCCGCGATCCTTTTTCAGTTGCAGATTATGACCACATATATTTCTGATCAGACGGTCGTCAATGCATCTGCCATGTTCAATGCCAAACTCTTCGAGATCTTCTTTCTCGGCGCAGGTTTCTATAATCAGCCGATAGGAACTGGCAATTTCAGCAAATCTCCTGGCAAGCGCACTGATTGTAGAACTGTCGGCCGGCAGAATCTGAATCCCGTTCAAGTTACGGGTTATAAAATTATAATGGTCGTAAAAACTTATTACACAGCGTCTGGTAGAGCCTGCCAGTTGTGAACAAAGCCATTCGAACCTTTCAGTATGATAATGCAGGTCATGCTGCGCCGTTAGAACAATCGGATCATAGCGCCAGACAACCTTTTCGGCGCCAATATGTGCCGACAGCGCCCTGAATGTTTCTATCAGATCATTTTTTGGCGGCAACCCTGGCTCAAGTTCAGGACCATAGGGTGTCAGAGTGAACTGAAAATAGAATTTGTAATCGCGTAAAAGGTCGAGTTTCTGCATAAACGTCCGGGGATTCTTGCTCCAGAACACGAAACAATCTACCTCTTCAGGCGTCAATGCAACTCTGCTGACCTGCGCCGGATTCATCGGATTGCGGGTTAAAGCAAAGCCAGCCGCAAGCCGGTTAAAGAACCACTCATGGTAAAACGCCGGTATATCTGTCCGTCGACTCGCACTTACAATCATTTAACCCTGCCGCGGCAACCAAAGTGGCATAACGAGATCATGCAAATCAGGCAGTTTCCTGGGCAATAATTTTTCTGGCATCATCTGCCGTTATGTTGACGCCCAGGTAAAGACTGTAGAAATCCTGCGTTTCCTTAATCATATCTATTGCATAATCATCTGGATACAGACAACTTGTCAGCCATTTAAGCCCGAGTATACGCATAAAGGAAGGCGGACGATCAAACCAGTTGAAAGGAACATTCGGAATAGCATATACACGGCAATCACGTACCGCCCTGATATCGCTCCAGACCGGGTCTCTAAGTATGTTTTGAGTAAATGCCCTGTTCCAGGCAACTATAACGTCAGGATTATAGGCAGTTATCTGCTCGAACGAAATCTTTTCCATGCCTTTGTGCTCTGTCGTGTGCCCTCTATGCACATTGACATCTCCCAGAAGCTTAAGCAGATGCACATGCAGTGAATCGTCATACTCGGTGGCCAACCCATCCTCGCATTCTGCGTAATAAACACCAGGCCTGAGGCGGTCGGGAATTTTATTGACCACAGCTGCAACCTCTTGCAGGGCTTTTTGACAATACTCGGACAGTTTCGCGGCCCGATCTGCCTTTCCCAGCAACTTGCCAAGAAAAGCATAAGCGTCCGGATAATCAGGTAGATCGCCCAGATCACCGACGATAACATATACAAACGGGATATTTAGCTTGTTCAGCGCTTCTTCTGATTTCTTATGATAAGGATTTTCTTTATCTGCCCAGACGATTACCACGTCAGGGTTTACAGCTGCCAAGCCGTCTGTATCGGTAATCTTTTCGATTACTGGAAGATTATGCAGATTCGGATGAAGATACTTTCTGTCGCAATCTCTTGGCAGGAAAGGCGTCGCGACAAGCATCTCAGGCGCGAGCGAGCACAGCATGGTGTAGCCGTATAAAGAGGCTGCATACACCGTTCTGATAACCTCGGGCACGATCACCTCACGGCCGGCCATGTCTGTAATCCTGCGGCCAGCCAGCATAGCTTTTTCACATGAATCCACTTTAACATCTCCCAAATCCGGTTTTTATTTCCAGGCTATAACCCATGGTCTTCTGAGCATACTATGAAAAGTCTAACAGGTTCGGAAATTCATATCCAGATTTTTTACTCGCTCTCAAAGGAACGCTCTGACTTGCTTCTTGTGCTGTAGAAACTTCTCTGCAAGAAGCTGGAGCAAATGAGCAGCCCAATTTCTGCCAGGAGCCCATCAAGTCACAATAGCTTGCACTGCAATCTCTCTATGAAACATAGTTTTCCACAGCGAAATGAATGTTACGAATTTCTTAAATAAGGGTTGCCTATAAACATTTACGGCGTTATACTCGGCTGAAATTCTATTATTCAGGAGTCTGCCGTGACCACAATCATAGACGGGAAACAGCTAGCTCAGCAGATTCGCGCCGAGATCGCCACTGCGGTAAAAACTCTGACCGAAGCCGGCCAGATACCGCCCGGACTCGCAGTTGTAATCGTTGGCGACAACAAGGCGTCACGCGTCTACGTCAACTCCAAAAAGAAAGCCTGCGAAGAAACCGGGATCTATTCCCGCGAAATCGCGCTTGGCGCCCAGACAACTCAGGCCGAGCTGCTCGAAACAATCCGCCAGCTCAATCAGGATCCGCAGATCCACGGCATTCTCGTGCAGCTTCCCCTGCCCTCGCATCTGAATGAATTTGAAGCCCTGCAATCTGTCGTCCCGCACAAAGACGTCGATGGCTTCAATGCCGTCAATGTCGGCTATCTCAGTCTCGGCGTCGATACCTTTGTTCCATGCACTCCGCTGGGTGTCATGGAGATGCTCAAACGCTACAATATTGCAATAGAAGGAAAAAACGCCCTGGTTATCGGGCGCAGCAACATAGTTGGCAAGCCGATGGCCGCTCTGCTGACCAAAGCCAGCGCCACCGTCACTGTTGCGCATTCGCGCACCCGTGAATTGCCTGCTTTGATCGGCAATGCCGATATTCTAGTCGCCGGCATCGGCAAGCCAGAGTTCGTTAAAGGTGAATGGGTTAAGCCAGGCAGTGTGGTTATAGATGTCGGCATCAATTCGGTTGATGACCCGTCGGCGCCGCGCGGCTACCGCCTGGTTGGCGATGTCGAATACAAGTCTGCGGCAGAACGGGCCGCCTATATCACGCCAGTGCCGGGTGGAGTCGGACCAATGACCATCGCCATGCTGCTGGCAAACACATTAAAAGCTAGACAAATCCCTGTGAGCACTGCGGGACACGTGGCTCTAACGGCCGAAGGCCATAAGAGCCACCTAAAGCTTGCCTGAGATATAAAACAAGGAATGGAAAACTGTCATGGAAATTGATACACTGCTGATGACCCCTGGCCCTGTTCACCTCGACACCGACGTTATGCTTGCCGGAGCACGTGCGCTGAGCCACCACCGCACCAACGATTTTGCGCCGGTTTATACCGAGTGTGTGACGCTGCTGAAAAAGTTCTTCGGCACCGCGCAAAACCTTTATTTAACGACGTCATCAGGCACTGGCGTCATGGAAACAGCAATCGCCAACCTTTTTAATGACGGCGAGACGGTTTTAACCGTTCAGACTGGCGTTTTTGGCGTGCGTTTCACAAAAATCTGCGAAGCTTTCAGACTTAAAACAGTAGTGCTGGAGTGTGAAGACGGTAAAGGCGTTACGGTTGAGCAGATTGCTGCCGAACTTGACAAACACCCTGAGATTGCAGGTGTAACCGTAACGTTTAACGAAACCTCGACCGGCATTCGCAATGATGTTGAGGCTATCGGCAAGTTTTTGAAAGACAAGGGCAAGATTTTCATTACCGATGGCGTTTCCGGCATCGGCGCTCTGCCCTTTAAAATGGATGAATGGCACATAGACGTGGCAATTTCCGCCTCGCAGAAGGGTTTTCTCGCACCTCCAGGCGTTGGCATGATCGCACTCTCTGAAAAGGCCTGGAACAAAGTTGAGACAGTCAAATGCCACGGTTACTATTTCGACCTCAAGATCTACAAAAAAGATCAGGAACAGGCGATTCCGGCCTACCCCTGGACTCCAGCTATCAATGTAATGTTCTCGCTGCTCGAAGCTCTGCGTAAAATCGACCGTGTCGGCATTGAGAACTGCTTCAAGCACTACGACAAGCTGGCAGGAGGCCTGCGCGCGGCTCTCAAGGCAATGAACCTGCGCCTGTTTACTGAAGAAAAAGCAACATCGAGCGTATTAACCGTGTTCTACGTTCCAGACGGCATCATTCCAAAAGAAATCGTTGCCGAAATGCGAAATCGCTACGGTGTGCTTATCGCCGGTGGACAGGAACAGTTTGCCACAAAAGTATTGCGCATAACCACTATTGGCGCTATTGGCGAACGTGATGTGCTTGGCACGGTAGCTCTGCTTGAGATGACCCTCAAGAAATTCGGCTATCTCAAACAAACCGGTCCCGGCATCAGCGCCACCATGGAATACTTTCTCAACTTTAACTGATAGAGGTGCGGTTTTGGCAGAAGTTACACAGCTTAAAGAAGGACTCAGACCAATTGAAGACGTTGGCTTAGAGCTCGGTCTGCTGCCCGAAGAGATTGAGCCATATGGCAGGCTTAAGGCAAAAGTATCGCCCAGTGCTCGCCATAGGGTAGCCAACAATCCTGACGGCAAGCTGATCCTCGTCACCGCGATGACCCCTACTCCTGCAGGTGAAGGCAAGACCACCACCTGTATCGGGCTGGCTGATTCATTTCGCGCACTGGGGAAAAAAGTAATGCTTTGCCTGCGAGAGCCATCCATGGGTCCGGTTTTCGGCGTAAAGGGCGGCGCTACTGGCGGTGGCAAAAGTCAGATTGAGCCTATGGATGAAATCAATCTGCATTTCACCGGCGATATCCATGCAATTACTTCGGCTCACAACCTGCTCACAACTCTTATTGCCAATCATATTCAGCACGGCAATGAGCTTGATGTTGATCCCAAGTCAACGCCTTTTCGCCGAGTCATGGACATGAACGATCGCAGCCTGCGCAACATAGTTTCAGGCCTTGGTGGCACTGCAAATGGAGTGCCACGTGAAACCGGCTTTGATATTACTGCCGCCTCTGAAGTAATGGCAGCTCTGTGTCTGTCTGAAGACCTGAATGAGCTGCGCGAAAGACTGGGCAACATAATTGTCAGCTTTAATCGCAAAGGCGACCCGCTGTTTGCCCGCGACTTTAAGGCTCAAGGTGCAATGTGTGCGCTTCTTAAAGAGGCAATCAAGCCAAATCTGGTGCAGACACGCTATTCGACACCTGTATTGATTCATGGTGGCCCCTTTGCGAATATTGCACATGGCTGTAATAGCCTGATTGCAACGAAGCTTGCTCTCAAGCTGGCTGATGTTGTAGTGACCGAAGCAGGTTTTGCGACCGATCTGGGGGCCGAAAAATTCTTCGATATCAAATGCCGCGTTGGCGGGCTTACCCCAGCTGCTGCAGTTATAGTAGCCACTGTTCGTGCTCTCAAAATGCATGGCGGCATGCCAAAACCTCAGCTTGAAACTGAAGACCTGGACGCACTCAAAATCGGTTTCGAAAACCTTGTTAAGCATATTGAGAATGTAAAATGCTATGGTGTTCCCTGTGTTGTAGCGGTCAACCGCTTTGCAACCGATACCGACAAAGAACTTGAGTGGGTAGTTGAAGCGGTTCGCAAACTAGGCGTTGCTGCTGTTGTCGCCGACGTTTATGGCCAGGGACCGGCAGGCGGGATCGCTCTCGCAGAAGCAATTGAAAACCTCATTTCCACTCAGAAAAATGAATTCAAATTTCTTTACCCGCTTGAAATGTCGCTGGTAGAGAAAATCAATGTTATTTCGCGCTGCTGTTATGGCGCCAGCAGTGTTACGATTCTTAAAAAGGCCAAAGACAGTCTGGAAAAGTTTGAGAAACTTGGCTTTCGAAACGTACCTGTTTGCATTGCCAAGACCCAGTCTTCGCTTTCTGACACTGTGAATCTGCTGGGTCGGCCTCGAGATTTCGAAGTAACCATACGAGAAGCCAGACTAAGTGCGGGCGCTGGCTTTGTCATTGCCATCGCCGGCGAAATCATGACTATGCCGGGATTACCTAAAATCCCGTCGGCGGAACATATAGATGTCGATGAAAATGGTATTATCATAGGACTATAGTAATATTACAAGGAGATAAGAATGAATAAGACCCCATTATGTGCAGTACATGAAAAACATGGCGGCAGAATGATCGATTTTTCCGGCTGGTATATGCCAGTTCAGTATTCGTCTATCATCGAAGAGCATAATACCGTGCGCGAAGCTGCGGGCCTCTTCGACCTTTTCCACATGGGTGAATTCTGGCTGACCGGGCCAGACGCCCTTAAAAACGTGCAGAAAATCGTTACCCAGGATGCCGAAGCTCTTTCTGACCGTCAGATCGCTTACAGTCCAATGTGCCGCCCGGATGGCAGCATCGTCGACGACCTGCTCGTTTATCGCTGGAACGCCGAGAAGTTTTTGCTCGTGGTTAACGCCAGCAATATGGAAAAAGATTTCAACTGGATCAAAAGCCAGCTTGAAGGTGATGTAAAGTTCACAGATGAGTCGGCAAAAACCGGTTTGATCGCCATTCAGGGACCCAAGGCAGAAGCCATTCTACAGAAACTGACCCGCCAGCGTCTCAAACCCATCAAATTCTACTGGTTCACTTCCGGTAAGGTAGTCGATGTTGACTGTATTATCAGCCGCACCGGCTATACCGGCGAAGAAGGCTTTGAACTCTATTATGCTGCCGAACACTCAGAAAAACTATGGAATGCACTGATGGAAGCTGGCAAAGACGACGGACTCAAGCCAATCGGACTTGGCGCCCGCGACACACTCAGACTCGAAGCTCGTCTGATGCTGTATGGTAACGATATCAGCGACAACACTACGCCGATCGAAGCGAACCTTAACTGGACCGTAAAATTCAACAAAGGCGCGTTCAATGGCAGCGACGTTCTTAAAAAGCAGAAAGACCAGGGTGTCACAAAGACTCTCGTCGGTTTTGAGCTTGCGAAAGGTCCGGCCGCCCGTCATGGTTACCCGATCGTTAAAGATGGCGCTAAAGTGGGCGAAGTAACCTCAGGCACCATGGCTCCGGCCCTAAAAAAGAACATCGGTCTTGGCTACGTACCGCCAGCGCTCAGTGCAATCGGCACAATTCTGGATATCGAAATCCGTGGCAAAAATTACCCCGCCACAGTCATAGAGACACCCTTTTACACCAGAGCAAGGAGCTAACATGGAAACTCTTAAAGAATTCGACAGCGAAATTTGCAGCATTATCGATCGCGAAAAAAGACGTCAGATGAGCCAGATCGAGCTGATCGCATCAGAAAACTTCGTATCTGAAGCAGTATTGGAAGCACTCGGTTCGGTACTTACCAACAAATACGCCGAAGGTTATCCGGCAAAGCGCTATTATGGCGGTTGTGAAGTTGTAGACGAGGCCGAAAACCTTGCCCGAGATCGCGTCAAAAAGCTCTTCAATGCCGAGCATGCCAATGTACAGCCCCATTCTGGTAGTCAGGCCAACATGGCGGTTTATCAGGTCGTACTTAAACCCGGTGACACTTTTCTTGGCATGAACCTGCAGAACGGTGGTCACCTGACCCACGGCAGCCCGGTAAATTTCAGCGGTCTGCTCTATAACGTCGTTCCTTATGGCGTTACCGACGACACTGAAACCCTTGATTACGACCAACTGCATAAACTGGCCGTCGACAATAAGCCCAAAATGATCATGGTTGGCGCTTCTGCCTATCCACGCATCATTGACTTCGAAAGAATCAAAAAAGTCTGCGATGAAGTTGGAGCAGTCATGTGCGTTGACATGGCACACATCGCCGGTCTGGTTGCGGCCGGGCTGCATCCGTCTCCGATTCCTTACGCTGACTTTGTTACCTCTACTACGCACAAGACACTGCGCGGCCCACGCGGCGGCCTGATTCTGTGCCAGGAAAAATGGGCCAAGGCAATCGACAAGGCTATTTTTCCGGGTTTGCAGGGTGGCCCGCTCATGCATGTCATCGCTGCCAAAGCAGTCGCTTTTAAAGAAGCACTCCAGCCCGGTTTCAAAAACTACCAGCAAAAGGTGCTCGACAATGCCCAGGCGCTCGCGACGGCTCTTACCGCAAAGGGTTTCCGGCTGGTATCTGGCGGCACCGACAATCATCTGATGCTTATTGACGTGCGCAACAAAAATGTTACCGGCAAACTTGCCGAAAAAGCACTTGATCAAGCCGGCATCACAGTTAACAAAAACACTATTCCAAATGATCCACAGTCACCCTTTGTAACTTCCGGGCTGCGGGTTGGTACGCCAGCAATAACCACCCGGGGCATGACTCCCGATGTTATGAAAAGTATTGCTGACCTGATGGATCAGGCACTTTCTGCTCCTGAAGACGCCAGCAACCTGGCTGCGGTCAAGAGCAAAGTAAACGAAATCTGCAGTAAATTTCCCTTTTATTCTATTTGAGAACAGGAGACCATAAGATGAAATTCACGAAAGAACACGAATGGGCAAAACTTGAAGGCGGTATCGTAACCGTCGGCATCACTGATTACGCGGCTCACCAGCTCGGAGACGTGGTTTTTGTCGAACTGCCGGCAGTAGGCAGCAAAGTTACCATGGGAGCCACTTTTGGTACCATCGAATCAGTTAAAACCGTTTCTGACATGTATGCGCCAGTCGGCGGAGAAGTTGTCGGAGTTAACGAAGACCTCGAAAGCAATCCTGCTCTGGTCAATGAATCACCCTTGGATGCCGGCTGGATTGTAAAAATCAAAGTCGCTGATGCCAAAGAATTCGACCAACTGCTTTCTGAAGACGATTACAAAAAAATCTGCGAATAACGCACAGGAGCTGACTTATGGCTAATTACATCCCCACAACTCCTGATGAACTGCAGGAAATGCTCGGGGCAATCGGCGTCAGAAACATTGAGGATCTGTTCGCCGAAATTCCGCCTGAACTGAGGCTACAGGGTGAGCTGAACATTCCGCAAGGCATGAGCGAGCCCGAAATGATACGCAAGGTTACCCGCCTCGCGCAGGCTAACGAAACCGTCGACAACAACTGCTGTTTCCTCGGCGGCGGCGCTTATGATCACATTATTCCTTCGGTGATAGACCACCTTTTGCTGCGCGGCGACTTCTTTACCGCCTACACGCCCTACCAGCCAGAAGTATCGCAGGGCACTCTGCAGTGCATCTACGAATTTCAGAGCCTGATCTGTGGTCTTACCGGCATGGATCAGGCCAACGCCTCGATGTATGATGGCTCAACCGCAGCGGCTGAGGCTATCAACATGGCCACGGCTCAAACCCGCCGCAACCGAGTTCTCCTCTTACAGACCGTAAACCCGGATTATCGTCGTGTAATCGGCGCTCTCACGACTCCGCTCGGCACCGAGACTGTCAACGTGCCGTTTGAAGACGGTGCAATCGACCCTGCCAAGGTTCAGGAGCTGATCAACGATCAGGTTGCTGCTGTTGTGATGCAGTATCCGAACTTCTTTGGCTGCATCGAAGATATCGAGAGGATTTCGGAAATAGCCCATAATGCTGGAGCCCTCGCAATAGTTGTCGTCAATCCGATTGCTCTCGGTCTGCTTGAAACTCCAGGCAAACTAAGCGCTGACATCGTTGCCGGAGAAGGACAACCTCTCGGCATACCGCTCAGTTATGGCGGACCCTATGTTGGTTTTCTCGCTGCAAAAAAAGCTCTTTTGAGGCGAATGCCCGGCCGAATTGTTGGCCGCACTCTCGACGTTGACGGCAAAGCCGGCTTCGTTCTGACTCTGCAGGCCCGCGAACAACACATCAGAAGAGAAAAGGCGAGCAGCAACATCTGCTCGAACCAGGCTCTTATGGCCCTTAACGCCACTATCTACATGAGTCTGATGGGTCGCGACGGTCTCAAAGAAGTCGCACTGCAGTGTTTCCAGAAAGCACATTACTTTAAGCGGGAACTCGCAAAAATTGAAGGAGTGAGCTTCCCGTTTACCGGCAGCTTCTTCCATGAACTGGTCGTTAAGATCCCCAACGCCCGCAAGGTCATTGGTAAAATGGCTAAGCAGGGAATTTTTGCCGGCATTCCGCTCGACAACTGGTTCACAAACCTTAAAGACTGCGTTCTGATAGCAGTTACCGAAAAACGCAGTAAAGACGAAATGGATCACTACTGTAACCTCCTGGGAGGGCTTATCAATGGCTGAACCCTTGATTTTTGATCTTTCAGTAAATGGCCGCCGGGGCTTCGCTCTACCCGCCCTCGATGTTCCCGAAGTTGACCCCGCCGACCATATTCCGGCACGCTTTCTACGTCAAGAACTGCCGCTGCCTTCACTATCAGAGCTCGAAGTGGTACGCCACTTTACCCGCCTCTCGCGGCTCAACCACAGTGTCGACATCGGATTCTACCCGCTCGGTTCCTGCACCATGAAATATAATCCCCGAGTTAACGAAAACATGGCGCGCCTCGCCGGCTTTGCCAATATCCATCCACAGCAGCCTGACGAAACCGTGCAGGGTGCTTTGCAGGTGTTAAAGAGCCTCGAAGAGTCGTTCGCCGAAATCACCGGCATGGATGCAATGACCCTGCAACCGGCTGCCGGTGCCCAGGGTGAACTAACCGGCCTGCTGATCATGAAGTCGTATCACCAGAAAAAGGGCAATCATAAAACAAAAATCATGATCCCGGACAGCGGTCACGGCACCAACCCGGCCTCATGCGCCATGGTTGGCTACGAAGTCGTAAACATCAAATCCGATGCGCGCGGTGGCGTCGATATCGAAGACCTTAAATCCAAACTGGGCCCCGACATTGCTGGTCTGATGATCACCAACCCCAATACTCTCGGACTGTTTGACGAGAATATCGGTGAGCTTGCACATCTGATTCATTCGGTAGATGGCCTGGTATACTATGACGGCGCCAACTTGAACGCCATCATGGGCTGGACAAGACCCGGCGACATGGGCTTCGACATTGTGCATATCAATCTGCACAAAACCTTTTCGACTCCACATGGTGGCGGCGGCCCCGGCTCCGGTCCAGTTGGCGTTAAAAAGCATCTCGAAGCGTTTCTGCCGATCCCACGCATTCAATTTGACGGAAAAAAATACCATCTGCAGACCAAATGCCGCGAATCAGTCGGCCCGGTATTAGCTTCCGTTGGCAACTTTCTGGTGCTGGTGCGAGCTTTTGCCTACATTCTGGTAAATGGCCGTGAAGGGCTCAAAAATGTCTCTGCTTATGCGGTTTTAAATGCCAACTACATGATGCAGCGCCTAAAAAAGACCTTCGACCTGCCATTCGACCGCTTCTGCAAGCATGAATTCGTACTTTCTGGAAAAGGGCTCGCGAAATATGGAGTCAAAACTCTTGACGTCGCCAAGCGCCTGCTTGACTTCGGCTTTCACGCTCCAACAATATATTTCCCGATGATTGTCGAAGAATCGATGATGATTGAACCGACCGAAACTGAAAGCAAAGCTACTCTAGACTGCTTTATTGAAGCCATGGAAATGATAGCGGACGAAGCCAGCAAAAACCCTGAAAATCTCAAAAATGCGCCAACCAGCACCCCGGTGCGGCGTCTCGATGAGGCTACGGCGGCCCGCAAACCCGACATCAACTACTTCCAGAAACCTGAATAGACCGCTGATGACAAATACAATTAATCTCCCGCAGCCTGAACTCAAAATGCTGCGGGAGATTTTGTACTTTCTTCGGCCATCTGAAGAACGCCAGGTCTGGCTGGTCGGCGGCAGTATCAGAGACCTGCTCAGGGGCTTTAAATCGTTACCAGATCTTGACCTGACTACAAGTTTTAATCCATTGTCAGCTGCGCGCGAATATGCGCGCAAAACTGGCGCCGGCTTTGTCGTGCTCGACGAAGAACGTCAGGTGGTCAGGGTAGTCAGGACTTATAACGATGAACATTACACCTTTGACATTTCGCGTTTTCGCGCTGAAAACATAGACGAAGACCTGCGTGCCCGAGATTTCACTATCAATGCGATAGCCGCCCCACTCTATTTGCCTGGCGATTCTGAGAAGGCTGTAGGTGATTTACTACAGACAGACGGTGGTTCAGGATCTGGCGAACTCGCACTCTACGACCCTCTTGAAGGGCGCGAACACCTCAGACAGGGCCTTATAATACCCTGTTCCGACAGTCTGTTCACCGATGACCCGTTGCGTCTGATGCGGGCATTCAGATTTTCTGCAATTTTCAATGCCAATTTCTCGCCACAGCTGCACAGAATGATAGTGAATCAGGCATCTCTGCTCAGTGGCGTTTCAGGTGAGCGTATTCGCGATGAGCTTTTCAAAGTGTTGCAGGTCGACAACAGCACACATTGGGTTCGCATCATGCACGAAACCGGCATTCTGAAAGTAATTTTCCCGCAACTGGCTATCTGTGAAGGGGTCGAACAGAATGAATGGCATCATCTGGATGTGTTTGAGCACAGCGTTCTGACTCTTGAGAACCTCGAAAAGGCTTTGCTTATACAGGATCGACCCGAATGGTGGCCGATGTTCACTAAGTATCTTAACGAAAATCTTTCGGGAAACCGCAGCTACCTGCAACTGCTCAAACTTGGCTGTCTACTGCACGACCTTGGCAAGCCATATTGCAAAAGAATCGACAATGATTCAGGCAAAGTAATTTTTCATGGTCACGAAATGGAAGGCGTGCGCATTGCTCGCAGTATTTGCGAGTCGCTCAGATTGTCGGTGAACGAAAGCAACTACCTGCAGCTGTTGGTAAAGAACCATATGCGCCCCGGAGTTATGCTGCAACAGGGCATTACCGACAAAAGACTGTTTCGCTTTTTTTCAGAGACTGGTCGTGACGGCCTCGGCATTGCGCTTTTGTCTTTGGCAGACCGCTATTCGGCGCAAGGATCGCTCAGCACTGACGAACTCGCTGAGTTTGAACTCGGCATAATGAGCATCATGCAGGTTTTTTACGAGCAAATGAAAAAGCCTAAGCTGGCTCCTTTCTTGAACGGCAACGATCTGATCACCCTTTTCAATTTGAAGCCCGGGCCTGATTTCAAAAGAATTCTCGACATACTTGAAGAAGCTCAGTTTCTCGGCGAAGTAACCAGCCGCGAAGAAGCCATGATTAAAGTTTCTGAGCTTTTGGCAACATAAATGAACGGATGCTGCATTATGTCATTGCGAAGCCAGTTAACAACTAAACAATATCAGAACTGGCATTATCAGCCGGGGAACCAACAACAATATTTCATGCCCGGGAGCAGCCTTTGCACAGGTTCATAATGCTTTTTCATGCAGATGCCACTCATAAAATCTGGCAGGCCAGGTTTGTTGCAATTTTGATAATTCTACTGTCTGTCGGCGCAAACAATGCGACAGCATCTGTTCTGAACGACCTTGATCAACTTGTGAAGGTGATTGGGCACACAATAGACAGGCTTGAATCTGGAATTACACTTGATCAGCCAAATGAGTCTGATTTTGCCGAAATAGCCGGTCTGCAGCTTGAATTATCCGCTCTCGCGGTTGGTCGCGCAGACCTGCTGGAAGAAGATTACTACCGTCTGGCATTGAGCCTTATTGCAAGACATTTTGCTAAATATGATCTCGCCAGTAACCTTCTGAAGCTGGAATTGGCTTCGCAAAAGCTTCCTGCAGCAAAACACTGGCTACTTAAAGAAATTGCCGACCTGGATGAATTAATAGCATCTTCAAAGAAACAATCGCTCAGCCAGCTTAAGCCGTCATGCGATTACAAACTGATTTTACAGGATTTAAAGAGAATCTTCGCCAGATCAGGGATTCGCTGATCAATTATTTGCGCTTAAAAATGGCACGCCAACCGGTCGGAGGCTGCATAACCGGGTGCCTGATTTTTGGCCCGACTCCAATGTTGGCTGTTATAAAAAACGCATCCGGTTCGATTTTCCTGGCAATATTAACAAGGCGATCGATATCTTTACGGCGACAAGGAACTTCGATTTCCTTAATAGCCCTGTCTGATTCGATTCCGTCAAAGGATACTACCTGATAACCCAGTCGCCTGAACTCTGTGGCTATTTCCGCACCATTTTCCATGCTGATAATTCGCAGAAGAGAATTGCCAAGCGAAACTCGTTTCTCAATCAAAATACCCACAACATTGCCGGATGCATAGCCAAGTGCGTAGAATACAGCAATTACCGGGCTTTCTTTGATCTTGTCCAGCACCGTAGAGATAACCAGCAACCAGATACTGACTTCGACGAACCCAAGTATAAAAGCGGTTTTCATCCGCCCATTGACTATGCTGATAATGCGAATGGTACCAACAGACACATCGACAATACGCGCAAAAAAAACTGCCAAACCGGTCAAGATGATTGTGATGTCCATTATGTGATTCCTGAATGTGTCTGTAGTAGAACCAGTGTAACAGATTTCACAGTTATTAGAAAGCAAACCAGACAATCATCATCTGCAGTTTTACTTGTTTTCTCAACTCCGAGATTACGGCAAAATCCCTATGGCAACAGCTTTTCAATTGCCAATTATCATAAAATGTAGTATTTATAGTGCTATTAGTAGCTAATTGACTTTGCAAATTTTTATGCTTTTAAAACTTGTTCTGCAGCGGTCATGGCATCCAGATTGCACAGTCTAATCTGAGCAAGGGTATACCAGTGTCCTTTTTTAATCTCTCAAAATCTATGACAGCAATAAAAAGCCTCATCAGCTCGCGTCTTTTTATTGTGTTTGCGGTATTTGCGATCTTAATTGCGGGCACTGATGCATATTTTCTCTATTCTCACGATTTGGCACACTGCACCAGAGGTCTGTTGATTGCAGGCCTGCTGCTGACTCTGTGTCTTACAGGTGTTGAACAGTTTTACCTGCTTGCAGTGGCCGCCCAATTGCCAAATCTGCTGCTGCTCTTGTTTTTTGCGCTTAGGAATAGCGCCCCTCAGCTCTTTTTTACCGGTCTGTTCGAGCATGTGCTTATTTCTGCTTGCATTTTTGTCTATTACTGGCAACTCAACCGAACTTACATATATGAAACTCAGTTTTCAAACTTAAAGAAGGATCTGAAACAGAATGAGGAACAGAGTATGCAGAAACTACTGTATTTCAGCCTGCTTGGCTGCCTCAGAGACCGAAACAAAGTGCTGTCACAAGCCTATCACGTGCTTGACAACTTTTTTAAGGCTGAAAAATCAGTAATATACCTGGCCAATCATGAGAAAAATCTTCTTTTTCCAGTTTTCAGGGCTGGAACTCAGCCGGATAACAGCATTCAGCCAATTCTAGTTAAGCCGGATTTCTGGCGCAAACACAGTTACGACCCCGACAAAGGCATGCTTAGCCTTATTGGGGGTAAAACCAGCCTGCGAACTCTCAAGCAACTAATTCCAGATTCATCTATCGATGCTCTGGCTGCGATGCCCCTCAGCGCCAACAAGGTCGTCACCGGCCTCGTTGTGATTTTCCGACAGAAAGAAGAAAACAAGGGATTTCTTGATCCCGCCCATTTCGCTGCTTTTGCCTATGTACTGGGTTCCGCGTTTGAAAATTGTCAAACCTATCAGGTGTGCACGCAACTGCTGGACAAAGCCGTGGAAAAGACCGAGCGGGTCGGAAACGCTCTGGGAAAGTATGTCTCAGACGATGTTGCCAAAAACATTATCGACAGCCAAAATCATGTTGTTCTTGGCGGAAAAAAGGCACTGATTTCTGTGATGATTGCGGATCTGCGAGGGTTCACAAAGTTGAGCGGCGCAATTCCAATTGAAAGCGTCGTCTCACTGTTAAATTCATGGTTTGAAAAAGCCTGCACTTTAATCGGGAAAAATGGTGGAACAATTGACAAGTTTATGGGTGACGGCATCCTGGTGCTGTTTGGCGCACCCAACAAAGGTGTTGACGACACCATCAGATCTGTTTACACGGCGTTCAGACTGCAAGAGGAATTTGCTAACTTCATGCTGCCTGTCAAACTACCGACGGGATGCACGCTAGGACTTGGTATTTCAATTTCTACCGGTGAGGCTGTTGTCGGCAATTTTGGCTCTAAAAACCGTATGGAATATACTGCAATCGGCGAAACCGTAAACATAGCCGCCAGAATTGAAAAACTTGCCGAAAGCGATGAGATAGTAGTTGATGAAAACACATTCAGGTGCCTGCCATCCGACTCATTCAAATACAGCCTGCTCAGAAATGTTGAGATTAAAGGCGCAGCAACTCAAAATCTGTATCGGTTGCACGCTGCTATCAAAACCGGAGAGACTTTACAGAACTAAATGGCAAGGGGCTGCCTCACGATTCTGCGAGACAGCCCCCTTTAGCCAGTATTCAATTACAAAACCGTTAAAAGTTCCTGATATTTTGCCATTGGCCAGAACTCTTGCGCCAACTGTTCTTCGGCAGTATCTACTGACTCACGCAGCTTGCTGAGCGCATTTTCGCCATGATCTGCCAGAAAAGCCGCCGTTTTGTGGGCATTTTCCTGTTTCTCGGCCTTTTCCAGAACTGCTTCAAGAGCTTCTGCATGTTCCTTGATTTGAGCATATAGCGAATCAAATTTTTTGACTTCTTCGGTTAGAACTTTTGAGGTTACACCAGCAGCCTTGGTCGCCGCTGCGGCAGAAGCAACCGCAGAAATCTGCCGGACAACTGCGGGCAAAAACTCTGTCTTCGCCATGTTAACGGCTGTTTTATACTCAATCTCCTTGATCTTTATGTAGGTTTCCAGCTTGATCTCAACTTTGGCACATACTTCGCGCTCACTCAAAACATGAGTTTTTTCCATGAGCTCGATAGCATCCTTTTCAAGAAAAGCCTTTATAGCTGCAGGCGTATTTTTAGCATTGGGCAAACCCAGCTTTGCGGCCTGTTTGTGCCATATCTCAGAGTAACCATTCCCTTCAAAGCGAATGCGACGAGTTTCTTTGAACACTTCCTTGAGCACTATAAGCGCGTTTTCACGCGTATCTTTTCCCTTGCATGCAGTTAAACGCTTCTCAATTGTGTAAAACCCGTAGGTGCAAAGCTGATTAAGCAATGTTACGGATTCTGATGGATTATGTGACGAGCCAACCGCGCGAAATTCAAACTTGTTGCCGGTAAAAGCGATTGGTGACGTGCGGTTTCGGTCTGAATAATCTTTTGAAATTCTTGGCAGATTGCGGACACCCATATTGATATTGGCCATCAGTTGCTCGGTTGGCTTGCCCATCTTCTCAATTTCATCGATCAAACGGGTTAAATACTCGCCGAGATACATCGACATAATCGCAGGCGGAGCCTCACTGGCACCAAGGCGATGATCATTACCAGCATCAGCGACGCATGCACGTAACAATCCGCCAAACTTGTCGATTCCCAGCATCAATGCGCCAAGAGTCAATAGAAACGTAATATTTTTAAGTGGTGAAGCTGAAGGTTCAAGGTAATTAGCACCTGTATTGTCTCCAATCGACCAGTTAACATGCTTGCCCGAGCCATTCACACGTGCATAGGGCTTTTCGTGCATAATTACAACCAGATCATGCTTCATAGCGACCTGACGCATTACATCCATAGTTTGCAGGTTGTGATCAATTGCAAGGTTTGCTTCCTCGTAAAGTGGTGCGATTTCAAACTGATTGGGCGAAACCTCATTATGCCTGGTCTTTGCTGGAATACCGCGCCGATAAAGCTCGTGATCAAACTCAACCATGAATTTTATAATTCTCGGATGAATAGAGCCAAAATAGTGGTCTTCCATCTGTTGTCCCTTGGCCGGGGCTGCTCCGAATAGAGTTCTGCCACAAATGCGAAGATCCTGACGGGTTTCGTAAAGCTTCCTCGAAACCACAAAATACTCCTGCTCAGGCCCGCAATTTACAACGATCTTTTTAGCAAGACGATTGCCCAGAAGTCTTTGCAGCCTGATTCCGGAATCATTAAGAGCTCGCATTGAGCGCAGGAACGGAGTCTTAAGATCAAGAACCGCGCCGGTCCAGGAAAGAAAAACTGATGGAATAACCAGAGTTTTTGCATTGCCAGTTTCAAGCAAAAAGGCTGGAGAAGTTGGATCCCAGGCCGTGTAGCCACGGGCCTCAAAGGTTGACCGCATTCCGCCAGAAGGAAACGAAGAAGCATCCGGTTCACTTTGTATTAACTGTTTTGCCGAAAAACGCTCGATAATATCGCCAGTTTCTGAATAGGAAATGAAGGCATCATGTTTTTCAGCAGTTCCACCGCGCTGAGGTTGAAACCAGTGGGTAAAATGAGTGGCACCTGCACCTATCGCCCACTCCTTCATGGCATGGGCAACTGGCTCGGCAATTGCTTCGTCGAGAGCACTGCCGCTATGCACGGTTGAAATCAGCCTGTCATATGTGTCGTGGCTCAATTTTTCACGCATAACAGCGCGACTGAAGGTAAGTTCACCAAATACTTCCGTTAACTTTGACATAGTCACTCCCTTTTGTTGCAACTTCTAATTGAATGAAGTTGCTCAATTTTAATCACATATACATAAATCGTCAAGTAAATGCAATTAAGTTTGCACATTTATTTTAAATTTAACATGCTCAATTTATTAAATTTGGCAAATTCAGACTAAAATTACTGGACATTGCACACTACAATGTAATGCAGTGCAAATGTGGCAATATGTTTCCAATCATGGCGTGTCCTTCATTAGCACCTACACGAACATAGCCAGTGAACTCGAAATATAGACGAAATATAGAGTCCTAACGACTCTAAAGCATTGATAATAAAATTTACAACTGGTAAACTAACTATTCGATATTTCCAACGGATGACTGAAATGACCAGAATAAGCACAGGAGATAGTTAAATGGACTTAAAAGATGAATGAGGGCCTCACGGAAAACCTCGACAATTTCAAGTCTGAACTGACTCCTGATGAGATTTTTCATCAAATCATAAATTACTTATCCCTGGTAACGCATGAATCAGATCTTGATCGACAGTTACTTCTTCTGGCAGACCTTGGCCGGGAAATCACAAGATCAGATCGTTGCACGATCTGGTTACATGATCATGACGAAAAGACTCTCTGGACAAAGGTTGCCCATGGCATTCAAAGAATAATTCTACCCGATACCATGGGAATTGTAGGCGTCTCCTTTTCGACCGGAGAAGATATAATAATTAATGATGCGTATTCTGATCCTCGCTTCGACAAGGGCACTGACAAAAGAACCGGTTATTTCACACGAAACATCATAGCCCTTCCTTTGCGAGAGTCTAGCGGACGCGTAATTGGTGTTTTTCAGGCCATTAACAAACTGTCATTAAGTAAAATGTATTCCCCGCTTGATGTTCAGAGAGCTTTTTTAATAAGCTTGTATGTAGGAAGAATGCTCGAAATATGCGTTCTATACAATGAGATTCGGCAATCACGAGAAGATCTCAAGATTAGTCAGGAACGCCTGAAAAACATTCTTGAAGCTACTAACGATGGATTTTGGGACTGGTCGATAAGTAGCAATGATCTGTTTATAAGCCCAGCCTGGGTAAAATTTGTGACAGGAAATGAATCGGCAAAAGATTTTTATGATCTGGCAAGAGCACGCGTTCATAAGGATGATTCCCACCTACTGGAACCAATATTCAACAAACAATTGACGCAAGAAAAAAACTCATACGAAGTTGAATATAGACTACACACGTGGAACGATGGGTTGATATGGGTTGAAGAGCGTGGAAGAGTAATGGAATGGTCAGACGAAAAAGTGATAGTTCGTATTGTTGGCACATTTAAAGACATTACAGTAAGAAAAATGGCTCAACATGAGAATAGAAAACTGGAAGCCCAGATGAACCACGTCCAGCGTCTTGAAAGCCTTGGAGTTATGGCCGGTGGAGTTGCGCATGACTTCAATAACATGCTGACGACAATAATCGGTAACGCGGAAATTGCCATTCTCGATTTACCCGAAGACTCCCCTGTTCTTTCCTATTTAAAAGAGATTCAACGTGCAGCCCAAAGGTCTTCAGATCTCACTCGTCAGCTTCTTAACTACTCTGGCGGCGGAAAATTCACGGTTGAGCCAATCTGCATTAACTCAATGATAACGGAAACGCTTGAACTGGTAAAAGCCTCTCTATCTAAAAAAGCGATACTAAAATTAGCTTTAAAAGATTTTTTGCCAATGATCGAAGGTGATATTTCTCAAATCAGACAGGTATTAATGAATCTGATAATAAATGCTTCAGATTCATTATCCGGCAACACTGGGTCAGTCAATATTTCAACGCACATAGCAAATTTTGATCCGCATTGTGTCTGGTTGCACCAACCAGATGTAGCTGCTGCCATGGAAAATGAAAAATATGTAACTCTTAGAGTATCTGATACAGGCTCAGGAATCGAAGAGAAAAACCTCAAAAGAATATTTGAACCCTTCTTCTCGACCAAGGAAACCGGTCGAGGATTGGGATTAGCTGCTGTGCTTGGCATTGTCAAAAGTCATCATGGTGGTATAAGTGTTAACAGCCAATTAGGAATCGGAACTGAATTTGTCATTCAATTCCCGATATGTAAAACTATTCACGAAGGTAAATCTGATAGTGCAGATCAGATGCAGCAGATTAGCATGGCAACCCAGGAGACAATAATTGTAGCGGATGATGAAAAATCGTTGCTGCTAATTCTTACAAAAACCCTCAGCAAAGCTGGCTACAATGTCATTTCTGCCGACAATGGCGCAGAAGCGTGGCGTTTGTTCGAGAAGCACGGGATAGCTGTAGATCTCTTAGTATTGGACACCAATATGCCAGAAATGTCGGGGCCAGAGGTTTTGGAGAAAGTGAAAAAGACTGACGCAACTATTCCTGTCATTCTTCTTAGTGGTTTTTCACAATCACCCGTAATATCAGGCGACATACGCCCAGATGCTTTTATTCAAAAGCCATTTACCCGGGAAGAAATTCTTAAAACAATCAGAAAATTGTTGGAAGCAACAAATTCTGTTTGAGAAAAAGAGTCCAATTGCATATAGACTTTCGCACATTTATGCAGCAATTCGTATTGTAAATGTCGGGTAATTAGAGTTGTTTTTCAGGCAGCCACTTGCGGATAATGTTATTTAGATCATGCATCCTGAATGGCTTGATGAGACAATCGTTTATACCCGCCTTAAGACAGGCATCTCGAGTTTCTGGCAAAGCATCTGCTGTAACAGCAATTGCCGGAATTAGCCGATTGAAGCCGGCATCCACTGAGTTACGCACTAGCTCGATAGTTGCAAAGCCGTCTAAAAGCGGCATCTGTAAATCCAGGAGAAAAACATCGTATTTGCGTCGCGACAGCGCCAGAATCGCTTCATGACCATTTGCGACAACATCGACCGAAATGCCCAACTTGGTGAGCATTGCCTTTACGACATACTGGTTTACGGGGTTGTCTTCAGCCAGCAATGCATAAAAATTACTCAGCAGAACACCTTCTATTTGTCTAGATCCTGGCTTTACCGGTTGAACCTGTAATTGTCTGATATTAACCTTCGAGCCATCTTTTGACTTTACACTAGTCAGAGGCAGAGTGAACCAGAAACAGGAACCTTGTCCAGAAATGCTTTCGACTCCAATATTACCACCCATCAGAGCTGCCAGTTTGCTGGAAATAGCCAGACCAAGTCCGGTTCCCCCATAACGACGAGTCAAAGAAGAGTCAAGTTGAGAAAAACTTTGAAACAACATTCCTCTTTTATTTTCAGGAATTCCGATGCCGGAATCTTTTATCTCGAAAAGAATACCTCGTCCCTTCTCGGATTGAATATTAGGCGAGACACTAATCAGCACCTCTCCTTGTGCAGTAAATTTTATTGCGTTATCAATCAGATTTATCAGAATCTGACCGATCTTTACAGGATCCCCAAGGACAAATTCTGGTAGATCTCCATTTAAATCAGCTTTATAGCTTAGCCCCTTGAGTTCTGCTTTATGCCTCATCTGCTCGACGACGCCCTGCACAACGTTAATCAAAGGAAAATCTATCTGCTCAGCCTCCATTTTTCCGTTCTCAATTTTTGAAATATCCAGAATGTCGCTGATCAACGTTAACAGAGAGTTGCTGCTGTCTCTGATGATTTCTGCATATTGCTTCTGCTCATCTGACAATTCTGTTTGCAGCAAAATTTCAATCATTCCGCTGATACCATGCATGGGAGTTCGGATCTCATGACTCATATTTGCCAGAAAAGCACTCTTAGCCTCGCTCGCTGCATCAGCTTTTCTTCTGGCATCCTGAAGCTCTCTCTCAGCCAGCACGCGCCAGGTAATATCTGCAAAGAAGCCCACTACACGCTTACGTCCTTCCAAAGTCATCAATGCCGTGTGTAAATCGGAATAAAAGACAGATCGATCACGGCGAAGACATGGCAACTGCTTTACCTGGTTAAGCTCACTCTCTGCATTTTTACGAAAAAGGTGCATGGTATCCAGTAATTCATCTGGTGGATGTAGGCTCTCTATGCTTGCGCCTTCCAAATCATCTTGTTGGTAACCGAATAGCTTGGCGGCAGCAGGATTAACTTCCACAATTTCTTCGTTTTCAACATCTGCAACAACAATCCCATGGCCGCAACCCTCAAATAGGGCGCGATACTTATTTTCCGACTCTGCAGTTTGCAGCTGTGCATCATGCATGGCGTTCAGAAGCTCCAGTAATATCTGCTCAGTGCGCAACTTGTTGTACTCGTAGCCAGCCGCAATAATAAAGGAAAACATGTATATGCCAAAAAAACGTTTCAGAAAACCGCTATCATACAGATAGAAAACCCCCGGTTGGGACTCATTCAGCACAAGAACTGATAAACAGACAATTAAATAAACAATTGAGAGATAAAACCCGCTTCTATAACCAGTTAAAAAAAACACTGATGACGGGATCAGAAAGCTCCAAAGCGCCCCAAAACCACTAATACCACCAGTAGCAAACAAATATATGAAAAAAAGACAGCATGTCAAAACGGCAAGTATTCGTGGAATCGGATTCTCAACCTGTCTATAACTCCATAATCCAGCAAAGAAAAAAACGCATGTCGCAAACAAATCAATGAAGGCAAGCCTGTAATTGCCACTGTTGAAATTGACAAAAGCAAACCACACACAGTAAATAACAGCTAATACAGCGCCTAGGAGTAACACATTTTGCCGTAACACGTTATCTCTGTTTATTATTTTTTGACCAATTTCATAATCCACAGGGTACAGTTACCTTTCATAATGAGAGTTTCTGTCTGATAACAAATTCAGCTTACTGAGAAGTCATGTATTTATAAAGTAACACTAACTCCTTAACAACGCAAAATACTTACTCCCCACACCTCCTCGGGGTAACAGTTTCGACTTTTCAGCAGAAATGGATGGCGCCATGCCGCGCATTACAGGGTCGATCGCCGAAGCGCATGTGGATGCAAGCAGCTCCGGCCACCCATCGGCACCGGTAATAAAACGAGCGCGTTCGGTAATTTAACATAGGTGGAAAAAGCCTCGTAACATTAGTTGTGAGGCTTTTATATTAGAGCCACGCCAGGATGGCAAGTGGCCGAGACGCAGACTATGCGGCCTAAATGGGAGAGAGCCCCGTAACAAAGTTACGAGGCTCTCATAGACCTGGCGGCGACCGACTCTCCCACGGAGCTACCCC
>Ga0180007_10001308_pt1 | contig 34811 bp, 30 predicted proteins | sample MM_PC_MetaG_FD_121122 | JGI IMG/M metagenome (GOLD analysis project Ga0180007, IMG submission 121122) | Groundwater microbial communities from the Aspo Hard Rock Laboratory (HRL) deep subsurface site, Sweden - MM_PC_MetaG | ecosystem: Environmental > Aquatic > Deep subsurface > Groundwater... | reverse complement strand
TCGTAAAAAGTCCCATATGCGGCGTTATAGTGTTTGGCCGGACGTTCGACATACGAACAAGTATGCCTTCACGCCCGGCCAAACACTATGCCTTGCCTATGGACCTTTTTCCATAGCCATCCGTCGACGTTTTACGAGTTCATCATTTAAAAGACAGGTGATTTATGACCCCGGAATTTGTTGTTTCATTTGCCAAGGAAGGCTTGATACTCACCCTGGCTCTATCAGCACCCATGCTTGTGATTGGTCTTGTGGTGGGGCTTGCCGTATCGATTTTTCAAGCGGTCACATCCATCTCGGAAATGACCCTGACCTTTATCCCGAAAATCGTGGCTGTGTTTCTGGGCATGATCTTTTTTGCTCCCTGGATGCTGGAAAAAATCACAACATTTACCATTAAAATTATAAACAACATACCCATGTATATCCGATAATATGGACATTCTGAATTTTTCTGCAAATGAATTTAAAATTTTCATCCTGATCCTGATCAGGGTCAGTATCGTTCTATTCATGTTCCCGGTATTCAGTTCCCCGGTGGTTCCCGGTCTGACAAAAATTGCCCTGGCCCTTATTCTCTCCCTACTGCTTTATCCGGTGGTTCCCATGGATCCCGGCCTGTTCCCCCAGAACAATCTGGGATTTGCCGTCCTCATCACAGGAGAATTCATCGTGGGCATGGTCATGGGCTACACCGTTGACATTTTTTTTGGAGCGGTCCAGCTGGCCGGCCAGATCATCGGATTCCAGATGGGTTTTTCCATGATCAATGTCATTGATCCCCAGTCCGGAGCCAATATTTCCATGATGTCCCAGATCGGCTATCTGGTTGCGATTCTTCTGTTTATCCTTTTAAACGGGCACCATACCATCATCCAGGCCCTTGTGGAAAGTTTCCGCATCGTCAATATGGGGGAGTTTTTTCTAAAAGCCGGGATGATCACCCAGCTGCAAACCATGGTCACCGGCATGTTTGTCCTGGGCATCAAAATGGCGGCCCCGGCCATGGCCGCCCTGCTTTTCACCAGTGCCGCCTTTGGAATCTGTGCCAAGTTTGTCCCCCAGATGAATATCATGATCGTGGCTTTTCCCGTCCAGATTTATGTGGGCCTCATCACCTTTGGCCTGACCCTCCAGGTGATCGGCATCCTTTCGAATAATTTCACCGGAACCTTTCGGGGGCTGTTGTCCTCTCTTCTTCTCTGGATGGGCGGATGAATATGGGGATTACATATTAGGGTCCATGCCGGCGTTCTCGGGTTTCCGGAATCCCAGGAGGTTTTGTTAAGCGAATGAAACCATAGGTCCTATAAGTCCCATAGGTCCTATGGAGTCCCATTAGCCCCATCCCCACCCAAAGGAAAACACCATGGCCGACGACAACATGCAAGAGAAAACCGAGCCCGCAACCGAGAAAAAGCGGCGCGAGGCCCGCGAAGAGGGGGATGTTGCCCGGAGCGTGGAGCTCCCTTCGGTGTTCGTTCTTCTGGGTGGTGTCTGCGTTATCTATATGGCTGCCGGTTTCATGTACAAAAACGTCGTTTCCGTAATGAGAGATTGTTTTTCCTTTAAGGTGGTTCCGAATTTCACGGATCAGCATTGCATAAGCCTTTTATACCGTTATTCTGCAGAATTTTTCCTCACCTTTGCCCCGGTGATGATCACCGTTTTCCTGATGGCCCTTATCACTAACATCTCCATGGTGGGATTCCAGATATCCTGGAAAGCCATTGGTTTTAAATTCAACAAGCTTGACCCTATCCAGGGACTCAAAAAGAAATTTTCATTGAGTTCTGTGGTCGAACTGTTAAAAAACATCGCCAAGCTGTCCATAACAGCACTCCTTGCCTGGCTTGCCGTCCGAGGAGAATTGGACCGTCTGGTCTTTCTGTATGACGATTCTGTGGGTCAGATTATGGTGTATCTGTTGAAAGTGGCTTTCAAGATTTTCATCTGGGTAATCATTCCCATGGCTGCGGTGGCCCTTCTGGACTATATGTACCAGAGATGGCAGTTTGAAGAAAAACTCAAGATGACCAAACAGGAGGTCAAGGATGAACACAAGCAGACTGAAGGTGATCCGCAGGTCAAATCACGAATCAGAGGCCTCCAGCTTGAAGCAGCCAGAAAACGCATGATGTCTGACGTTCCCAAGGCCGATGTCATCGTCACCAACCCCACCCACATTGCTGTGGCCATTAAATACGACCCTCTGTCCATGAGAGCACCCAAAGTGGTGGCCAAAGGCGCGGGAATCATCGCGGAAAAAATCAAGGAGATCGCCGCCGAATCCCAGGTCCCTATCATCGAAAACAAGGAGTTGGCCCGAAACTTGTATAAATCAGTCACTATCGGTTCGGAAATTCCCGGAGATTTTTACAGGGCCGTGGCGGAAGTGCTTGCCTACGTCTTCAAAATGAAGGGCAAACGTCTTTAACACAACGAATCCTAAAATGATCATACTCCGGGCCCTGGGACGTCATGGTTCCGACAATGCGCCAAAATACGGACAAGCCCTGACTCAGGTCATCATGAATCAACAGGTTTCAAGGAGAACATGCTGTGGCATCAGTGCAGAACATATTTTTAGAAATGCGTAAAGACACGGCCGATATTGGCATGGTGATCGGGGTCATCGGTATTCTGGTCACCATGATTCTCCCCATTCCGCCTGTACTCCTGGACCTCTTGTTGGCTTTGAACATCTCCATGGGCATCATTGTTTTGATCACCACCATGTATACGGTGAAGCCCCTTGATTTTTCGATTTTTCCTCCCATGCTCCTGGTTCTGACCCTTTTCCGTCTGTCCATCAATGTGGCCTCCACACGATTGATCCTGCTCAGGGGAAGTGAAGGGCCCAGTGCCGCAGGCTCCATCATCATGGCCTTCGGTAATTTCGTGGTGGGTGGTAACTATGTGGTGGGGCTCGTCATTTTCATCATCCTTGTGATCGTCAACTTCAAGGTCATCACCGCTGGTTCAGGCCGCATCGCCGAAGTTGCGGCCCGGTTCACCCTGGATGCCATGCCCGGAAAACAGATGGCCATTGATGCGGATCTAAACGCCGGACTCATTGACGAAAACGAAGCCCGCCAGCGTCGTGAAAAAATCGCCAGGGAAGCTGAGTTTTTCGGTGCCATGGACGGTGCCAGCAAATTTGTCAGGGGAGACGCTGTGGCGGGGCTCATCATCACGGGCATCAATATCACCGGCGGATTCATCATCGGCGTGTTCCAGCAAAACATGGAAATGATGAACGCGGCAAGCACCTACACCCTTCTGACCATCGGTGACGGTCTGGTCAGTCAGATTCCGGCCCTGATCATCTCCACAGCAGCCGGCCTCCTTGTTTCGCGTTCCAGTTCCGAAAGGAAAATGGGTGACGAATTTGCCCGACATATTTTCGCCAAGGACGTCCCCATTTATATCGGGTCCGTTATTGTTTTTCTTTTCGGTATGGTTCCTGGACTTCCGGCCTTTCCTTTCATGACCCTGTCCCTTGCCCTGGCCGGAACCGTATATTTCTTGAAAGACACCATCCTTGCCGATGAAAAGACCCTGACGGAAAAAGAAATCGCAGCAGCCGAGCCCTCCGATGAAGCCGGTCCCGAGGATGTGGAGCATCTGCTCTCCCTTGACAGCATGGAACTTGAAGTGGGATATGGCCTGATTCCTCTGGTTGACAAATCCCAGGACGGAACCCTTCTGGGCCGAATCCGTGCCATCCGAAGACAATTCGCCACAGAAATGGGCATCATCATTCCACCCATTCACATACGGGATAATCTCAAACTCAGGCCCTCGGAGTACCGCATGCTGATCAAAGGCACCGACATCGCAGGGGGTGAATTGATGGTCAATCATCTTCTGGCCATGGACCCCGGTGATGTCATGCAGAAACTTGACGGTATTCCCACCACAGAGCCGGCATTCAATCTTCCGGCCCTATGGATTCCACCGGACCGGGAAGAAGACGCCAAATTCGCAGGGTACACCGTGGTTGACAATTCAACGGTCATGGCCACCCATATCACGGAAATTATCAGAAATAATTCAGCGGAACTGATGGGCCGCCAGGAAGTTCAGCAACTATTGAGTAATCTTGCCAAGACAAGCCCCAAGGCGGTTGAAGAACTCGTGCCCGGCGTCATGAGTCTGGGCATGGTTCAAAAAGTCCTCCAAAATCTCCTCAGGGAGCGTGTTTCGGTGCGTAATCTCCTGGGAATTGTTGAAACCCTTGCCGACTATGGCCCCATGAGCAAAGACACGGATCTTTTGACCGAATATGTCCGCCAAAAACTGGGGAGGTTCATCCTGGGGCCCTGTATTCAGCCCGACGGAACCCTGCCCGTAATCACCATGACCCCATCCGTCGAAGAGGATATTTCCAAAAACATCCAGCAGACCGAGCATGGGGCTTATCTGGCAATGGACCCCTCTCGGGCTGAAAAAATTATCCGATCAATAAGGGCCGAAGTGGAGAAAAAAATGATGATGAATCTCCAGCCCGTCATTCTCTGTTCACCGGGCATACGGCGCCACTTGAGAAAAATGATTGAACAGTACGTCCCCTCGGTCATGGTGATTTCCCATGCCGAGATCGCACCCAACATCAGTATCAAAGCAGTGGGAAAGGTGAGTGTATAACATGACAGTTAAAACCTATTCCGCAAACAGCATGCAGGCGGCCATGGCCCAGGTCAAGGAAGACATCGGCGAAGATGCCTTGATCATATCCACCCGGAGGATTCCAAAGCCTCCCATGGACCCTTACGGGAAAGACACGTTTCAGATCGAAGCCTCGGTGGGTTCGGCCATGTCCCCCAAGGCCCGAACCAAAGGGATAAAGGTCAAAGACAAGGACCTGCTGAAAATGACCGCCGGATTGCTTGATAAAAGCCCTTTGCCCCGTTTCAACGGAAACATGGCAGGGACAAAGAACAGTACCCTTGAGCTTTCCGAAATCCGTGACATTCTCTGGTGGACCAGCTTCAGCGATGATATTCTTGAGCTGATGGAAGAGCACAAAGATGCCTTCAAAGTCTATTCCAAGCTTCTTCTGTCAGGAATTTCCGAAAAAAGAGTCAAAGCCCTTTTGAAACAAGGCATAGAGAAGAAAAACGTGTCCGGTGAGGACTTCACCTTGAATGTGCTCAAGGGACTTCTGTCATCCGTTGAAGCCATAGATCCCTTTGCCTCAACCGAAAGAAGCCAGGGCAGACCCATAGCGGCCGCCTTCATCGGACCCACCGGGGTAGGGAAAACAACCACCATTGCCAAGCTTTCTGCGGAACTGGGCCTGAAACGAAAAAAACGGGTGGGGCTTATCTCCGTGGACAACTATAGAATCGGTGCCGTGGACCAGCTGAAAACATATTCCGCCATCATCGGTCTTCCCTGTATCCCTGCGTTTACGGGTGAAGACCTTAAAAAAGCATTGAACAAACTTTCAGGAATGGATTATGTTCTCATTGACACGGCTGGGCAGAGCCATCTGGACACCCCGCGGATGATGGCATTGAAAAATACCCTTTGTGCCGTACCGGGGATCAGTAAACATCTCGTTCTCAGTGCCTCCATGGGTCGGCTCGATATGAAGGAGGCGGTGGAATGCTTTGACCTTCTGGAACCTTCAAGTTATGTGTTTTCAAAAGTGGATGAAACCAATCGATGCGGCAGAATTGTGGACCAGATGATCAATCACAAAATGCCGTTGTCTTTTATCACTAACGGTCAGGAAGTCCCTGAAGACCTGATTGTTGCAAGCCCCAAACATGTTCTGCAGCTGCTTTTATACCCCGAATCCTTTCGGAAATAAACGTGTGGGGCAGACCCGTCAAGGTGGAGACGAACGAACCGTGGATCAGGCCAGTAATTTAAGGAAAATGATGCAAAAGGAAAACCAACGAATCCAGAGCCAGGGTGGGAAACGATCCCTGATTCACGGAGGCACTGGGCCCAGAGTATTTTCTGTCACCAGTGGCAAGGGGGGGGTGGGCAAAACAAACATCGTGGCAAACCTTGCCCTTGCCTTCACCAACATGGGGAAAAAGGTCCTGATTTTTGATTCGGACCTGGGGCTTGCCAATATAGATATTATTTTCGGTATCTATCCCAAATATAATATCGGCCATGTCATTTCCGGTGAAAAAGAACTGATCGATATCATCGCCGAGACCTCCAGCGGCATAGGAATCATCCCGGCCCTGTCCGGCCAAGAGAACCTGAGTGAGCTGTCCGAAGGCCAGAAACTGATTCTTTTGAGTGAATTTGAAACCATTGAAAATGTGTTTGATGTGGTGCTCGTGGACACTGCCGCAGGAATATCCAATAATGTTATTTACTTTAATTTGGCTGCAGAAGAGTGTATAGTGGTTGTAACAGGTGAACCCACATCCATCACTGATGCATATGGTATCATCAAGGTTCTCTTCGGCCATGGAGCGAAACATTTCAAACTTCTGGTCAACATGGTCAGCGACGAAGACGAGGCCAAATCCGTTTATTTTACTCTCAATCAGGCCGCATCACGTTTTTTAAAAGGGGCCGTGACCGAGTATCTCGGATTTGTCCCTGCCGACAAAAAGATAAGAGAATCGGTGCTTGCACGGACACCCTTACTTGAAAAGTTTCCGGATTCCCCGTCGGGACGAGCCATTTCACGCCTTGCGAAAAAACTCCTTGCATCGCCAAGACGCACGGACCTTGACGGGAATATCAAATTTTTCATGCAGCGTTTGCTCAACATCATGTAAATGGCGGCCATGGGGGCCCCTTGGTGTATACGGATGATCGCCCCACATATGCCCGCGCGGTCACCCCAGCACAAAGCACTTTATATTTCAAACCGGAAAAAACATGATCCAAGAATACGAAAAAACCGAAAGCCAGGTACAAAATGCCTTCTTCAGCTCCAAGGAAAGGGAGCAGATGATTGCCAAATATGCCTATCTGGTCAAATATCTGGCAGGGCGGGTGGCCAGCCGTATTCCCTCAAGCGTGGTGTTTGATGAATTGATCAGCGCAGGGTCCCTGGGCCTCATCGATGCGGTGGACAAATATGACCCTAAAAAAAATGTGGGTCTTAAAACCTATGCTCAATACCGGATCAAAGGAGCCATACTGGATGAATTGAGGAGCATGGACTGGTATTCAAGGTCCATGCGTAAAAAAATTCAAAGCATTGAAAAAGCTGTTCATTCTGTTGAAGCCCGAGAAAGAAGACCTGCATCGGACATGGAAATCGCAGAAGAAATGGACCAGCCCCTGGAAAATTATTTTAAAATGCTTTCGGACATTCACGGAGCAGCCCTTCTAAGCCTGGACGACTTCATCAAGAACAACGATGGATCTGATCAGTCCTCTTCCACGTTCACCGATGGCATGCGAAGTGATGACAACCCGTCCGAAACTCTCATCCAGAGCGAACTCAAAGATATTCTGGCAAATGCCATCCGAAAGTTGACAGATAAAGAGCAAATGGTTATTTCTCTTTATTATTATGATGAATTGACACTCAAGGAAATCGGGAATGTTATGGAGTTGACCGAATCGAGAATCTGCCAAATCCACACCATGGCACTGATCAAACTGAAATCCAAGATCAAGGAATACAAAAACACCTGATTATGGCTGGGACCGACAGTAAATACAAAGACAGCTTTATTTCACAGGACGATCTTGATCGTTTACTGAAGGAGGCTGACAGCTTGAGCCTGGAAGCCTTTGCCGGGCCTGGGCAAGAGACGGACTTCAGCCCGGTCGAGGATGATGCCATCAGCCAGGATGACATCGATGCCCTCCTCAGCCTTGCAGATAAGGATTCCGTCACTGCAGCCCAGGACTCTGACGTCATCAGCCAGGATGATATTGATGCTCTCCTTGCCGGGAATATCGCCCCAGCCCCGCAACCGGATGATGACATCGACGATGAGCCCGCAGATCTTGATCTGGTCACACCCGAAGACATTGAAAAGTTATTGCGTTCCGAACCCGTTGAACAAAACATATCGGCCCTTGAGTCGTCGGATCTTTCTGGTGGAGATCTTGATACGATCACCCAGGAAGATCTCCGGAGCCTTACAGAGAGCAATGAGATCAAAGCGGAGTCTGGCCTGGATCAGGATGATGATGATTCCCTGATTTCCCAGGAGGATATCAACGCCCTTCTTTCAGGGGCCGGGAACGTGGACACCCAATCGAATGAACCCCAAAACGCCGAAGAAACCATACTCCCTGTCCTTGATGAAAACGAAGAGGACAGCCTGATCAGCCAGGAAGATATCGACAGCCTCCTTGCCGGTGCGGGTCTCGAAGATGATAAGGCTGTCATCGCCCAGCAGGAGGAAGAGACCAACCTGATTTCCCAGGAAGATATCGACAAACTTCTTCTTGGCACAAATGAAGAGGCCGAGGAAACCCTGATTGATCAAGAGGATATCGACCGACTCTTAAGCTCGTCAAGTCCCTTTGACGGACAAAGTATGGACGAATTCTCGGGACAAGATAAACTGATTTCCCAGGAGGACATCGACCGGCTGCTCAACGAAGACCTTTCTGAAGCGGAAATCACGGACGATCGCCCCATGGATCAGGTCATCCTCGAAGAACCCCCTGCCAAAACCAAGCCAGGCCGAGATAAAAAAAACACGACGTCTGTCTGGTATCGTTCCAGGTTGTTTGTCAGCATGGCTGCCGCGACCATGGTTGTTTTAGTCAGCCTGATTGCTCTGATGATCATGTCGGGAAAATCTGAAAAACCCCTGGCCCAAAATGACACGGCCGACACGATTGAGGCCCTGGACAATCAGGCGACACGGCCCGATCCTCTGCCCGTTGAAATCCCGCCGTCCAGGATCCCGGATATCATAACGGTGACCATGAATGAATTTATCGTACCGGCTCCCGCCAAAATCAAGGGATTGTCTTACATCACTTTAAGTCTCACCCTTGAAATTGCAGATGCCCCGGTAAATCCCATTAAAGATTATGAGCCCTTTTTCCGAAATATTGTGTATGAGGTACTTAATAAGGCATTCATTTTGCAAAGTGACTCCAAAATCGTGGAGACCGATCTTAAAAAAATGATCAAGGATGCCTTGAATGATGCACTTTCCGAAGGATCTATCTCGAAAGTTGATTTTTCCGATTTCAAAGTCGGTTAAGCGCATCGTTCGCATATTATCGGAAAAACGGAGATTAAGATCATGACAACGATTCCAAGTCTCAATATCGTGATCCAGCAAGGCGACAGTGTTCGAGAGTCCCATAATATCAAGAATCAAACCCTTGATGCAGCCCAGCACGCCTCGTTCCAACGGTTGGAAGAAGAAGATAAAAAGCGAACCATGGTCTCCCAGACCCAGGAAACGGAAAAAATTCGTTTCAACAAAGATACATCCAGTGAGGGAAAACCCAAACAGGATGCCAGGTCAAGCAATAAAAAAAAACATGCCAGCCCCTCTGAAGAGTCCGTGGAACCCGATTCTACGGGCCGCCTTCTCAACACCATCGTGTAATTGAACGGACCGCAAGGGGGGTTGAACAGGGCGATTAAGCCACAATACAAACAGGATCACGTTGTCATGATGGCCATGCTTTCCACAGAATTCTGGGTTGTCTTCCAGACGCTTTCGATATGTCTCCTACTGGTGCTTCTGGTTTATTTTATTCGGCATTCAAGATCCGGAAAAGAAGGCACCCATGGGGCGGAAGACTCCGCCCGAAAGATTGTGGCCATGATGGAGCCACTTCTCAATGAGGCCGAATCATCCGCCAGGATTTTTGAAAGCCAGATCATGGAGAAAAATAAACTGATCCGTGAGCTAAATGATAAACTTGACAGCCGGATCATCAGCCTGAACCTGCTGTTGAACCGGGCAGATGCCTACCTTTCACGGTCCCTCTCCCAGGACAGACATGAGATCATCCCGGCCGAAGGAATTTACGACACCCAGGAAGCCATCCTTTCTCTCTATCAGAAGGGTATGGGGCCCCAGGACATTGCCACTGAGCTTTCTGTCTCTCACCAAGAGGTGGATCTGGTCATTTCCTTGAAAAAGAAATTTATCGCCATGGAAAAAGGATCCTGATCATACCATGACGACCCTGTCCCGCATACTGTTGTCCTCGTCCGAACTGGTTCTGGATCTTTTGCAGGACAAAAAAGGGGCGCCGGTATTCAAAGAGAATCAACTTGTGGAGGCCAAAGTCACCCAGGTGTTTTCCCAGGGCAAAGCACAGCTCCGCATTGAGGGACAACTGGTTGAGGTTAAAACCCATCTGCCCCTTGTTGAAGATGAAACCCTTTACCTCAAAGTCACAAAAACCGGTGATTCCCAGGTTCTGAAACTTGTGGAGGCCCATAAACCTGTGAGTTTTCCTCCTGGCCTTGCTGAAATGAGAACCATGGGCCAGGAAGGGCCCTATGAGAATCTTGCCAAAGTACTTAATCAAACGGCCAAAGGAACCGCCCAGATCCGGAGCCCGTCTGTCCCGATCATTCAGGATCAAAAAATCGAGGGCCAGGGCACGGATCAAGCGTCTCCTTCCAGGCAAAGATTATCAGGACAAATCCTGTCGCCCGGCCAAGGACTGGGGAACAATGAAAAGCCTCCCCCGGCCCATGGCCTGCCGTCCTCCAGGGGCCCATCTTGGGAGGGTGAGGCTTTCGGCAGCCCGTCTTCAGGACGACTTCTTGCAACTGACCGCCCGTTTATAGAGGCCCTTATCAAACAGAACGCCATCCCCCTTGAACTCAAATTGTCTCTGCTCATCACCCAGGGAAACCCAGAAAAACCATCTGTACCGGCACCCATTTTGGAATCCCTCGCACGTAAACTCCAAAGCCTTATGCCCCATAACGAGTCCGCAGCTCAAAAAAATGATTTTACCGGAAACGATCCGCCCTTTTCCCGATTGGGCAAACAGGCCCAGACTCTTCTTAAAACCTTTGGCCCTGAAGATAGAACGCTACTGACAAAGGCCCTTGAAAACCGTTCCATAGGCCTGGGAGACAAAATCCGGGCTCTTTTTTCATCCGCATCCGAAACCCTGATCCGCGAAAAAGGGCTCACCCAACTCCGTGATATCCTGATCAAGGCTTTTCTGCCCAAAGGCCCTGGCCAGACAACTGCTCCTGGTTTTCTTTCCCCTCTTCCGTCCATGACGGACGGATCGTTGTTTGTAAATAAAAACATTTTCAGCGAACTCAGAGAACTGGTGTGGACCATGGCCTTGAAATCAGATGGCCCCTTTGATGAAAAAGCCCTCAAAAGTCTGGCGAAAAACAGCGGCCTGATGTGGGAAAACAAGATCAAGTCCTTTGCAGAATCTCTGGGGTCAAGCCAGGATGCCCTTTCTGTGAAAGAACAGGTATCGACCCTTCTTTCCAACGATGTCAAAGCACTTTCCATGAAGCTTGCACAATCCAGCGAACCCGAGGTGCAGGAAACGGTTGAGACCCTGAAACGATTTGTGGACAGTCTTGAAAAAATGCAGTCTCTGAACAGCCACAGCGCCGACGAAACAGGCCGATATCTTCTTCCCCTGCCTTTTTATTCAGGAGAAAACCTCCGGTTCGGCCAGCTGTTCTTTGACCTTGACCGAAAAAGCAGCCCGGGGAAAAAAGAGGGTGATCGGATTATCCGGGTGGCATTCCTTCTTGACATGAGTCGCCTGGGGCACGTTCAAGCGGATTTTGCCATATTCAAAAAATCCCTGGGCGGTGAATTTATCGTGGGGCATGCTTTGGCAAAAAAATCCATTGATGACGCCCTTCAGGAATTCCAAAGGGCTCTGGTCCAGAAGGGCTATTCTGTCACACGGATGGACTGCCGCATCATGGATCCCGAAACCCTTGCCAGTCAATCGCTTACCGAACGCATGGTCAGCCCCCCCCAAGAAGGTGCGGTCAACCTGCGGATATAGGACGCCATGAGCATGACCAAGAAACGAAAAAAAGCCGTTGCCCTCCGCTACAATCCCCTCAAGGACCGTGCCCCGAAAATCACGGCCAAGGGATCCGGTGACGTCGCTGAGCGTATCATTGAAATTGCTCACAAGCATAATATCCCGGTCAAGGATGACGCTGATCTGGTGGAGGTTCTGTCCAAGCTTGAAATCGAAAAGGAAATCCCCCCTGATGTCTATGTGGTTGTGGCTGAACTGCTGTCTTTTGTTTACTCGGTTAACGGTAAAAAGACACTGTTCTGACACAAAAAGCCCATGAGCTGTTTGCATTCTGACCCCAATTGATATAAAATGAAAATTAAATGATTTATTCACGTTACCCCAGTTGGGATATGGAACCTCTTGAAGAACCTGTCCTGCACTGACCGTTGTCCAACCTATATATAATATACCGGAATTTCAGACGATACATACATGAGAACCCTTCTTGTCACCGAGAATAGAATCGTGGCCAAACTGATTGTTCATGAAATCATGAGCAGCAACAGGGAGATCGCCGTCATCGATTCTGAATCGAGGATGCTGGAACATATTCGGTCCTTTGAGCCGGATCTTATCCTGGTGTATTCCGATGGCCTGCTTCCTCTGATCCGGACCATTCGCGAAGCACGAATCTTCATGCCCCAGAGCAAGGTCCCCCTGCCCATCCTTGCCATTATTGACAAAGACGAAACAGCCAAAATCGATGAGGCATGGAAAGCGGATGTCACTAAAATACTCAGAGCCCCCTTTGAAAAATCCGAGCTTCTGGATGCGGTCTGTGGACTTTACGAGTCCAAAAAAAACCTTGCCAACGCAACGATTCTTGTGGTGGATGATGCCCGATTCATTTTAAAAGTAGCCTCGGATATTCTTTCCCAGGCCGGGTTCCATGTTCTTACGGCTGAAAACGGCCACGATGCTTGGGAAATCCTGAATGCGAGCCAGGAGCAACGAATCGATCTGGTCATCACCGATCTTCATATGCCGGTAATGAATGGAGAAGAGCTGTGCATCCTAATCAGAAAGCACAAACACCTGGGCCGTATCCCTGTGATCTTTCTCACCTCCCAGGGCGGTGAAAGCACCGAACTTCGAATCCTCAAGGCCGGGGCCTCTGATTTCCTGACCAAACCCTTTACCAAAGATCTGCTTCTTGCCCGGGCGTCGGTCCATCTTGAAAGCTGGATCCTCACCAAAAATCTGAACGACCTGGTCAACGCGCGAACGGCCAACCTGGCCAAAGCCAAAGAGGATGCTGAAAAAGCCGACAGAGCAAAAAGCCAGTTTCTGGCCAATATGAGCCATGAAATAAGAACCCCTATCAACGGAATCATCGGGTTCACATCCATGGTTCTGGACATGGAACTGACCCAGGAGCAACGAGAGTCATTGATGACGGTGAACCAATGTTCAGAAGCCCTTCTCTCCCTGATCAATGACATTCTGGATTTGACTAAAATCGAATCAGACAAAATTGATCTTGAATCCATTGAGTTTAATCTCGAAGATCTTCTCCACGGAGCCTGTGATATTGTCCGAACTAAACTGAACAGCGGCAAGGTGGATCTTCTGGTAGAGGTCGACGAAGATATCGATGCCATTGTAAAGGGTGATCCCACTCGACTTCATCAGGTGATCATGAATCATCTGAGCAATGCCGCCAAATTCACCTCTGAAGGCCATATTCTGGTCACAGCGAAAAATGCCGGAGAAGACAAGGAGAACCTGTTCGTTGAAATTTCCGTTTCAGATACGGGAATAGGACTTTCCCCCGAGCAGATGGGGAAAATTTTTGAACCGTTTACCCAGGCCGACGGCAGTACAACACGAAAATATGGGGGCACAGGCCTGGGCCTGACCATTGCCCGGCGGTTAGTGGGTCTGATGGGCGGAACACTTTCCGTGGACGGTGAACCCGGAGTAGGCTCCCGTTTTTTCTTTACCGTCACCCTGATGAAAGCCAATAACAAAACATCAGAGGACCCTGTCCTCCTGGAAAAAGACCTGACCGGCATGGGCTGTCTGATTGTGGATGACAACCCTGACGCCCTGCGCATTGAATCAGATATTATCCAACGCATTGGAATGATACCAAAAACAGCCGCATCCGCACGGGAAGCGTTAGAGATCCTCACGCCTGAGGATAAACTGATCCTTATGGATATCATGATGCCTGAGGTGGACGGATATATGTTACTTGACCAAGTCAAAAAACGCTTGGGTGACCGTCTTCCGCCTGTCATCGCCATCACGGCTGACACGCGCTCGGGCATTGTCAAACAAATGGAACTCGCCGGATTTTCAGGTTATCTATTCAAACCGGTCCGGCGCAAAGCCTTGGTCAACATGATCCTCCGTGTGATGGGCCATGGTGATGACATTTCCCAGAGCCCTATACTCACCGAACAGAAGGTCATTGTACAAAAGCCGCCCTGTCTGAATATTCTGGTGGCCGAAGACAACAAGGTCAACCAGACCCTGGCCGTAAAAATGCTGACAAAAATGGGCCACAACCCTGAAATTGCAGACGACGGCCTGTCTGTCATCGAAAAAATCGACTCAAAAACCTATGACATTGTGTTCATGGATATGCAGATGCCCAAGATGGACGGCCTCGAAGCCACACGTTATATCAGGAATAAAGGCTTAAAGATTCCTGTGGTGGCCATGACGGCCAATGTGTTTGAATCTGATCGTGAGGCATGCAAGCAAGCGGGCATGGATGATTTCATAGCCAAACCGTTCAAACGGGAAGCCATTCGTGACATTCTTTACACATACTGCTCACTTGAAAAGAACCTGTCCCAGTTCGAAACCATCCATTTTCGTATTCTTATTGTTGAGGACGATGCCGCCATCGCCAAAATCACCAGCCGCAGTCTCCAGAAGCATTATCCGGAATGGGCGATCCGCATCGCCAAAGACGGCCTCGAGGCATCGGTTCTTTTAGGGAGCTTCCAGCCCATGCTTGTCATTTCCGATGTCATGATGCCCCAAATGGATGGGATTGCTCTGGTTCGGTACATCAAATCCAATGAACGATACGCCGAGACCAAGATTATCATCGTATCATCCCTGGCCCATGATGACCCCAGGATGGTCGAATTGAAAGATTTGGGGATTCAGGGGTTCCTTTCCAAACCATGCCCCTTTGACACATTACGCAATCAGATCATATCTATTCTGAAAAAATAATTTATTTATCGTTATGTATTTGATACCTAATGGAATAGCTGCTATCTTAATAAGGGTCTTTATCCGACTCATAAATCATCCGTCTCACTAAATAGGGTCTATCTGGAAATGGTGGGCACTGCATAAAGGTATTGCTTCTTTGGACGATCACATGGACAAGTTCAGGCTATCACTGTATTTAAAATGGGTAACCCCCATATCCTTGATAATTCTCACTGTGTTATTTTTTGTAATCATTGCAGGTATTGACACCTTTTCAGAAAAAACCGCCCAGGCACGGATGGAAGAACATGCACGGGTGGTTGCCAACAACTTATGGAACTTCAATCTGGAAGGTATCAGCGATTACCTCTCCCTGGCCTCGGAATCCTATGGCTATGAAAGTCTTGTGATCACCGACCATCTGGGCAATCTTTTCTGGAAGATACCCGAACGTTCTATCTCAGGCATCACGGGCACGTTGCTCAGGATGCATCTGATACCCAAGCTGCGGCTCAGCGCCCCCGTCATATACGAGGGCAAGGTCATCGGTTCCGTGGAAACCATCTGGCTTAAGACCACTATTTTTTTAAAGGCCTACACGTTTTTTGCATTTCTTCTTATCCTGGTGGTGATTTTTCTATACATACGTATCCTCGAAGAAAAAGCGACCCTTGAGGAAAGTGTCCGCAAGAGGACCCGGGAACTTGTGGAGTCAAACAACGCATTAAAGCAGGAGATCATCGAACGATCACGGGTTGAAGAAGCCCTCAGGGAAAGTGTTGAAAAACACATCTTTTTGGCTGAAAACATCAACGATGTGATCTGGACCATGGATCTCAAATTCAAATACACCTATGTGAGCCCGGTGTCCATGAAGCTCCACGGCTGGTCCGAAGAGGATTTGAAGCATCTGACCATTTACGATACCTTGACACCTGAATCGGTTGAAATCGTACGAAAAATGTTTGCTGAACAATTGAAAGTCGGAAAGGAAACGGGCCATTACAACTCCTCGGTGACTCTGATCCTTGAAATGTACACCAAGGATGGTTCGACCCTTTATTGTGAAATAAAGGCGTCCTTCATCATGGGTGAAGACAACAAACCCATCGGAATCATGGGGGTGACCCGGAACATCACGGAACGCATGAAAGCCCAGCAGGAAAAAGACGCCCTTGAAAAACAGCTGGACCGTTCACGGAAAATGGAGTCTCTGGGTCTGTTGGCCGGTGGCGTGGCCCATGATTTGAATAACGTTCTTTCAGGCATTGTCAGCTACCCTGAAATTCTGCTTCTTGATCTTCCAAAGGACAGTCCCCTTTACAAACCCATACGAGTTATTCGTGATTCCGGCTTGAAAGCAGCCGCCATTGTCGAAGATCTTCTGACCCTGGCCAGACGCGGAGTCATGACCAAGGACACCCTGGGGCTCAACCACATCATTGAAGACTATTTGAATTCACCCGAGCACGACAAACTGCTCTCCTACCACCCCCATGTGACGATCAAGACGCACCTTGAAAACAACATACCCAGCATCAAAGGGTCTGTGCACCACATTAAAAAAAGCATCATGAATCTGGTGGCCAATGCCGCCGAAGCCCAGCCAAAGGGGGGGACCATCACCCTTTCAACCCAGAGTCGATACATTGATCAACCCTTGCAAGGATACTACACCGTGGGCGAAGGGGACTATGTGGTGCTCACGGTAAGCGATCAAGGTGAAGGCATATCGGAAAATGATATGCAGAGAATTTTCGAACCCTTTTACACCAAAAAAGTCATGGGTCGCAGCGGAACGGGCCTGGGGCTTGCCGTGGTATGGGGAACGGTCCAGGACCATAAAGGATATATCAATATTAAAAGCAATCTGGGTCAGGGAACCGACGTCGAGCTTTACTTCCCTCTGGTTCGGGGGCTTGTGCCTGAACGAGAAAAGAAAGCCACCATAGAATCCATTATGGGAAAAGACGAACGGATTCTGGTGGTAGATGATATCCATGACCAACGGGAAATCGCCACCCGGATGCTCACTCGCCTTAATTACCAGGTTTATTCGGTCAGCTCGGGTGAAGAGGCTGTGGAGTATCTGAAAAATCACCCCGTGGAATGTGTGATTCTGGATATGATCATGGAGCCGGGGATGGACGGCCTGGATACCTACAAACGAATCATTGCCATGACTCCTGACCAGAAAACAATCATCGTCAGCGGCTATTCCGAAACGGACAGGGTACGGGAAGCCCAGCAACTGGGTGTGGCAGACTATATAAAAAAACCCTACATGCTTGAAAATATCGGCATGGCCATCAGGAAGGTTTTGGATCGGTAGGGGGGGGGTAATGGGACTTATGGGACCTATGACCCGATGCCTCTACTCCTATTTAGTGTCCATCCCAAAATGGTAGATCGCACTTTAGACCACGTGTCCGCCATAGCCTTTGGCGACGGCGGAAGGCTACAAGCAAAAACATGTCTCTTGGATTCTGTCGTTTCCCCTGAAAATTAGAAAGATAGCTTCTCGCATAGCGGTTTTTTTGCTGTCGCTGTGTAAGAAGAAATTATAAGCAACTTATATCTTATGAAATATCATATAATTGACAATTATCTATGATCATGTTACATTATGTACAAAACGTACTACACGTTAACCTTAATCTGTAAGAAGGATGTTTTTATGTTGAATAAAATATCAACCGCAGACGCCAGAAAAAAATTTTCAAATATTCTTAACAGAGTGGCGTATGCAGATGAATCATTTGTTTTGACTCGCCGTGGTGAGCCTATTGCGGCCATCGTTTCAATGAGAGAACTAAATATGCTTCAAGAAATAGAAGACCGAGTTGATATTGAAGATGCGTGGAAAGCAAAAAATGAACCTGGTGAACCAATCCCTTGGGAAGAGCTGAAAAAGGAACTTGAACTTTGAAATATAGGATCGAAGTCAAGCGATCTGCGGCAAAGGCACTTAAAAAGATACCAAAACCTGAACAGAATCGTATCCGCCAAAGAATTGACAGCCTGGCTGAACAGCTCCCAAGTGTTGATACAACAAAAATGAAAGGGGATAATCCTTTTCATAAAATTCGAGTTGGGGATTATCGGATTGTATATGAAATTCAAAATGAAGTCCTTGTAATTCTCATCATCAAAATTGGGCATCGAAAAGATATCTACAGGAACCTATCTTAAAATTATTCCACCAAGAACATAACATCCGAAAGGCTATAAAAGCTTCTATTTTATACCCAGATAATCAATCAACCCCAAACTCAAAAACGGTAGATAGGTAATGAGCCCTAAGCCCACAAGCAACAACAGAATAAAGGGTAAGGTCGCTTTGTACAAAGAGAGGATGGAACGATCAAAGCGTAAGGCAGCGATAAACAGGTTCATCCCCACGGGAGGTGTGGAATAGCCGATTTCCAGGTTGGCGAGGAAAATAATCCCCAAATGAATAAGATTCACATCATAACTTCTGGCAAGGGGCACAATCAGGGGAACCACCACAAAAATTGCCGAATATATATCCAGAAAACAACCTACGATCAGAAGAAAAACATTCAGCACCATTAAAAAAACAAGGCGGGAATCAATAACTGATCGGATGGCATCCAGGATGATCATGGGCACCTGGGCATCCACCATATAATTGGTCAATCCATAGGCCGATCCCATGATAATCAGCAAGCCCCCCGAAAGGGAAATACTTTTCACCATCACATCAAATACCCTTTGAATTGGGATATCCTTGCAGATAAGCACCTCAACCACAAGACTATACAACACGGTCAGGGTGGCCACCTCACCCAGGGTTACAACCCCCCCGAACAATCCCCCGATGATAATCAGGGGAATCATCAGTTCCCATTTGGCTTCCCAGGCTGTATCAACAAGCGAGGAAAGGGATGGCCTGGATCTTTCAATGCGATGTTTGCCTGCCACAAAGGCACTGTAAAAAGAAAGAATCACGATGAGAAGAACTCCGGGAATCAATCCGGCGCAGAAGGTCTGGGTGATGCTTGTTTCAGCCACCACCGAATACATAATCAGAGGCAGGCTGGGCACAAACAAAAGCCCAAGGCTCCCCGATGACGTCAGAAGGCCCAGGGAAAAGGATTCGGGATACTTTTCCTTTGTAAGGGCTGGAAATAGAAGACCGCCCAAAGCCACAATGGTCACACCCGATGCCCCTGAAAACGCTGTAAAAAAAGCACAGCTGATCAAGGATACCAAGGCAAGTCCCCCGGGGACAAAACCCAGAAATGCCTGGGATACGTTTACCAGCCGTATGGAGGCCTTACTTTCGGCAAGAATGTATCCTGCAAAGGTAAAAAGGGGAATCGTGTAAAGAAGGGGATTATTGGAAAAATTATTGTATACATCCACGGTGATTGCGGCCATGGGAATATCCGCATAGAAAAAACCGGTCATGGCATAGGCTGAAAGGACGATGAAAATAGGGGCACCAAGAAAGGCCATCAGGGTGATCAGAATAAGAATGCAAACAAGCATGGCACGTTCTCAGGATTTATTTTTATGATAAATTCGTATGAATCCATTGACGATAAAATGAAGCGCGATGACACCATAGCCCACCGGAATAATGATTTCAACGACCCATATGGGTAACTCCAGAAGGGGAAGGGTTATCCCGCTATCGAATTCCATCTTCACAAACGTAAAGGAGGCATAGGTGAGTATCACAAGCACGGCCACGGAAAACACGGTGACCAGAAGTTCCGAGACCATTTTTATCTTCCCGGGCATCCATCGGGGCAGAAGATCAATATGGATATGCATGTGCTGGCGGGTTGCGATCCCTGCGCCCAGAAAAACCACCCAGAGAACCAGATGACGAACCAGAAAATCCGCGCCTTCGATCCCGGTGTTAAACATATTTCTCAACACAATCTGGCATAAAACAATCAGAATCATTGCCGAAAGGCAGCCCACGGCCAGTACCGCATCCATTTTTTTCATCCAGACCAAGAGGGAAAAACCCATTGAACGAGGGCTGTTGCCGTGGAGACGGGTTGTTTGTGTCCCATCATCAGAATGTTTTGGCAAGGGGGGCCTCGCTTTCACCTTTATTCTGTTCCCTGTATTCTTTAATATACGACAGTGTTTTGTCCATTAATTCCCGGGAATAAAGAACACCCACCTGATCTTCCCGTGCAGCGACACCTGCTTTAATGAGAAAACCGACTTTTTCAGGATTTTTCCTGGGGTCCACATGGAGGATGGTCATACCGGCTTCTTCAAGCAGGGCCATGCTTTCATTGTTGGCGGCCCTCAGGTCTTCTTTTTGCTTATTGCAGTATTTTTCGGCTATCTCAAGAATGATTTTCTGGTGTTCAGGAGATATTTTATTCCAGATTTTTTTGGTTACAATGTTGGCTCCCACCACGTTGAGCATGGGATAATCGGACATATATTTAAAGCGGGTGAACCAACGAAAGGCCATGGCCCCGAAAGGCGTCATTCCCGCCGAATCAATCAGGTTGGTTGACACCGATGTCATGACGTCATTAACGGACAGGGGCACGGGCTGGATATCCATGGATTTATAAAAAGCCTGGGCCATTGAGTCTTCCCCTGGCACCCAGCAGCGTGTCTTTCTCATGTCATCAAGGCTTGTGACAGGCTCCTTGAAAAACAGATACATAAAACCGATATCGACAAAACTTCCCAGAACCACGAATCCCTTTTTGTCGAAATACTCAAACATGGTGGATTCAAGCTTGTCACGAACGTATTGCACTTCATCATCATTTGAAAAAATATAGGGCATCTCAGTGACTCTGATTTCAGGGACAATATTACCCAGGCTGTATCCCGAAAAAAAACCTCCGTGAAGCTGGCCCAAGCGAATTTTCCGAAACACATTATTGTCGTCCCCCTGGACCCCTCCCCAGTATATTTTAAAGGCCACTTTGTTCCCGGTGGCTTTTTTCACCTCTTCGTTGAACTCATCCATTCGCCGGGTCATGGCATGTCCCTTGGGAGCCACCGTAGCCATCTTCAGCACCACCTCGGCCGCGTCTTCCCCGGCATACGTTCGTCCGGTTCCGATAAATAGCATCAGAACCAGAAGAAGCATTGCGTGTATCGTCTTCATCATGTCATTCTCTTATCACTTTAAAAATAGTCATCCACATGGTCCATCAGTTGTTCCGCCTTTAATTTACACACAGCGGTTACGGCGCAATGGTCGGGCAGGATGTCTCCCGGAGTATCCATAATATGCGTGAGCAGATTCATATACAGCACTTTATCCTGTTTACGCACGGCGTAATATTTTGCGAAAAACAAATGATGCATCAAAAATTTCCCATTTGAAATTTCAATGGCTTTTTCAAAATACTCTTTGGCCTTGGCTGGATTCCCACCTGAAATTTCAGGCTGGTCCGCATAAAAACACGCCATGGCCAGATAGGGACTTCCGAAATAATAGGTCCCATCAAGTTCTATAAGGCGCCTTATCATGGACTCGGCCTTGGGCACATCCAGAAAAACCCGGACATTGCTCAGATTAAGGCGAATATAGCTCAACCAGGAGAGCGTTGTCCAGAACAAGGCGGGCACATCTTTTTTTCTGATTCGTTTGACCTGTCGCTCAAATTCGGCCAGGGGTTTGTCAAGGATAAACGGCGCCTCATTTTTGAAGAGAATTCTCATCCCGTAGTCCCTTGATTTAAGATAAAGCCTGCTGGCCCTGGCCTCATCCGTATCCTCCACAAAGGAAAAGGCATAGGCAAAATAGCCATGGGCACCGTTGAGCAGAAAGGACCTGTTTTTCGGAGAAATGTCGATGAGACCGCTGAGACCGGCAACCGTAAACGGCATACTTTCACGTATAATTTGAATATCACAGGTCTTGTTGAACGAGTCGTTCATCTGATCAACAACCGGAGAACTCATGTCAACCATCATCCGGGTTGTGAGGGCACACCCTGAGAACAATGACACGCTTGTGAACACGATGATCAAAACCATTGTGTCATGGAATAATCGTTTCATAAAAAAGCTCCTGGGCCTGGGATTATCCGATACCAAGCATAAGCCGTATCTCTCATAGGAAAGACATCTGCCTCCATGATTAACTTGAAAGCGGAAGTAAAAAACACAAATACTAGGCGATAATTAAATATTTTGCACAGACAAAGCCAGGAATGTCAAGGCACCAATGGTAATAGAATTGTAAAAAGCCTGGACCCCATGGGCATGGGATCAAAACCGAACCTCAAAACAAATCACAATCCTTCCTCCAAAGGTTCCTGACCCTCCTTGAACAGTACCCGGACGGCCTTTGGATTATCCGAAGACATCCATTGCCCTGTCTCCGGGTCCATGGACGCCTGAACCGTTCCATCCGGAATATCGAAATAGGCATTGGGCCTGTTTTTCATGGAACGCTCCATGACATCAATCCAGATGGGGAGGGCTGCCATGGCACCGGTTTCCTTAGGTCCCAAGCTGCTGTTGTCATCCCGGCCCACCCAGACCCCAGTGACCACAAAGGGAGAGAAACCCACAAACAATGCATCTTTGCAATGATCAGTTGTGCCGGTTTTACCTGCCAATGGCCGGTCAAGAACTCGGGCCGCCCTGGCTGTACCTTCCCTGACCACACCCTCAAGCATATTGGTGACAATGGCAGCATTCTGGGGGGACATGACCGGCTGTTTCCTCATTTCCGCTTTGAAGATCACCCGGCCGTTACGGTCAACAATACTCTCAATGGTATAGGGGTTTATTTTCTGACCCCTTGCAGGAAAGACCGAATAAGCAGATGTTAACTCAAAAAGAGTGGTTTCCGACGTACCCAAAGCCAGAGAAAGGTTGGGAGCAAGCCGGGACTCAATGCCCATCCGGTGGGCCAGTTCCATGACAGACAAGGGGCCCAAGGTCTCTATCAACCGAATGGACGGAATATTCTTGGACAGAGCCAGGGCCTTTCTCAGGGTCATTTCCCCCAGAAAACTTTTGGAATAATTTTCAGGCTCCCAGGGGCTGTCCCCACGGGAGCCATCAAAAGACACCGGCGCATCAAGGATCATCATGTTCTGGGGAAATCCCTTTTCAACAGCACAGGCATACACAAAGGGCTTGAAGGCCGATCCTGGCTGACGTCTGGCAAGGGTTGCCCGGTTGAATGGACTTTTTTCATAATTTTTACCCCCCACCATGACCAGGACCCCGCCGGTATTCACATCCATGGACACCACGGCACCCTGGGGGGCCTGATCGCCTGTGCCATTTGCAACCATGCGTTTTTCAAGGGCGTCCAGATGCTTATTAAGTGATGCTTCGGCGGCTTCCTGAAGTTCCGCATTCACGGTGGCATGGATTGTCAAACCGCTTTTGTAAAGGCGTGATGAGCCCACCAGGGTTTCCAGTTCTTTTTTAATATATTCGACAAAATATGGTGCACGGCCCATCCTTCGAATCCCTTTGTCCATGGTCAATGCTTCGGCGCTGGCTGCTTTATAAACAGCCTCGGAGATATGACCTCTGGCCCACAGGACTTTCAGTACAATATTTCGTCTCACCATGGCCAGATCGGGATTGACCAAGGGAGAATACCTTGAGGGGGACCGGGGCATTGCAGCGATCAGGGCACACTCGGCCAGGGAAAGTTCGCTGACCGATTTACCAAAAAAAATAGTGGCCGCCGATTCCACACCATAGGCCCCGCTTCCGAAATACACCTGGTTCAGGTAAAATTCCAGGATCTCATCCTTGGTATAGCGACGCTCCAACTGGAAGGATAGAACCGCTTCCTGAATTTTCCTGAACAAGGTTTTTTTCGAGGTCAAAAAAAGGGTTTTGGCCAGCTGCTGGGTCAGGGTGCTGGCCCCTTCTACAAAATCGCCCGCCATAATATCCCTAACAATGGCGCGTACAATCCCACGGATATCCACCCCACTGTGGGAATAAAATTTACGGTCTTCTATTTCAAGAAGGGCTGTTTTGAGATCCTTGGGGATTCTTGCCAGGGGCACCGGGTCCCTTTTTTCCGCATAAAATTCTGCCAGAAGCACATCATCCTGGGAGTAGACCCGGGAAACTGCTGAAGGCTTGAAGGACTTGAGGGCTTCAATCTGGGGAAGGTCCCGGGAAAAGGCAAAAAAAGCACCCACCAGGGTTCCGGTGACCATGGCGGATAGGATAAGAGGAATAATCAGCGTCAGTTTTGTCTTTGTTTTATTTTCAGCCACAGGTCCATCCCATGTTCAAAATTTGTCCTGCCAAAATTTGGATCAGAACGTCATGGATTGCTTTTATACCACCCATAACGAAAATGCAAATGTCCGGGTAGGATCGTTTTCTTTGACCTTGATTCTTTGTCATTGGGGGGCAGAAACAAGGCCATTAAAAACGGGCATTGTTCTCCTGGGGGGACCAGCAGGCTTGGATCAGAAGGTGTAAGATACCTTAGCTGCATAAAGAAACCAGGAATCATCCAGGGTTCCGTCATTAGATGGATGGTTATGGAAAAGGGTCCATAGGCAATGCATAGTGTTTGGCCGACGGCATACTTGGTCGTATGTCGAACGTCCGGCAAACGCTACAACGCCGCATATGGGACTTTTTACGACGCCATCAAGCCTGGATGTGGAGAAGTGTATTGATTGCACCCCGGAGATCTTTGTCTTCAAAGGGTTTGTTTAGAACCAGATTGATGCCGACCTTCTTAACGATATTTTCGGTGGTTCCCTTGTCGCTTGACACTGACTGCCCTGCGATATCGCTCTGGGTGGTGATCATGATAATGGGAAGCTCCTTAGAGCTGTATAATTTTCGGATTTCCTCACTCAACTGAATGCCATTGATCTCGGGCATATTGAGGTCGGTGATCACAAGATCGGGCTTGGATGATCTGAGGGCTGAAAGGGCCTGGACCGGAAATTCATGGGTTTCGGATTCAAAGCCCATGCCATGGAGTTTTCTCATGTATATTTTCAGCATCATCTTGGAATCATCCACGGCCATGATCCTGATTTTATAAGTCTCGGCAGGTTTAATGGCGGCTTTGATCCGTTTGCCGAGGGCCTTGTCTCCCTTTTTCTTTAATATCGAAAGAAAATGGCTTACTGTATCCGGGTGGGCTTTATCTATCAGATGATTGAATGCATATTCCTGAAAAAGTTTGGACTCCAAAAGAAAGTTAAAGGCGTTATCCGCCCCCGAATCAATGAGGGTGGCCACCACCTGTTCAGACTGTTTGTCCCCTGCCTCGACTATATTCTTAAGACCAGCCACAAGTACCGTGGACAGATTCTTGTCAATGGCCTTGGCCGCGGCCATACTCACAGACCCCACAGGGTCTGTCAGACCCTGGGCCAGGCTTATGGCTGATTTAGACGAAGGAAGCCGTTCCATGGCCTCATAAATTGCAAAACGCACGTTGGCATTTTCCGGTTCACTGTAAATCACCTTCAATATGGCAGGTAATGCTGTGATATCACCGATATTGCCCAGAACATTCAGGCTGTGGATTATCGTGTCGGCATCGTCACTTTTTAAATTTTCCGCCACAAAGGGAATGGCCTTGGGGCCAAGCTCAATGAGCCTGTCAATGGCGGCGTTCCGTAAATCAACAAATTGAGAGCTCAAAAGTTCGGTCAACTTTTCCAGGGCAAGGTGGTCCTGGATCTGTGCCAGGGCGTCGACGATCACCAGCCCAATATTAATATCCCCTGTCAGGGACTCACAAAGTTTTTTAATCGCCGAAGCCCCCCCCATTTCAGCCAGAGCATACACCGCCGCAAGTTGGAGCCGTGTCGTATCCACATGGAGAAATTTAGCAACAGTGGTGGAGGCTGAGGGATCACCGATTTTCCCAATGGCCGTAATCGAGGCTTCGAGGAGGTTTTCATCCTTTTCCTTCAGAAGAATATCTTCAAGGGCATAAAGAGCATCCTTCAGTTTGAGGTCTCCGGCGATCCGAATATAAAGACCCTTATTTTCCCTGTCCCTGCCCCGAATGTATTTAACGATCAAGGCTGAATTATGATATGATTTTTCATAAATCAACTCGGTGATTTTTTCTTTGATCAAAGGGTCATTGACCTCTGTGCGAGACAAGCGCTCAAGCATGGGGTAAGCCACCTTATCAGACGCTTTAAGAATTTCAAACAGAACCTTTCCCTGGCTTTTAGCAGATATTTCCGAAAAAAACTGCAACAGGGCGCAGGCTTTCACAATATCTTTTTTACCCACACAGTATTTCAGTTCTTCAAGAAAATCCTTTTCGTTCTGCTCCATGGTCGGCCACTCAACCTTTTTATTTGCGTACATAAAACGTGGAATTCAAGTATCTCTGGGGTTGGAAGAAACTGATCTCGTTGGTCAGCGACTCGGTGGAGCCGATAATGAGAACCCCATCGGGCTCAAGCATTTCGGAGATCCGTTCAAAAAGCATTTTCCGGTCCTGGGCCGTAAAATAAATGGCAACGTTTCGACAGAGGATCATGTCGAATTTCCCTAAACCGGTAAAGGGTTTCATCAGATTCAGCTTCTTGAACGTCACCATGGCCCTTATCTCATCCTTAATTCGCCAATAATCCCCGTCCGGGTTAAAATAGCGTTCAAGCCGTTGTTTGGATAACCCCCGGGTCACTTCGAACCGGTTGTATTTCCCGTAGCTTGCCTGGGCAATGGCCGCATCGGAAATATCCGTGGCCAGAAGTTTGATGTTATACCGGGTATAGTCAATGCCCATGTCCTTGAGGATCATGGAAATGCTGTAGATTTCCTGTCCTGTTGAACTGGCACTGCTCCATATTCTGATCCCGGTTTTCTGCAAAATGCCGGTGTTTTTGGACCGTCTGTCAATCAGATCCGGGATCAATTTGTGCTGGATCAGGTCAAAGGGGGTATTATCTCTAAAAAAATAGGTTTCATTGGTTGAGATGGCATCGATGATTTTTTTTTCAATGTCATGGGTATGATCCCGTTTGGCCTTTGAATAAAGATCGTTGTAAGATGGGCATTGCAAAGCGTCCATTATGTTGGAAAGACGGGTTTCCACGAGGTATTCCTTGCCCGCTGCCAGAGCTATTCCGGATACCTCAAGAATGTATTTTGACAGGACCTGGAATTCGGATGGCGTCACTTTAATTTTGCTCATTGATGCTTACCATTATCCTTGTAAAACCTGCCTCGAAGTGTTTTGACGATTTCTTCGGCAATCTTGTCCAAAGGGGCAATGGTATCGACAATCTGTGATTCAATGGGCTCTTTGGGCATACCGAAAACGGTGCACGTCTCCTCATTCTGTGCGATGATATTGGCCCCGTTCTGCCTCATCAGCTTCAAACCCTGGGTTCCATCGGACCCCATGCCGGTCATGATCACTCCGGTGGCTCGCCCCACATAGTGGGAGGCCACGGACAAGAACAGATAGTCGACTGAGGGCTTACAACTGTTTACCGGAGGGTCATCGGTAATCTGTACCACCCGGCGTTTTCCGTCGGCATGGGCGGCGATCCTCATCTGTTTCCCCCCCGGAGCGATAAGGGCCACATTGGGTTCAAGGATATCCCCGTGCTTTGCTTCCCGGATTTCAATACTGCATTTGGCGTTCAGGCTGTTTGCAAGGGATTGGGTAAAAAGAGGCGGCATATGCTGAACAATGACCACGGGAACATTGATATCAGCAGGCAACATGGGCATCATTCTGGCCAGGGCGTTGGGGCCTCCGGTGGAAATTCCGATGGCCACAATTTCAGAGGTGGGTCTGAACGATGAGCGGGGCACGGTCTGGGCCTGTGTCACAGAAATTTGGGGTTTATCCAGGGGATGCCGGGTTGAAGATGGGATATTCAGGCTTGATTTCCCGGCTGCAATCCTTTCCCTGATACGTCTCTGGGCCTCCTTTTTTTTTTGAATGGTTTTGACGATAGGGGTCAGCAGGTCTCTGATCCCAACCAGATTCTCGGCCATGGTGCCGACCTGGGGCTTGGGGATGAAATCAAAAGCCCCCAGTTCCAGAGCCCGGATGGTCATTTCACCACCCTGGACCGTTAAGGTGGACAGCATGATTGTTTCGATGTCCATCTGTTCCTGGCGAAGAGCTTCCAGAACCTGAAGCCCGTTCATTTCCGGCATTTCAATATCCAACGTAATCAGATGGGGTTTCAGACTTTTGATTTTTGACAGGGCGATCTTCCCGTTATTGGCTGTCCCGACCACCTGGACACCGGGGATTTCCCCAAGAACATCACTTACGATTTTCCGGTAGACAATGGTATCGTCGATAACAATAACACGTAATGGTTCCAATGACAGACCTCACGTTTGCGTTTCAATGGAAACGTCATCAAAATTACTCCTTGAGAACTTCTTCAATATCCAAAATACCGATCAAACTTGTATCGGTTTTGAACACGCCCTCAAAATATCGGCCCTGGATTCCGCCGATATTGGCCGGAGGATTTTCGATCCGTGAAGGGTCCGCCACCATGACGTCACTGATCCGGTCAACCAGAAGACCGATATGTTCATCATGGGAATTGACAATGATATTGCGATTATCTTTGTGGGCCGTAATCGGAGAAAGACCTATTTTTTCGCCCAGATCAATGACAGACACAATTTTACCCCTGAGGTTCAACACCCCTTTGACATAGTCAGAGGACTGGGGAACCACCGTCACATCAATCTGTTTGTTAATTTCCTGGATATTAAGAATATCAATGCCGCAAAGAGCTTCTCCCACATAGAACGTGGCAAGTTCAAGCATATCGGCCCCTGCATGTTTAGATTTGACCTGGCTCATGGATGTTACTCCTTGTCATTTATTTTAAAACGAACCGTTTCACCACACTGACGAGTTGTTCCCTGTCAAGCTTTATTTCGTAGCTGTCAATACCCGATTTCAGCCCCTTTTTCATATCTGCTTCGCTTGCAAGGGAGGTCAGGGCTATAACCGGGAGATGGGAGTATAACTCGCTGGTCTTGATACGTTTTGAAAGTTCAAAGCCATCCATGACCGGCATCTCCAGATCCGTTACCACCCCACTGATCTCATCGGCGAATTCCACAAGAAGATCCCAGGCTTTGGAACCATCCTCAGCTGCGAGCACCTTGAATCCTTCGTCTTCAAAAAACCCTTTGACCTGATTTCTAAAAAAAGCCGAATCTTCGGCAAACAGGAGGGTCACATTTTCTGGTGTTTTTTTCGTTTTTTTAGTCAGTGACTCCCTTTCGAAAAACCAGTCCGGATTCAAAATTTTAACAATGTCAAACATATCCACCATCAGGGTGGTAAAATCCCCCACAATAATGGACCCCATAATTCCAGGTTGTTTCAATGTGGTGGCGTCAATGTTGAGATCCACCTCCACGGCGTCAACGGGTGGGGACACCAGAAGTCCCACCTCCTTTTTGGCGATCTTGAAAACGATCACCTCGTGCTGGTCTTTTTCAGGCAGAGGCTTGACCTTGGCCACTTCGGACAGTTCATGCAAGGGAAGTGTCCCGCCCCTGTATTGGATCACTCGTTTACCACCCACAGTTTCGATGTCTTTTGTCTGAATACGCTCAATACGCTCGACAAGACTCAACGGTGCTGCAAATTGTTCCGTTGCAGCATTTCTGAAAAGAAGCAAGGAACTCCTGTCGCTTGCGATGTCTTTGGATTTCACACCTTCCTTTTCCATAACCTTTCCTGAGACCGTCATCAGGTTCCCCATGCGGGCAAGGCTGGCCACATCCAGAATAAGGGCCACTTTTCCGTCCCCCATGATGGTTGCCCCGGCATAGCCTTCACACTGGCTCAAATGGCGCCCCAGGGGCTTGACCACAATTTCTTCGGAATCCCATAGTTTGTCCACAACAAGACCGTATTTGAAGTTTCCTGCCGACACCACGGCAATATTGATGGCACTGGCCGAGCGGTAGCGCCTGTCACCTGGGGCTCGTTTTGCTTTATGCTCTCTTTCTAATGCTTTATTTTCCTCCCCTGCATCCTCATCAAGCTGACGTGACCGTCTGTCGGATATGGTTTTACGTTTGTCCGTATGCATTCGACCATCCTCGGGATGGATAAAGGTTTTTTCTATATCAAGCAATTCCGAAAGATTCAGCAAAGGAAGCAGGTTTCCCCGCAATCGAACCACATCGGCATTGCCGACCTTCTCGATACGTTCCTTGACTTGAACAGCAGGAATTCTCAACAGTTCATCCAGGTTCACCTGGGGAATGGCATAGCGCTCGCTGCCGATGGAAACAATCTGACTGGGAATAATAGCAAGGGTCAAGGGAAGCTTAATCCTGAATGTGGTGCCCACACCCACGGTGGAATCAATATCTATGATACCGCCCAGTTTGTCCAGATTGGTTTTAACCACATCCATACCCACACCCCGCCCTGACACATCCGTAATCTGCTCAGCCGTTGAGAAACCCGGAAGAAAAATCAGGCCGATTTTATCTTTTTCAGACATCTGGCTTTTTTCCTGCTCGGTGATCAGACCTCTTTTCACCGAAACCCCGGCGATGATATCCCCGTCAATTCCATTGCCGTCATCGATGATTTCAATATTCACCTGCCCGGCTTCATGAAAGGCCTTCAAAACGATTTTACCTGTCATTGGTTTTTTTCTGGCCATACGAATATCAGGAGACTCGATGCCATGATCCACCGAATTCCTCACAAGATGAGTCAAAGGGTCATTAATCGCTTCGATAATGGTTTTATCCAGTTCCACATCTTTCCCCTCGATAAACAGCTCGATCTGTTTTCCCAGATCCTTGGAAAGATCCCGGACCACCCGGGTAAATTTGTTGAAAATATTGGAAATGGGTTGCATGCGTGTTCGCATGATGGCTTCCTGGAGTTCGGATGTAATCATGTCGATCCGTTGACTCGACAGTTCCGTTGCCCGGGCGTTGTTTGCAGAGACCCCTTGCATTAACTGGTTTCTGCTGAGGACGAGTTCACCTGCCAGAGTCATCAAGGTATCCAAAAGGTTGATGTTGACCCTCAGGGAGGACTGGGACCCTTTGCCCCCCCCTTCTACAACCCGGGGTTCCTCTTTCGTATCCTGGACATCCATTGGGTCTGCCATATCTTGGATGACCTGTTTAACCGGTTTCTCGACCGGAACATTGACCGGTTCAACCTGGACCCGGACGGGTTCAGCTTCTTTTTGCACAGACATCGCCCGAGCCGGCACAGAGATAACCGTAGCCCCGGATGTTTCATGAATGGGAATTATTGTATCAGAGACCATCATATTATCGACCAGATAGACGTTTTCATTGGGGGCATCCACCAGGGTTGCGGCCATGTCCGGATCAATAATCGAGGCAAATAAAATTTTAAACGGAATCTTGGGGGGAAGATCATCATCCAGTGTCCCCACAGAATCGATATCAACACGGGAATCAATAATCGTACCGCTATTTAATAGGGATGAAATCACATCCAGGGGGGTCTTTCCTTTTCTCTGAATATCCCGAATCATATCGTATTCTACGATATAAATATATTTCCCCTGCTTTTTTGCCTGGGTAATATCAAATTGTGGCACCAGAAACGTCGTCCCCGAAAGCTCATGGCGAATTTCAACGATGCTTGAAACACTGTCCTTTTCAGCCTCGGGCAGGGAGCCTGTGGTGACGGTAATTAAATTTTCAATATGTTCGGACACATCTTCGTCATTACTTCCATGTATATTCTCGATCAGATCATGCAGCCGGTCAAAGGCTTTCAGAAGAATACTGATGATCTCGGGCGTGGGAGTCATGTCCCGCGTCCTTACCATGCCCAAAACATTTTCCAGATTGTGGGCCAGTTCCTTGACAACCACAAGCCCCATAAACCCAGCACCACCCTTAATGGAGTGGGCAGCCCTGAACACATTATTGACCAAATCTTCGTCAATATCCGCTCCGCCTTCCTCAATGGTAAGGAGATCATTTTCAATATCCGACAGGTGCTCCAGGGATTCATCCACATACATGCGTAGGGTTTCGTCATCTTCAAAGACCATAGCGCCTCCTGATTAACAATTATTTTAAAAGAAAAAGTTGGTCATGGGGAAAAATCACAGGGCCGACTTCCGGAAAGAGAAATCCTCCAAAAGCATTGGCTGTATCCATCATTGAAAAGATTTAATAAAAAAAGACCAAAGCCGAATGTTTGCCACGATAAAAGGGTTAGATATAAATGACAGCAAACAAATTTTAATTAAAACAGGAACCCTCTTGGATGAATTCGTTCAGATATGATCGACCGGCGTATCCATGGGCGATTAAGGTTAAAACACACCGGCATATGTACATTATATATCAGGCCGGCCATCTTTGGCAAGTAAAGAATATCTCGCTTTTTATTTGCCTTAACACGTCTTTTTTTTTATGATTTAAAAATACATTGTTGTTTTTCCCTTTAGAATGACGATATTGTTAAACAGAGTTTATTTTTTCAATCACGATGAGGACTTCTCATGTTTGTAGACAATGTATCTTACTCGGCGGCTATTCTGGCCGGGATTCTTTCATTTCTTTCTCCCTGTATTCTGCCTCTAATTCCGGCATATTTCACATTTATCACAGGAATGTCCATTGAAGAGTTAATCGAAGGGGATGATGGGTCGGCCAGACGCAAACTCTTTTTTTCTACCCTTTCTTATGTGCTCGGGTTTTCAGTGGTCTTTATCATCATGGGGGCTGCGATCTCCGTCATGGGACACCAGATGTCCGAATACCGGGACATGATCCGGACCTTTGGGGGTTTTGTTGTGGTCATCTTCGGAGTCCATCTGGCAGGAATCATACGGATTCCCTGGTTTGATTTTGAAAAACGGGTGCATATCAGAAAAAAACCCCTGCATATGCTTGGTGCCTTTCTTGTGGGCATGGCCTTTGGAGCAGGATGGAGCCCGTGCATCGGCCCCTTACTGGGGACCATACTGGCCATTGCAGCCCATGAGGGATCTGTGACCAACGGTATCGTCCTTCTATCATTCTATTCCCTTGGCCTTGCTCTGCCGTTTATCATGTTAAGCATCTTTATCAACTACATGCTCGCCTTTATCAAAAAAGCGAACAAAGCAATCCGCTATATAACGGTCATGTCGGGGGTTTTTCTGATCATCATCGGCCTTGCCCTCCTCTTCGACAAAATAAACGTTATCACAGGATTTTAACAGGAGCTACACACTCATGAAACATATACACCTTTTTGTTTTCCTGGCTTGCATGGTCATGGTTTCGGCCCTGGCCCTTCCCTCAACAACCCTGGCGGCTGAAGGAATCAAATGGTATTCCTATGACGAAGGCCTGGCCCTTGGAAAAGCCGATAAAAAGAAGGTCTACATCAATTTTTACGCGGACTGGTGTGGGTACTGCCGTAAGATGGAAAAAGAAACCTTCCAGGATAGCCGGGTCATTTCCTTTCTTAACCAGAATTATATCTCCATCAGAATCAATTCGGATAAAGAAAAAAAATTATCCCGTCAATACAATGTCAGTGGGCTTCCAGCCAACATCTTTGTTTCGGATACAGGAGAGAACATCGGCAACCAACCGGGTTATCTTGGCCCGGCAGATTTTATGAAGGTCATTACATTTGTTTATGAAGAAAAGTACAAACCCAAAACAAAGTGATGTCGCGGACATCACCCGGCTCAAACAGTGCATTAAAAAAAACAGCCACCCAACCAGCCTGGGCTCCTTCAAACCAGCCTGTGTATTTTTACTACTGTATGAAAAGAACGGCGCTCTTCACATACCCGCCATTTTAAAAGCGGACAACATAGGATATCCCTGGGCCAACCAGGTGGCCCTGCCCGGAGGCTTGATCGAAAAAAGCGATAACAGTCCCGTGGATACAGCCTACCGTGAACTGGAGGAAGAATTGGGCATCACCCGTCCCCATGTGGAGCACATCGGTTCCATGGGCCATTTCCAGACCTTGAAAAACACGGAAATTGAAGTCTTCACAGGTATATGGGACGAACAAGAAACCATTTGCTTTGATCCTTCGGAAATAGCAAAAATTGTGGATGTCCCCATTGACAAACTTCTTGATACCCACTTCAGTCGGGGACTTGCCGGGCGTGCCCCCGGATGGGAAGAACTGATGTACCCGATTGACGATGTTGTGATCTGGGGAGCCACAGCCAAGATTCTTCACTATTTTCTTGAACTCGTCTACTGACCGAGATGCCATCTGCTGGGCTGGCATAAAGAAAAAACGTATGCGTTCACAGGATAAATCATACCCGTTTTCCAGACTGGAACCTGGGAACATCATTTTGTTTATTAACCACCCGCTCCCGGTGGTCGCTGAAGGACACGAAGAGCACGAAGATGAGCAAAAGGATTTCTTTGGCAGGGGCCAACCCCAGCCTTCGCTGGGGCAGGCTCTTTTAAAAAGGTTGCCAAACAGGTATTATTTTTTTGTTCTTCTCGCTCCCAGGCTCCAGCCTGGGAGTGTATACCGCATGGCTCCAGCCATGCTTCTGGAGGGACCTCCCCAAAAACAATTCTCCATAAGTCCCATAAGTCTTATAGGTCCCATACGTCCCATGGGACCTATGAGACCCATAGGACCTATGTCATTTTTCAAGCCCTTCTGGTCAACCAGTTTTCCCTTAAAAAACCAAACCAAAAACCAAAAAAATTCCTTGACAGGAAACAGATGATTTCCTATGGAC